>Ga0209599_10000039_pt1 | contig 94953 bp, 93 predicted proteins | sample Shrwel_input2_FT_FD_187534 | JGI IMG/M metagenome (GOLD analysis project Ga0209599, IMG submission 187534) | Subsurface microbial communities from deep shales in Ohio, USA - Utica-3 well 1 S input2 FT (SPAdes) (version 2) ...
TCAGCACCGACAGGCACTAAACCCGCACGATATAATAAAATATCGGCACTTTGTAATAAGGGATAACCCAAAAAGCCATAGGTTGCTAAATCTTTTTCTTTGAGTTTTTCTTGTTGATCTTTGTAGGTTGGTACACGCTCTAACCATGTTAAAGGTGTCATCATCGACAATAACAAATGCAACTCTGCATGTTGTGGCATTTGCGACTGCACAAAAATGGTGGCCGTTTTGGGGTTAACACCTGCCGCCAACCAGTCAACAACCATCGCAAAAACACTTTGTTGAATAATGCGAGGGTCTTCGTAAGCCGTGGTTAATGCGTGCCAATCGGCGACAAAAAAGTAGCAGTCCTGTTCATACTGCAATTTCGCCCAATTTTTAAGCACCCCATGATAATGCCCCAAATGTAACTGACCTGTTGGGCGCATACCTGATAGCACGCGATTTGATGCGGCGGCAACACTCACCTAGCAACTCCATAAACTTTGAAAATAGTGTGGTGATTATATAACGAGACTTGTGCATTAACGCGATGCGATTTGGTCTTTTTTAGCAGATACATGAGACAAATAAAAAAGGCGAACCCATCGGGTTCGCCCAAATACAACAAAAACTACCATAAACACGGAGAATTGACACTTAGAAAGCATCACAGGATAACCTTAATCCCAAAGGCTACACCAATTTTTAATACTATCGTAACAATACAATGGATGCAAATTATTTTCAGAATAATCACTCTAAAATATATCTATAATTGCATCGTACAATTTCACACCACATAGAAGTTTGTCTTTACGCGCCATTATATTAAATATACATCTGTCTTATTTAAATGCAGAGGAATCACCCGCCCCCTCTCTTATTATTTGCGCACCTGTTTCTTGGCTTAAATCTATCACTGTTGTTGGCATTAACGTACCAAATCCGCCATTAATGACTAAATCTAATTGTTTACCCAAACGCTCTAAAATATCGTCTGGATCAAATAAAGGCTCTGACTCATCGGGTAATTGTAATGTTGCCGTTAATAATGGCTCATTTAACTCCGCTAATAATGCCTGACAAATCGCATGATCAGGTACACGCAAGCCAATCGTTTTGCGTTTTGGGTGCATCAGTCGGCGCGGCACTTCACTACTGCCTGTCAGAATAAAGGTGTATGCGCCCGGCGTATGCGCCTTTAATAAACGGTAAGTGGCATTATCAACTTTGGCATAGGTCGCGATTTCGGATAGGTCTCGACATAATAATGTAAAATGATGTTTATCATCGAGTTGGCGAATACGAACGATTTTAGCCAGTGCATCTTTATCACCTAAATGACAGCCTAAAGCATAGGCTGAATCGGTTGGATAAGCGATTACGCCACCATTACGAATAATTTGTACCGCTTGTTTAATTAAACGCGGCTGCGGATTTTCAGGATGAATATGAAAATATTGTGTCATGTTATTATTTCCTCAAATGTTTCCCAAATAGGTTTACAACCTACGGGTAATTCAGAAAATTTACCCAATTTTAACCACGGCATATTAATACCATGATAATCACTGCCCTGTGAGGCATATAAACCAAAACGCTGCGCTAACGCCGCTAAGTTTAGAATAACATTAGGTTTTTCGTTGGCGGTACTGACTTCCATTGCATCACCACCCACTTGTTGAAAATCGGCCAACAACAAACGTAATTTTGTTTGGGATAAGCCATAACGTGCGGGATGCGCTAATACCGCCACACCTCCTGCGGCTTTAATCCATGAAATCGCGGTTGTCATGTCTGTCCACGGCATCGGCACAGCGGCAGGTTTACCATTGCCCAAATACTTATCAAACGCCTGTTGCAACTGCTTAATTTTGCCAATATTCACTAAGTATTGCGCAAAATGGGCACGACCTACGCGATTTTCATCATGATCGACTAAGGCTAATACCCCTTGCCAACAGTTTTCGATGCCTAAATACTCTAGCTTCTCGGCAATCATTCGTCCTCGTTTTGCTCTCGCCAATTGTTGCTCTTGTAAGCCCGATTTGAGGAGAGGCGTTTCGGGGTCAATATTTAAGGCAATGATATGAATCAGCTGCTTTTGCCACATCGCCGAGATTTCAACGCCATTAATTAACCGAATACCCACTGTTTCTGCCGCTAGTCGGGCTTCTGCTAGGCCATGCGTACTATCGTGGTCGGTTAAAGCCAACATCGTTACGCCTGCGGCAGCGGCTTGCTCAACCAATTGTGTTGGGGTTTGGCTACCATCGGAATACAAACTATGGCAATGTAAATCTACAGAAGGCATGACAGGACATCTAAAGCTGTTTAATATTGCCACTCTACCAAATTACAGCTTATAAGTATCCTTTCCCATGAAACAATGGCTTGATTTTATTCCTCTCTTTGCATTTTTCGCCACGTTTAAGACGCTTGGTATTTTTCCTGCCACTGCGGTATTAATTGGCAGTTCTGTCTTAATTTATGGTGCAATTTGGCTAAAAGACCGTCATTTAGAAAATGGCCAAAAAGTCACACTCGTCGCGACCATTTTATTTGGTAGCGTGACGTTGTTATTACATGATGAAACGTACCTCAAATGGAAAGCCCCCGTGATTAACTGGATTTTTGCAGCGGCTTTTTTAGGCAGTATGTATATTGGTGAACAACCCTTAGTTCAACGAATGATGGCTAAAGCCTTTGATATGCCTGCCAATGTTTGGCGCAAACTGAATTGGGCTTGGATTATCTTTTTTGTCGTTGCTGGCGCGGCGAATGCCTATGTTGCGTTTCACTTTCCTAAATACTGGGTTGATTTTAAAGTGTTTGGCAGTTTGGGGATGACGTTGACCTTTATTATTGGCCAAATGATTATTTTGTCACGCTATATTAAACAAGAAGAGATTAAATAACTTCTCCACCATCACAAGAGCACAATACTATGTGGTATGCCATTATTGCCGAAGATATGCCGAACTCCTTAGCGAAGCGTTTAGAAGCTCGCCCTGCTCACCTTGCCCGTTTACAGGCTTTACAAGCCGAAGGCCGATTATTAGTTGCGGGGCCTCATCCTGCGATTGATAGCGAAAATCCTGCTGAAGCGGGTTTTACCGGCAGTTTAATTATTGCTGAATTTGCCAATCTTTCTGCCGCCCAAGTGTGGGCGGCGGACGATCCTTATATCGCTGCGGGTGTCTATCACCATGTTACCGTTAAACCTTTTAAGAAAGTGTTACCATGAGAATTGGATTATTAAGTGTTAGTCTCCTCCTTGCCTCCGCTGCCTTTGCCCGCGAGGAAGATTCTCCTTTGACGATGGATGAAGTTTCACCGAAAATAGAAAAGCCTGTGCTGATTAAGCCTAGCGAAGACATAGTAAAACCCAAACTGACAACGCCGCCCGTAGAAGCTATAAAAGTAAAGCCAACAACACCTACCGACGAAGCTCCCAAAAAGAAAACCGTTTCTTCTACCGATGAAACTCCTAAAAAGAAAACCGTTTCTTCTTCCGACGAAACTCCTAAAAAGAAAATCGTTTCTTCTACCGATGAAACTCCTAAAAAGAAATCCGTTTCTTCTTCCGACGAAGCTCCCAAAAAGAAAACCGTTTCTTCTACCGATGAAACTCCTAAAAAGAAAACCGTTTCTTCTTCCGACGAAACTCCTAAAAAGAAAACAGTTTCTTCTACCGATGAAACTCCTAAAAAGAAAACCGTTTCTTCTACTGATGAAACTCCCAAAAAGAAAACCGTTTCTTCTACCGATGAAGCTCCCAAAAAGAAAACCGTTTCTTCTACCGATGAAGCTCCTAAAAAGAAAACCACTTCTTCTACTGATGAAACTCCCCAAAAGAAAACCGATACAGTGCCAACCATTGTCTCTGTATCGGCACTAGCAGCAACGGCGACAACCCCTACAGCGACAGAAGCAGCGGTCAGCCAACGTCAACAACAATCCTTAATTGATAACGCCGAAAAAATAGATGGTATGAACCGTGAATTACTCACACAAAATCAAACCATGCAATTAGCCAACGAAAAGCTCACCCAACAAGTTGAACTGCTACAAAATGACCGTAGCTCTGAATACATGCGTAATGGTGCTTTTTTTGTCGTGCTTGGCTTATTTTTAGGATGGTTACTTTCGAACATGCCACGTCAACGTAAAAAATGGTAATCGAAGCCGCTGAACTCAGTTGGCCAAATGGCCTGCCCTATTCCAATCAGTTTGGTGATATTTACTTTTCCTTGGATGATGGTTTAGCCGAAAAAAACTATGTTTTCTTAAAGGCCAATCAGCTAGCAGAACGCTTTGCCAACCTCTCGGCTAATGCCAGTTTTACCATTGCGGAAACAGGCTTTGGCACGGGCTTAAATTTTTTGGCAACATGGCAACTTTGGCAACAAACCCGTCCTCATTCGGGCGCGTGGCTACATTTTGTTTCGCTGGAAAAACACCCGTTAACGCATGATGACTTACAACGTGCATTGGCATTATGGCCAAGTTTAGCGGCGTTATCCGCACAATTGCTCGTCAACTATCCACCACTGACCGCAGGTTGGCATCGCTTAGTATTTGCTGAGGCCAACATTACCCTCACCTTATTATTGGGTGATGCTAATGAGCTACTGCCTGAGTTAGTCGCAGACGTGGATGCGTGGTTTTTAGATGGTTTTTCGCCTGATAAAAATCCCGAATTATGGCAGTTAAACTTACTTTCTCAGGTTGCCAAACTCAGCAAAGTCGATACCACGTTATCAACGTATAGTGCAGCAAGTGTCGTTAAAAAAACCTTGGAAGCCGCTGGCTTTGAAGTTATCAAGCAAAAAGGTTTTGGTCATAAACGACACATGACCACCGCCACCTTACGCCTAAAATCACCACCACCATTATCATGGCAAAGTCACGCCACGATTAGCCACGACAAAACAGCGATTGTCATTGGCGCAGGCATTGCGGGCGTGAGTTGTGCGCGCGCCTTGGCCTTACGCGGGTGGCAAGTCATGGTGATTGAACAAGCTGACCATGCGGCGTCTGCTGCGTCGGGTAATCCTGCGGCCATTATTTATCCTAAACTTGCGCCTGCTCATTTATCGGCGTGGCACTTTCAGCAACAAGCCTATTTAAGCTTATTGCCACAGCTTCGTGATAAAGCATTGGCAGGGATATGGCAAGAACGTGGTTTATTATGGTTATTAGCAGGTAATCAACAACGTGAAGGTGACAAATTAGACAGTCATCCGTGGCCTGCATCGTTGGTGCGTAAAGTCGATGCCGAAGAAGCCTCAGCAATTGCAGGCGTAAGCATTGATGTACCGTGTTTATACTTTCCACAAGCAGGCTTTTTACATCCTAAAGCGTTATGTGATGCATGGTTGAACCATTCTCATATTCAGTGTCATTGGCAAACACGGGTTACTCAACTGCTTAATCATCAGGGTGTGTGGCAAGCACTGACTGACGACAATACCGTCATTGCTCAAGCGTCTGTCGTGGTGATTGCTAATGCCTTAGCAGCACAACAATTAACCGTGAGCCAAGCCTTACCGTTAACACCTGTTCGTGGTCAAATTGCTCAAATAACGACAAATGACACCCTCAAACCCTTAACCAGTGTCTTGTGTTATGGCGGTTATTTAACGCCCCATTATTCCGATACCCATTGTCTGGGCGCATCGTTTTTACCCAATAATACACATACTGATATTACCGACGAAGACCATCAGCATAACTACCAGTTATTAAATTCTTTTTTACCTGATTTAGCCCAACAACTGCCCCCTATATCGACATGGCAAGGCCGCGCTGCGTTACGTGCTCAAACCACTGATTATTTACCGATGGTAGGTGCTTTGCCTGTGTATGATGATTTTTGCCAGCGTTATGCTGAGTTTAAGCATGGCAAACAGGTCGATGAAGCTCCTGTTTATCATCAAGGCTTATACGTGTCGTTGGGGCATGGTTCTAAAGGCTTTTGTTATGCACCATTGGCGGCGGAAATTATTGCGGCTGAACTAAATCACGAACCGTATCCTGTTGCCGAACGGGTGTTGAATGCGTTGAATCCTGCGCGATTTTGGGTGAAGGCGTTAAAACGGCGGCAGACTGTTTTTAAGAGTAAGGTTGGGTGATATTGGCATAAAAATGGGCGGTTAAAACCACCCATGCCACAACACAAACTACCGTGTATGCCCTTTCCACTGAATCATACTGGTCGAAATTCCGATCACCTTCGCTGCTTTATCCCATAACTTTTGAGATAACGCCCCTCGCAAAATATCAACTGATTTCACCGCAAAAGGTTCTTTGACAAAAGCCGCATTGTGCTCAATGCCTTCCATAATTTTAGCGACGATTTTTTCAGGCGTTAAAAATGGCAATAAAGACGGTGGTTTGACCCCTTCAAACATTCCTGTAGTGATATAACCAGGGCAAACCGTCGTCACACCCACTTGTTCAAAACCACGCTCGGCTAACTCCAAACGAATAGACTCCGAAAAGCCAATCACCGCCCATTTACTCGATGCGTACGTTGCGCCATAAGGTAGGCCGATATAACCCGAAGCACTGGCAATATTCACAAGGTGACTATCACTACTCTCTAATAAATCAGTAAAAAAAGCATGGGTAATGGCCATTAAACCCGTCGTATTGACTTGATACGTTAACAAATGCTTTTCTAGTGGCACCATTTCAAACACGCCACCAAATACCACCCCCGCGTTATTAACTAGACCATCAATTTTACCAATATCGGCTCTTACTTGCTGTCTTAATTGTTGAATGGATTCAATACTGGCAATATCCACACCATAAGCCCATGCTTGACGGCCAATTTCATGAATTTCTTTGACGACTTTTTCTGCACCCGCCACATTTAAATCAACGACAATAATGTCCGCGCCACGTCCTGCAAACGCTAATGCCATCAGTCGGCCAATACCACTGGCTGCGCCTGTCACCAATACTTTTTTACCGTAAAACTGCTTCATTCTTGACTGCCTCATAGGTAGAGTAATTACTCTATTTACATTTGCTGCACAATAATGCCTGAGTCTGGATACTTACGCAAAACCTCGTTTTGACAAAGTTCTAATATGCTATAGTCTGAGCATAATTTAGAGGAAGTTAGGTTATGGCTTTAAAGATTCATCATTTAAATTGCGGTACGATGTGTCCTCATGGTGCGCCACTGATTAACGGTTATGGCAAATTAACGGACAATGGTCACATGGTTTGTCATTGTTTATTGATTGAAAGCAATGATGGTTTGGTGTTAGTCGATACAGGTTTAGGGATTGAAGATACCCGCAACCCCACTAAACGTCTCGGTCATGCGTTTATGGCCGCTGTACGCCCAACGGCTGACTACCGTGAAACCGCATTTTTACAAATCAAAGACTTAGGCTTTAAACCTGAAGATGTGCGTCATATTTTAGTGACTCATTTAGACTTAGATCACGCAGGCGGCTTAGGCGACTTCCCTCAAGCAAAAGTACATATTTTCGCCCCCGAATTTCGTGCTGCCATGAATCCTAACTGGCGGGAAAAATCACGTTATATGCCTCACCAATGGGCGCACAATCCCAAATGGGTTACTTACGAAACCGAAGGTGATCATTGGCACGGTTTTGATAGTATTCGTGCCATTCCCGAGTTAGAAGATGAAATTCTACTCGTACCGTTAGTGGGTCATACCCGTGGTCATAGTGGTATTGCGGTTAATACGGAAGATGGCTGGTTGTTACATTGTGGTGATGCTTATTTCCATCACAATCAAATGAGTAATGACCCAAGCTGCCCAATTGGTTTAGAACTGTTTCAACGCGGATTAGCAATGAACAATAAAGACCGTGTTCATAATCTTCAACGCTTACAAACCTTAGCGCAGTCCACGCATGGCGAAGTACAGTTGTTTAGCGCACATGATGCTTTTGAGTTATCGCGTTACCAATAACATTGTTTGGGCTTAACCCTTCGACTCCGCTCAGGGGGGGCGTTTTACGCTGGCTGAGCGGAGTCGAAGCCCATTTTGATTTTTTGACGTATCCATACCACCCACTTCTTTCTGTTACTGTGTGTTACCGCACATTGACACACTGTTACTTAAACACCCCACTCTGTTACTTAGACACTGACTAGATGTTACTGTTACCGCCCCACCATCATCGCCACCAGCACACATTATTTTTCCATAAATAAAACAACTCCTTGTTTATTAAGTAAAATATAGAAATAAAAATAAAAAAATATAAAGTTGGCACGCTACCTGCAATATATATTTCGTGCAGCAGATAACACTAATAACAGCGCACAAACAACAATAAGCAACACCGATAACAACAATAAGAACGATGTTACGTGGCGAACAACAATAATAAGGTGTGCCACCAAAAGTAGAAAAAACTGACGAATAATAAAAACTCGCGTCAGATGAAGAAAAACAAAAAGAGCGTCACGCCAACAAGAAGAACGAAGAGAAGAAAATCAGTGCAACGCGGGAGCTTCGGCTCCTGCGCTTCTCTCAACAATCCACTCAATAAAATTCCCGACTTATCCTCAAAAGTTGTTATCATTCACCTATCTTAGGGCTTACGCGACAATTACCCGTGTAACTCCTGTAATTATGACTCCGCCATCACCAGAGATGTGTTCTCCATCCATGCCATCATCCACATTCACACTTCAAAAATATAAAGCAGCCGACTACGGCATTCACCCGAATGATGTCAGTGAGGCCGCGCTCGCTACTATCCATGAACTCACTAAAGCAGGTTTTCAAGCCTATGTTGTCGGCGGTGGTGTTCGGGACTTACTATTAGGTTTACATCCTAAAGATTTTGATATTGCAACCGATGCCACCCCCGATCAAATTAAACGGGTTTTTGGCCGTGGTTGTCAGATTATTGGACGGCGTTTTCAATTAGCGCACGTCTATCACAATCGGCAAATGTTAGAAGTCGCCACCTTTCGCGCGCCGCACGAAGAACATACCGCCCACAGCCAAACCTCCGCTCATGGCATGATTGTGCGTGATAACATTTGGGGTTCGATAGACCAAGACGCGTTACGCCGTGACTTTTCCATCAACGCGATGTATTACCAGCCAGAAACAGGGCAAATCTTAGACTTTGCCAACGGCATGAAAGATATCAAGTCGAAAACCTTACGCATGATTGGCGACCCAGCCACGCGATATCGTGAAGACCCTGTGCGTATGTTACGTGTCGCTCGCTTTGCCGCCAAACTACAGTTTCGTTTGGATGATGCAACTGAAGCCCCCATCAAAGACTTAGCGTATTTATTAAAAGCCATTTCTCATCATCGTTTATACGATGAAAGCCATAAAATGTTTGCTTGTGGTCATTTACAGGCCTTACTTCAACATTTGGGTGAGATGGATTTATTTAGCGCATTATTTCCTCAAGTCAAAGAAGACGTATTTAATTCGCCTTTAGTCAAATTAGCCGCGAAAAATACCGATGACCGTATTCAACAAGGCAAATCGGTCAATCCTGCTTTTTTTTATGCGGTTGTCTTATGGGAATGGCAACAACGATTAACCAAATTGGAATTAGATCGAGGTGAAGACATCTTCCCTGCCTATCAATCTACCGGCATTAAAGTCTTAACACTTCAATCACAACAAACGGCGATTCCACGTTTTGTCGCCCAAACCATTCGCGATATTTGGGACTTACAACCCCGCTTAGAAAAGCCGCGCTCACGTGTCGTACCCAAGCTGATTATTCAACCCAAATTTCGTGCTGGCTTTGACTTTTTGTTATTACGTGAACTCAGTGGTGACAATCGCACTCATGGTATGGGTACGTGGTGGGAACACTATCAGGCCGTTTCGACCGATGAGCAAGAAGTGCTATTACGGCTGTTAGATAAACCTAAAGCCAAGCCTAAAAGTAACAAACCGAAAAAGCCTAAAGCGGTTGTTGCGAACACGAAAGAAGACCAGTAGGGGCGAATTCATTCGCCAATCAATAAAGGCGAATAAATTCGCCCCTACAGAAGTGAATGTTAATGTTATGAGTTATCTCGCCTATTTGGGCTTAGGTGCAAATCTAGGCCAACCACAACAACAACTCAGCTGGGCAGTACAACAACTGTCTGCTCTGCCTCAGTGTCAATTAGCGGCTGTTTCCCGTTTATACCGCAGTAAGCCCGCGCTTGGCTCACCCGAAAATCAACCTGACTACACTAATGCCGTTGTTGCTGTGACGACCACGCTCCCCCCTCATCAACTCTTACAACAGCTTCAAGCCTTAGAAAATCAGGCAGGACGAGTCAGAGTCGAACGTTGGGGCGCACGGGTATTAGATTTAGATATCTTGCTATATGCCCAAGACATCATCAAAACGCCTGATTTAATCATTCCTCACCTTGAGTTATGTCATCGTTCCTTTGTCGTTTTACCTTTATTGGACATTTGTCCAACCTTAGCTTTGCCAAACGGCACAAAAATCGCTAGCCTAGCGACCGCCACAGTCTCTGATGACATTCACGTCACTGCCGACAATACATGGTGGCATTCATTCGACTAAGACGAGGTACATAATGGCTGTTTCGTTAACCACACTACGCGATTGCAAAAAACGTGGCGAAAAATTCGCAATGATTACCTGTTATGACACAATTTTTGCCCAAACCATGAATGCCGCAGGAGTGGAATGCCTATTGGTCGGCGACTCGTTAGGCATGGTGTTACAAGGCCATAGCTCTACACTGCCCGTCACCATGCACGATATGATTTATCACACCCAATGTGTGGCTCGTGGTAATAGCAATGCCTTTTTATTGGCAGATATGCCGTTTATGTCCTATGCCACCGTCAACGATGCTCTCAATAATGCCGCCGCATTAATGCGTGTTGGCGCACATGCTGTCAAATTGGAAGGCGGTGCATGGCTTGCGGAAACAGTGCAGCAATTAGTCCGTGGTGGCATTCCAAGCTGTGTCCACATGGGCTTAACACCTCAATCAGTGCATGTCTTTGGTGGCTATAAAGTACAAGGCAAAACCGCCGATGCCGCCGCACAACTGATTGCCGATGCCAAAGCCTTAGAACAAGCAGGTGCAGCTCTCCTATTGTTAGAGTGTGTGCCGAGTACGGTTGCCGCACAAGTCACGGCCAGCGTGTCCATTCCTGTGATTGGTATTGGTGCGGGTAAAGACTGCGATGGCCAAGTATTAGTCGTTCATGACATGCTCGGTTTATCACAAGGTAAACCTGCGCGCTTTGTCAAAAACTTTTTGGCGGGTCAAGACAGCATTCAAGGCGCGTTTTCGGCCTATGTCGCCGCCGTTAAAAACCAAAGCTATCCCGCTCCTGAACACGGATTTAATTAATATGCAGATCGTCAATACTATTCAGGCGTTACGCGCGCTGGTTAAAGCCGCCAAAATAGCAGGCAAAACCGTCGGCTTTGTCCCGACGATGGGCAATTTGCATTCTGGTCATATTCGTTTAGTGCAAACGGCTAAAAGTCATTGTGATGTTGTCGTCACCAGTATTTTTGTGAATCCCACCCAGTTTGGCGCGAATGAAGATTTTGGCAGTTATCCACGCACGCTAGAGGCGGACTGTACCTTATTAGCAGATGGCCACTGTGACATCGTTTTTGCACCGTCAACCCTAGAAATGTACGCCAATGGGACGGGGCAAAGCACGGTCGTCACCGTAGCAGGATTAAGTGAGCAATTGTGCGGCGAACATCGGGCAGGACATTTTGCGGGTGTGGCAACGGTGGTTTCTAAACTGTTTAATATCGTCCAACCCGATAACGCGTTTTTTGGCGAAAAAGACTTTCAACAATTAGCCGTCATTCGACGTTTTACCGAAGAGTTAGCTTTTCCCATTACCATTGTCGGTGTACCCACAGAACGCGCAGCCGATGGTTTAGCGTTAAGTTCACGTAATGGTTATTTATCCGCCGAAGAGCGTGCTCAAGCACCTGCTATTTATCAAATATTATCGCAATTACGCCAAGCGGTTTTGAATGGTCAGCGTGAATATACTATGCTGTGTGATGCGACGGTTTTGCACTTGCAAAAGCTGGGTTTTGACCCTGACTATGTGGCTATTATGCGTAGTCACGACTTACAGCCAGCCACAGCCACTGACCAACAATTAGTGATACTGGTGGCTGCTAAACTCGGCAAAACCCGATTAATTGACAATATTACTGTTAATTTAGCCATCTAACGCCTAAAACGTGGACAAACATCCCCTTTTTATTGTTAGAATTGATTGCTTGCGGGCGAATATTGCGGCAAAATGACCCGCTTTTTTCGCCTAGTTCCACACCGCCCAGCGATACCCCCCAACGGAGGCAGCCGCCATGCAATGCACCATGCTCAAAGCCAAACTTCACCGTGCTGTTGTTACCCACGCGGAAGTAGATTATGAAGGCTCTTGCGCCATCGACGGCAATTTACTCGATTTATCGGGTATTTTAGAGTACGAACAAATTCAAATTTATAACGTCACCAATGGTGAGCGTTTTACCACTTATGCGATTCGCGCCGAAGCTGGCTCACAAATGATTTCTGTTAACGGTGCTGCGGCTCATAAAGCGCAACCCGGTGATAAAGTGATTATTTGTGCTTATGCGGATTATACTTCTGCCGAATTGATGAACTTCAAACCTCGTCTTATCTATTGCAATCCTGACAATACCGTTAGCCATAGTGCTAATGCGATTCCTGTGCAAGTAGCTTAACTTGCTGACTTAGCAATAAAAAAACGGCGTTTAATAACGCCGTTTTTTGTTTTTGTGGGGAGCTAATTCGGTATCACCCTACATCCTTCTTTCGCAAAATGGCAATTTAGCAACCGTCAATGATTTAAGTGATGTATTGTGACGATGTATCGCTTACCCGTCGATTTATTCGCATTCTTCATCTATTTTTACTAATTTCACGATTCTTGTCACAAAAAAATCTCTTTGTTCGTCTTATAGACATCAACCCATCAAGAGTTATGTCTATGAACACTTCAAAACCCACTGTCATTATTTTAGGCGCAAGTTATGCAGGTTTAATGGCTTGTGCGCGACTATTACATGGCAAAAAACCGCTCAATATTATCGTAATTGATAGTAAAAGCCATTTTGAGCAAAAGATTCGCCTGCACGAAACATTAACAGGCCAACATACTCAAACCTTAGCCCTCAGCCCTTTATTAGAACGTCGTGGTGTCACTTTTTTGCAGGCTTACATTGAAAAATTTGACATTCATAACCAACAAATCACTCTCAAAGACTTACCCCCACTTTCTTATGACTATGTCATTTATGCTTTAGGTAGCGTACCGCATCAGCATATTAAAGGTAGTACCCAGTTTGCTCACAGTTTGCATAACAAACAGCAAGTAGCCAGCTTAGAATCTAAAATACGCACATTGGCACAGCAGGATGGCCGTATAGCGGTATTAGGTGGCGGTTTAACCGCCATTGAAACCTGCACCGAGCTGGCGGCAACTTTTCCCAACTTAAAAATATCACTCATTTCTCGGCAGCTAAAACAAGCGAATTTAGTCGAAAAAGCGCAAAGCCATTTGGATAAAGTCTTAGAGAATTATGGTATTTATCGTCACCAAGGCACAATCCAAGCCATTAGCGAACAAGCTGTGATTTTAGCTGATGATCAAAAAATCCCCTTTGATCTGTGTTTGGATTGTACAGGCATGGTGGCTAATCCTGTGGCACGTCATAGCCAATTAGCCGTCGATGAACAGGGTCGTTTGACGGTAGATTGCTATTTACGTTTGCTCGGCACAAATAATGTCTTTGTTGCAGGAGATGCGGCTCGAACTGAGATGAATGGTGAATTGATTAGAATGTCCTGCGCTACTGCAATGCCAATGGGTGCGCAAGCAGGTATCAATGTCGCGGCATTAGTCAATCATCGCGCGTTACAGGCGTTTAATTTTGGATATTTTGCGCGTTTTACTAGTCTAGGCCGCAAGCAAGCGGTAGTGCAATTTTCAGATCGTGCCGATCAATCGACTCGTTGGGTAGCAACTGATTATCTCGCCTGTTTGTATAAAGAGTGGATTTGTAAAATGACCGTTGCAATGATTAAATGGGAACTCATCACTGGGTTAACACTCTATGTTTGGTCTACAAGTGGTGCCTCAACGGTTGTCGAGTCTGCACATCTGAACAGATAAACAATTTTGATTGATTGGCAAATGGAGCGTTAACGTGCTGGCGGATAAAAACCAAGTGTTTACCACTCATCATCCACAATTACGTGGCTTAGCTTACCGCCTATTGGGTTCTAAACATGATGCTGAGGATATTGTGCAAGAGGCATGGTTTCGTTGGCAGCAAACTGAGGTTTTACCACAGCACAATCTGGCTTATTTGCGTCGGATTGTGACTAATTTAAGCGTGGATTTGCTCAGGCAGCGTCAACGGGAACGTCAAGAATATACTGGCTCATGGCTGCCTGAACCTGAACTGAGTGAAAGTTTATCTGAGCTTTCTAATCCTGAACACATTAAACAGCAGCAGCAATCCGTGTCTTTGGCTTTTTTACATATGCTCGAACAACTTAATCCTGTTGAGCGCGCGGTTTTTGTACTGCGTGAAGCTTTTGATGATGAATTTAGCGACATCGCTGATTACTTAAATATAAGACCAGACAATTGTCGACAGATTTTTAGTCGTGCCCGTCGTAAGGTTCAAGACTCACCTGCATTACATGAAGATTCTTCTGAGCAACATCAGCAGTTATTAATGACATTTTTAATGGCCTGTCAACAAGGGGATGTTGCTTTATTACAGCAGCATTTAAGCAAAGACGCGGTGTTATATTCCGATGGTGGAGGCAAAGTAAAAGCAGCATTAAGGCCGATTTACGGAGCGGATAAAAGCATTCGTTTATTGCTGGCTCTTGCCCGCAAACAATCAACAAGTGCGGAGCTAACACTGCGTGTTATCAATGGACGATTGGCATTAGTTGCAACAATGGCAGGACAAATTCAGTACATGTTAAGTTTATGTGTACATAACGGAAAAATAGAGACGGTATATATGCTATTGAATCCTGAAAAACTCACTATGATCACTGCTGACTAACATGGACATGGCAAAAAGCATCTGTCTTTACTACTGACAAGCCTAATCATCTTGGACTTTTTAACACACACTGTGATGGAGTGGATGGATGATCAATATCGTTTACTTCGCCGAAAACCTCCCTCAAGGCACGCATGTTCAACGATATTCGCACGCTGACTAGCTATCCGTGCTTTGAGAGTTGGGGCAAAATTTATGCGTCACCGCCACCGTTGGCATTAAATTTAAAACGGCAAGTATTACCGCCTTTGGCCATACATTCTTGATGATCAACCGCGCTATCGGTAAACGCCGATAATAGGGCAAGATCAAACTGGCAAATGTTCGGATTGGTTAATGCTAAGGTATGAAACACACAATTATCCGCTTCAATCATGTTAATTCTTAGAGCGCCACTAGCTTTGGCGTCGTAGCCCAACTGTTCCATAATTTCAGACAGCTTTTGTACTTTCGCCTCACGTGTCACTAACTCGGGATGTTGCGCGCATAACTGTTTACCAATGCGCGTCCCCATCGTACTCAAACGCTCATTCAAGCCATCCGCACCGCTCTCTTGTTGAATTGACTCCAACAATAATTGCGCCAACCACGCATAATGACGGGGAAAGCCTTCATTACCTTTATCGGTCAAGATATACAATTGCTCTGGTCGCCCACCTGACGCACGAGTCATCCCTTTTTTTAGCAGTCCGTCATTTTCTAAGGCTGCCAAATGTTGTCGTACGGCATTGCGGGTAATCGCCAATTGCGCCGATAGCTCATCCGCGGTCATGCCCGACTTGTTTTTTAACAGCAGCTTTAATAGCTCTTTCTGCCTAATACCTAATATTTCTAACATACACGCCCCAAAATAGACAAAAAACCATGACAGCAAGAATAGTTCCGCTGTTATTACCGTTAAATTTTATACCATCGCCATGATCAACGCACTTAAAACAATTAAACAACTTAAAACATATTTAACTGTACAAAGTATTTTTAATCGATTAAGATGAGGTCATTCGGTTAAGGGCGCATGGTTTATCCAGCAAAAGCCACCGCAACTGAATACGAGTTAACCCAACAATCTGCCCAATGAATACGAATATCACCGTACGCTGGCAATCAATTTTTTGAGAGCATCCAGATGAATACTATTTTTGAACAAGCTAATTCCCGTCGTGCCTTTTTACGTGGCAGCACCGCCGCTGTATTGTCAACCAGTGCGTTGTTATTGCTTGCTGGTCAAGATGCCAATGCCGCCAGCAGCAAAGGTGACATCGCGAATGACATCGGTATTTTGAACGTGGCACTGGGCTTAGAACATCAAGGCATCAACGCTTACACCTTGGGTGCGCAAAGCGGTTTATTGCAAAAACCCGTCCTTGATATTGCCTTGAAATTTCAAGACGACCACAAAATCCATCGCGATATTTTGATTGGTGCGATTATTAAATTGGGCGGTAAAGCGGTTGAAGAAAAATCACTGGATATGTATGCCAAAGCACTCAATGCGGGCACCTTAAAAAGTCAGGAAGACATTTTAAGACTGGCTTTATCGTTGGAGTTAGGCGCGACCAATGCGTACCTCAGTGTGATTCCTTCGTTTAAAAATCATGATTTTGCCAAAGTCGCCGCACGCTTGGCTGCCGATGAAGTGGCTCACTGGGCAATTTTAAACAATGCATTAGGCTTACCCTTACCCAAAGCCATGCTGTTTGGTGCTTAATGTTTCTGGAGTTGTTGTCATACACACACGTCAACAACTCCTCTTTTCAACAGAAGGGTCTATGAAAAATTTTATCGGTTTATTGACTTTTATAGCCTGCCTTAGCACACCAATTGCCCACGCCGAGGGTGATGCCAAAAATGGTGAGCAGCTCTATACCTCGCGCTGCATTGCTTGCCACTCCATCGAAGTAAGTATGGCAGGCCCTGCCCATCGCGGAGTCTTTGGCCGCAAAGCAGGTAGTGTCGCTGACTTTGTCTACAGCCCTGCATTAAAAAAATCGAAAATTGTTTGGAATGACAAAACCTTAGATCAATGGCTGAGCAACCCAGAAAAGTTGATTGCTGGGCAACGGATGGGCTATTCCGTTTCTAATGCCAAAGAGCGCAAAGATTTAATTGCTTACTTAAAAAGTCAGCCCAAGCGTTAATCCGTCAATGAGTACGTATGAATAACAGGTGAACGACAATGAATGCCCTCGAACGATTATTGCTCCCCGATGTCCAAGCACAAACAGACACCCGTCAGCTGCGTATTGATGGTGTCGGCATTAAAAATGTGCGTTATCCCCTAACTATTCGCTCAACAGAAACGGCATTCGCGACAGTAGCCCATTTGACGATGAGTGTGGGTTTATCGGCTGCCATCAAAGGCACACATATGTCACGATTTATTGAAGTGCTTGAGGCACAAACGGAAGCCTTAGACCAGCCGCGTTTTATGGCAATGGCAGTCAATATGCTCGAACGTTTAGAGGCACAAACGGGCACCATTGATATGCGTTTTCCGTACTTTATTCAACGTATTGCGCCTGTCTCGTTGGTAAAAAGTCTACTCGATATTGATGTCAGTTGGCGCGCCCACATTACCGATCAGGGTATAAACGAGCTGTGGCTGAAAGTGGTTGTCCCTGCGACGAGCTTATGCCCCTGCTCTAAGGATATTTCTGACTATGGTGCACACAATCAACGTTCACACATTAGCATTGAAGTCGCATTGGCCGAAGCGATGACCATTGAAGCATTGATGGATATTGCTGACCAGAGTGCCTCGTGTGAGGTCTATGGATTGCTCAAACGTGCCGATGAAAAATATGTTACGGAACGGGCATACGACAATCCCAAATTTGTCGAAGATATCGTTCGAGATGTGGCACTGGCTTTAAGTACTGATTCGCGTGTCCGTGACTATATTGTCGACGTAGAGAATTTTGAATCCATTCACAACCACTCGGCGTTTGCCCGTATTACGGGTGTTGGTTTGGCGACATCCTTTGGTTATGCCTCATAACTATTTAATTCAAAAGGTTATTTTTTCTGCAGGAGTTATCTCTTGTCTGGTTTATCAATCTTTCATCTCGCCATTATGATGGTAGTGATTGTGCTTATTTTCGGCACTTCAAAACTTAAAAACCTCGGTAAAGATTTAGGTGGTGCTATCAAAGGCTTTAAAGAGTCGATGAAAGAAGGCGAATCGATAGCGGCTGTCAATGTCGCAACACCGCCACATATTACCCAACACTCGCCCATTAATGGGACGGCCATTCCTATAGACATGACCCCAAAAGAGACACGTTGATGTTTGGCATTGGCTTGAGCGAATTAGTGCTATTGGCTGTCGTCGCACTGGTGGTATTGGGGCCTGAAAAATTGCCTCATACCACACGGATGGCGGGTGCATGGTTAGGGCGTATTCGTCGCACAATGATGGATTTGCAACGTGATATTGAACGTGAAATATCGGTGCACGAAATACGCAGCCATGTCACCGATGAAGTTGCCGGCTTTCAATCATCACACGCGGTACTTAGTACGGACGTGCAAACGGTAGCGAACACCCTTCGCCAAACCGTGAATCTAGAAAATACTGAGCCTACGCTTGATACCTTAGCTATGGCTCATGTCGTTATTGCCGACACCATCCACCAATAGCATTTTTACCCATTAGCCTTCACTCGCGGTGACTACCATGAAGCCAAACGAATCCTTAATAGACGAAATGCCATTCATCGCACATTTGATTGAGTTACATAGTCGACTGATGCGGGTGATGACGGTTATTGGTGTTATATTTTTTAGCTTAGTCAGTTTTCGTAATGATCTGTACACGGGCTTAGCCGCACCACTACGTCATTTACTGCCCGCAGGAAGCTCGATGATTGCGACGGATATTACCTCATCGTTTACCACGCCGTTTAAACTGACTCTTTTTATCGCCTTATTGATTGCCATACCCTTTGTACTGTCGCAGTTATGGGCATTTATTGCGCCCGCTTTGTATCAAGCAGAAAAGAAAATAGCGACGCCGTTGTTAGGCTCAAGCGTGGTGTTGTTTTATACGGGCATTGCTTTTGCGTACTTTGTCACGTTAGTGCCTGTGCTGAAATTTTTTGTCAGTGTTGCGCCTGAACACGTTAGCTTTATGACTGACATTAATGCCTATTTAGATTTTTGCCTGAAATTTTTCTTGGTCTTTGGCTTTACTTTTGAAATTCCGATTGTTGTTTTATTATTGATTATGGCAGGCGTAGTCAGTACCCACAGTCTCATCGAGAAGCGCCGTTATATTATCGTGCTTTGCTTTTTTGTCTCTATGTTGGTGACACCACCAGATGCCTTATCGATGACAGTGTTGGCGACGCTGATGTGGTTGTTATTTGAAATGGGGGTGTTTTTTGGCCGCTTTATGGAACAACGACACAGCACAGCTAAAGCCAGCGACTAAATCATACGATGGCGGCGTGAGGGGTTGTCTATCCCTCTGCAGCCCTTAACCGTACTGTTCCATCTTTACCAACAATAATTCAGCAAAACGATCAGGTTGTTCAAGGTCGGGAAAGTGGCCACAATCATAAAAGTGTACCAACTCAGTACGAGGAATTGACTCTATCCTTCCCGATCTACGTCAAATGATTAAGTCAACAACCCGTGAGAAAACTACCCTGCTTTAACGTTCATCGTAATCCGAGCGCTAAAGACTTTCACGTTGTTGGTATCAAAAATTTCGACAGGCACAATAATATCTCCTTGCACAGTCCAGTCTAATTGACGGCCATCAGCCACGGCACGTAAATCCGTTTTCGCTTTGGCTAAATATTCCACCGACATGGCTTTTGGAATCCAGCGATAGCCTTCAGGAATCGACACATCCGTCATTGTTCCAGCAACTAATTCTGCCGCATTACACATGGCAATGGCATGAACAGTGCCTAAATGATTCGTAATTTCTCGGCGAAACTTAACGTCTACTTCGCAGTAACTCGGTTTCAAAGCGCTAAACTCGGGTGCGATGGTGCTAAAATATGGAGCAACCTGACACACCATTTGGCTAAACTGGGCATTACCGACATTATTGTATAAGGCTAAAAATTGACTCATGGTTATCTCTCCAACAGGTTTTATCAACAAAACAATTGGCCAAACACGCGCCAACAAACTAGAATATTACTCTAGAACATTATTCCGGAATTAACAATGGCTATTGCAGAAAAAAATCAACGTAAACGCGAAATACTTGAAGCGGCTTTAACGTGCTTTAGTGAGTCTGGCATTGAAAGTACAACGATTGAACACATTCGAAACAAGTCAGGTGCCAGTGTAGGCAGTATTTATCATCACTTTAGCAATAAAGAAGGCGTCGCCACCGCACTATATATTGGCGCATTAGAAGATCACGCCAATCAGCAATTTGCGTTATTAGAACAGGCTAATTCGGCGGAGCAATGTATTAAAGCTCTGGTTTATGCCTATGTGGACTGGGTGACAGCAAACCCTGAATTGGCTTTATTTATGCAACAGGCACGGGGTTATGTGTTGAATGGAGCACATGCAGAAGCGTTAATTATCCGTAATCGCGAACGTCTAGGGCAGTTATTACCCTATTTGCAACGCCATCATGAAAATGGCTCATTACGCTTATTTCCCAAAGAACTGTATAACTCTTTAGTGTTAGGTGCAACCAAGGATTATTGCCGAATTTGGTTGTCTGGACGCGCCAAAACATCACCGACGGACTATCGAGAAATGTTAGCAGATGCGGCATGGCGGACGGTGGCGGTTTAATCAAACCATCCTAAAATCAATAGGGGCAAAAAAAATTTTACCCCTGCCAAGAATCTAATACATTCCCGTCATCGCTCGAATAATATGAAAATGGTCTTCAAACAACCGTTCAGGCTGTAGTGCGGATAATGGTAACCAAAAGGCACTTTTCGCGTCATCACCACCCTTCACTTTTGGCAAACTGGTATCGGGCTTTAAGTCAAACATAAACGCATGCGTAATAGTACGACCACGCGCCGAACGATACGGATCATCAAATACGCGTTGACCTCTTAACGAACCATGCAACACAGGCTCAGGCACTTTTAAGCGCGTTTCTTCACGCAATTCACGAATACAGGCATTAATTAAGGTTTCGCCTTGATCGACAAAGCCACCCGGTAAAGCAAATAAGCCCTTACCCGGTCTTGCTTTACGCTCGACTAATAAAATATGCCCAGACTGTACGACGACCGCATCTACCGTGACAAACGTCGGGGTATACGGTGCAACATCCCATGCTTGTTTATATTGTTGAATAAAACGTGCTTCTTCGCGCAGCGCGTGATAGATATCTTGGCTTTGGAAGTTTTGTAAAAAATTAACTGTGCCTTGTGGCAATACATCCTGAGCAGGCATTTGCCCTAATAAATAACCTTCGCGTAACGGGGTTGCCGATAAAGCATGGTGATTTTCAACGTCAACACTTTCCCATTGCGGAAATAAGCGTAAGTAGTAAGAGCTTTGATCTTTTTTATGACCAATTAAACCAATGCGTGGATGATCCGTCGCGCTGTGCTTGGACACCACCTCTTGTACCGCTTCTTGAACATTCGTTACCCACACCGCATCGTTATACAAACAATCATGCAAGGGCTGACAATGGACACGAGCGGCATCTTCGGGCTTTAAACTGCCCAAAATCATTTCTGTGCGCTCTTCAATACTAAAAGGATTACGGGTATTACGCGCTTGTTTTGCCGAACCAATTAACACAATCACTTGTGCGCTTTGCGCTAAAGCTTGTTGTAAGACACGGGCATGGCCAATATGAAACGGCTGAAAACGACCAATAAAAACGAGAAAATCAAACATAGCAGCAAACTCCTTGCTGTGGGTTAAGAAAAATAGCGTCTATCACTATTAGTTTATGGCTTATAGCCACCAAACAATCATACAAAGAAAAACAGAAAACGGATAGAACAACCCACACTAAATGATAACAAGGCTTCGACTCCACTCAGCCACCACGACTCCGCTCAATCAACAGCAAAACGCTCCCTGAGCGGAGTCGAAGGGTCAGCAAACGTCAGCCATCACCTAAATACCAAAGACTTTTAAGATCGCATCCCAAACACCGCCAAAAGTTCGGGTAATCATATTTTGGTTTTGGCGTTTATCAGGTGTTTGCTCATAAAAATAAACCCCCGATTGACCGCTAAACTGGTCATTAAACAGCGTGTCTTTATCCATGTAATACGAAACAAAGGTCTCACAGCGATAATTAGCATAAGCCGCCCCTGCGCTAAAACCCAGTGTTGCCGATTGTTGAATTAAACGTGCTTCACCTACTGGCTCTAGTATCACACCACAATTGCCCTTCACAATTAATTGACAAGCCCCATGAAAGACAAAATAACGAAACTGAAACGTCAACCAACTGTGTAAATAATTCAGTCGCCAATGACGCGTAATACGAACATCATCCTGTTGTTGTTTAATCACCCCCACTAAACAATGCGGCTTACAGACTAAGGTTGCACCTGTGGGCAAGTCTAAAATCATCACTTCAGAATGTACTTGGCGAGTAGAGGCTATTTGCACGGTTTCTGTTTTGTCATCACGACTACGCACACACACTAAGGTCACCAATCCCGCTGCTAAACACGAAAAAGGAATATGGGCATTCAAAAACCAGCGGGTCTTTTTTTCGGATTGCCGACTGTAACTTTGCAAATAGTCCGGATGAATGAGCAATTCTTGCTTTGGCAATAGTGTAACCGTGACTGCGTGTGTTGAGACATGACCTTGTGATTGCTGACTCGATATAGGCGTTTCAAGCGCACGAGTAGAGTCTTCATCGGGCAAAATAATGACAGGTGGTAATCGAGTAACAACAGGAGCTAAGACAAAATACATTAGCACTTTAAAGATAATCGGCGTAAATATCAGCCCCAACAAAATCATCAACGCCGTCGGCAACACCCCTGACAACGACACACGAAAACGCTGAACGAGACTACTACTGAGTAAGCTATCTTTTTGACTAATGGATTGATTTAATTGCTGCATAGCCGTTTTTGACTGCTGCATCTCCTGAACTAACTGCCGACTTTTAATGACTTCAGGTGATTGATTTAACTTCGTTTGCCATAAGATATGGGCTTGTTGGGCAAGATTAACTTCCGTTGTTAATGCCAAAATTTTGGCATCATATCCCTTTAGGTCGATAAATATTTCAGACGTTGGATTTTTACGCGCCCACCAATGCTCTTCCCATAACTGTTGACGTTGTTGCTGTAGCTGTTGTAATTGTGCTTGTAATTGACTCAGTTGACGTGCTTTTTCGACGAGTTGTTGCCTTAATGTCTCCGTCATTTTGACTAGTTGAGTTTGTGTGACTTGTAACTCGTGATAGCGTTTTTGTAATATTTGTTGCGTACTCTGCAATTGTTGCTTTTCTTGCTCCGCTTGCTCGACCAATTGCCATTCATTGCGCAACCAAGAGCCTGCCAGCAAGATTAGCATTATCACGACTAGCCAACTGAATTTTTCAATTAGAAAGCGCAAAATCCCTACTAATAACTTTCCCATATGTCCTGTTCCAATGCCGACAAATAAACGTGAGTCCGACCAATCACACGCACTCATAGACATATTTTTATATAGATGATGTTATTTTAATATATCCTAAAAGCCAATCTTAATGGCAAAACAACGCCCCTTAATAAGCTAGCCGATGATATTTTTGCCATGAAAACATTTTTCTCGTTAATCGACCAACTCAATCTTAATCCTTCAGAAAAAACAACGATAGAAGCAGAAATATGGCAACACTATGGTCACTATAAAATTGTTTTAGCCTTGGATATGAGTGGCTTTTCGTTAACGGTTCGCCGAGATGGCATTGTCGCGTATTTGGCAAAAATCAGAAAAATGCAACAACTGGCGATTCCTTTGGTCATTAATCATCAGGGAGAAGTTGTGAAGTGTGTCGCTGACAATTTAATGGCTATCTTTGATGATGCTAACTGCGCTGTTAACGCTGCCATCGCAATTAATTTAGCCTCCCAAGATATCGGCCAATCGGTGAGTATTGGTTTAGATTATGGTCGTATCTTATTGATTCATCATCAAGATTGTTATGGTGATGCTGTCAATAAAGCCTATAAATTAGGTGAAGATATTGCTCGTGCTAACGAAATTTTAATCACCGAGCAGATAAAAGAACGCCTACCTTCCATCACGCCTTACCGTTTAATTGCCGAGCATATTTCAATATCAGGCTTAGAGTTTACGGCGTATAAAGTAAACTAATGTATAGTTAGCGGATTGGGCGACCACTTTCATGCCGATAAAACATCACGGCAACTGACACCGCAAGCACCAAAGCACTAAATGCCATTGCTGAATCAACACCAAAGACATGTTTTGGGTCACTAAACAACGAAATATTCATGCCAAAAATACCTGCAATCACGACCGCAGGCAAAAAAATCACCGATACCCACGTTAAACGCAATAAAGTTTGATTGGTGCGTTCTGCTTGTTCAGCGACCAATAATTGATCTAAGCTTTGGTGAATATCACGCAGATGCTCTACTTTTGTTAATGCGCGTTTGATTTGGTCTGCAAGATGCTGAAAATACGGCTGCACTTCGTCTTCCAATGCTGTGCCATGCGCCTGATGAAATGCGCCTTGCGTCGGGTCAAACAGTGCGTCAACTACCCGTTCAAAGGCATCAAACTGTTTGCGTAACCATGCGATATGAATACGCAACTCAACTAATTTACGCGAGTCTGAAAATTGACTCAACTCGGCTAAAGGATTCAAATTCTCGCTAGTTTTGCCATCTTGCATATTCTTCTCAAAATCAGGTCTATCCCCCCGCTCCCTCTGCAAAAATAAATCCTCTATGGCGTACGTTTGTCGTTCATTTAACAATAATTGCTGATTTAAGCTATCTAACATCACCCGAAGAATACCTGTAAAAGCATAAGCGGCGGTTTCGTGGGTTAATATTCGCTCTTTAAACTCAACAGAATCTAACAAATCATCTAAACCCGCAATTTTATCGCTACGACGTGTCCAAATAAAATCGGTATAGACAATAATCGAGACGGTTTGATCGCCTGCGACTTCGGCATCTAAATCAGGAATAATTAAGTGATCGTGATTAGTAAACTTAGTAATGACAGGTTGTTTTCGGACGTGTAAATCATAACCACTGTATTCATGTGGACTATGAACGCCCTCTAAAATAGCTTCCGCTGAAGGAACTAGCTCATCTATCCACAACCATGATTTTTTTCCCGCATGATTGGCATTTAAAACATCTGGCTGAAAAAACTCTTCACTCAGCTGCCCTACTTTTGAGCCTAAAAATCGCCATGTATGAGTTGCGGTTAAATCGGGGTAATGATGTTGTAACATGATGAATCTCGCCTTAGGGTAATATCAGTTTTTGCTGTGCCGCAATGACAATACGCGCACAGGCTTCGGCATCCGAACCTGCATGATGATGATTAAGGGGAATATTTAAGTGATTGCAGACATCCGATAATTTCGTTGGGCGAATTTCCCACACTTTGCGAGCGAGTTGCACCGTACAACGAAAAGGCGCAACAGGCATGGCGACACCTGCGACTAAACAACACGCGGCTAACACGCCTCGATCAAAGGGCGCATTGTGCGCCGCAATAAAACCAACATCAGCAAATTCTTGCGCCAGCGTTGGCCATAGCTCGGCAAATGTTGGCTCATGGGCAACATCGCGCCAATAAATACCGTGAATGTGGGAAAAGATAATTCGCGAACGCGGTGGCTTAATTAGATAATAAGTACGTTTAACGATTTCACCGCCACTGACGCGCACCAAACCAATGGCGCAAGCACTATCACGGCCATTGTCTGCCGTTTCAAAATCGAGAGCGACAAAATCTTTCATCTTTTAACCTTATTATTTACGGCCAACATAAATCGCCTCTACAAAAAAAGGACACTGACGTGTCCTTTTCTTTGACGCTGATTAACGCACGATTAACCCGCTAATTGTGCTTTTAATTCACGACGACGACGATGCAAGACTGGCTCAGTATAACCATTCGGTTGGGCACAGCCCTCAAATACCAACTCACAGGACGCCGCAAAAGCAACGGAGTTCTCGGTATTACCCGCCATGTTAACGTAAAGTGCATCACCTGCATTTTGACCATCAACCACAGCCGCCATACGTACCATTGCTTCCATGACTTGTTCTTTGTTGACAATGCCATGACGCAACCAGTTGGCAATATGCTGACTGGAAATCCGCAAGGTCGCACGGTCTTCCATCAAACCAATATTGTGAATATCAGGCACTTTCGAGCAACCTACACCTTGGTCAATCCAACGCACCACATAACCTAAAATACCTTGGCAGTTGTTGTCTAACTCTTGCTTGATTTCATCTTCGCTCCAGTTAGTATTTTCTGCCAATGGAATGGTCAAAATATCATCCACATTAGCACGGGCGCGGGACTTCAATTCGTTTTGGCGATTAAAGACGTTAACTTTATGATAATGCATAGCATGTAAAGTTGCGCCTGTAGGAGACGGAACCCAAGCCGTATTTGCACCTGCTAATGGATGAGCAATTTTTTGTTCAACCATGTCTTTCATCAAATCAGGCATTGCCCACATACCTTTACCGATTTGCGCTTTGCCTTGTAAACCACAAGCCAAACCAATATCGACGTTCCAATTTTCGTAGGCACTAATCCATTTTAATTTTTTCATGTCAGCTTTACGCACCATCGCGCCCGCTTCCATAGAAGTATGGATTTCGTCGCCAGTACGGTCTAAGAAACCTGTGTTAATAAACATCACACGGTCTTTAGCTGCACGGATACACTCTTTCAAGTTAACCGTCGTACGACGTTCTTCGTCCATAATACCCATTTTAACGGTGTTATGAGCCAAGCCTAAAGCCGCTTCAACACGACCAAAAATTTCATTGGCAAACGCCACTTCTTCAGGACCGTGCATTTTGGGTTTAACAATATAAACCGAACCTGTACGAGAGTTTTTGCGTGTGCCATTGCCTAATAAATCGTGTTTAGCAATGAGAATAGTCACTAAAGCATCCATGATGCCTTCAGGAATTTCTGCGCCTTTGTACAATACGGCTGGATTGGTCATCAAATGACCAACATTACGTACTAACAATAATGAACGGCCATGCAAAGTGATGGCATTGCCGTTTAAGTCTGTGTAAGTACGGTCAGCGTTCATGGTACGAACTAGGGTTTTGCCGCCTTTGTCAAAAGACTCGGACAAATTACCCTTCATCAAGCCCAACCAGTTGCTATAAACCTCAACTTTGTCTTCGCCATCAACCGCAGCAACCGAATCTTCGCAGTCACAAATGGTGGTTAATGCCGATTCAATGACTAAGTCTTTAATGCCCGCAGCATCTTGCTTGCCAACAGGACTGTTAGCATCAAATTGCACATCAATATGCAAGTTGTTATTTTTCAACAAAATGCTAGTTGGCGCAGTAATGTCACCTGCATAACCCGCTAATTTTTCAGGCGATGCCAAACCGACTTTCGTGCCATCTTTCAGCGTAACTTCAACCGCACCATTAATGATGACATAGTTGACGGAATCAGCGTGTGAGCCTGTCGCTAACGGAGCCGCCGTATCTAATAAAGTACGGGCATAGGCAATCACTTTTGCGCCGCGAACAGGGTTATAGCCTTTATTACCTTTGGCTGCGCCATCTTCATCGCCAATAATGTCGTTACCGTACAACGCATCGTACAAACTACCCCAACGGGCATTGGCGGCATTTAAGGCATAACGGGCATTTTTAACAGGCACAACTAACTGAGGGCCTGCGATGCGCGCTATTTCGTCATCGACATTTTGTGGATTAACCGAGAAGCCTTCGCCTTCTGGCACTAAATAACCAATTTCGGTTAAGAATGCTTTGTAGGCTGTAAAATCCAATTTAGGGTTGGCACGATGCCATTCGTCAATTTTGACCTGAATCGCATCACGCTTCGCCAATAACGCTTGGTTTTTTGGCATTAAGTCCGCAATCACCGACTCAAAAGCTGTCCAATAATCGTCTACGCTCACGCCAGTACCTTCGATGGCTTGATTAACGATAAAATCATACAGTTCTTTGGCAATAGCTAATTCGCCGCGCTGAACACGTTCGGTCATGTTGTCACCTGTGTGGGGAGTCAAAATCAAATAAGTGGGCTATTGTAACTAAATTTGGATAGGCTTGCTATTTGCTAACGCAATATCTCGAATGGTACAAATTGATCTATGCGGAAATAGGGTCAATTTTATCAATGCATTTTTGTAGAGAAGATTTTGTTCACTCGCAGATAGGCGAATAAATTCGCCCCTACAAAATGCAATTGAGCGTTAATTTGCTTTAAGAGCTGTGGGAGTAATCACTGCTTCAGAGGTTTGTGCCGACAAACTCACTGCTTTTTGCTCAGGCAACTTCCACATCGCTCCTGTTAAAGGATCAACAATCAAGAAACCAATTGCGCCCCCAAAGAGTATATTGCCGATATACCAAGGATTTAAGCCAGCCTGCATCACCGTGTGTTGCGGTTGATAACCTTGTAGTTGGAAATCCAACGTGTAATCTCCAGGCCCAAAATAACCCGACCCAGAAGGCAATGTGACGGTTAAAGGTGTTTCGCCTTTGTGCATCGCCACGCCATGTTTATTCTTAATAGTCACAGTTGCACCCGTTGGTTCTGAGCTCACGGTGACAGGATAACTGGACTTACTGACAATACTGGCACAGCCCGTCATTAACAACAGCGAGCTGACTATTGCAAATTGATAGTGCTTCATGCTTGAGGTTTCCAATAAAAAACGGCGCATTGTAATGAAAAGCATCATTAAAGTGGCAAGTAAAATGACTTTTCCGTTATTTAGTCCTCGTAACGCCCCCCCATCAACTGTTGCAAGGCGTTCGATCTATCCGCCTGTTTGCGTTCGTCTTCGATAATTTGCCGTGCGACAAATAAAATCAACTGCCGTAACCAACGATGCGCAGGATGATGATGCAGTAATGGACACCATGCCATTTTCAACTCAAATTCGGGCACATAAAACGGTGGATCTTTAATGACTAAACGTGGATTCGTGGTTTGTAATTTCGCCACTCGTGTCGGCAAGGTAGCAATTAAATCAGCATTCGCGGCTAATAACGCTGGCATTTGATAATGACGGGTAAAAATACTGATTTTACGTTTTTTACCTAAGCGTGAGATGGCTTGGTCAATCCAACCTAATCCGCCTGACTTTTCAGGGTTAACACCAAAACCTACGCCCATCCCTGTTTTACTAACCCAAATATGCTGCGCTTCTAAATAGGTTTTGAGATTAAAATGATCAACAATAGGACTATCGCAATGTAACAAACACGAAAAACTGTCTTTCCAAACCAACACTTGATGAAAGGATTGTGGAATTTCATTAAAGCGATTAATCGCCATATCGACTTTGCCCTGCTCCATATCCCGATAGGACACATCACTGGGCGTAAGAAAATCTAAAACAACATTAGGCGCTTCTGAACGCATGGCTTTTACCAAGGCAGGAATCAGCGTCGCTTCGGCATAATCTGAGGCCATGATTCTAAAGACTCTATTACTGGTCAGCGGTCTAAATTCAGCACGAGGCTCTAGAATTTGGCTTAAATCGCCCAACACTTCACGAATACGCGGTTGCAGCTCTAACGCTCGTTCGGTCGCCGTCATGCCTTCACTGGAGCGAATTAATAACGGGTCATTAAACAGTACCCGCAAACGCCGTAAAATATTAGACATGGCAGGTTGAGTGACACCTAACTGCTCTGCGGAACGAGTGACATTCTTTTCACGCAACAACACATCTAAATGCGTCAGTAAGTTTAAGTCCACGCGCTCAAGATTCATAAAATAAATACCGAAGATAAAGATGATAAATTATCTAAATTATGCCACAAACTTTAGAATGCGTGCATTGTTAAAGCCAAATTTCTGTTGTATTAAATTTTCGCTTTGACCTCACTTCCACCCACGACAGGACACATGTCATGACAACGTACTCTTCTGCTCTTGAAGCCGTTCGTGCTATTAAAGCTAAATTTGGCGATACTTGGAGTGCAATTCATCCAGAAGACGCAGCGCGTATGCAAATGCAAAACCGCTTCAAAACTGGCTTAGACATTGCTAAGTACACTGCTGCTATTATGCGTGCTGACATGGCTGCATACGATGCTGACAGCAGCCAATACACTCAATCATTGGGTTGCTGGCACGGTTTTGTTGCGCAACAAAAAATGATTGCCAACAAAAAATACTTCGGCACAACAAGCAAAACTTACTTGTACTTGTCTGGTTGGATGGTTGCTGCATTACGTTCTGAGTTTGGTCCATTACCAGACCAATCTATGCACGAAAAAACATCTGTACCTGCATTGATTGAAGAATTGTACACATTCTTGCGCCAAGCTGACGCGAAAGAATTGAACGACTTGTTCCGTGCCTTGAAAAAAGCACAAGACGCTGGTGATGCAGCTAAAGTTGCTGATATCGAAAACAAAATCAACAACTTTGAAACGCACATTGTGCCAATCATTGCTGACATTGATGCTGGTTTCGGTAACGAAGAAGCGACTTACTTGTTAACGAAGAAAATGATCGAAGCGGGTGCTTGCTGTATCCAAATCGAAAACCAAGTTTCTGACGCAAAACAATGTGGTCACCAAGCTGGTAAAGTCACAGTACCACACGAAGACTTCTTAGCAAAAATCAACGCTGTTCGTTATGCGTTCCTTGAGCTTGGTGTTGACGATGGCGTTATCGTTGCTCGTACCGACTCCGAAGGTGCTGACTTAACTCAGAAAATCCCAGTTTCCAAAGTAAAAGGCGACTTGGCTTCTCAATACATCAGCTTCCTTGACACGCAAGAAATCGACATTTCTGAAGCACAAGAAGATGAAGTGTTAATCAAACGTGATGGTAAATTACACCGTCCTAAGCGTTTGGCTTCTGGCTTGTTCCAGTTCCGTGCTGATACACAAATTGAACGTGTTGTTCTTGACTGTGTAACTAGCTTGCAAAACGGTGCTGACTTGTTGTGGATTGAAACAGCGACACCAAACGTTGCTGAAATTGCCGACATGGTTAACCGTGTTAAGCAAGTTGTTCCGAATGCGAAGTTGGTTTACAACAACAGCCCATCATTCAACTGGACGTTGAATTTCCGTCAACAAGCGTATGATGCGATGGTTGCTGCTGGCAAAGACGTATCTGCTTATGACCGTGCAAAATTGATGAGTGTTGACTACGACGCAACTGAGTTGGCAAAAGAAGCTGATGAGCGTATCCGTACGTTCCAAGCAGATGCATCTCGTGAAGCGGGTATTTTCCATCACTTGATCACATTGCCTACTTACCACACAACAGCATTACACATGCACGAATTGTCTAAAGGTTACTTTGGCGATGAAGGTATGTTGGCTTATGTTGCTGGCGTACAACGTAAAGAAATCCGTGAAGGCGTTGCTTGTGTTAAACACCAAGCGATGGCAGGTTCAGACATTGGCGATGATCACAAAGAGATCTTTGCTGGTGAACAAGCGTTGAAAGCGGGTGATGATTCCAAAAACACCATGAACCAATTTGGCGGTTAATCGCTAACACGGTTTGACGAAGACCCCGCTTATATAGCGGGGTTTTTGTTTTTGGTACATTTCCCCTTCGATCAAGCAAAAACGACATCTTTTGTCGCCATTAACAAACACGCGAATAAATTCGCCCCTACAACTCCCCTAAAAATCCGCCACTTTGCCTTGCCCACAAGCGCGCATACAAACCATTAGCCGCTAACAATTCAGCGTGTGTACCCTGCTCAATAATCCGCCCTTCATCAACCACAATCAACCGATCCATTGCCGCAATCGTTGATAAACGATGTGCAATGGCAATGACCGTTTTGCCTTCCATTAACTGATATAAACTGGTTTGAATCGCCGCTTCTACTTCCGAATCTAAGGCACTGGTGGCTTCATCCAACAATAAAATCGGTGCATCTTTTAACATCACCCTTGCAATAGCAATCCGTTGACGTTGACCGCCTGATAACTTCACACCACGCTCACCGACATGAGCATCAAAGCTTGTGCGTCCTTGTGCATCTTTTAATGTTTCAATAAACTCCAAGGCTTGAGCTTTTTTTACGGCTTCAATCATTTCAGCATCGGTCGCGGCTGGCCGTCCATACAATAAATTATCGCGGACTGAACGATGTAATAACGAGGTATCTTGCGTCACCATACCAATATTAGCGCGCAGTGAATCTTGAGTGATTTTTGCAATGTCTTGGCCATCAATGGTAATTTTGCCTTGATTTAACTCATAAAAACGTAATAACAAATTCACCAAAGTGCTTTTACCTGCTCCCGAACGGCCAACAACACCAATCTTTTCACCTGCCTGAATATGCAAGTTAAAGTCTTTTAAAACGGGTTTATCTGCCGAATAAGCAAAATTAATGTGCTGAAAATCAATCGAACCTTGCTGAATGTTAAGTGCTGGTGCGTTGGGTGCATCAAGAATATTATGCGGTCTTGACAGCGTACCCATACCATCGCGTACCGTACCAATATGCTCAAATAACATGGCTAATTCCCACATAATCCAATGAGAAATACCGTTTAACCGTAAGGCCATCGCGATAGATGCCGCCACTGCGCCGACCGATGCCGAACCTTGCGACCAAAGCCATAATGCCAATACTGATGTTGCTGCGACTAAGGCCATATTGACGGTCTGATTAACGGTTTCAAACTGAGACACTAAACGCATTTGTTGATGCACCGTCACCATAAATTCTTGCATCGCGCTTTTGGCATATGCCGATTCGCGTTGGCTATAGGAAAACAGTTTCACGGTACTGATATTGGCATAGGCATCGGTAATACGCCCTGTCATTAACGAACGGGCATCTGCTTGATTTTCAGCCGTTTTACCGAGTTTGGGGATGAAGTAATACAATGCACAGCCGAATAAAATAATCCAGCCTAAAAAGGGTACTAACAACCACGTATCGAAGTTTTGCAGTACCAAGGCGCAAGTGACAAAATAGATGAGAATAAACATCACCATATTAGCAATAGTCATCATTGCATCACGCACCGCCAACGCCGTTTGCATGACTTTGGCCGAAACACGCCCTGCAAACTCATCTTGATAAAAGCCTAAACTATGATCGAGCATTAAACGGTGAAAATTCCAGCGCATCCGCATAGGAAAATTACCTTGCAAGACTTGGAATTTAATTAACGCTTGCAACATCACCACTAAAGGACTGAAAGCAATTAATGCTAACATCAATATAATATGAGAGTGTTTTTGGAGCCATAATTCGTGCGGCTTATAGGTATTCAACCAATCGACAACTGTACCCATCATGCTAAACAAATACGCTTCAAACGCACCTGTCATGGCAGTGACAATCATTAAGCCAATAATCCAGCCGCGTAAACCTTCGGTACAGGAATACATAAACGGCAATAAGCCCATTTGTGGCGGTGTCGCGGGCGCGCTGGGATACGGGTCAACTCTTTTTTCAAACCAAGAATACATAGCTTATCTACATGAAAATATTAAATAATTAGTCAGAACTGACTGAGAATGAAAACAAGTAGCTTGTGGAATACGGGACACGTGTGAGACATGCAATTGTACCCGTGTTGCAGACGGACTACGAAGTTTTAGGGCTTTTATGCCGCCGACACCGTTCCGAACAATACTTCACCTCATCCCAGACTTTTTCCCACTTCTTTCGCCAAAAAAAAGGCCGTGAACAAACGGGACACAGCTTTTGCGGCAAATGTGTTTTGGTGTGCACGTAGCACTACACCCAATTTTCGATAACACGGACAAGACTGGCCATCCGTTGAGTAGGAATAGGCAAAACACCATAATAAGATTCAGGAATATGTACTGTTGTTTTAGCAAAACCTAATTGGCCAAAACCATCGACAATCGCTTGTTGGCTTTTAAAATGCAAGGTGACACTACTTTTAGTCGCAAAAGCCAAACCGTGAATAAACTTACTAATTAAACGATTCATCGGATGCCATTGGAAGTTAGGATATAAATCGGTGACATATCCTCCTGCTGGAAACTGCTTTAACACTTGCGCTAAATTACGCCAAAAAATACTAATCGTTTGATAATCAAAATAGTTAATTAAGCCTTCAGTAATGACTAGGGTTTTACGTGTGGGGTCTAATTCGCGTCGAAAAACCACTGCTAACGCATCGGGCGTGCTTTCTTCGAGAATATTGATACCAACGACACGATGATTCGCTGTTAATAAGCCATTCTCAGCGAGTAATTTTTCTTTATGCGCTAACATGGCAGGCAAATCGGCTTCTAGATAATGCAAATCAGGAAATTCTTGGCAAAAACGCACACCACGCGGCGACAAACCACAGGCGATTTCGACAATTTGTGTCACGCCTTGTTCGGTAATTGCCTTTCTGACCACCTCATCAATCATGTGATGACGTTGCAATAAAGTCGTTTGTGTAGAAAATCCTGCAACTGCGCGCGCAAATTTTTCAAAAGGTTGGCCTAAGTAATATAAGGTTTTGCCTTGGGTGGTATTAAATGCTTCAGAAGATAAGCCATGTTGTCGCCACACTTCACCCGTATAGTACGCGGTAAAACTAATGCCTGAGCTATCAGTGCTTGCCATAACCTACCCCTAATAAAATTATTTTTTGCTGGTGTTTACGTATTAATACCAATCAATAGTTCTAATCGATTTGGCAAAACCCGCATCGAGCGAATTTCAAACTGATTGACTAGCCTTAATAACATATCTTCGCTATCAATCAACAGCGTTAAACCAGGAATAACACTTAAATCAGCCAGTGTTAATAGTTTATCAACCATCCATGAGCGATTCTGTAGTAACTCCATCATGACGTTTTTATGTAAAGCAACACGCCATAAATTTGCCCCTTCGCCACTCACACCCGACACACTGTTTAATAATAATGAGGCAGGAGTGATGGGGTCAGGTAATCGTTTACTGACAAATGCCACCGCTTGAGCAGCACGTCTTAAGGCGAAATTCGATATCATAGGCGCTGCACGCAATTGTACATCTAGGCCTGTATCGACTTGGCGCAGGAGTAAAAACTGCTCATCGTGCGAGACTTTGCACTCTAAAACATCAAAATCCAAACTAAAGCTATACACCAAACGTTGATAATGGCCATCTAAAGCCACCGTTAAGCGGTCAGAGCCACAAGAAACGGTGATATAGTCAAGATATGGATGGCCTTCCGTCATTTTCCGAAGTTGTTTATTGATTTGGCTTTCGGGCAAACTGACCGTTAGCGTTGTTTTGCTAAAATACGTTTGCGCCATTTGCAAGGCCGCTTCTTGCGCGATTTGTGTCGCCACTTTGGCTGTGCCACTGGCCAGTTGCACCGTCATTTTGGCACCGCCACCCGCTAACTGAGCAACGGTCTGTGCGGTATCTGCCGTAAACTGCAAGGTGCTACGGGCGGTATCACTGGCCACTTCTACCGCCACCTCTACCACAGATTTCGCGGTTTCATGCGCCATGTCAACCAAATCCTTAGCCACCTCAGATGCTTTATCGGCAGCTTGAAGGGTGCGATTCAGTAAGGATTGTTTACGTACTTTAGGTGTATCGTCCATCGTAACTGTCCATTGCGAATGATTTACTCAACACTATCACGACTCATCCTCACTGTGCCCACTCTAAAACATCAAATTAACCACATCCAAGCGTTTATCATCTTTTGGAGAGTCATTTTCTTCACGAGGTGTTGTTTTTAAGCTGACAAAATCAAATAACTCTCGATCAGCCAGTTGTGATGGAGCGACATTTTGAATAGCAGTAAAAATACTTTCTAAACGACCGGGAAATTTTTCACCCCACTCTCGCAACATGGTATTCAGCATGGCACGTTGTAGGTTTTCTTGAGAGCCACATAAATTACAGGGAATAATGGGGAATGCTTTATAACGCGCATATTCAATAATGTCTTTTTCTTCGCAATACGCTAACGGACGAATGACGATATTTTTACCATCATCAGACAATAACTTAGGCGGCATGGCTTTGAGTTTACCACCGTGAAACATATTCAAAAATAAGGTTGCCATAATGTCATCACGATGATGGCCTAATGCCACTTTGGTTGCGCCAATTTCTTGAGCAAAACCATACAAACTGCCCCGTCGTAACCGTGAGCAAACCGCACAATAGGTTTTACCTTCGGGTGTTAGCTCTTTCACAATACTGTAGGTATCTTTTTCTAGAATATAAAAAGGAACTTTGTTTTCGGTTAAATACTTGGGCAAAACATCATCAGGAAAATTAGGCTGCTTTTGATCCATATTCACGGCGACAATATCAAACTTAATTGGTGCGCTCATTTGCAAATTTAGCAAAATATCGAGCATGGTATAACTGTCTTTACCGCCCGATAAACACACCATGATTTTGTCGCCGTCTTCAATCATATTGTAATCGGCAATCGCTTGACCTACACCGCGACGTAATTTTTTCTGTAACTTATTGAAGGCCGTGCGGGTTTTAGGATCAGCAACAACAGGCTCAGGTTTTTCTTGAAAAAAGGATTCGGGCGTAAAAATATCGACAGTCATGGTGATGTATCAATTAAAGCAAAAAAGTAACTTCATTTTAACTGATTTTTGCTGAGAATAAAAAAGGCGAGATAAACTCGCCTTTTTGGTGTTTCAATGCAACTTAAGGCACACAAATAAAAGGAGAACCTCCACCTACTGATGAAGTTATTGCAGATGTAAATTGGCCTGTACTTGAAAAGTTCAAACTCACAATAGTTGAAATCCCATTGAGTGTGGTACTAGCTTGAATTTGACGAACTGCATTTACAGGATTAAGTGCGACATCGTTAAGCTCATTATCCAACTGTGCTGAAGCACTTAATGCTCCAGAAACCATTGACAAAACAGCACCCTTTTTTGTAACAGTACAACTTTGATTATTAGTTGCATGACGCAAAGTTACACTAAAATCGGCAAGTACTGACGCGCCACACTGTAACCCTGTTGTGCCATTCACAGTATTACATGCTGCTAAATTAATGGTATTACTGGGCTGTGTCACATTTTGTATATGAATCAACGAACCATTTTTAACAGTAATCCCCTGTGATGCGCCATTGACCACACTCAGTGCCGTATTATTAAATACGAACTCGATGGTATTTGTATTTGCCGTATTAATCGTTACGCCACTACAGGCAGGGAATGAACCGACACCACAAGCAAAACTATATTTGTCATTTTCTATCGAAACACTGGTTACGGCATTATTGACCACTGTTACTTCAACATTTTCTTTTTTGTCGGCATTAAAGAAGTTGTACGTGTCAGGATTGATAATCGCGGTCGATGTGACTTTAGCAAAACCACAGAAATCAGTGGGTGCATTGGTAAAACCTAGCTTGTTATCAGCCCCTAGTGAAGTACAGTTTTAGCCAAAGCCGAATTAGTAATTTCTACCATTCCCGCTGGTTTAAAGTTAATGGTTTTATCATCATTGGTCGTGGCTTTAAACACGCCTAGGCATTCACCCCCGCCCGTCTCCACTTTAACAAACTGATTTTTTAATGCCGTTTGCTGACGTTTTGCTCCGTTTTGAATGCCTGTAAATATCGTCGTGGTTTTTTGAATGGAATTTAAACCCAATAAAGTCAGCGAGCTATTTGCGCCTACATTATTGACAAAACTAATGGTTGGCGTGCCATCAGCCGTGCCATTCGGGAGTTTTGTCCAAGAATCACAACTATACTGTTCTACACCGCTTATAGTGCGAATGGGTTTTAATGGGTCAGTGACCTGTGTTTTAGTGCCAAAAAAGAAATCATTTGCAGGAGTAGTAAAATCAGCCCCTTCTGCGGTAATCACATTAGCGGTATCTTTAAATAAAGTCACATTCGCTTTATCGGTAATCAGTACGAAATTAGTGCCGTTATTTTGGACATTCGGGCCACACACTTCTTTAAACTGCGCTACTTGGCCGTTTAATGTCGATTTTCCTGTTGCTTCTATCGTAAATGTTGACGCGGCATTATTCCCCAAAGTCACATTGTAGCTGCCAACAAAATTGCTAAGGTTAGTAAGCTGTCCGCTGGGCAAACCTTTACTAGCACAAGTATCCGTATTTCCTGTATCAACAGGCGCAGCTGCACCCGCTAAAACAACTTCATTTGCTTTAAAAGTAATGGTCTTTTTGCTTGCCGTTACAGGTCTATAAATTCCCAAACACGCGCCTGTATTATCGGTAATTAACCAAGGATGTGTCACAAAGGTTTGTTGGTTGTGAGTTTGTGTTGTTGCAAGATTTGCTTTATATGTCACACGACTAGCATTATGATTTAGCCAATAAACATTGATATTAGAGCCGCGCTGATTAACAAAATCCATATAAATCGATGTACCTTGACTAGATTTTATTCGCCCTTCACCACTACAAGCATATTCCTCAACACCATCAACCGTACGAATTGGTACAGCATCTGGATAATTGTTAACACTCTTGTTATCTACAATATTAAAGCCGCCATACCAACGATTTAACGCAACAATATTAGACAATTGAGCAAATGAACTATAAAAATTTTGCACCCAATTAATCCACGCATTCACAAAGTTCGCGTTATAAAAACTTAATGCTGTTGTGCCTTGTTTAGCATCAAACGTACCATCACTAAAATCACTAGCCAAAACCTTAGCCATATCGTAAGCAGGTGTTAAGCTCGCACTGTTAATACGTTGTGCTTCTTTGGCCAAGGTCGCCAAATAGGTGGCATAGGCACGGCGTTGAGTATCTAAAGCAGCATTCACTAATTTATCAAACTCACCTACGCCAATTGCAATTGGGGCTTGAGTCACATCAAAATTCAGTTTCAGTTGATTTTTAACTGCCGCATTAGCTTGGTTGATATTTTGGGCAATTAAACCGCCAACCGCTTTTTCGGCCTGTTGTACCGCCGATTCGGTTAAGGCGGTGACTCCAATATTGGCATTCGGCGTCACACTCGCTGCGGCACGTAATACGGGTTTATTAGCATCTGCCACAGGAACAGTGATGGTTGTTGCTTTTTCAAGTGCTTCATCGGCGTATTCTAATTTTCCAGCCACTGTAGGTAGTACCGCAGCTATCACGGGCTCTGCTAGTTTGGCAACAGGGACTGTAAAAGTGGCTGTGCCATTATCAACAGGCGTTAACGTTTTTGGTGGAGCTAAGTCCACGCCCGTTTTGGCATCGCGCAAAACAACACGGCCACTGAGTATTTTACCCAATGAAGGTGTGACCGTGATTGTGGTAGTTGCTGGTGGGGTGGATGTCGAGGTAACCGCATCGTGATCGTTGGAGTTACAGGCGACTAAACCCAAGCTCGCGGCTAAGATGGCTACTGTTAATGGTTGGCGTTGAAACATTATTATTCCCTCATGTTCTGCTTTTTGATTCATGTTCTATTATAGGGCGGTGTTGTAAAGTCTCTGCCCCACTAAAGAGGGGGGTACATGAATTTTTTACACTCATTTTATGTCAATAAAAAGTAACGTTTAATGTTTTGTTTGTTGGCTTAACACCAGTTCTAAACGGTTGCGAACACCAAAAATGGCTAAAACCGCTGTTACATGCTCTTTCACGGTATATTCGCTAATATTGAGTAACCTAGCGATTTGTTTATTTGATAATCCTGCTAACAAGGCATCAAAAATTTGTCGTTGTCGCTCGGTCAATAGCTCGACATAATCGGCACTGTTGGCTTTTATGGCATCAAACACATTTTCGCCTTCTTGAATGCGTTTAAATCCCTGTAATACGTGGTCAACATCGGCATTTTTCAATAATAAGCCACGCGCACCGCGACTACGTGCTTGCATCACTAAACCTAATTCAGGTGCAGCAGAAATTAAAATCACCCGCGACATATAGGGAGCTAAGACATCCAACATATTTAAAAACCCCATGTCGGGTAAGTGCATATCCAAAAAAATATAATCCGCAAAAGACGCTAAATCGGCAATACCATGAGAAGTATGTTTCGCTTCAATTTGTACGGCGGGATAACAAGCCTGTAGCAAGCTTTTTAACCCTGCACAAGTCATGGGATGGTCATCAATAATGAGTAAACGCATTGTCGTCCCTATTTATAGTTATCTTGTTTTAACAACGATTATAGAGATTGGTTTGTAGATTACATCCCTACTCATGGGGGGATTATCGCAATAAGCCCATAAAAGTTTGCAACAATACATCAGGGTCAACAGGCTTAGACAACAACAATAAACCTTCTTGTTCGGCGCGTTCGTGAGTTTCTGCGGCTAACTCTCCCGAAATTAATAAGCCGCGCGCATCAGGCCAGTATTCTAGCCATTCACTGAGCCACTCAATGCCATCTTTACTACTGGCAAGACGAATATCACAAACGATAACATCGGGCTTTTCAGCAGTCATTACCGTATCGGGTTGTGCATGATGGTCAACAACTAAACCTAAATCTTGCGCCCAAGTAATGAGTGCCTGAGCAGACATCGGGTCATCTTCAACCAATAACAATTTACGATGACGCAGCTTATCAAGAGACTGCTGCTCTTTTACAGGCTTCGCGGTATAAGCCAATGGCTGAATCACATAACTTGCTAACTGCGGTAAAATTAATGAAAAACAACTGCCACGCCCAACAACAGATTTAACGTCTATTGCCGCCGCCAGTAACATCATTGCCTCATGGACAATACTCAATCCCAAACCAATACCTTTCGCTCGGTCACGATTGGCGTTATTTAGTTGCACATAAGGCTTAAAAATTTGCTCTTTTTCCGCTAAAGGAAAACCAATGCCTTGATCGTAAACCGACAACACGATGTGTTTATTTATTAATCGCAAGGTCACTAAAACTTTAGTCTGTGGCCGCGAAAACTTAATGGCATTAGCTAAAAAATTATCTAACACTCGTCCTAGTAATGCTTGATCACTATCAATGGCTTGTTGTTGTAAACGATGATCTATTTTGATCCGAATTTGCACGTTTTTTTGATGCGCGACTTGTTGATGCCCCATACTTTGGCGATAAATAAACTCCGCTAAATGCACGCGCTGAATATTTAACTTATAAATACCTCCTTCCATGTGCGACAAATCCATGAGGTTATTGAATTGTTCTGCTAATGCTTGTCCTGCTTCTAAAATACGTTCGACTAAGCGTGCGTTTTCGCCTGTAGGTAATCGTAATTTCAAGGCGTGGCCTAATAACATTAAAGCATGAACGGGTTGACGTAAATCATGGCTAGCGGCGGCTAAAAAAGCCGACTTTTCAATATTGGCTTGTTGGGCTTTTTCCACTTCCCTTTGCTGTTGAACTAACAACTGTTCTTTATCACGACGCAGGCGCATATTGGCAATAATAATGGCATTGCGCTCTAAAGCCATACGCATTAATACCGCATGATAAATAATAAAAAATCCCGACAACGCCAACCAATGCAGAGGAAAAACATACGGAAAATAGCCAATAAAAAACCATAACGCCCCTATTGAACCAACAAGAAAATGTCCCAAACCAAAAATAGCTATCGAACCTGCACCCGCACAGACTCCCAAATAAATCATGGTAATAACCAGATTATGCTCAACTTCGCCTGCTAGTAATAAATGAGAGCTATTACCCCATAACAAACCAATACATGCACTGTAAAACATGCCCGCTTTTTCGAGTTGTTTTAACGTTGGCAATGAAAGTGATGTAGCTTTAAATTGTTGTTGGGAATATGATTTAAAGGCAAAACCAATCATCATGGTGAGAAAAGCGGCACTTAACCACATTGCGATGAGGTTGATAGCTAAAGGTTTGACTGCCGTGAGGACGGCAAGTACAGCCAATAAAAAAGACAAATGGGGACGAGTTTGTTGAACGCCCAGCGATAACATTTCTGCACACAAAGGCGCATCATATTGTTGATGATTGAAAAGTTTTATCGCCACTGTTGATGTCCTCGTTGCTTACCTCTTTAAGAGCTTTACCCTTCGACTCCGCTCAGGGAACGTTGGCTGAGCGGAGTCGAAGCCAAGCCTTTTTTAATGTACTTACGTTTAGGTTTTAGCAAAAAACTGAGCCAAAAAAACGTCAACCACCTTCTAAAATCACACATGAAAAAACCAATACGACGCTAAAACTGCAGCAACAACACCAACAAAATCAGCAAATAAACCACACGCTAACGCATGACGTTCTCGACGAATACCGACAGAACCAAAATACACCGCCAACACATAAAACGTCGTTTCACTAGAACCTTGAATCGTCGCCGCCACCAAAGCAGGAAAAGAATCAACGCCATACGTTTCCATGGTTTCTATCATCATCGCCCGCGCACCACTGCCCGAAAATGGCTTGATTAATGCAGTGGTCAGTGCAGGAACAAAATCGGTATTTAAACCCAATAAACCAATGCCTTTAGCAATAATATCCAAGAATACCGTCAATACTCCACTCGCTCTGAGCATGGATACCGCCACCAACATCGCCACTAAAAAGGGAATTAAACCGACAGCCAAGTCAAAACCCTGTTTTGCCCCCGTAATAAACTCATCATAAAGAGCAACGTTTTTGCGCCAACCTGCCAATAAAAACAAAGCGATAATGCCAAATAACGCCAAATTACCAATTAAGGCCGAACGCTCACCTAACGCCTCCGCAGGCAAACCGACAATCAAACTAATCAAACTCGCCATTAATAACGCGAATCCTGCACCATAGGCCAACACAACTCTATCCCACAACTTCAGTTTTTGAATCCATGCCACCATCAAAATACCTGACAGTGTCGATGCACAGGTCGCTAATAAAATAGGTAAAAAAACACTGGCGGGGTTCGGTGCATGAAACTGCGCCCGATACATAAAAATACTGACAGGAATTAAAGTCACAGATGAAGTGTTAATGACTAAAAACAAAATTTGAGCATTGGTGGCCGTTTCAGGATTAGGATTTAGACTTTGTAAGTCTTTCATTGCTTTTAAACCCATTGGCGTAGCAGCATTATCTAGCCCCAACATATTCGCCGCCATATTTAAGGTCACCGAACCAATGGCGGGATGACCTGCGGGCACTTCTGGCATTAACCGCCGAAACAACGGTGTTAATACCCACGCCAATTTATCGGTTAGGCCACTTTTCTCGGCAATTTGAAATAAACCCAACCAAAAACACAATAAACCGACTAAACCAATCGCAATTTCCACCGCTGATTTTGCCGTTTTGAAGCTCGCCTCAATTGTCGCTGCCAAGACTTCAGGATGCCCCATGATGGCTTGATACAGACAACTAAAAAAAGCCAATAAAAATAAACTTGGCCACAAACGGTTGAGCATAAATAACATTCCAAAAGTAAGACGAAAAAATAAAACAAAAAATTATCTTGCTATACTCATACTCATTGATAATTCGCACGGCAGATTGCCACGCCAAACGATGAGTCGCAATCATTAAGCCGCACTTATATTTTGCATTTGCTATTGCATAGCACTCTGTCAATGCCATAACGCTCAAAAAAAGCGCAACAGATACAAAAAAAATGACAATCGGCCAGTTATTACACAGCTATTTTAATGCCGACGATTGAAAAAAGTTTTCCACAAAATCTGTGGATAAGTCTGTGGATAAGTCCCTTATGCACCCCCACGAAGCTAACGATACCAATGCTTTGAGTTAAATCGTCTATTTTTTGTACTTCTCAAAAAAACACAATAAAATCAAAGAGTTAATTTTTACAATACTGTCACAATCATTTTTTTATAAAAAAATACTTGACCATTCACTTGTCAATAGACAGCTTTTTATATGTGGTTATTTTTTAATCGCAAACTATGTCAAAATGTGACAAAAAAGCCGACAATATTCGTCATGGAAAAAACTTGTCGAACATCAAGACTTTGAGCGACAATAACGGACAAATAAACATAAGATTTTATTCCTATGATAGGACGATTACTGCTAACAACCCTTGCTCTCTCCTGTGCTTCTGCTGAGGCAGGTAACATCTATAAGTTTCGAGACGCAAGTGGCAACATCTTATTTACCAACGTCGTGGATAGCCATAGTAAGCCGCGTGGTGAAGACTTCAATAACTATACCAAGCTAGAAAAAGTGACGTGGTTTGCCGATACTAATGTGCATAAATATCAAAACTGGGGCAGTGACGAGCGTGCTGTACGTCCTAGTTTCAGTAAAAATAAAGATGCCTATGATGCCATGATTGCCGATGCCGCCAATACTTATGGTATTGATAAAGGCTTAGTCAAAGCAGTGATTCATACCGAGTCTGGATTTAACCCACACGCACGCTCTGGGCCAGGCGCAAAAGGTTTAATGCAATTAATGCCTGCCACTGCTCGCCGTTTTTCGGTCGGCGATGTCTATGACCCTGCACAAAACATTAAAGGTGGCACACAATATTTAAGCTTTTTAATGAAGCGGTTTAATAATTTAGAATTGGCGTTGGCTGGATATAACGCAGGCGAAGGGAATGTCGATAAGTACAAAGGCATTCCCCCTTTTGCCGAAACACAAGACTATGTCAAACGGGTGATTGGGCGTTATAACAAATTGTATGGCGGCAATGGCCAACAACTGAGCATGAATTAAAACTCTGCTACAATTACGCTTAAATTAACCCTTCGACTCCGCTCAGGGAACGTCTTTGCATTAGCTGAGCAGAGTCGCGGTGGCTGAGCGGAGTCGAAGCCTAACTTAATCCACCAACTCAGCAAACAACGCGACAAACTGTTCACTCAATTTATGATTCGGTGCTAAGAACACTAAAGGCATACTTTGTTGATGTGATTCTTTCATAATCACCGATGAACCTAAATGCGTTTGCATAATAGGCAAACCTTCAGCGCGTAACTCGGCGACCAATTGTGTTGGCAAGGTTGCTCTAGGCTGAAACTGGTTAACAATCACACCTTCCACTTCCAATTCAGCATTATGATCAGCACGAGTTTCACCGACATTCTCCAGTAAGGTATATAACGCACGACGTGAGAACGCATCACAATCAAATGGAATTAAACACCGCTCTGCCGCAATCAATGCTGACAAGGTATAAAAGTTAAAGGCGGGAGGTGTATCAATAAAAATATTATCGTAATGACGACTAATTTCTTTTAGTGCCGCAGCCAGTTTGTAAATTTTGTGTTTACTTTGCAATAAATGTTCAATTTCACCCAATTCTGGATTAGACGGAATCACATCTAAATTTTCAAAACGCGTCGGATGCACATACTCAGACAATGGCTTCTCACGGCCTTTTAAGCTCAAGGTTTGGGCAAAAAATTGGCCAATATTGGGTTGTAGCTCTGGTTTATCGACGGCGTACTCGGCAACTTCACCTAATAAATACTGTGTTGCATTACATTGTGGGTCTAAATCAAGCACTAGCGTTTTGAAACCTTGACTAGCACTTACCGCCGCTAAATTGACGGTAATACTCGACTTACCAACACCACCTTTTTGATTAAAAATGACACGCCTCATGCGATAGCCTCTTAAGTTTATTTTAAATTTGGCGCAATTGTAACGGTGATAGATAAGAGAACCAATGCTTTTATATGACATCTGATGCTCATTGCTAAAAGCAGACAAACACAGTTATTGTTTTAGTGTTTTTGCTCTAGAAAAAATCAAGAGTTTTTACACTTAAAAGCTTAAAAAACAGATAATTAGACTACTTATTCTACAACTTAGTCCTCTATAATCCTTGTAACAAACAGAAACCATAGTTTTTTTATGGTTTTACTAAAAAGTCTGGACTGACGCATCGCGCCGCGATTAGCGTATTTTGCGCACATAAAGCCACCCAAAGTGGCTGTCATGTGAGCAAATAAGCGATAACCGTGTAAGTCCTAAAATGATAGAGGGTAAATACGATGAATTATTTTGTGACAGGCGGTACAGGTTTCATTGGTCGCTTTTTGGTATCCCGTTTATTAAAGCGCCAAGACGCAGTCGTCTATTTGTTATGCCGTGAAGCCTCAAAAAATAAATTTGATGATTTAATGGATGAACTGGGTGCTAACGACCATCAACTGATTCCTATTTTTGGTGACATCTCTCAAGAAAGCCTAGTCTCGGCTGCTGATCTAAAAAAACTAACAGGCACAATTGACCACGCTTTTCATCTAGCCGCTGTTTATGACATGAATATGAGCGATGCGACGGGTGAAGCCATTAACAATCAAGGCACGCGTAACGTCGTTAATTTTGTCAATCAACTCGGCGGTAAAGTACGTTTGCACCACATTAGTTCCATTGCTGTAGCAGGCACAGAATGGGAAGGCGTATTCAAAGAGTCAATGTTTGACGAAGGTCAAACCCTCAATCATCCATACTACCGTAGCAAATTTACGTCCGAAAAAATTGTTCGCGAAGAAACCAAAGTCCCTTATCGTATTTATCGGCCAGGTATGGTGGTTGGTGATTCAACAACAGGCTTTATGGATAAAATTGATGGCCCGTATTACTTTTTCAAAACCATTCAACGTATTCGTGACAATGTGCCTAAATGGTTGCCATTGTTAGGCATTAATGGCGGTCAAATGCCGATCTGCCCTGTTGATTATGTTGCTGACGCGATGGACTACATTGCTCATAAAGACGGTTTAGATGGTAAAGCATTTTGCTTAGTACAAAACCCTGCGCCTACCGTTGGCGAAATGATGAAAATTTTGTTTGCCGCTGCTCATGGTCCTGATTTTGCCAAAAACTTTGATATTCCTGATGTCAGAATGCCTAGCTCGGCAAAAGCCTTATTTAATAAATTTGCCGAAAGCAACCTCGCAGCTACCTTATCAAAAGTCATTGGCGCACCGATTTCGACATTAACCTATGTCACCAACAAGTTTGAGTTTGATGACAAAAATGCCCAAGCCGCATTAGCTGGCAGTGGTATTAGCTGTCCCCGTTTAGAAACCTACGCCGAAAAACTTTGGGAATACTGGGAATGGAGTTTAGACAGCGGCTCATTTATGACGGGCAAAGCCTTAGAAATGGTCGATGGTAAAACTGTTTTAATTACAGGTGCTTCCAGCGGTATTGGTTTGACGGTTGCTAAAAAACTCGGCCAAGCAGGTGCTCGCGTATTATTGGTCGCCCGTGGTGTCGAGAAACTCGAACAAACCGCTGAAATGATTCGTAAAATTGGCGGTGAAGCCTATATCTACCCCTGTGACTTAAACGACTTAAAAGCCATTGATGCCCTTGCGGTACAAGTATTAGCGGATCACGGTACGATTGATATTTTAATCAACAATGCAGGTCGATCTATCCGTCGTGCGGTGGTTGAATCCTTAGACCGTTTCCATGATTTTGAACGTACCATGCAGTTGAATTATTTTGGTTCGATTCGTCTGATTATGGGCTTATTGCCGTCGATGCAAGCGGCCAATAAAGGCCAAATTATTAATATTTCGTCGATTGGTTGCTTGGCCAATGCACCACGCTTTGCTGCTTATGTCGCCAGTAAATCGGCGTTGGATGCGTTCTCGCGTTGTTTATCAGCTGAGATTCATCAGTTCAACATCAACATTACGACCATTTACATGCCTTTAGTGCGAACACCAATGATTGCACCGACAAAAATGTATGACTACGTACCAACATTTACACCTGACCAAGCGGCCAATTTAATTATTAAAGCCATTGTCAGCAAGCCTAAGCGCATCAAAACACCATTAGGTCAAACAGCTGAGATTTCTTATGCCTTATGGCCAAAAATCAATGATGCGGTATTGAGTTTAGGCTTTAAACTGTTCCCATCATCTGCCGCTGCCCGTGGTGCAAAAGACGAAAAACCATCTGCCGCCGCGATTGTGATGGCAAATGTTTTACAAGGACAGCATTGGTAATTTGTTTGTTTCTAGGAAGGATGAAGATAAAACGTTCATCCTTCTCATAAATATCTGAAGGGCGGATTCATTCGCCCTCCACTTTAGGTTTTAACTAAAAAATCCCAATGACGACTTAGTCAGTGCCACACTAATAATAAACATATACACCGCCATTGCCGCCACCAAAAACCCTACTTTTTGATTCATTGTTTTGGCTTTTCTAAACGCCATCACCCCTAAACCAATATACACAATCAACAGCGTAATTTTGATGTGTACCCAAGCTGGAAACTGGCCTCCCACGACTAACAAACCGATGGCAGATAACAACAAAATCGTATCAATGACATGAGGGCTGATTTTTACCCATTTCGCTTGTAACTGTGCCGAACCTTGCAACAACCACGTTCCTCGAATCAGAAAAAACAAACCACTCAATGCGACGGCGGTCATGTGTAAGTGCTTTAAAGCAATATAACTATTCATTAATTAATCCTATCTTTTGCTATGGCAGAGAGGGCTTGCAGGGGCTTGTGAAATTGCCGCCCACTCTTCTGGGGTGTATGTATGTAATGCCAAAGCATGTAAACCTTTCGGCATTTCATCTTGTAATAAGGCATAAATTTGTTGGTGACGTTGTACCGAGCGCTTGCCGATAAAGTCAGGCGAAATCACTACCACTTTGAAATGCGTTTCACGATTCGCAGGGCCACTGTGATTATCGGATTCATTAATTACGTCTAAATGTTCAAGTGTGAATGCGGCTTGGAGACGGTCGGTGATAAGTTGTTGTCGTTGCATGGTTGATCTCAATTAAAAGCATATTCGCCATTATCGCACTATTATCTGGCTTTTATGAATAATTGGTCACGGAAAATAATTTGCACTTTTTGCATTCATGGCGTATATATTTAATTAGTTGGTACTATAGTACAAGATAACCATAAACAGATGCGGAGAACAAAAATGACTATTCAAGTGGCTGCTCATACCCCAAACGAAGTACGCTATTTTCCTGAAGCGGACGACATTGCCGCTAAACTTAGCGAAGATAACATCCAAGATATTATTGAAATTTTCAAAACACCGTTAGAAGGCGCTTATAACTGGGACTATTCCAGCATTGATGGCCGCATTCGTAAACTCTATCGTTTAGGCAAAGAACTGAATTGGAATCAAGAAACTGACCTCAATTGGGATCAAAACTATCCTAAGGACCAATCCCCCAGCGATATGTCGTTTAACCCCTTTGCAGATTATGCCCCATTTGAAACGTTAACCGAAGAACAAAAACTCCGTTTTGGTTGGCATTATCAAGCATGGACGTTGTCGCAATTTTTGCATGGCGAACAAGGTGCATTGTTAGTTGCATCGCAGCTTGTGTCTTGTGCACCGACCTTTGATGCCAAACTTTATGCTTCGTCACAAACCTTTGATGAAGCGCGCCATGTGGAGACATTTAACCGTTATCTGCAAGAAAAAATTCAAATTATGTATCCCATCACCCCACACTTAAAGTCATTAATTGACAAAGTATTGAGTGATGCACGTTGGGATTTGAAATTTATTGGTATGCAAATTGTCATCGAAGGATTAGCACTGGCTGCCTTTAATACTATGCGTTTGACGTGTTTAGACCCCTTATTAAAAGATTTGATTTATTTAGTGACCCGTGATGAAGCGCGTCATGTCACCTTTGGCGTAAACTATTTAGAGTATATTGTTAAGCACTTATCTCCCGAAGAAATTGAAGAGCGTGCACAGTTTGCTTATGAAGCATGTGTCGTAATGCGTGAGCGTTTAATAGCTACTGAAGTCTTTGCGGAGTTTGGTTGGGATGTCGAAGCTGCACGTAAACATATGCTTGACTCCAGCGTGATGCAGTATTTCAATAAGTTTTTATTTACACGTATCATCCCTAACTTGGCACGGATTGGTTTATTAACCGACTCGGTACGGCCTAAATTTGAAGCGCTGGGTATTTTGGAATATGAGAATTTAGTCAGTGATGGTGATGTTGACTGGGCGGCATTAGCTGAGCCTTTGTATCAAGAGTTGGCGAGTGAAGATAAGCCTGCCAAAGCGGCCTAAACACTCTTTGGGTTTTGTTAACATTTAGTTAAACTACCCTCCGACTCCGCTCAGGGAGCGTTTTTGTGGCCGCTGAGCGAAGTCGAAGCCAAGTCCTTTTGAGCTAATGCTTTAATCCGCATAAGCGGCCATATTGTCAGCCATCCATTTTTTGTCATTTCTTAGCACGTTTATTTTTTTCCAAATCTTATCCATGTCTGCTTGAGGCACGCTCCCTGAACGAGAAAACGGCATAAAATAGGTCTTACTAAAGACAGGCTTAGATACAATCTTGAGTTTTCCTTTAAACATAGAGCGATCTAACAAGGTCTCGGCATAAGTTCCCATCATCACAACACTGCCCTTTTCATGCAATAACCGCACAAGATTGGTCTTATCGTCCGCACCTATTTCTTTTATTTGCAGTGTTGCATCCATTTTGCGTAAATCGTTAATCGCTGAATAGCCTTCAGGCAACATAATGGGCGCAGGAATGGTTTTTAGGTTGCCTTCATATTGATAGTTTGTCCCTACTGGAATCACGATAACGTAATTTAGGCGTGCAACAGCTTCTTTGGAGTCTGGATTCTTAGCGGCATCCGCAGGGTAAATCATATACTCCGCGCGATCTGCATTGTATGACGCAGGAATAGCACCATCATATTTTCCACTGCGCACGGTTTCTTGGCACTCTTCCCAGTTCATTGGCACAAGATTAAGGTGATGGCCTGCCATTTGTGTGGCCGTGTACATCATGTTTGAATACACCTTCAACTCGCCTTGTTTGGCAAAACGAGGGTCTATACACATCGTCAGCTCTCGTGATTGAGCTACAACGGGTGCCGTTAAAAACAAAAAACTTGTGAAGTTAATCATCAACGATCGAAATGAAAAAATAGCCATATTAATATCCCGCGTCCTTCTACAACGCTGCTCAGTTTGTTTTTGTTTAAAATACTGCAAGACAAATATCAGATTAGACGTACAAAAAAATATGTTTATGAATTATTTATGACAATAAGTAAATATTACTATCGCATCACACTCTAAGACTTTCAATATTTACGGAAGCTATCAACTTAAAAAGTCCATTCATCGCAAGATACAAAAAAGCCCACTGAGTTAGCGGGCTTTTTGCCAACACATGCTTGAACGTGCTTATTTGAAACCAAAAATCAACTGTAACCAACCTGCTAACGCGCCAGTCACACCGCCCAAGACAATCAAAATCCACTCATCCTCTTGAAAGGCAGGACGTAATAAATTCTGAAATTCCGCAGGTGATAATTGTTTCATGCGTGCTAAAAACAATTCATTCACTTTTTCAGCGCGACTTTCATTCAAGCCTGCGTCAGAAATCGGCACCATCGTGGCGGCAATTGACTTATCAATAATCGTGTCTTTTAATTTGGCGTATTCATCCCAACCCATCGTCATTTGAATCGCGGTACGCACGATTGGACTATCCAGCATTTTACCAACATGACGCTTAATCACTTTCCGAGTTTTATCGGCTTTAGGGCCAAACATCATTTCAGTCATGATTTGCTTAATGGTAAACAATTCACGGGTACTAATATGAGCAAACACTTCGGTAACTTCGGCTTGGCGGCGCATAAACGCACCATGAAAAGTCATTCCCATAAACTGTTTCGGCTCAATCGGATTAAACACCATCCAAATAGCCAACCAATTGGTGAGTAAACCCCATAATGCAGCCCAAAATACCAACGTCCAGTGCCACGGTACAACAAGCCAAACACCCATTTGAATAATGCCAAAGAACAAACCGATGGCCGCGCTAATATGCCAAATAAAATTAATTTCTTTTTGGCCAACACGTAAAAACATCCGTACCATCATGGCTCGGTCATTTTCCATTTGCGAAACAACCATTTGCCGCATATCAACCAAACTTTCAACGTTAAACGTCAATTCAGTCACCAAGCCGTCCATAATACTTGGCACTTGCTTACGTACATGCTGATAAATTCGTCGCTTAATGCCAAGTGGTAAATTCTCCCACAAAGTTCTATTTCGCTCGCCCATCACTTCATCAATAAATTCTTCGACATTCTCCATTAGCGTTTCACTAATGAACTCGGCCATTTCATCAGGCTTCATCTCACGAAAAAACTCATCTAATGAGCCTATTTTCGAGATTGATTGATCGACTAATATTCCTGAAATTTTTCCTGCTTTACGCGGCACAATACCTTGCCAACCTACAGGCAAACCAGCCACATGAAAGCCCCAAAATGCAATGGGGTAGAAAACCATTTTTAATGCCATCCATACGTGCAGCCATGTCACGACTGAGGCAACGATTGGGATACACATAAATGGCACAAAATCTGGTCGTGCTTGAATCTGTTGCCAAAACTGAGAAAGTGCGTCTAACATTAGAATAGGCTACCTTGCAAGTTTTTAGAGGTGAAGATGTATGGCATAAATCTTATATTCACTAGGCTATTGCTACATTCAACAGCTCATATTGCCCGTTCTTTGCTGTGTAACTCTATGGAGTTTTGAGTGCCACACTAAAGCTAAAAAATATTCTTGGTGCTGCTGGCTCTTGCTCATGCGCGACCACTCTATTACTAAAGCCTGTGCCCAAACCCACGCTAAATTCGTTACGGGTATATTCGCCGACCCAATGATAGCCAAGGTCAGCTCCTGCACCTAAGCGGTTATAATCACCACTCTCTTTTGACGCACCAATCACATGACCTGCAAAAAAACCCATAAAATATCCAGACTCATCGCGTCCATTGGTAATCGGCACACGCCAACCCACGTTCGCTGCGACATCTGAAATATCGGCTTCCATAAATTTGCCCACACGAAGGTAAAAATTACCTAAATCTGTCACTGTTTCGACATTGGCATTTAACATATCATCAAACAAACCAATTCCCACATAAGTAGAGACAGGTTTCAATTGCGTCATATAACCGTGCATTTTCTGACTATACGTTTGAGGCTTTTGTTCAACAGGCTGTTCTGCGTCAGCAATCGCGTTGGTGGCCATCAACACACAGGGAATGACAGCTAAAAAACTAAAACGACGAGCCATACCAGAATCCTCTAAACTATTGTTCTTATCGAAACCGTAATAATAAGCAAATAAGCCACATTTAGCGTGTTTTTTATTGTTGCTTGTCTGATTTTTGCTCTTGTGGCGCAATAAAGCTTGGCAACAATGCACCAGCAATCATACCCACGATAGCGGCAACCAAACCTGCCAATTGTGGCGGCCAAAGTCCTTCTGGTGCTGTTGCTTCTAAAAATATCCACACGCCAGTACCTAAAGCCATCGAGACTACCGCACCCTGAGTATTTGCTTTTGACCAATAAACACCAGCGGCAAGGGGGACAAAAGCCGCAACTAACGTTACCTTGTAAGCATTTTCTACCATTTCAAAGATAGAAGACTCGGAGTTTAACGCAAATAACGTGACAAACACGCCAAAAATCAATACAACACTGCGAATAATATGCAAAAAACGACGATCAGGCATTCGACCTAGAAAAGGTTTTAACACATTTTCAGTAAAAATAGTGGAAGGTGCTAATAATGTGCCAGAAGCCGTACTCATGATAGCGGATAATAACGCACCAAAAAACATCACCTGAGCAAAGACAGGTGTATGTTGCATGATGAGCGTTGGCAATACTAACTGGCTATCGGTTGTCAATAAATCCGTCACCATTTTTTCATCAATTAAAAAAGCAGAATAGGCCAAGAAAATTGGAATAAAAGCAAAGAAAAAATACAATGTTCCACCTAAAATAGCACCACGCATCGCCGTTTGTTCATTCTTTGCGGACATCACTCGCTGGAACACATCTTGTTGTGGAATTGAGCCGAGTGCCAGCGTTAAAAATGCACCTAAAAATGCCAGTATTCCTGCTAATGTCGGTTCTGGCCAAAAATTAAACTTTCCTGAATTTGCTGCATGATCTAAAACTTGTGTTACGCCACCTTCTAATTGCCCTGTCACAATATAACCGACATACAACATACCCAAAACGATAATAATCATTTGGAAAAAATCGGTGAGGGCAACCGACCACATACCGCCATAGATAGTATATAGAATGACAATAATTGCGCCTATCACAATGCCTACATCGGTACTAATTGCACCTTGTGATAACACATTAAACACCAAACCCAAGGCACACATTTGCGCCGACACCCAACCTAGATAAGACAACATAATGGCCAGTGAAATAGCCAATTCAACAGTACGTCCATATTTGATACGAAAAAAATCGCCAATCGTGAGTAAATTCATGCGATACAATTTACGCGCAAAAAATACGCCCACTAAAATCAAACATAATGATGCGCCAAAAGGATCAGCAACAATGCCATGTAAACCCTCTTGAAGAAATGTAGATGACGTGCCTAAAACCGTCTCTGAACCAAACCATGTTGCAAACACCGTGGCCGTGGTGATGTATAAAGGCAAGCTCCGCCCTGCAACGACATAATCTTGACTACTCTGCACGCGCCTTGCTGCATATAAGCCAATCCCTATCGACACAAGGAGATACAAACCCACAAACACATTCAACATGACTTACTCCATTCTGATAATCTGACAAGGAGACACACGATTAAGCAACTGTGCGTAAGCACACGTTTTCGTAAGGTTAAGAAAAACGTGATTTTAAGAGCATCCTCAAAAAATGTCGCCACTTAAAAACCAACAATCGCACGTTTATATCCATTGAAAAGCAAAAATCAGACCAAAAATTCTAATTTTTTTAGTAATGTTATCGCTGTCGCATCTATTTTTGAGACATCAACATGATGCGAAGCGAATTGGCGACGTGGCCAATATTGCCGACGATAGACATCAAATGCTAATGCGCGCTCACTGTCGTCTAAAGTCATTGTCTGGCGAAATAATAAGTCATCTTTCACAATGGGATACGCCACTTGTAGCACTTGGTGCAACATTGCCCATACATTATCATGAGGTGAAACAGGAATGACGGAGGGGTTAACAGGTAAAAAATCTGCCAGTTGATACTTAGGCTGCTGCCCTAAAAAATGACACAAGGCTTGATATACTTGCTCTGTACCGCGTGTACGCCCTTCTAAACTATAACCTGCAATATGGGGTGTGGCTAACGTCACCTGTTTGAGTAATTGTGCGTCGATTAATGGCTCTCCCTCCCAAACATCCAAGACAATCGCAGCAAAATAATCAGGATGACGGTTGATAAATGTCAATAATGCTTGATTATCAATCACCGCGCCCCGCCCCGTATTCAGTAAAATACTGTCAGGTTTTAACAACGGCAATGTTGACTCATTTAATAAATGATAAGTCGGATATGCCCCTTGATGCGTGAGTGGCGTATTAAAAGAAACAATATCTGCCGTTGCAATTAATTCCTCAAAACTACATTGCTCAATATCGGCATGAGTCACGAATGGATCACATCCCAGCACTTTCAGCCCTAGAGACTGAGCAACTGTTGCCAACAAATAACCCACATTACCCAAACCAACAATGCCCAACACTTGATGGGATAAATTGATCTTTAGAGCCTGAGTCACTTCAATCAGTGCCGTTAACACATACTCGACAACACTACGGGCATTACATGCGGGGGCTGTTGTCGTTACAATCTGCTGTGCTGCCAACCATGCCAAATCTAAATGATCCGCACCAATCGTCGCACTCCCAACAAAGCGTACACGGCTTTCCGCTAATAATTGGGAATTGACCTGAGTCACCGAACGTACTAATAAAACATCCGCATCTTGAACTTGAGCAGATGAAAGTTGTCGGCCTGCATAACACGCTAGTTCACCCAAATGGCCAAAAAATTCTCGCACTAAAGCCATGTTTTCATCTGCAACGATTCGCATTACAACACCCACATCATAAATTATTGAAACGGTATTTTAATGGTTAATTACCCTATAAAACTCATAAAATAGGAGTGAATCACTCGCCATTATGCCAACTTCTTCTCTTATAAACTGAAAACTCCCTTTGACTGTCAGCTTTCCTTATGCGTTAATCACACACAGCTTTGATTTCCGTGGCGTATTTGTCTTATCATAGAAACGCTGATATTTTTAACCATAGCGACTGATTACTATCATGAACAAGGGATATTCTTTATTACTCGTTGGCTGTCTAGCCATATTTTCTGCTGCTAATACCTTTGCCGCAGGCGAATCTAGCCTTCCATCCGACTTACAAGACTTAAAATCTGAGGTGTTATCACTCAACAGTGAAGTCACTAAACTCGAAAATGAATTATTGTTTCCTAGCTCTAGCACAACCGTACTGATGGGTGTAAATGCAGGTAGCAAAATTCGTTTGGTTGATGTCAAACTGAGCGTCGATGACCAAATTGTTAGCTATCATGCCTATTCAGAGCAAGAAACTGTCGCTTTGAGTAAAGGCGGCTTACATCGCTTATTTATGGGAAATGTAAACAGCGGCACACACAGCATGCAAGCTGTCGTCACTGCTTATGACGCAAATGGCAAAGACTTTCAACGCACTGTAAACTACAGCTTTAGTAAAAATAGTTTACGTAAAATTGTTGAGATCAAAGCCAGCAATGACAATTCTAATGTTCAACCTGCCCTATTTAGCTTCCGTGAATGGGAAAGTAAAAACTAAGTATCGCCATTGGGAAAGCACAATACTATGAAGCGGATAGCGGATTATACATGGCGATACTCGTTGATCGCCCTAGCAGTTACAGCATTAAGTCAGCCTGCATTGGCGATTGACTTAAAAAAGCGTTTGGATGTTTCTACGGATACGCGTGAACCTGAATTTGGTCAAATTTATTACGAATACCACATGGGGCATCACTTTTCCGCGCTGAATACCGTTATTCAAGATAAGAATAAAGGTCAATTCACCGATGACGATGCAGAAACCGAAAGTTTGCTGGGTGATTTATATACAGAATTTGGTCTTCCTCGTGAAGCAGATGCTGCTCTGTCTCGTGTGCAAGCACAAGATATTCCGTCGAGCACGCGTAATATGCCTTGGCTACGTTATGGCAAGTTTCTGTATCAACTGGGTGATGATGTATCAACAGAGAACTATCTCCGTAAACCTCCTGCTAATTTAACCAGTTACCAAGAAGCTGAGCGTCGAGTTATTCTCGCTAATGTCCTCATTCATAAAAAAAGCTATAGCGAAGCCGTTATCTTGTTGCGTGACTTACCTGCCCAAGGCACTCTTGCCAGTTATGGTCTCTATAACTTAGGCATTGCCTACATTCAAGAAGGCTTATTTAATGCAGGTCTTGCTAGTCTAAACGACATGATTCGTCTTGCTGGTAGTGATGACGAAAGTCTTAACCTAAAAGATAAAGCCGCTCTCGCCATAGCCTATCGCTATTTACAAGATGCCAACTATCAACAAGCGAGAGAATCCCTACTTCGTGTTCGCCTTGAAGGGCCTTATAGTAACTCTGCGTTACTGACTTTGGCTTACTCGCATTATTTGAATAAAGAGTATGAAGCAGCTCTGCCTGCCACCTTGGAACTGCAACGCCGTAATCCAGCCGACCCTACTGTGCAAGAGGCTTTTTTGCTAGGCGCACGTATTTATGAAGATTTAGGGGCTAAAAATCAGTCCGTTGCGAGTTACCGAATTGCAGAACTTAACTTGCGTGAGCAACTGACTCAATTAGAAAGAACTGCAATACGTGTTGATAATGATAATTGGCCCGCCATTCTAGCACCAATGGAAGTTAACACGAGTGAATCTGACCCGCTTAACCTCAAGCCTCTACCTGCTACCAATAACGCAATTACCGCAGGTTTATTTGCCAAATTATTTGCCTCATCGGCATTTAATGAAGGATTCAAACAATATCAGCAATTAGATCGCATTCAACTGCTATTAGAAACGCGATTGCGTGATATAGCAGCATTACAAGAAGTTGCTCAGACACTTGAATCACGGCAGACGAAATTGCCAGATGTCGAAACAAGACTCAAAGCACTGCGTGAAAACTACGTCACATTGGTTAAAAAATGGCAAGCCGTGCAAATTCGCGCGAAACGAATGGGGACTAATGCGGATGCCTATACAGATGCCGCAACTCAGGCCGAAACAGCCCGATTGCAGCAACTTAATCGTCTAGCGCGTAAAGTTGGCAAACTCAATCTTGATAGCGCACAAGACCAAGAGCTACAAGAGCGTCTGAATCGCCTTAAAAACTTAACCTTGTTTGAAGTTGCACGACACGCTGCCTCGCGTGACGAAATTTATAACAAGCTACAAGAGTCCACCGAGCAACTTCGTGATACCAAAGCACGTTTAGCAACTGTTGAAACGCTATTAGTTGACAACCAGACTGTCACGCAACATAAAAACAGTCAAAAATTCCCCGCGTTAAAAGATAAGGCCATTTCCTTACAGACGCAGGTTGCCGATGCAAAGCTCATGTATCAAAAATACTTGCGCTCTTTAGCTAAAAATTTAATCGAAGAACGTCGTCAACGTTTAACGACTTATATTACCGAAACTTATTTAGGGATGGAGCGTGTTGATACCAAGACTAGCTCCACTGCCCCCAAAGCCAGTGAAAAATTATGATTGCTAAGACATCTCTCTATCGACTCACGCCGCTAGCGGTTGCGGTAGCATTTGTCACCGCGTGTAGCACGACGCCTGCACCCACTAAGGTTTACCAGCAGCCCGTATCTACTTCTGCACCAGCACCTGTACGCACGCTGGCGAGTTTAGGGCAAGTAAAAGTATCCATTGTTCCAGATGCTTCTCCTTTTGAAGATGCGTCTAAACGATTAGAAAAACTGCAACCTCGTTCTAACCCTTTTGAGCAAACACCAGAACAAATCACGGCTAACGCCAATACGATTGATGCCCAAATCAATGAAAAGCTGAATGAGTCGTTATACAACCGATTGATTAGCGATGCTAAAAGTGCCAAAGACCCTAGTACAGCGACCGCTTATCTTAACGTTGCACGTCGTCTTAAAAGTGGTTCAAACGATGCTAACGTTGATAAAGCCGAGCAAGAACTGCTCAATAAAAACGTTGAATTTTATGAAGACTTAATTGAGCGGATGCCCGCGGCGGAGTCGCGTGCCGAGATTTATTATGAGCTGGCCAAAAATTATGACTTGCTCACTAACAAAGAAAAATCTCTCGCAGCACTAAAAATGCTTGCCGAAAAATATCCTGAAACGCAGCACTTAACAGAAGTGCATTTTCGTTTAGCCGAAGATGCCTTTGCAAGCAATCACTTCACACAAGCGGCAGAATACTACGGCAAAGTTTTAGAAGACAAAAAATCTGGATTCTATGATCAATCACTTTACAAACGTGGTTGGGCATTATATCGCGCCTCTGACTATGACAACGCTGCACCGTTGTTTTTTGCTTTTGCCGAAAAAATTTGGATTAAGCCCAAGAAAAGCAAGCAAGAAGAAGATGCTTTGCAAAGTGCATTGGATATTATCAGCTTGTCATTTATTCAAATGGATGGAGCTAAATCACTCAGCACTTATTTTGATACGGTTGGTGAAAAATTCTATGAATCCATCATTTACAATAACTTAGCCAAAGCGTACTTGGGAAAGAAACTGTATAAAGATGCAGCGGAAACCTATACCGCTTTTATTGATAGACACCCATTTGATCCCGATGCCCCCGAACTTAGCACCGCAATTATTAATGTGTATGACCTCGGTGGATTCCCTTCTTTAGTGGTCACTGCAAAAGAAGAGTTTGTCAAACATTACGACCCAAGTAGTGCATATTGGCAACAATCCTCCGCAGAAACACAAGACAAATTACGTCCGATCTTAGAAAGTCACATTATTGACTTAGCTAAGCATTACCACGCACTGGCACAACTGGATAATGAACCTGCTGACTACCAAAAAGCAGCAACATGGTATCGCGCTCATCTGAGCCTAAAGCCTAAAGAAGAAGATGCAATTGTTGTTAATCAACTCTTAGCTGAAGTTCTCTACTCCGCTAAAAACTATAAAGATGCAATTGTTGAGTTTGAAAAAACAGCTTACGACTACACAGAGACTCCTAAATCTGCTGATGCCGCTTATTTTGCGTTATTAAGTTATCAAGAATGGGACAAATCATTAGGTACAGACGAAACTGCTCGTAAAGAATTAATTGTTCCACGCGCTGCAAGTACCTTCAAATTTGCTGAACACTTCCCACAAGATAGTAATACCTCTATTGTTATGCAGGGTTTGACTCAGTTTATTTACGACCATTATCCCGACTACGATGATGCAGCAAAAAAACTCAGTAAAGATTTGGAAGCACAAATCGTTCGTATTGCAGCCACACTGCCTGAAGATAAAAACTCAGCATTGTTATTACAGGGGCTAACGAATTTATATCTGCACTTCAAGGACTACGACAGTGCTGTTCGTTCTGCACAAATTCTGTTAGCGATCAATCCTCCCGTCGATCAGACTTTACGCTTAGAAGCCGCTACCGTTGTTGCCGATGCTCAATTTGATAAAGGTAACTTAGAAGATGCTGATAAGTCTTATCAACAGGTACTTGCTTTTGATATCAAAGATGTCAAATTAAAAGCGCGCTACCAAGACCGCTTGGCAACCACCTATTACCGTCAAGCCGAAAAACTACGGGATGAAAAAAATCCTGAACTTGCAGCTCAAGCCTTCTTGAAAGCCGCCGAAACAGCCACTGATACCAAACTGAAAGCAACTGCGGACTTTGATGCGGCAACCGTGTTATTGAACGCCGAAAAATTCAAAGAAGCGATTCCCGTACTTATCGCATTCCGCAGTCGTCATCCTGATAGCCCATTAAGCCAAGACATTCCTGAAAAACTGGCTATTGCTTATGAGAAATCAGATGACTTAGGCAATGCAGCGTTGCAATATCAAGTGATTGCAGCACGCGACCAAAAGAAAAATCCAGCTGCCTCTCGAGAAGCGTTATGGCTAGCCGCCGAGACATTTGAAAAAATTAAGCAGCCCGAGCAAGCTCTTAAAATTTATCAACAGTACAGTACAGATATGACTAACCCTGTTGATTTACGCGCAGAAGGCACTTATCGTATTTACAGCTATTACGATAAAAATAGTAAACCTGTTGAAGCACAGAATACACTTAAAACACTTGCGCAAATTTACGACAAGCTAGGCGACAAAGCTCCTCCGCGTATTCGTTACTTTGGGGCGATGGCTCACTTCAAAATGACTCAACCCTTGTATGAAAATTTTGCTGCCATTACCTTAAAACAGCCATTAAAACCTAACTTACTGGCGAAGAAAAAAGCCATGCAATCGGCTTTAACTGCCTATAACCAAGTGGCGTTAATTGGTGTTGCTGAATTCACTACTGCGGCCAATTATCAACAAGCGCAAATTTACCAAAAACTAGCGGCCGACCTCATTGCTAGCGAAAAACCTAAAGGACTCAGTGAGTTAGAGTTAGAGCAATATGGCATCTTACTGGAAGAACAATCAGAACCCCTAGCAAACAAAGCTATCGACATCTACACAGCTAATGCTAATTTAGTCAAACAAGATGTCTATGATGGTTATATCCAAAAAAGCTTTGCCGCTCTTTCTGAACTGTCACCTGGTCGCTATAAGAAAAGTGAACAGATAGAAGACGCAATCGACGAGATTTACTGAGGAATTATTCATGTTTGCGCCTAAACACTTAGGATTAACGTTACTTTTAAGCAGCATTTTAGCGGCTTGTAGCACTGCACCAAAAAACCCGACAGCACTCAACAATAATGCAGCTGTTGTGCCTACTGAGGCAAACAATGAGTTGGATTTGGAAAAAATGGCTAAAGAGCGTGCTGCTCAAGGCCAAGCTAAAGTAAAAGATGAAAGCAAAGAAAAAAATGCGGCTGCGGTGGACACATCACAAGAGCCAACGATAACAGATGTGAGTGCCGAGTTAAAAAAACTCGCTGTTCCTGTACAAGAGGACTATCAAAAAGCACTTGTGTTAATGAAAGCGCAGCAACTTGATGACGCTTTTAAGATGTTTGACGACATCCAAACCAAAACACCAATGTTTGCAGGTCCTGTACTGAATCAAGCGTTAATTCGCATTCAGCAACAAAACTTCAAAGAAGCGGATTTATTGCTAAAAAAAGCAGCTGGCATTAACGAAAAAAATCCCTTTATTTATAATTTGCAAGGTTTTGTTGCGCGTCAACAAGGCCAGTTCGCCACTGCCCGTACTGCTTATGAAAAAGCTATTGCCATCAGTCCTAAATATGCAAAAGCTCATTTTAACTTAGGTGTTTTAGCTGATTTATATTTGCAAGATTTACCATTGGCCCTGCAACATTATGAAGCCTATCAAACATTTCAAACCAGTCCTGATGCAACTGTCGCAAAATGGGTTGTGGACTTACAAAAACGAACAGGCGTTTATAAAGCACCCGCCAAACCAGTCAAAGTTGAAGAAATTACAGTAGAAGAAACACCCGTTCCAGTAGAAGCGATACCTTCAACAGCGTCCGAACCAACACCTTCCAGTGCTAACACGTCAACGCCTGAAGTAGCACCCACTGCGGCAAAAGTAGAGACACCAGCAGTAACTGTGGAAACAACTCCCCTGCCTGTTGAGACTAAAAACAGCAAAGAAAAAGCGAAAAAGTCCACAAAATCGAAAAAACAAAATAAAGGTGCTGATGTAATTACGCCTGAACCACAGCCTATCAATCCTGTGCCAATTGAGACAGCTACAATGGGTAATAACGACACGACATCCGCACCTAAAGCTGTAGAACCTACCACTACTCCAACACTTGAAGTAGCACCTACCGCCGCAAAAGTAGAGAGTCCAACAGCTAATGTGGAAGCGACTTCTCCACCTATTGAGATTAAAAATAGTAAAGAAAAGGCGAAAAAGTCCACAAAATCGAAAAAACAGGGCAAAAACGTCACCTTAGATACTGCCGCTCCTGCATTAGAACCCGTAAAATCAACACCATCTGAGAGTGTTCCTTCGGGCAACTCTGAGCCAACACCAACAACGGCAGCGGGAGTGCAGCCATGAAAATTCTTTTATTGGGTTTAATGACCTGTGCGCTGATGAGCACGCCGCTCATGGCAGCCGAAAAACCTTTACCCACGAAAAAAAACTCTTCTGCAGCAAGCAACAGTGTTGATATTTCTAATGGTACAGATGTGATTGGTAGCCAAGACGCACCGTTGGTATTAAATGTGGTTTCATGGAAAGACAAAGAGAGTTATCTACCCAAAAACCCTTTGACTGTTTCCGTATTACAAGAAGGCTTAGAGCCCATCGATCGCGATGTGATCCATCGTGAAGTTGATTTTTCTCGGGCATTACAAAACTCAGCACTTCCATCCACCAACCCATAATTTTTTATAAGTCCAAATAGGAGTTCATACCATGTGGTTTGTTAGTTTCATTCAAGACGGCGGTTTTTTTATGTACCCCACTCTACTGGTTATGCTAGTAGGTATTGGGATTGCTATTGAGCGTTTTATGGCACTTAATCGTTCTAAAAGCCGTAATAAAGCCTTATGGGAAGAAGTGTTTCCTGCGATTAAAAAAGGTGACTTATCCAAAGTTTTAGCACAAGTCAAAGACAATGATGCCGAGATTGGTCGTATTTTGGAATACGGTTTAAGCCGTTACCAAACTAGCAAACATGTTGAAGATGTTGAAACCGCGATGGAAGAAGCGTTAATGGAAGTGCTACCGCAATTAGAAGCACGCACTCACTATTTATCCTCTTTTGCTAACATTGCCACCCTGATTGGTTTATTGGGTACGGTACACGGTATGATTATGGCGTTCGCCGCTGTAGCTAATGCCGATCCAGCACAAAAAGGCGACATGCTTTCTGCCTCTATTGCGGTCGCGATGAACAACACTGCGTTAGGTTTAGCAGCGGCGATTCCTTTATTGTTAGGTAGCTCCTATTTACAAGCACTGACAGGCGAAATTGTCGAAAGTTTAGAGATGACATCGGTCAAACTCCTTAACGTTTTACGACAAATTAATGGCCAAGCCAAATAAATAATCTGTATTTTTATTTAGCAGGCACTTAAAGGAGTTGTTCATGCTATCACGCTCTAAGAAACCCGCGAGTGAGGAGTTAAACCTCATCCCGTTCTTGAACTTGATGGTGATCTTGATTCCATACTTATTGCTCAATGCTGTTTTTTCGCAAGTTGCTGTTTTGCAAGTCTCCATGCCCAATACGGGCGGAGCTGCAGGGGAGGAAGCTAAAAAACCATTAGTGCTTGAAGTCATGGTTTATAAGGATCACTTTTTAGTTGCGGATCGACAAACGGGACCTCTAAAAACACTTCCAGTGACCGCAAAAGGTGACTTGGATTATAAAATGTTGAATGAGTATTTGCATTCGGTAAAAACACAATATCCAACAATCACCGAAGCCAGTATTTTGCTAGAGCAAGACACGTCTTATGATAAGCTGATTCATACGATGGATGCGGTACGCATCGTCACCAGCAACGCGTCTGGCAAACCAGCAAAGTATGCTTTATTTCCTGATGTTAGCATTGGTGACGCACCACCTGCGGGAGGTGACAAATGAATAAAAGTCCACGTGTTAAACGTCACGAACGCTTACAAAAACGGATGAAACGCAAAGGGTCGGAAGGTTTACTACTCACAGCGTTGATTGATATTTTTGCCAATTTATTGTTCTTTTTGTTGGTTATTTCTCAAAACCCGAGCAAATTACCTAACTTAGCAGACTTGCATTTGCCTTCATCAACTGCCGAGAAGCTACCCAAAGAAACATTAGTGATATTGGTCACCAGTAAAGATATTTTAGTGCAAGACATGAAAGTTTCTTCAGTTGCTGATGCCATGTTAATCAAGGATGATATTATTCCTTCATTAACAACTGAACTAAAGTTTCGAGCCGCTAAAACAGTTGCGCCATTGAATGAACAAGGCGTTCCTGAGCGCGAGATTACTATTTTGGGCGACAAAAACGTTCCATATAATGTCTTGCGTAAAGTTATGGCGACATGTAGTCAAAACGACTACTCAAAAATGTCCTTCGCCGTTGCAAGTGGAGCAAAACAGCCATGATAGCCACTCCTATAATGGTCAGTTCACAATTACCTTGGGATGCCACGCCAGAAGATGCTCGGCGTACCCGACGTATTAATGGTGTGGCTTTAGCCATTGGTATATTAACATTTATTATTGTGCCTCAGCTTAAGCTCCCTAAACCAGAGCGTAGCACTGAAGTCATTCCCGAACGTATTGCGCGAGTGATTCAAGAGAAGAAAATTGAGCTTCCACCTCCCCCACCTGTGGTTAAAAAGCCAGAAGTGAAAAAAGAAGAGAAGCCCACAGAAGCTGTCGTCAAAGACAAACCGAAGCCAGCAGAAAAGCCCGTTGAAGATCATGTTGCGAAAGTAAAACCAACAGATACTCAAGTGAAACAAGCAAGGGAAGTTGCTCAGAAAGAAATATCTTCTGTAGCTGATGCTCTCGCTGATCTTCGCGACTTTGATACGGTGGCTACGTCTAAAAAGCCAAGTACAGGTGGTGGTCTCCAAAAAGACAATGGCGGCCCTGCGGGTACGAGCCGTAACATGATTGGTAGCAAAGCAGGTGCTGGTTCTGGCGGTCTCGCTTACAACGGTGCATCTAGTACAGGCTTTGGTGGTGGAGTTGCTGGTGGTTCAGGCAGCAAAGGCAACCATAATCTGGGCGTAAAAGGTACTCAAAATGTAAAAGGCGGCCTCATTGGTGCATCAGGTAATGGTGCTTCTGCGGGTCGTGGTGATGGCGAAGGTAAAACGCGTGGTGAAGGTGGTATTGGCAAACGGACGACAGAAGATATTCGTCGTATCTTCGACCAAAACGGTGGCCGTCTCAACAATGCTTACCAACGCGCCTTAAAAGATGACCCAAGCATGGAAGGTACAGTCAGACTTAAACTGGTTGTTGATCCAAGTGGTAAAGTCGTGAGTTGTGAAGTTTCCTCCAGCGAGTTAAATAATCCTGAACTAGAGGCCAAGATTGTCTCTCTCGTGAAAGGCTTTAACTTTGGTGATGACAATGTTGAGGTGTGGAAAGGGACATATCCTGTCAACTTCTACCCTAACTAATCATCAACCTGTAAAAAAGGCGCGAATTTCGCGCTTTTTTTATTTAAAGTATTGTTGTTTAGTGACAATTTATTATTTTTAGAGTATGATTGTCGCCCTATTGGAGGTGTGGCCGAGCGGTTTAAGGCACTGGTCTTGAAAACCAGCGAGGGTTTATCCCCTCCGTGAGTTCGAATCTCACCGCCTCCGCCATATTATTTATGTTATTGATATGAATGCTGATTTCGTTAGACATTCTCATCAAAGTAACTTTGCAATACTCTGCAACCTTCTTTTTTCACTCTCAGGACACCCCTGTAGTGTACAAATATTTTCTAGTTGATTGAGCCTCACACCATGAGTCAAACTATTGTCAATGCGCCAGCTTTTGTCAAACACCCAAAACTTATTGCTTGGGTCGCAGAAATTGCGGCACTCACACAACCAGACCACATTGAATGGTGTGACGGTAGTGCTGAAGAAAACCAACGCCTATTAGACCTCATGGTCAGCACAGGGATGATGCGGAAACTCAACGCAGAAAAACGTCCAAACTCCTACTTAGCTTGCTCTAGCCCATCCGATGTTGCGCGTGTTGAAGAACGCACATTCATTTGTTCACAAAACCGTGTTGATGCTGGCCCTACTAATAACTGGGAAGAGCCATCCGTGATGCGTACTAAGCTCAATGGCTTATTCGCAGGCTGTATGCGTGGTCGCACCTTATATGTTGTACCTTTCTCTATGGGGCCATTGGGCAGCCATATTGCACAAATTGGTATTGAGTTATCTGACAGTCCTTATGTTGTCACTAATATGCGCATTATGGCGCGTATGGGTAAAGCCGTTTATGATGTTTTAGGTACTGATGGTAGTTTTGTTCCTTGTGTACATACCGTTGGTCAACCCATTTTAACTGCTGCTGACGATGTAAAATGGCCATGTAATGCTGAGAAATACATTGTTCACTACCCAGAAACCCGCGAAATTTGGTCGTTTGGTTCTGGCTATGGTGGTAATGCACTGTTAGGTAAAAAATGTTTGGCTTTACGTATTGCTTCCGTGATGGGTCGCGATGAAGGTTGGTTGGCTGAACACATGTTGATTTTAGGTGTGACTAACCCGAAAGGCGAAAAACACTATGTCGCTGCGGCCTTTCCATCCGCTTGTGGCAAAACTAACTTTGCAATGTTAGTACCTCCAGCGGGTTTTGAAGGCTGGAAAATTGAAACGGTTGGCGATGATATTGCTTGGATTAAACCCCATGCCGATGGCCGTTTATATGCGATCAACCCAGAAGCAGGCTTCTTTGGTGTTGCGCCGGGCACGAATACGACAACCAACCCCAACTGTATGGCAACCCTAGACGAAAACGTGATTTTCACCAACGTTGCACTCACAGATGATGGTGATGTTTGGTGGGAAGGTTTAACTAAAACTGCACCCGCTCATTTGATTGATTGGACAGGCCAAGACTGGACTCCTGATTGTGGCCGTAAAGCTGCACATCCGAACTCTCGTTTTACTGTTTCAGCAGGTCAATGCCCTTCTATTGACGCTGAATGGGAAAACCCAAGCGGTGTGCCTATTTCCGCGTTCATTTTTGGTGGTCGTCGTGGTGACACGATGCCTTTAGTAGTTGAAGCGGTTGACTGGCAGGATGGCGTTTATAAAGCGGCAACTATGGGTTCTGAAACAACAGCCGCAGCCGTAGGTCAACAAGGTGTGGTTCGTCGTGACCCATTTGCGATGTTACCGTTCTGTGGCTATCACGTTGGCGACTACTTTGCTCACTGGTTAGCATTGGGCGAAAAACTGCAAGCTTCTGGCGCAAAATTACCGCAAATTTTCAACGTCAACTGGTTCCGTACAGACGCTAATGGCAAGTTTATTTGGCCGGGTTTTGGTCAAAACATGCGTGTTCTTCAGTGGATTGTTGAGCGTTGTGAAGGTCGTGGCCAAGGTGAAGATACGCCAATTGGTATCGTTCCGCGTTATGAAGACTTGTCGTGGGATGGTTCAGAATTTAGTGCTGAGCAATATGCACAAGTCACTAGCCAAGACACAGCGGCTTGGCAACGTGAACTCGCCAGCCATGACGAATTGTTTGCTAAAATTGCTGACAAATTGCCTGCGAGCTTAAAAGCGCGTCGCCAAGAACTCGGTGATAAAATTGGTGCTTAATATTTAATTAAAGCCCAACAAAAAAGGACGCTTAATGCGTCCTTTTTTATTTAGACTTTAGACATAAGCTGCGTAATCTTCAACATCTAACTGCTCTGCACGTAAAAAACGACTGGCATATTTTTGCCATACGCGTCCACGTAAAAACAACTGATATAAATCACCATCAATATGATTTTGATCACGCATACGTTGCAAAATACTTAATGCCTGAGAAATTTTCATCGCTGGTTTATACGGTCTTTCGCTGGCAGTGAGTGCTTCAAAAATATCAGCAATTGCCATCATGCGCGCAGGCCAAGACATTTCTTCACGCTTTAAGCCTTTAGGGAAGCCAGTACCATCCATTTTTTCATGATGGCCACCAGCATATTCAGGCACACGCTTTAGATTTTTTGGGAAAGGCAACGACTCTAACATCTGTATTGTCACTTTCATGTGGTCATTAATTTTTTGACGCTCATCAAAGCTAATCGTGCCACGTTCTATACATAAAAAGGCAATTTCTTGCTCTGTTAACATCGGTTGCTCAACACCTAAATGATCTTGCCAACGACATGCCGCAATGGTTCTGACGGTTTGCTTGGCCTCTTCACTCATGAACTCGCCGCCTTTATTGGCTTTTTCAATAAAGACACACTGCTCTTTTAACACATTGAGTTGACTGTGCATTTCTTCGGTTAATCGTTGCTCTTGTGTCGGCTCAGCAATTATTTTTTTGTAATAGTTTAACTCCGTGTGTGCTATTAACGCCGCAAACCGCGCTTTCACTGTTTCGATACCATCATTTAGTAAATGCAACTTAGTCGCTTTATCTAACAAATAATCGGGTGTAGCCAACTTACCACAATCATGCAGCCATGAAGCAACACGCAGTTCATACCAATCACCTTCATCTAAGTCAAAATCTTTTAATGCGCCTTCTTGCGCCTCACATGCCGCTTGAGCAATCAATTCCGTTAACACAGGTACACGTTGACAGTGGGCTGAGGTATGTGACGATTTCGCATCAATTGCTTGAGCAATCACTTGCACAAAGGCATCTAAAAGGTTTTTATGATCTTGCAGTAGTATTTGATTTTCTAAGGCAATCGCGACACTAGACGACAATGCCGCCACAATCGGCTCTAACTCTTCGGAGAAGGTAATCGTTTCGCCCGTCAGAGGGTCTTTGGCGTTAACTAATTGCAACACACCAATCACTTCATCGGCATGATTACATAATGGTGTCGTTAGAAATGATTTAGAACGGTAATTCGCCCGTGTATCAAAGGCTTTGGTGCCTGAAAAGTCCAAATGCTTGGCATAATACGCATCTTCAATATTTTCTACATTTTTGGTCAATGCAGTGTGGGTCGCGATATTATTATGATTCGGCGTGCCATCGTCACGGTATAACGCTAAAGGTGCAAACGGAATGGGACGACCCGATGTTCCGCCCAAAGTCAGCTTTAATGAGTTATTCCGCATAATCTCAAATTCAAGCACTGGTTTGCCATCTTTCTCTTGCAGCAAATACAATGTACCGCCATCGGCATGGGTAATATCTTGTGCTGCGTCTAATATTTTTTCAAATAAACGCGCTTTATTACGCTCACTCGATAACGCGGTACTAATTTCTATCAGCCGCCAAAAAATGTCCTTATCTAAGGCTGGGTATTTTTTTGACATGAGATGCACCTGCTTGGCCTGAAATTTTCAATAAGACGAAAATGAATGTTGTTTATACGGAGTTTTAGCCACTAAAAACAACGTAAAGTGCAAAAGAGTAAAATTCTTAATATAAACACTGTAGCACAACTCCATTGTATAATCGCCCATCACTTCTTAGGGATTGTCAGCGAAAATGACTATCGTTCGTACTCGTATTGCCCCCTCGCCTACTGGCTTTCCCCATGTTGGCACAGCGTATATCGCATTATTTAATTTATGTTTCGCCCGACAACATGGCGGCCAATTTATTTTACGCATTGAAGATACTGACCAAGTACGCTCAACGCCAGAATCAGAAGCTCAAATTTTAGCGTCATTAAAATGGTTAGGTTTAACATGGGATGAAGGTCCTGATGTGGGCGGTCAATATGCCCCCTATCGTCAAAGTGAACGCAGTGCGATTTATAAGCAACATGCGGATGAATTGGTCGCTAAAGGCCATGCCTTTCACTGTTTTTGCGATAATCACCGTTTAGAAGCCTTACGCCAAGAGCAGCAAGCGCGCAAAGAAGCCATCATTGGTTACGATGGTTTTTGCTTACAACTTTCTAGCGATGATGTGGCACGTAAACTTGCTGCTGGTGAAAGCTCCGTGATTCGGATGACAGTGCCGCGTGAAGGCATTTGTGAAATTGACGACATGCTCCGAGGCAAAATAGAAATTGAATGGGCTAACGTCGATATGCAAGTATTGATGAAAGCGGATGGTTTACCGACCTATCATTTAGCGAATGTTGTTGATGACCATTTAATGGCCATTACCCACGTGATTCGTGGCGAAGAATGGATTAACTCCGCACCAAAACATTTGTTGCTATACAAGTATTTTGACTGGCAAGCACCTACGTTCTGCCATATGCCATTATTGCGTAACCCTGATAAAAGCAAACTCAGCAAACGCAAAAATCCGACCAGTATTACTTATTACCAACGGATGGGATTTTTACCCCAAGCCTTATTAAATTATTTAGGCCGTATGGGTTGGTCGATGCCCGATGACCGTGAAAAATTTAGCCTCGACGAAATGATTGCACATTTTGATTTAAGCCGTGTATCCCTCGGTGGCCCGACCTTTGATACGACAAAACTCAGTTGGCTTAACGGTGAATGGCTGAAAGCAATGGCATTACCTGACTTTATGCAGGCATTTCAACAATGGGCGATTAATCCTGAGTATTTAAGCCACGTTGCCAAACAAATTCAACCGCGTATTCAGACGCTATCAGAAGCCGTCAATTGGGCAGCTTTCTTTTTCGCAGGCACAGTCAATGTGACGGCGGAAAAATTCAGCCATAAAAAACTGACACCTGATGAAGTGCGTCGTATTTTACAATACGCGCTGTGGGATTTTGAGCAGTTACAAGTTTGGGATCATAATCAAATCAGTTTATTGCTGAGTCAACTCAGTGCCGCCATGGGTTATAAGCTCCGTGACTTTATGTTTCCGTTCTTTGTTGCGATTGCGGGTAGCCCTTCCAGTACACCTGTGATGGAGTCAATGGGAATTCTTGGCGCGGACTTAACGTTTGCTCGTTTACGTCAATCGATTGAAATTTTAGGCGGCTTATCAAAAAATGAGCAATCGGAATGGAAATTGCAGTGGCAAGCATTAAAAGTGTTGACAGCCCCTCTCTAAGTCATTAGAATTTGCGTCCTCAGATGCGGTCCCATCGTCTAGCGGTTAGGACATCGCCCTTTCACGGCGGTAGCCCGGGTTCGATTCCCGGTGGGATCACCACATTCTGTTCTAGTTTACGCTAGAACAATCAGAAAAGCCTTGAATCTTAACGGTTCAGGGCTTTTTTGTTGTCTAAAGGAATCTGGGGGTGTAAGCATAAAAAAGAGACTCTCCAAATGGACACAGACACCTATAAAAAACCTGTTACTATTTACGTCATTGCTTTCACGAGACCCCTTTACCATGAGCCGTAACCAAGAACTTTTTGCTGCTGCCTGCCGCCATATTCCTGGTGGAGTCAATTCACCTGTACGTGCTTTTAAAGGCGTAGGCGGCACACCTGTCTTTATTAAAAAAGGGCAAGGTGCGTATTTGTGGGATGCCGATGGTAAGCAATATATTGATTATATTGGTTCATGGGGGCCGATGATTGTTGGTCACTCCCACCCTGCGATTGTGAAAGCCGTACAAGAAGCGGCGGTTGATGGTTTAAGTTTTGGCGCACCTACCGAAGCCGAAATTTTAATGGCGGATAAAGTCTGCGAAATCATGCCATCAATGGACATGGTCCGCATGGTCAGCTCAGGCACAGAAGCGACCATGAGCGCGATTCGTTTGGCGCGTGGCTATACCAAACGCGATAAATTATTAAAGTTTGAAGGCTGTTATCACGGTCATGCCGACTCTTTATTGGTAAAAGCAGGTTCAGGCTTACTAACCTTGGGCGTACCCACTTCTTTGGGCGTACCTGCCGACCTCGCCAAATATACACTCACACTGCCCTACAATGACAGCGAAGCCCTGAAACAACTGTTTGCGCAAATGGGCAATGACATTGCCTGTGTGATCGTTGAACCCGTTGCTGGCAATATGAACTGTGTACCGCCAAAACTGGAATTTTTGCAAACCATGCGTCAACTATGTACCGAATACGGCGCAGTGTTGATTTTTGATGAAGTGATGACAGGTTTCCGTGTGGCCTTAGGTGGAGCACAAGCCTTGTACAACATCACGCCCGACTTAACGTGTTTAGGTAAAGTGATCGGCGCAGGTTTACCCGTCGGCGCATTCGGTGGCAAACGTGACATTATGGAATGTATCGCACCGCTAGGTGGTGTTTATCAAGCAGGTACGTTGTCGGGTAATCCATTGGCGATGCGTGCAGGTTTGGCAATGTTTGAACTCATTAGCCAACCCAGTTTTTATACTCAACTCAGTGCTAATTTGGGCAAACTATTAGCAGGTTTACGCGAACGCGCTCACGCCGCAGGCATTCCTTTTACTACAACACAAGTGGGTGGCATGTTTGGTTTGTATTTTAGCGATAAAACCGAAATCACTTCTTATGATGATGTCATGGCGTGCAACGTCGAGCGTTTCCGTGAGTTTTTTCATTTGATGTTAGATGCAGGTATTTATTTAGCCCCTTCTGCTTTTGAAGCAGGCTTTATTTCCAGCGCACATAGCGATGCCGAAATTGAAGCGACGCTGAACGCCGCAGAACACGCTTTTGCTCAACTTAGCAAACAGGCTTAAGCACAGGTGAGATGGTTTAATCGCTTAATAACACACTTACAACGCAAGCCTTTAGCCACAGCGATTGGCTTGTCGTTAGTCGTACATTTTGCCATTTTTTGGGATGGTGAGTTTGAACTGCCTGACTTTAGTCCAGACTCGCCAGACGAAGTATTGTCGAAGAAAAAAGCAGAATCTATTCCTCGTGTCAAACTGACGATTAAACCACCTGCTCGCCCTAAGCCTCAACTAGGAGCGGCGATTGTCACTATTATTGAAGAAGCCCCTCCTTCGGCTGAAAAAGTCGCCCCTGCAAAGCCGAAACAACCCAAGAAAAATATTGCTACAAAACAGCCAAAAGCTGAAAAGCCTGAAGCACCGATTAATGGCGACAACTTAGCCAGTCAAGGACAAAAACCACCTGAAAATCCGTTAACAAACAAACCCGAAGATGTTCCAAATAGTGATAAAGCCGTACCATTAGGGGATAACTTACCGCCACCGCCCGAAGAAGTGGCTAAAACGCCAGCACCGCCAACAGATGAACCGCCTCCCGCCTTTCCAGTTGAAATTCATGCCCGTTATAAAGCCTCATTTATGGGCTTTAGCGTTGAGATTAAACAAACTTGGCGTATGGAAGGTGAAAGTTACAGTATCGAAAATGAAGCCTCAAAATTTGGTTTTAAAGCGCGGATGATAAGTGAAGGCCGAGTTTCTAATAACGGAATAAGCCCTGAACGCTATCGCATGTACCTAAATAGTAAATTACGCAGCTTCGCCGATATAGATAGAAACACCAATAGCATTCGTTTTGGTAAAGGAAGTGAAGTCAAATACACCACCATTCAAAATGACATTCAAGATGCAGCTAGTTTACCATTTCAAGTAGCCGTTAGCTTTACGGGTGCTGAAAGCCGACAAATGCAAGTAACAACAGGCAGCTCGGTCTATAACATTGAATTAAAATTAGTGTCCGAAGAAATGTTAAAACTACCAGCGGGTGTTATTAAAACGCTGCACTTACAAGGCCAACGTATTAATCTCAATACAGGCACAGCGCAGCAAGGTTATGACGTATGGCTTGCACCTGATTATCGTAATTTTCCTGTAAAATTTAGAGGGCCGACGAGCAAAGGCGAAGTGATGGAATACAGCCTCAAAACCTTGTCTTTTGAAGGACAAACAGTGTTAGGTAAAGACCTAAAACCTGAGCCTGAAAGCAACGATAATGAAGTTATTCCCAAAGAGCTACTCGACAACCCAGAAACTGCTCCTAGCACAAAAAACGCCCTTGATGTTGGGGAAGATGCGCCTTAATTATATCTTTATAACAAAACTGTCTGATGAGTCCTTTTTCTTTTTTGTAGAAAGCGACTAACATCCTAATTCCTTGAAATTATAAATTTTTCTTTGTCTTAGGATAGCAAAAATGAAACTCGAATCACTGGCTCTACACCACGGCTACACCTCAGAAGCTACCACCAAAGCCGCTGCTGTACCCATTTATCAAACAACGTCTTATACCTTTGACGACACCCAGCATGGCGCAGACTTATTCGACTTAAAAGTCGCAGGCAATATTTACACGCGCATCATGAATCCCACGACAGCGGTATTAGAACAACGTCTAGCACAAATTGAAGGCGGTATTGGTGGTTTAGCCGTTGCATCAGGCATGGCGGCAATTACCTATGCCATTCAAGCCATTGCCAGTACAGGCGACAATATTGTCAGTACCAGTCAATTATACGGTGGCACATACAATTTATTTGCCCATACTTTTCCGCGTCAAGGTATTGAAGTCCGTATGGCTTCCCATGATGACTATGAAGCCTTTGACCGTTTGATTGATGATAAAACCCGTGCCGTTTTTTGCGAGTCTATTGGCAATCCTGCGGGCAATATCGTGGACTTGCAAAAACTAGCCGCTATTGCACATAAACATGGCGTTCCGTTGATTGTTGATAATACTGTTGCAACGCCTGTGTTATGTCGCCCTTTTGAACACGGTGCCGATATTGTTGTCCACTCTTTAACTAAATATATTGGCGGTCATGGCACAACCATTGGCGGCATGATTATTGATTCAGGCAAATTTGATTGGGTGGTCAACAAGGCACGTTTTCCTGTGTTGAATGAGCCAGACCCGTCCTATCATGGCGTGGTTTATACTGCCGCGTTGGGAGCTGCTGCGTATATTGGCCGTTGCCGTGTTGTACCATTGCGTAATACAGGAGCGGCTCTGTCGCCCCATAGTGCTTTTTTGTTATTACAAGGCTTAGAAACCTTGGCTCTCAGAATGGAAAGACACTGTTCTAATGCGTTAACGGTAGCCAAATACTTAGAAGCACATCCAGACGTTTTATGGGTTAACTATGCGGCATTACCGAATAGCAGTTACCAAACAACATGCCAAAAAATAACAGGCGGTCATGCGTCTGGCATTTTAAGTTTTGGTATTAAAGGTGGCAAAGAAGCAGGTGGAAAGTTTATTGATGCGTTACAAATGATTTTACGTTTAGTCAATATTGGTGATGCCAAATCACTGGCTTGCCATCCCGCCTCAACAACACATCGGCAGTTAAATGAAGAGGAATTAAAACGCGCAGGTGTGTCTGAAGATATGGTCAGAATTTCGGTAGGAATTGAACATATTGATGACATTATTGCTGATATTGAACAGGCATTGGCCAAAGCAGTCGCATAAATTACCGACCCAAAATCCCGATCATCGACGTTTATGATCGGGATTCTCGCTAGCGCGTGTTGATGTTTGCTTCAACTATCATTTTGACCTAATTTCGCTTGGATTTTTTAGGCGAAACGACTTAACTTTCAAAGCATCAATAGTATCTAAAGACATTGCTCAACGTTCGATAACGCACTGACAACACAAGCAAAAAGAGTGAAATTAAACATTAAGTTTAACGACAAATCTCTGGAGCTTGACACATGAGAACAACTCTTAAGCAATTAGCATTAGGACTCATATTGGTCAGTACGATGATATTGACAGCATGTAATAAAGCAACACCTGTGACTGAAATTAAAGATATTGATGTCACGACTAAAGTTAAAACGACATTAATCAGTGATCCAATGTTTAAAAATATTGATATCACTGTTTCCACTCTTAAAGGAGACGTTAAGCTAGTTGGAGTTTTGGACAATCAAAGTCAAATCGACCATGCGCTTGAGGTGACTCGTAGCATTGAAGGTGTGCATACGATTCATGATGAGTTAGTTATCAAAAAATAAGTTGACTACTTGATGCTGAGGTAAGCCCCAGCATCTGTAGTATTAAAAGAAATGTCTGCTACTTCTGAGTGGCACTAAACTCAATCAAACGGGCAGTCACAAAGTATGTCACGGGCAGTGACACCACAAACCCTGCAACTATCGCTAGTACCACCCCAGTTGTACCACCATACGATGTAACCAACGCAGCAGTCACTAATATACCTGTTACGACAACAAAGACTAATGTAAACATCACAGATGCTAAACGCCAATTCATCACACATACCCCTATAAAAATTGTGCCTATAGTTAATTTATACGCCTAATTTTTTGCTTTGTGAAGTATTATTTTTTTAGTGAAAATAGGAATAATTCTTATTATTTTTAAAACTAAGTTATTGATTTTATTGATATGTATTTTTGCCAAGTCTTTAACGAAGGGCATAAAAAAAGGTGAAGTTTAACTCCACCTTTAGTGCTTCATTTTTGCCAATTAAACCTGCTTGCTAACTGCCCACCAAAACCAAGTTTGGACAAAATAATCTTGCACTCTCCTTAAAGTCATACTCGGACTTTACCAGTAAATAACACCGCACCTGTCGGACTACCCGTTGTTGAGCCACCTTTTGGTTCGATACTAATCGCCAAGACTTTACCTGACCTTAAACGCTGACGTTGTTGAGCTGTAAACGTCAATGAACCCTGACCTTGTGACAGTTTTATGACTCCTAAAGACTCAGGCGCACCGTCAGCAATTGCCCATAGCTCTAAATCTCTGTCACTCGCTACAGATACTTGTTGCAGACTCGAAAGCTGTAACGCACTACTATCCGCATTCACACGGACAATCCATGTTGGCTCGGCTTTATCCGTACTTAATACCGCTAAATCTGTATAGGAAGGGATCACGTCAGGTTGGTAAATCAAGGTATTCCATACCAAGACCCCCGCCACAGCCGAAGCCAATAAACTTCCACCCCACATCCATGTTAGCCAAAAGGGTTTAGAAACTGGCTTTTGCTCAACAACAATAAAACCTAAACGCTGACGAATACCCTGCCATACCGCAGGTGGTACAGGTACAGGTTTGAGTTGATTGGATAACGGAGCAAGACGTTGCTCCCATGCAAAGACTAAACGCCGCAGCGAGGGCTGTTCAACCATTAATCGCTCAAAACGTAGGCGTGCTTTACCTTGTAACGAGCCTAAAACATACTCTGCGGCTAATCTTTTTTGTAATTCAGGATGTTGATAATTCATAATTGCAAGCATCCTTTGAGTTTGTCTAAACCCCGTCTGACCCATGCTTTGACTGTGCCTAATGGCGCACTCAACTGAGTCGCTAATTGGCTGTGCGATAAGCCTTGAAAATATGCCAACATCACCGATTGCCGTTGTTTATCATCTAAATGCTCTAAGCAGCCATGTAAGCGTTTGGCATCGGCATCGGCCATGACTTCATCTAAGGGTTCTGGCGTATCGGCAATCAAGTTTTCCCATTCGATAGGCGATAACTCACTAATTCCTTTAGGCTGTCGTCGTAGCTTATCTAAGCAACGATTACGGACAATCGTGTTTAACCATGTTTGCGCTGTGCCTTTATCCTCTGAATAACTTTGAGCCGAATGCCAAATACTAACAAAGGCATCTTGCAAGGCTTCTTCGGCAAGGTCTTTACGTTTTACTACCATTAATGCCAAAGCATAGAGCTTGGGCGATGATTGATGATAAAGACTGTCAAAGGCACGTTGGTCGCCTAAAGCCGTTCGATAAATGAGTACCGCCATGTCCTCAGCCATTTTTCAACCCGCTATCAATGTGAGATTAAATAATCGCTGACATAACCACAAACCAGCGACAGAGGCAATCATTAATGAACCGCCCGTTAAAATACCACGTTGGTAATACTGACTATTACGACTTAAAAACGCTAACGGAATAAATATCGCCACGATGGCTAATTGCCCAGTTTCTACGCCCAAATTAAAACCGACTAAGGCTAACAATTGCGCATCTGTACCTGACGTTAAATCAGACAGCGCACTGGCAAAACCAAAACCGTGAATCAAGCCAAAAACAAAGGCCAAGACCCACCGCCACCGATCTAATACAGGTCGCAAATTATGTAAGGCGGCAACAATCACCGAAGCAGCAATCGCGGATTCCACCCAACGTGACGGCAAAGATACCAAATGAAATGCGGCTACTGCTAAGGTCAACGAATGGGCGATGGTAAACGCAGTGACGATAGTGGCGGCATCCCATAACGCCTTTTTCCAATCATCAACCCCCTGCCAAGACTGTTGCTGACGGACTAAAACGACAGGCAATAACAACGACAATAAAAACAAGATATGGTCGTAACCTGCCCAAATATGGCTAACACCTTCATGCCAAAAATCCATAAATGAATGCTGAGCCGTGACTTTTTCTAAGGAAATAAAACCATTATTTGCGCTTAAAACTAAGGTCTGTGCCGACTGTTGCGCTGGTTGCCAATTAACAATGCCTCGATGACCAGTATCGACATTGGCCAACAGCTGATATTTAACTGCCCACGCCCCTACTGTTACACATTGGCTAGTCATCGTTAGTACGGCATATTGTCCGTCGGTATGGCTGTCTATTGCTAAAGGAGCATTAAACAAATAAGGCGTACAATCCTGTTGTTGACGCTGTAACTGTAAATTGCTTTGTGCGAGTTGCTGTATTGCATTCGTTTTGACTAAGACTTCTGCCCACGTTAATTGACGATCATTATTGGCATCTAAGCTCAGCAAGACATCTAAATCGCGCAAGGCGATATCCCAACGCACTGTGACTAAACCTGTGTCACTGGCGGCTAACGTCAAATAACTATCACTGGCTTTGTGGGCATAACTGAAGGTACTGAGACACATCAGCCAGCACGCTAACAGGAAGGCTCTCATGATTTCACTCCCGCCGCAACACGATTCAAAGGCGATAAATACACATCCTGTAAGCCCGTTTGTTTTAACCATGTTTTTAGAAGATTGATATCTGCTGTTGATTGCGTTTTTTGCGCCGTCAACCCATAAATTTCTGCATCTTGTGGCTCACGTTGTTGTTGCCAATTGGCGCGCGCTGACGTTAAAGCTTTGCTGACGTTATCTTGCACATAAAAGGCAAATAATGCTTCTTCACGCAAATGAGTGTTATCACCACGCAAGCGTAAAGCGGCAAATCGCTGTTGTAAAGTTTGTTCTAATGCTTGTGCTTTCGACGTTTTTAAGGCTTTTTCAGCTATCGCCAAACGCAGTAACAAAGCATCGTGCTGTTGATAATTCGCTAATAATTTTTGCACTTCGACATACCGTTTTTGCAATAACAACACATCACTTAACGAGGATAATGCCGCAGGATTATTCATGTCTAAACGACGGTAATACCTTTCTGCATCAGCCAGTTGACCACGACGTAAGGCTAAATCACCTAAGGCTAAATAAAACCAAGCTTGTTGTTCTGCGTCCAAATTTTTGACGCTCGGTAATAGTTGCGTCATGGTGACAATGGCTTTATCACTTTGGCCATTTAAGCCATCGACTTGTGCCTCACACACTAATGCCAACATCAACGTTGATAAGCTGCGCAGCCGCTGACAGGCACTTCGGGCTTGAGGATAATCTCCTCGCACCTGATAAATAGATGCTTGTAATAATAAAGCCTCTGGATGACTCGCTTGATGTTGTAATACTTGGGCAATATCAATTAAAGCATTAGCAAATTGATGATTAAACTGCCGTAAGCGCGCACGCATTAACAACACATCATCGGGAATAGTCGCTTGCTTTAACCACGGTTTCAGTTGCGCTTCGGCATAACCTAAATAACGAGGGTCGCCCGTTTGTTGGCTGTGAGCTAATAGCGTTTGTGCTTGGGTTAACGCTTCCGTCAAATCAGGTTTTTGGGCGTTAATAACGGCAGGCACAAACACTTTTTCGGGTAACCGTTCTAATACTTCTTGGGGATTTGAGGGAACACGGGGTGCAGCAAACACCCCTTGTTCAATACTCATCGCCAATAGCATTATGTACAAGACATAACGCATGATGGACTCCTAGTTAACGGCTACGGGTTCGGCATCTTCCGATGTTGCTAGTACTACGGCGTCAATCTCTTTAGGCTCACTATCATCATTGCTGACTTGAACATCACTTTGCACTTGTGTCGTAAAGGCATCGGTTTGGGTTTGTGATGTCGGCGGTGCTGTGACAACCGCATCACTGTCATTATCGTTACAGGCAGCTAAAGAACTGACGGCAAACGCGGCTAACCAAAAACGCATTGGTTTATTGTTTATCATGTTGATTTCCTCTTCCATTTCATTGGCCTATTAGTGCTTAATCGAGCCAGCGATGGGCGCATTTAAGTACGGGAATGTCTCACTAAACTGACTCGCTTCTTGAAGTGCGCCATCGGTAAAACCAATCGCACCTGAGGGCGCATCCGCAGCCACACAACCAATACTTAAAGTACACAACTTGCCCATCACCACACGCAAGGCAATATCGACCACATCATCACCTGGGCGACGACCATTCGGGAAACCTGCACTATCACCACCAATCACACCCATGCGTTTTTGCATTGCTTTAGTGACAGCAGGCGTATCGGTATTGAGACGCAACATTTCCGAAGCAACGACATTTTTAGGTTTGTTAATACCTTCAACACCCGTTAAAAATGCCGTGACTAAATCGTTACGCGGAAAATTCGTCGGTGCTTTAACGCCCGCACCCGCAAATAAAATCCCCACTAATGCAGGCAAGGTTGGGTGGGTGACATAATCAATAAACTGGCCGTCATTTTTAGGCTTGCTGGCATTAAATTTATCTTTATCTTTTAAGCCAATTACCACTTCATTGACTAACGGCATACCTAAACGCGACACTTGAGTCCATGCACCGCCCTCTTTTGAAGCAGAGTTCAACTCACTTTTAGGATTAGGATTGAGTAAACGCGCTTGACGTAAACTTGCCGTTGTCCATGCACCAATCACCGAATCATTGGTGGTTTTTAAGCAACTAATGGGCACTTCTAAGGCTAAGGTGGTGACGTTTTTATCAGCCAAGATATTTAAACCTTTGTCTTCTGCCATTGCATCAAATTCAACCGCAGGGGCTTTGATGTTGATTAAGTCAAAAGTTTCGCCCAAATTAACGGCAAATGAATCTTGACGTTGACCCACAAACACGCGGCCTTTAGTGGTACAGCCAGGAATAGTCATGGTGTGAATAAAGGTATTGGCATAGGCTGGATAATTGGCGATTGATTTATTACCAATGTTATCAACAGGTTTGGCAAATGAGGTACTGCCATTTTCCATCATCACAGCCATGCGATTGTTGCCTCGACGCGAACCACGTACCACATCCACGGTATAGCTTTCGCTAACATTTAACGCGCTGGTATTACCCGCACTAATTGCACCAATATTGGTTAACGGCACTGAAACCATTTTGCCACCGACTGGCACTTTTAAATCGGCCAGTGTATTTTTGAAGCGAAACTGAAAGGTTAAATCTTCCATCGCATCGCCATTGTTATCGACATGAATCTCATACAAGGCATTGGGGTCAAGCGCAAAATAGTTAGGGCCACCATAGGCATCTTGGAGCGGTAAATAATTGGCAATTAACGTCACATAGCCTGCACGATTGGCTTCATAACTGCGAAACATATAAAAGTCAGTGGCATCGACTTTCGGCGATTTGGTGATGGAAGGAGCTTCACGGTGGCTAGAAGCCAGTACCGAGCCAGTTTGCAATAGCAATAACGCACTCGCCAATGCGCTTAATCCTAAACGGCGAACGGGTGTAGTTTTCATTGTGTCATCTCTCATTGATGGTGGGTTACAGCTTGATATCAGTTCGACATCAACATCCTGTAACTAGCTATACGCAGAGAGAATTGGATTGGATGCAGAAATAAAAAATTATTGTTCATTAAGGCCAATTTCTTTTGTGTAGGTTGCAGATAGGGTATAGCCCTGCTCCTATCAACATCCAAAGAAAAGCCCATTGGATGCAGAAATAAAAAAATCAAACACGGTGCATCCAGTTCAACGCGACATGCGTATAGGACAGTAAGCACTCATAACTCAGGGAAAATTTAATGAATACACCCCGCTTAACCTTGCTTGCTCTCAGTGTTATGACCGCCAATATGGCAATTGCAGGAGGCATTCCGACACTCAGCACCATCGAAGTCACCGCCAGTACCGACAGTTTAATCGGTGAAGCTAACACCGCCACTCAAGGTGTGGTGACGGCAGAACAACTCAGTACACGGCCGTTGTTACGTCCTGCGGAAGTGCTAGAAATTGTTCCCGGCCTCATCGTCACCCAACACAGTGGTGACGGCAAAGCAAATCAGTATTTTTTGCGCGGTTTTAATTTGGATCACGGCACTGACTTTGCCACTAGCATTGCAGGAATGCCCGTTAATATGCCCACACATGGCCACGGGCAAGGTTATTCTGACTTAAACTTTATGATTCCTGAGCTGATAGAAACTGTGCAATACCGTAAAGGCTCTTACGCCGCCGAAGATGGCGACTTTGCCAGTGCAGGGGCGGCAGATATTCATTATTTTTGGCAATTACCACAGAATATCGCCGAGTTGACGATGGGCGAAAATAACTATTATCGCGGTTTAGTGGCTGGCTCTAAAAAACTAGAGCATGACCGTTCGATGCTATTTGCACTGGAGTGGCACACTAACGATGGCCCTTGGCAACTGAGTGAAGATTTGCAAAAACGTAACGGCGTTTTGGGCTTTACTCAAGGCAATCAAAATAACAGCTGGAATATCAGCGCAATGGCCTACGATGCACAGTGGCAAGCAACCGACCAAGTGCCGCTCCACAGTATTGAACAAGGACAAATTAGCCGATTTGGTTCATTAGATAATAGCGATGGCGGCGATAGTAGCCGTTACAGCCTATCATGGGATTGGCGGCAACAAGACAGCAAGGGTCAACGTCGTATCAATGCCTATGCCATTGATTACTCATTGAATTTATTTTCTAATTTTTCCTATTTTTTAACTGACCCTGTCAATGGCGACCAATTCCATCAACAAGACCAACGTCGTGTGTATGGTTTTGATAGCAAACAAACGTGGTTTCACTCTTTAGGCAACTATGGCAGCGAAAGTAGTATTGGTTTAGAAGGCCGTTATGATGATATTGAACAGGTCGGCTTAAACTTAACAAGTCGTGGCCAATTATTAACCACCATTCGTGAAGACAGCGTTAAACAAAGCCTGATTGGTTTGTACGGCGAAAATCAAACCCAATGGCAAGAAAAATTCCGTAGTATTGTTGGCTTACGTGCTGATTTTTATCATGCGGATATTAATGCTAACTTAGCGGCTAATAGTGGCAGTCATCAAGATGAGCTACTCAGCCCTAAAATAAGCTTGATTTTTGGCCCGTGGCAACAAACCGAATACTATGCCAATTACGGCTATGGCTTTCATAGTAATGACGCACGCGGCACAACGACACGCATCAATCCTGACCCACGCGATGCCAATTTTTTGATGGCAACCGATACCGTACCTGCCCTCGTTCGTACCAAAGGCGGTGAATTGGGTGTTCGTTCGGCAGCCTTTGTGCAAGGCTTACAAAGTACCATCGCGTTGTGGCAGTTAGACAGCGACTCGGAATTGGTTTTTGTTGGTGATGCAGGCACTACCGAAGCTAATCGCCCTAGCCACCGTTATGGCCTAGAAATGACGCATTATTATCGTCCGCTCGATTGGTTGGTTGTCGATGCCGATATGGCACTTTCAAGAGCAAAATTTCGTGATACCGCGCCTGAAGGCCAATATATTACTGGAGCAATCGACAAAACGGCCTCGTTGGGCTTGGCAATTAACCACTGGCACAACTGGTCAGCGGGCTTACGGTTACGCTATTTAGGCAGTCGTCCGTTAATTGAAGATAATAGTATTCGCTCTGCTTCCTCAGCATTAACTAATGCTAAAATTAGCTACCAATGGACACCTCAATGGCAAACGAGCGTGGACGTGTTAAATGTGTTTGACAAAGCGGTGAATGATATCGAGTATTTTTACAGTTCTTGTAGCGCAGCAGACAGCAGCGACAGTCGTTGTGACCCCAACAGTGCAACGCGTGACGGCATTGAAGATAAACACATTCATCCTGCCGAACTGCGTACAGTGCGTTTAACGCTGCGTGGTACTTGGTAAGATGAACGCCGTCGCGCCATCACCCGATATTCGCGCCCCACTCTTAGTGTCGTTGGCCGTACATATTGTCTTTATTGGCGTGATGGGGCTATCGGCATTACCAACGGCTGTTATCAGCCCTCAGCCTAAAACACTCACTCTTCAACTGCAATCACCGCTCAATACACCTCAAAAAGCGGTATTATCACCACCAACGCCGCCGATAAAAAATACCCGTATCGCGGAAACGACACCGACTCCGCCTGCGTCTATCGTGCAGAAAAACACAAGCAAGCCATCACCCATTCTTAGTTCAGATACGCCTCACATCGCCAACACTGCCGCTGTCAATCAGGCGACCATTGCTGCGGCAACTCACGACACGCCAAGCTCGACCACTTCAAACAGAGAATCCACATCGCTGACTACCCCTGTCGGCAATCAACCTAGCACAACAACCATCGAGCAAGCCCCGATTTTTGATGCTGCCTACTTAAAAAATCCTCAACCCAGCTATCCTGTCTTTGCCAAAAAACGCCAACAACAAGGCACCGTGATGTTAAAAGTCAAAGTCTCTACCGACGGCAAAGCGGAATTAGTTGAATTAGCCCAAAGCTCAGGCTTTCCGTTGTTGGATGAAGCGGCTCAAAAAACTGTCGAAAAATGGCGTTTTGTACCCGCTCATCGCGATCATGTTATTATTAGCGCGTGGGTGTTTGTTCCTGTTCAATTCAAGTTCATCTAATGGCGTGTTAAGACTACGTTAAGTATCTGCCATTATCATCGTAGCATTAGCCATTAATGTAAGAGAAGCATCATGAACTTAGTTAAATATGCCCTTCCACTGTTTATTAGCATTTTTATGATGAGTAATACGAGCTTTGCTGAAACACCGACAGGCTTATTACAAGGTTATCAACAACAAGCCAAAACCGAAAACCCTACATTTACAGGCTTTAATGCCACACGCGGCCAACAATTGTTTAATAATAAACACGGTAATGATTGGAGTTGTTCTAGCTGTCATACCACTAACCCCAAACAATTAGGCAAACATGATCTGACAGGGCGTACCATTCAACCAATGGCACCCGTTGCCAATCCGAAACGCTTTACCGATGCCGCAAAAAGTGAAAAATGGTTTCGACGGAATTGTAAAGATGTTTTAAGCCGAGAATGTACAGCGCAAGAAAAAGGCGATGTGATTACTTATTTACTGTCGATTAAATAGAGTTAAGGTCATGAAAAAATTAATGTTTATGTTAGGTGCTGCTTGGTTATTAAGTATAAGTGTTGCCATTGCCGATGATGATGGCGACAAAGTCAAACTGCCCACCAATGCACTATACACGGCTGAATGTGGTAGCTGTCATGTGCCATTTCCAACTCGGTTATTGTCTGCTAACGAGTGGCTAAAAATTACCGCACGTTTAGACAAACATTTTGGTGTGGATGCCACGGTTGATGATGCCACCGTCAAAAAATTGAATCAGTACTTGTCTGCCAACAGTGCCGCTAAAGATCGTACAACAGCAAGCGCAGACAAACTGCCGCGCATCACCGAGAGCCGTTGGTTTCTTCACGAACATAATGAAGTCGCCGCTAAAGCATGGAAACGGGTGAAGTCACCGTCCAATTGTGCTGCCTGTCATCAAAGTATGAATATGCGTCGCGCTTATTAAACTCAGGATACATGAATCATGAACACTAAAGTTTTAGTCTGGGATTTACCGACACGGGTGTTTCATTGGTTATTAGTGGTCAGTTTTGTTGGTGCATATTTAAGTGCAGAATCCGAGCGTTTACAGATTATTCATCTGACTTTTGGATATACCTTAGCAGGATTAATTGCTTTTCGTTTGGTGTGGGGAATCGTTGGCAGTCGTCACGCTCAATTTCGTGACTTTTTGCCCTCGCCCACCAAAGCGTGGCAATACGCTCTGTCATTAATCGGTAAAGCGCAAGCACCACACTACATTGGGCATAACCCTTTAGGGGCATTGGCCGTTTATGCGTTATTGCTGTTAGGCATTGCCGTTTCAGTAACAGGTTATGCTTATGTAATAGAATGGGGTGGTGATGGGATGGAAGAAAGTCACGAAATCGTCGCCAATATGATGCTCGGTTTAGTGGGACTTCATATTGTTGGCGTCATTATCTCTAGCTTTGCTCATAAAGAAAACTTGATTCGTGGCATGGTGACAGGCAAAAAACACGGCGAACCTGCACAAGCGATTACTTCGTCTTTTAACGTCGTTGGTTTATTATTGCTGATTGTTGTCGGTGGATTTTGGACAGTTGCTTACTTTCAACCTGCGGCCATTGGTTTGGTGGTGGGTGATAATGCGGCAAGTCAAACAACTGACCAAAAAGATGATGACGATTGATTTGCCCCTTCGACTCCGCTCAGGGAGCATTTCAGTGAATGTTGGCTGAGCGGAGTCGTGGTGGCTGAGCGGAGTCGAAGCCATTTTATTGGCGAATAAATTCACACCTACAAGTTAAAAAGGAGTTTTAAACAATCATGAGTAACTCGCGTTTTTGGCTACTGTTTACGGGTTTATTTCCCGTTGTTGTGGCTCAAGGAATTCACACCAAACGGACAACCGTTCGTTTACCCGAAGCGTCTGGTGAGCAATTTGGCCATTCTTCTCAAAACGACAGCCCTGCGCTCAAGTTAGTGGTGATTGGCGAATCTACCGTTGCAGGTGTCGGTGTTAGTCATCAACAACAAGGTTTAGCGGCACAAGTGGCGATGGCATTGGAGCAGCAACTCGCCAAATCAGTACAATGGTTTGCCTATGGCAAAAATGGCGCGCGTTTGGCTGATGTGTGTTTGACTTTACTGCCACAACATTTGCACCAAGCCGATATTATTTTAGTCAGCATCGGTGTCAATGACACCACTCGACTCAGTTCACTAAAACATTGGCAGCAGCACCTTACCGTGTTAGTGACTAAAATTCGTCAACACAGCAACGCGCCGATTCGTTTTTTAACCTTGCCGCCGATGCACCAGTTTACTGCCCTGCCGAGTCCGTTGCGGCAGGTCGTTGGTTTTCGGGCGCGAGCATTAGATGCGGCGTTGCGCAAGTCCATTAGCCAGTTCGTTGATTGCGCTGTCATTGATTATCAAACACCGATGAAAGCACATTTTTTAGCGGAAGATGGTTATCACCCTTCTGAAATAGGCTATGCAGTGATTGGTCAGGATGTGGCGAAAGCTCTGGCTCAAGAAGCGTTAGCCTTTTAGGACTTACGCGCTTGACGCTTTTCAACCCAAGCAAAGAGACAAAATCCTGCCAACATGGCCACCGTAAAAACGATGGCTTGCCAGTACCCAGCCGCTGCCGAAACAATCGCAGGTGCAGGACAAAAACCGACCAAGCCCCAACCTGCCCCAAACATAATACTGCCAACAATTAAACGCTTGTCTATGGCCGTCGTTGTCGGCAACTGCATCGTCATGCCATTGAGACTGTGTGTTTGCTTTTTTGCCCAATAAAATGCAGGCAAGGCAACAGCAATTGCGCCTGCCATCACCAAAGCTAAAGATGGATTCCATGCGCCAACGACATCTAAAAAGGCAATAACTTTGGCAGGATTCACCATTTGCCCAATAATCAATCCTACGCCAAAAATAAGACCTGAGAACAAAGCGATTAAGTTATTCACGTTATACTCCAGCCAGTAAATGCTTGATGATATACACCGTGAAAAATCCTGCGGCCATAAAACTCAATGTTGCCACTAACGAGCGCACAGATAACGCCGACAAGCCACAGACACCATGACCACTGGTGCAACCACTACCCAATCGTGTCCCTACGCCAACTAATAGGCCACCGATGATTAATACCACTAAATTTTGACTGACTTCAACAACGGGCAAGTCTGCAAATAAGCGATATATCCAAGAGGACAGCATCAGCCCCGCAATAAAATACCAACGCCATGACTCACGATAACCGCCGCTAAACAACCCGCCCACAACACCGCTAATCCCTGCCACACGGCCAATGCCAACAATTAACATCGCCGCCGCCATGCCAATTAATACGCCACCGACTAATGCGCTATAGGGCGTAAATGCCGCCCAATCAATGGTCATATAAGATTTCCTGCAAGGGATCAACATCACTAAGCAGACTGTAAGGTCTGTACATGATGATGCAATGCCGCTTTGTCTAATTTAGCCAACGGTAAATTCAACAGTAATTGCACCCGTTGACGGATTTCTTGCAAGACATGATGAACCACTTCTTTTTGTTGCGCTAACGAACCCTGTCCAGAAGCCAAATCCGCAAAATGCCAATGTGCCGAAACGGGTTGCCCTTTCCACACAGGACATACCTCCTCCGCCGCATCACTACAGACGGTAAAAACAAAATCCATTTCAGGCGCATCATCGGTCTGAAACTCATCCCAACTTTTACTACGCAAATTATCTACCGAATAGCCCACACTCTTTAAGAGATCAACCGCTAACGGATTGATGTGCCCCGAAGGTTGACTGCCCGCACTAAAGGCATGAAATCGACCATGACCTAATTTATTTAAAATAGCTTCCGCCATAATGCTACGTGCCGAATTTTCTGCACATAAAAACAAGACGTTATACACTTTTTCAGTCATTCATATTCTCGAGTAATGGTTGATACAAGACAAAAATACAGCTCTCTTTGTGACGATAACCCCTAATTAAAATAAGGTCAATTTTCTTCGTCACTGACCACCGTCACGCCTTTAATCATGATTTGCATCAAATAATCAATTTCGGCAACCAACACCTCACGCTGTTGAGGCACTTGCTGGTTTAACCATGCAATTTGTAATTCGTGCATCGCGCCGACAATACCAAAAGCCAAGATCCGATAATTCCGAGCAGGCAGTTTTCCTTCCGCGACTAACAGCGTTAAATAGCTCTCAATCAATAACGCAAACTCAGTAATCAAGACATTACGATGCGCTTCAACCCGTTGACTCACACCTAAAATCTCTTGCGTGGTAATTTTGGCGCGGCGTGGGTCGTCTAAATGCGAGGTTAAAAATACATTCACCGCCCTTACAAAACGTTGTTCTAGCGGCAAATCGCTCATGACAATCTCCGCTAAAACCTGCTGACGGGTTTCTTGCAAAATCGCGTCGAAGATCGCCATCAACAACGCTTCTCTATCCTTAAAATGTTCATAAAAATGGCGTGTTGTCACTTTGGCATGACTACAGATTTTTTCCACTGTTGTCGGCACATAACCCACTGTGCCAAATAATTCTAAAGCGGTATCCATCAACCGTTGACGGCGTTCTTGCATTAATTGTTCGGCACTTCGACCCGCATAACCACGTTTGCTGATTTTTTTTGGTACATTCGTACTCATTTCGTCGGATTGTGTCATATTCGCTCTTGAATTAGGAAAGACTTCTTTTCTAAAATAGCATATCTTAAAAAAACAAACATTCAGAGGCCATTATGTCACGTCCAAGTATTTTTATTACAGGTGCAGCGGCAGGTATTGGCCAAGCAACCGCCCGACTATTTGCCGCTAAAGGTTGGTATGTGGGTTTATTTGATGTCGATGAAACAGGCGTACAACGCTTACGCCAAGAACTTGGCGCAAATAACAGTTATGCCGCCAAGTTAGATGTTTGCAATCCTGAAGCATGGCAACAAACTTTATCCGACTTTGTGCAACAGGCTGGCCGCTTAGATGTATTGCTTAATAACGCAGGCATTTTGGCTTCGGGCGCTTTGGCGGATATTCCCTTAGCGCGTCAACATCTATTAATTGATGTCAACATTAAAGGCGTGTTAAACGGCTGTTACCTAGCACTTCCTTATTTAAAACAAACACAAGGTTCACGGGTAATTAACTTGTGCTCCGCTTCGGCCTTGTATGGTCAACCCTCGTTAGCGGTCTATTCTGCCACTAAATTTGCCGTGCGCGGTTTAACCGAAGCCTTAGATTTAGAGTGGGCAGCCGATGGTATTCGGGTGATGGATATTCTGCCACTGTTTGTGCAAACCGATATGGTGACCAATATGAACGCCGACAGCATTAAAAATATGGGCGTGCATTTAACCGTGAACGATGTCGCTAGTACTATTTTACAAGCCGCACAGTACAAAGGTCGTGTGCCAAAAGTGCATTGGACAGTGGGCAAATCGACACGACTTTTTTACGCCTTGTCAGGTGCAGCACCCGATATGGTTAGCCGTGCAATTAACCAATTTATTACTCGCCATCAGTAAGAATCAAGAGGATATACACCATGAACAATCTGCCCACAGGTATGCAAGCTATTACTGACTTTGACAACTGCCGTCAATCACCGTTACCACAACAACGTTTAGAAGCGGTGCGTAAAGCGGCTCAAGGCTTTAGAGAACGCTTTATGGATGAACCTGAAGTAATGTTTTATAAAAGTATTAATTTGATTCGTGTACCTTATCCTACGTGGTACGGTTATAGCGGTGTTTATGCCCAAAGCACCTATCGTTTTCCCTTGATTCATATTTTGAATCGTTTGTTTGTCGTGCAATATCGTGATTTTGCAGGCGAAGTAAAAACCTTATTATTTTCACCTTCCGATGTCGAAGGCAATCGTGAAACGCCATTTTTTAAGCGTTTAGTCGAAAAGTTTCATCTGCCAAAAAAAGCGCAAAACGTCATGGCGCCGTTATATAACACCGTTGAAAGTGCGTTAGCGTCTACAGGCATTCGCCCCGAACAAGTGGATTATATTAGTTACGACCATTTGCACACTCAAGATATTCGTCATTGGCTAGGAACAGGCTCACAAGCAGGCTTTTTCCCCAATGCCAAACTCTTAGTCCATGAGCAAGAATGGCTATCAACAGGTGCGTTATTACCTTGCCAAGCCGATTGGTATTGCCCGAATGGTATTGCTGGCGTTAATCCGCAGCGTGTCATCACTTTTACGGGCAGCGTACAACTCGGCCGAGGCGTAGCGTTGGTACATTCCAAAGGTCATACCGAAGGCAATCACTCTTTAGTGGCACGGGTGCGTGATGGTATTCGTGTGACTTCGGAAAATGGTATTGGCGCAGATGCTTATGAGCCTAAAAACTCGCGGATTAACAGTGTCCGTCGTTATGCTCAATCGACTGGTGTTGAAGTCATTCTCAATGGCAATACGCTTGAAGGCAGTAATGACCAATACATTTCGATGGTGATGGAAAAAACGATTGCAGGCCGCTCAGCGAATCCTGATTACCCGAATTGTGCGTCTTCTAGTGAAGCGACACCGCACTGGTTAATGCCACAACAAGAAAGCAGTTATTTGATTGGTGAAGCGGAATTTGGGGCGTTGGTGAAGGCTTAACTTCATCACGTCTGCCCTTCGACTCCGCTCAGGGAACGTTTAGGCGTTGGCTGAGCGGAGTCGAAGCTATTTTGCGCGTACTTTTGTTATTAGCTTTGTCGTCTGTGTGATAACACAGGACTTATAGCAGAGGCATAGCGGCAAGTCGTTGTTTTCACCAAGATTGTCTCGTTTTACAGACGGGCTACGGTACTAAAGGTTGAACTTCATCTTGTAGATATTTTAGTAGTTTTGGCCATACTGTATTACGGACAGGATCATTTCTGCCCCACGAAATAACCGTTTCAAGTTGAGTAACTAGCTCATCATATTGGGGATTATTGGCTAATCGAGCAGTAATAATACGCATTGGGGCATAGAAATATTGACTCCTTATTTTTGAGGCATATGGGTGATCACTTTGAATAAAATTGTCAACTTCCACAATACTATTTAGCTGATTTAAAATAGGTAATAAATTTTTTGTTAAATAAGTTATAAACTCCTCTACGGATTCATTGTTTTTTATAAACGCTGCTTCTCTTGGCGTATCGTAACAATTTATGGAGATTCCAAATGATAAAGGTTTAGATAGACGTAGAGAGAAATGCTCAAAGATAGTATTAACATACTGATGTGAAATACCTGCCGTTGTAATAAAAGTAAAACTATCATTTCCATTTTCTAGTCTGTAATTAAAATTTATATATTGGTCAATATCACCTAGTTTTCTTGAATAGGCTGAATATATACCTTCTGGTTCAGGCATCTCTAATCCGCCAACAAAACCATGCTTTGTTAACAGCACATCAAATTTAGGCTCCATTAACTTTTTAAATTGTTTTAATGTTTTAGGAAAAGTACTTGCGGCACGATCTTTTAAAGACGCTTTAATTGCCTGCCAATAGGGTAAGTTTTCAGGCGGTAGCACTTGGTTATTAGGTAAAAAAGCCATTATAGCCTCTTCATAAACAACGGCTAACTTAAGTTTATTAGCTAACTCAACAACTTCCTTTAAAATACTTTCCCAACCTCTGTTGGGCATTTCTAACACAAAGGCTGCATAAGAAAGCGTAGCTACGTGTTGTTCAATAGTTTGATAGCCCTCCCAAAAGTCATCATCTAGTTTCGCTTTTTGAGCCGTTTTACTTAATTTGCTTGCAAACTTTTTTAAAGCTAATGAGGTATTATCTTCACACTGTTCAGACAACGCATCAGCCATTTCTAAAGCTTCATCAAAATCATTGGGTGTGCCATAGGCATCAATATCCCAAATAATTAACTCATCTCTATTAGCCATTATTTTCCCCTTGATGTAAATTTTGTTTCATGAGGTGCATACCACGCCCCCCTATTGATTATCAATCCATGCGCACCCAAAAACTACCAAATCCAATTTACATCATATTTTTGAATATTGTCATCTATCGAAATCAGCGTTAAATTTTCTACGTTTGCTGTTGCAATGAGTAAGCGATCAAAAGGGTCTTTATGAAAAAAAGCCAAGCTTTGAACATAATGCACATACTCCCGCTCAATACCGAGGAGAAGAAACCCATTCTCATCTATCATCCGAAAAAACTCAGCCAACCCACCGTCTAACTGTAATTTTTGTGTGCCGAGTTTTATGGCAACTTCCCATGCTGAAACGATGCTGACATATTTTTCATTATTGTTATCCAAAATCGCACGTTTAACGGTTTCAGAAAGTAATGGCGAATTAGTCGCCAGCCATAAAATAACATGCGTATCCAAGAGGTATTTCATTCCATATATTCCTCAAACTCCTGCATTGGGGCATTAAAATCATCGGATAGGGTGATTTTTCCTTCCCAGCCACCCAGTTTTGCGGTTTTTTTGACAGGTTTGGTAATTTCAAATGGAATCGCATTTTTATAGACAACTTGCGTCAAAAACACATTGATGGCAGTGGACATATCCAACCCAAGTTCGCTTAGAACGGTTTGTGCTTTGGCTTTAAGTTCGCTGTCTGTACGGATATTAATGTTGGTTGTTGCCATGATATTTCACCTATTATTTATCACCTGAGTGTTCAATATATCACATTGTGCGCACAATATAATCACACAACAAAAAACAATTGTAGTGCAGAAAACAGTTTTGTAGGGTGCGTACCACGCATCATTATTGATTATCAACCCATGTGGCAGCCTACAAAACTTGGTTTTAGGTTATAGATGAGTTGTCATAATTCGTTATTAAAATTGAAAGGAGCGTATTGGAATAATTCATCGATAAATGATGGTTAGGATTTGGTGTTTCATGATAAAGAAAGTTGTAGCGGCTATCGCCCTGTTATTGTCTTGTAGTAGCGTGATGAGTGCTACTCATTGCAAGCAAGATGAGGCGGTATATTTTTCTTGTAAGATTAAAAAAAGTGCCAGAACTGTTTCTCTCTGTGGTAGCCCAGCAAATATTTCTGACGCAAAGTCGGTTTGGCTGCAATACCGATTCGGAGAATTAAATAGTAAGTCCATATTTACCTATCCTGCCGATAAAAAAGGTTCAATCGAACATTTTGAAGGCGAGACTCACGCATTTCAGAGTGAAAATGGTATTGGAAGAAGTTATAACGATCGAGTTTGGTTTAATAATGGCAATGCCTATTATGGTGTCATTGTTGACGAGGGAGATAATCACTTTTTTGGCGTATGGGTTGATATTGGAAAGAAGCATGTTTCCTTGCCTTGTGATGGCTGATCTGCCCCTGAAATAACGGACACCTTTAAAAGAGAGTAAAATCTCGTCATGTTAGAGGTGTTGAAAATGAGTCAAGCAAAGAGTAAATCATCGCGTAGTTACACACGTCATAGTGCAGATTACA
>Ga0209599_10000042_pt1 | contig 90856 bp, 85 predicted proteins | sample Shrwel_input2_FT_FD_187534 | JGI IMG/M metagenome (GOLD analysis project Ga0209599, IMG submission 187534) | Subsurface microbial communities from deep shales in Ohio, USA - Utica-3 well 1 S input2 FT (SPAdes) (version 2) ...
TACGAGGACCAATTGGTTGTACGGTAGATTTTAGGGGCAGGCTTCTTCATCTGGAAATTATATTGCTGAAGAAACCTTCAAGAATAGCTTTGTGCAACAAAGCCGAAGACTTCTAAAAATAATATTTTTTTTATAATCATTTCTGTCTTACTATGCTTGGCTGCACATATTTGGATTATAAGGAAATGGTTTTTAACGAGGAAAAAGGATTTTACAGAAGCGAATCAATTAGAATATTGGATAATCAAAGTTGGATTGCCATTGAGTGTGATTGTGGCTTTTATCTTATTTTTTAATGAATTTAAGTCTTTTTGAAGCTCAAAATAAAATTTGGAAAAAATATGTTATTAAGGAGCCATTTTATAGCTCCTTAATACTTTAAAAGATATTAACGACTATTGCGGCTACGTCCACGTGGTGCTTTGGTATTTGGACGTGTTGTACCATTGGTCTTACGACGTGGTTTATCAGCTTCATCAGTTTGCCAAATACGTGTTGTACCGCCACCTGCTTTTTTCTTCCCTTTAAACGGTTTTTCACCTTTTTCTTCACGGGCTTTATCTTTGGCACGAGAGAAATGCGGTTTATTATTCGTTTTTTTAGCGAAAGAACGTCCTTCATACGGTTTATCCGCAGGAACATCTTTAAAGTCAGGATACAACAAAGGTTCAATTTCAACTTGTTCGCCAGGTTGTAAACCTAATTTGACCACATCAATAGAACCAATTTGAGTACGAATTAGACGTAAAGTTGGAAAGCCAACAGCGGCAGTCATACGACGAACTTGACGATTACGTCCTTCACAAATTTGTAATTCAATCCAAGTGGTTGGAATGCTCGCACGATAGCGAACAGGTGGATTTCGTTCCCATAACCATTCAGGCTCATCTACTTTTCGAGCTTTAGCTGGCAAGGTTATACCATCAGCCAGTTCCACGCCTTTTTGTAATTGTTCAATGGCTTCGTCTGTAACGTCACCATCAACCTGAGCAAGATAGGTTTTATATTTCTTATTGTCTGGGTGGGTAATAAATTGATTTAACCCTCCGTGATCAGTAAGAAACATTAAGCCTTCAGAATCTAAATCTAAACGACCTGCAATACGGAGTTCAGGGTCTTTAATAAAGCTTGAAACCGTTAAATGTTTTTCATCTTCACGAAACTGTGACAAAACGTCAAAAGGTTTGTTGAATACGACTATTTTCATATGAGTATACTGCTTTGGCTATGGGCGGCATCATAACAATAAAGGTTTTTATTTAACGCAAAAATGTTGTTATTTCACGTATAAATCACAAAAAAACCTGTTTTGAACTTAAACTGTTTCATGCAATAAAAACGAAAGTATGCCACAGAAGGCATAGTGATAATCGCTAAATACATGAGGGAGAACCTGCAAAATGGGTTATCAGAAGATCGTGGTTCCTACAGACGGTGATAAAATCACAGTAAATGCAGACCTGTCACTGAATGTTCCAAATCGTCCAATCATACCTTTTATTGAAGGTGATGGTATTGGTGTGGATATTACACCAGCTATGAAGTCAGTAGTAGATGCTGCTGTATTAAAAGCTTATGGTGGCAAACGTTCGATTGAATGGATGGAAGTCTATTGTGGTGAAAAAGCAGACAAAATTTATGGCACTTATATGCCAGAAGAAACCTTCGAAGCTTTAAGAGAATTTATTGTTTCAATTAAAGGACCATTAACGACACCTGTTGGTGGTGGTATTCGCTCTTTAAATGTGGCATTACGACAAGAATTAGATTTATACGTCTGTGTGCGACCTGTACGTTGGTTTGAAGGCGTTCCTTCTCCAGTGCAACATCCAGAACTGACTGATATGGTGATTTTCCGGGAAAACTCAGAAGATATCTATGCTGGTATTGAGTGGAAAGCTGATTCTGACGAAGCGAAAAAAGTTATTAAATTCTTAAAAGAAGAGATGGGTGTAACAAAAATTCGTTTTGATACAGGTTGTGGTATTGGCATCAAACCTGTTTCTAAAGAAGGAACCCAACGCTTAGTCCGTAAGGCGATACAATTCGCGATTGATAATGATAAGCCTTCTGTGACCTTAGTGCATAAAGGTAACATCATGAAATATACCGAAGGTGCGTTCAAAGAGTGGGGCTATGAGCTTGCGATGGAACGATTCGGTGGAAAACTTCTTGATGGCGGACCTTGGGTAACAATTAAAAATCCAAGAACAGGCAAAGACATTATTATTAAAGATGTGATTGCTGATGCCTTTTTACAGCAAATTCTCATGCGACCAGCGGATTACTCTGTGATTGCCACGCTTAACTTAAATGGTGATTATATTTCTGATGCACTTGCTGCAGAGGTCGGAGGTATTGGTATCGCGCCGGGTGCAAATATTGGTGGTGCAATTGCAGTTTATGAAGCAACGCATGGCACTGCACCTAAGTATGCAGGACAAGATAAAGTTAATCCGGGTTCGATCATCCTTTCTGCGGAAATGATGCTCCGTGATATGGGCTGGACTGAAGCAGCCGATCTCATTATTCAAGGTGTTTCGGGTGCAATTGAAGCGAAGACAGTCACCTATGATTTTGAGCGTTTAATGCCAGGAGCAACTTTATTAAGATGTTCTGAATTTGGACAGGCGATCATCAATCATATGGGAGATTGATTGTTATTCAATTAGAAAAGGGCAGCAATGACTGCTCTTTTTTTTTACAAAGGCGTGAACTGGGTATTCACACAACGTCTTTGTAAAAGTGAGTCACATAGATATCAATATGTTAACTTGATCAAAACAGCTTCAGATCGAATATAAAATGTCTAATTTATTGAATACTCTCGTTCAAGATTTAAAGAAAAGCATAAGTCCTCACGGAAATTATGTATTAGATGCCTACACTAAATTGAAAAAAATTCCAGGTGGATTAACAATACTTTCAAAGATTGTCAGTCGCAAAGCACCTTACTTTCAAACGGTTGATCCAATTATTGGCAAACTTGAACGCAATTATTGCGAAGCAAGAATGTTAAAAAATAAAAGCGTAGAAAATCATATTGGTACTGTACATGTGATTGCAATTTGTAATGGATTGGAATATGTGATGGGGGTACTTACAGAAGCTTCTATTCCAACCCATCTCAGATGGTTGCCTAAAGGGATGCAGGTCAACTATGTCGCTAAAGCTAATTCAGATATTAAACTGATTGCGCGTGTTGAAGATGAATGGAAAGCTGGTGATCTGAATGTTACGATTGAAGCTTATCGTGAAGATGGAGTCGTAGTTGTGCAAGGCGTTATCACGCTTTGGGTGACAGAAAAGCAATAACATCGATTCTAAACGTTCATTTATTCAGAAATATTATTGAGTGTCATCATTTGATTGAACTCAATCAAATTTTGATTGTGGTTTTAAGCAGAAAATATATTTGATCACCATGAATTGAAATAAATTAACAAGACATCCGAATCTAATATGTGGTGTATCGTAAATTTAGGAAAATCTGTATCTATTTTTTTTATATCATACGTTCAAAATGTTTAAAAACCTGAAGAGTTATATGCAATGAAGATGTATCAAGTCGATGCTTTCACTCAAGCCTTGTTCAAAGGGAATCCCGCAGCGGTGATTGTGGTTGATGAATGGTTAGATCAAAACTTAATGCAAAATATCGCATTGGAAAATAATTTATCTGAAACAGCTTTTGTAAAAAAACAAGATGATGCTAATTATGAAATTCGTTGGTTTTCACCAACAGATGAGGTTGCCTTCTGTGGACATGCGACTTTAGCCAGTGCCTTTGTTTTATTTAAAGATTTTACCACAGTAAAGACGATACAATTTCATGTGAAAGACTTGGGCATTTTTATCGTTACTCAAGATGACGACGGTAAAATTAAGATGAATTTCCCAATTCGTAGAGCAGAGTTAATCACGGAATATCCACAAGTATTGCGTGAAGGTTTAACGAAACCGTTTAAAGCTGTGTATCTAAATGCTCAGGCATATATTGTTGAGTACGAAACAGTGCAAGACGTACTGGATGAGCAACCCAACTTGGAAAAGTTAAAGCAGCTTGGTAAAGTACGTACAGCGATTACTGCTTCTCAACCAGACGTGGCAATTACAGCAAGAGGTGAAGGACAGTTTGATTGTGTGTCACGTTATTTTGCACCTGCGGTTGGTATTGATGAAGATCCTGTGACTGGTTCAATTCATACCGCGATCGTTCCACTTTGGGCTGATAAACTGAATAAAAAGCAATTGGTTGCCTTTCAAGCTTCAAAACGAGGCGGTATTTTAGATTGCGTTATTCAATCTGAAGATCGAATTGAGATTTCGGGCTATGCAAAACTCTATATGCAAGCTGAACTCGTAATCTAAATTTTTACTCAAGCACTATAAAAACCAAGAAAAAAGCTGCTTAAATCGGCAGCTTTTTTCAAAACATAACTATTAAAAATATAAATCGTTCACTAGTATAGTTCCTTGTTTTTATTTAAATCACCAATAATTCTTGGATAAATTATGTTAATGCGGTTTAAGCAACTAACTCTCTCTCTGTGTTTGATCGGGTTGAGTGCGTCGTCTTGGTCTCAGGCTGTACTCGTAAAAAGTGAAAAAAATATTGAAGAATATAAATTAGATAATGGTTTTAAAGTTATTCTTGCGCCAAATGAAAAAGAAAACAAAGTTTATGTGAACACGATTTACTTGACCGGCTCACTCAACGATCCAAAAGGGAAAGGTGGTCTTGCTCATTTGTTAGAGCATTTGGCATTCAAGGGCACTCAAAACGTCAAAGGTGATGAGTTTCAACGCCGTCTTGATCAATATACCTTAATGACCAATGCGAGTACCGATTATTACTCTACCAAATATTTAAATATCGTTCGTCCAGAAAAAGATGCACTCAATGAGATTCTATACCTCGAATCTGAGCGTATGGATAAATTGGTATTACAAGAAAAATTTGTGCCTTCTGAAATTGAAATCGTAAAACGTGAAAGAGAGATTCGTATGGATCAACCTTTTGCCGTAATGATGGATCAAGTATGGAAAGCGGCTTATGGCAATCAATATTTAGGTCGATTGCCAATTGGTGATTTGCCCGAATTAAAATCAATAAAAATGAATGAGCTGAATCAGTTTTATCGAACATGGTATGCACCGAATAATGCAATTATGGTCATTTCTGGAAAATTTGATAAAACTGAAGTATTAAATAAAATTGATCAGTATTTTAGCCCGATCCAAGCTCGATCTGTCCCTGAACAAGTGAAAGTGCCTGTACTCGATTCTACTAAGATTCAACAACGCCAGTTTACGGTACAAAAAGGCAGTGATCTTGCGAAATTCCATATTTACATGAATGGAAAAGACAGTAAGTTACAACCCGCTTTAGCTCTTGCTCCAGCACTGTATACCATGCAGCCAAGTGGTGCTTTATATAAGAGCATGGTCGAAACAGGGATTTCTACAGCGGTACAATCAACCACATGGTTAGATCAAGATTTTAATTTAGTATTTATGGGGGCGATTTATGCGCCGAATCATGATGCAAAGAAAGTGAATGAATCATTGACCCAAGGTGTTGAAAATAGCCAAGCATTTTCTGAAGCTGAATTGCAGCGTATCAAAAATATTACCCAAAATTCTGCTGATTCGATTATGAATGATGCAGTTGCCTTAGGTTCGCGTCTCAGTGATTATGCGGTATCTTCCCATGGTGAATGGAATCAGTACTTTAAAGATTTAAATGCAATTAAAGATTTAAAACTAAACGAAGCAAATCAAACCCTAAAGCAGTTTTTAGTTGCTTCGCACCGTATCTCTGGTGATATTTTACCGACTCCTGAAGATCAGAAAAAAGCCATGACACTTCAATCTGAAGAGCCAAAAAAAACTTTAGATCAAAGTGGTGAAAAGCCAGAACCTTTAAAAGATGTTGGTGTTTATAAACAAGAAGTGGCTCAATTTGTCACACAATCTGCTGAAGAGTTACAAAAAAATGAGCAGAAAATTCAGCGTGGTGAGTTAAAGAATGGTATCCGTTACGCTTTATTCCCAACGTCAACACGCGATGATAAAACCTATGCCACAATTAGTTTAGATTTTGGTGATGAGAAGTCTTTATTTGGTAAAGGTATCACGCTTGATTTAACCAGTTATCTTATGTTGCGTGGCTCAGAAAAGCATAGCTTGCAAGAAATTACCGATCGAGCAATCGCAGCAAGTGGTGGCGCGTCAGTAAGTACCAATGGCAATGGTATGACCATTGTGGTACAAGCCAAGAAAGACAAATTTGAGGATTTCTTAAATTTTGTTATTGATGTGGTTAAGCAGCCAAAATTTTCTCAGACAGAGTTTGACTTAGCAAAAAATCAAAGTTTATCTGCATTAGATCGTCCTTATACAGAGCCTGATGTTGTTTCCTCAATGGCGATTTCAAAAATACTTGAAATTTACCAACCTGGGGATTTGCGTTATCACTTTGATCCTGAGTTAGCAAAAAAACAATTAACGGAAGCCACACAAGTACAAGTTAAACAATTTTATGATCAATTCTTCGTAACCAATCATGCTCAAATTGCGGTCACAGGTGATTTTGATGCCAAGAAAATGCAAAAAACGTTGCAGAATGCTTTTGGAAGTTGGAAAACTCAACAGCCATATAAAAAAGTGAATGGTCAATATACGCCGTATAAAGCGCAAAAAGTTCATGCACTCTCTGAACAGCGTGAGTTTGGTAGTTATCAGAGTATTTTAACGATGCCAGTGGGTTCGTATCATCAGGATGCTCCCGCATTGATTATTCTGAGTCATATAATGGGGAACTCTCAATTATCTTCGCGTTTGGCACAAGAACTACGTGAAAAGAATGCACTTGTGTATGGCTTTGGCAGTAATTTAGATTTAGATTCCGATATTGATAGCGGTTGGTTAAGTATCACTGCGAATTATACCGCTGGTCGTTCTGATCAAGTTTCAAAATCTGTTCATAGGGTATTAACTGATCTTTTAGAGAAAGGTGTTACAGAACAAGAAGTTGAAGCAGCAAAAGCTGACATCATGAAGAAGCGAGTAACTTCACTACAAGATGAAAGAAATATTCATGGCATGCTAACAGGACAACTTGAACGACAAAGAACTTTGTTAGATCGAGCGAAACGAGATCAAGAAATCGCTAAATTATCAAAAGCTGATGTTGATGCTGTGATCAAAAAATATATTAAGCTTGATCAATTTGTCGAAGTCATGGCAGACCAATATGGTAAAGCTCAGTAATTCCTGAAAAGAACCTTGCTATTTCTAAGTACATCAAAAGAGGTCGAAAGTGATTACTTTCGACCTCTTTTCAATTTTTTGAACCTAAATAATTTTTTAAAAATGATAACCGATTTTTAAACCATAGCCGACTGCATGATTATCTTTAAAATCAGCTTGTTCTGCTAAAGCTTTAACTCCATCAACAGGCAAGTAATAGGTACCATCCTCAGCAACTACATCACCTAACCAAAAATACTTTACGCCACCTGCAATAAAGTAATTCGGTGCGGGATTAAACTGTACGCCTAGACCAATACCCCAAGCGCCTTTGGTCGGATTTAATGTTGATGCTGGATTTCCAGTGCCCGAATCCCAACTGACTTCAGTTGAAGCGCTCCATTTTTCGGTAAATTGATGTCCAAGCCCCAAGTTCACGCTCCATTGATCTTTTTGATAACTGTCTAAGTCAAAGCCACCTGTATAACTTCCTTCACTGATTAAGCCTGTTAAATATTCGGTAATTGCTCCAAATTGCGTTGGTCGAATATGAAAGTCTTTCCAATTGACCCAACGAATATTGGTATAGGCGAGCGTATCTTTATAAACACCTGTTTGAAAATCCAAATTGACCGATTGAGGAGTCGTGATTTTAGTTTTATTTGCTGTTGTGAATGTAATTGGCTCACTCAACATCGTTTCAGTGACTTGCATCTCATGATCGATTTTAGAGCGATAAGTCACTGCTGCTTTTAATGCAATTTCAGGGATTTGATAACTTAACCCTGCTAACCATCCGACAGCATGATCTTGTTTAAATTTTGCATCATAGCCATTAAATGCTTCACCATATGAGTTGCCACGTAAGGCTACATCGCCTTTAACAGATTGATAGATTGCACCGCCGTAAAGTTGAAAATGATTAAACGGACTCACTCCCAAAATTATACTGACACTTTCAGTATCGACATTCACTGATGTTCCTTGCTGAGTGAATTGATTATCTGAAAAGGTATTATTCGATTGAATTGGATAAGCGATATCTGCCATAAAGGGTTGATCATAAAGTACACCAAAGCTGAATCGATCATTCAATTGTAGTTTCAGCGCAGCACTATAATATTGAAAGCTATTGCCCATATTTCCTGAGCGAAGATTTTGCGAGTCATTGGTCAGTTCGGGGCGGTTACGGATTTTTCCTGAAATATCAGGATCGACTGCAGTGGCATTCGCTTCAACATAGTTTCCATTTTCCAAAAAGGGTAAAATCGATTGACCTGATTGATCTAGTGCCGCTGCATGGTTGAATGTGCTTGCGTATATCCCACATATTCCGATTACAATTGGATTGAGCTTCATCTTTATCATCCTTGTAAAATCATGTTTTATTCTTAGCTGTACTCTTTTTATCAAAGTCATTTTCTAACTCCCATCCGAAAGAAAGTGTCATGACCTAGTTTGAGTGAAACATTTTTTTAAATGATGAAATAGGGTTACAAATGATGAATATGGGGGGCTTATCGGTCAAATGATTAGAATTCGGTGATTAAAAAACCCTGTGATTGTGCACAGGGTTTGCTATTTCAAATCAGCATTTATTGTTTAACGATCAGCACAGGGATATGTGATTCTGTTAAAACTGCGCGAGCCACACTGCCGAGTAATAAACGCTTAACACCAGTACGACCATGAGAACCCATTACAATTAGATCAGCACCCACTTCATCGGCAACAAAAATAATTCCTTCGCTTGCTGAACCGTGATAAATCTTGGTATTGACTTGAATACCGTCTCTGACAAAGGATTGCGAAATATCTTGTAGTTGCGTTTTGGCGTGTGATTCAGCTTGCATAAAATAATCTGTAATCGCTGGCGCAACCTGATAAAAATCTACACCGACAAATGGATCAACAGCAACCACACTCAGAATAGTGACTTTTGCCCCTGAAAGTTTTGCCAATGAAAGAGCGTGCTCGACAGCAGCATAAGAAATTGGAGAGTCGTCGACTGGAACTAAAATATTTTGATAAGACATATTTACTCCTTATAGTTTATCGTTGTAAAAAATAAAAGTACTTTAAGTTGATAGCACATTGAGCTGCTGCTAGCAAATTAGACTATGATCAAAAACTTGTGATAAAACAGAAAATAACCTAGAAATAATAGAAATATCTTAGCAAAATAGCGCACTAGGAAAATCTCTGTATTTTTGTAATTTAATTCTAATGATAAAAGAATAGGAAGCTCTGTGTTACTCAGTTTAGAAGCGTTTAAACAACAAAAATTCGATCAAGTTGCTACCAAAATTATGGATGATCCAGAAAGTTATTTGGCTTTTGAGTCCGTTTCAGATTTCTATAAGTCAATTTGGTTAGATGAATTTCCGCAAGGTACAACATGGTCTGCAACCGGCTTAGATGATGGTGCAGAGCAATTTTATGCAGTGATCGAGTATGGTGATCATTATCTCTATATCAGCCGTACAGATCGAGTAACGGTCAAACTAGGTATGCGACATCATTACAATAAAAATGATTAATCCGAGCAGTCATCCATTTTTGTTTAATCTGTTTTTTACATTTAAACGAGAATGATATACTTTTGCGTAATGATCAAATCCTAATAAAACGAAACGGAAATTTTAAAGATGGCACATCAATTTACGGTTAATGAAACAATTCATGGTGTTTCGATTGAAGATTTTGCACGATTAGTCGCTCAAACATCATTGCATGAAGCAGTATGTAAGCGCATTCCTGGGGAAAACCTAGAGATTATTGAATCGAATATCAATGGTGATATTTACACATTACGTCGTGAATATAACCTTGATGTGAGTATTCCTGAGGTTGCAAAAAAATTATTAAAAAATGCATTCCGCTTAAAACGTTCAGATGTAACGCATCTCAAAAATTTAACCTCGACTGTCGAATTAGGGGCTAATTTGCCTTTAGAAGCGAAAGCGGAACGTAAAGTGACAGGAAATAGCGAAAAGGTTGATATTTCATTAACTTGGACTGTAAAAGTTAAAGTACCTTTGATTGGTGGCATGCTTGAAAAACATGCTGAAGGTGAAATTCGTAAATTCAGCCAACTTGAAATCGAAATCGTTGAGGATGAATTAAAAAAACAACTCTGATTTTTAATTGACTTGAAAAACTCTCCAAATTGGAGAGTTTTTTAATTTAGAAACGAAGAAAATAGGGGGCGATGGATAGAATGATGCCAATTACACTGATCATGGTGGTGCTATCAATAAAATAAGTAAAAAACATTAATGCTAAGCCACAAACTAAGGGCACGGTCATCTTTTGCTTTTTCCCATAAATAAAATAGCCTAAGCCAATTGAACTAAAAATTACGCCTAAAAAGAGTTGAGTTGCATTCATGCCAAATATCACGCTTTATTTTTATGCTACATACTTTATGACAAGATTCTTAAATGAAAATTATGGAAGCTGATGTAAATATCAAATAGTATGATATTCACTGAACGGTCAAAAATTATAAGGTCAACTGATGAGTGTGATTTTACCTGTAGCACAACGTGGCGAAGGCATTTTACAACTAAAAGCTGCTCCGATTGCAGCAACTGAATTTAATAGTGAATGGTTAATCCAACTTGCTTCTGCGATGCATGCAACTATGTTAGAGCGAAACGGGGTAGGGATAGCCGCACCACAAGTTTATATATCTAAACGCGTAATTATTGTGGCATCTCGATCTAATCCGCGTTATCCCGATGCACCTGAAATGGATGCCGTGGTGATGATTAATCCTGAAATTTTAGAATTTTCGCAAACAACTTGTTTAGGCGAAGAAGGCTGTTTGAGCGTACCGAATGAACGTGGGCAAGTTGAACGTGCGCAGGCAATTAAAGTCCGATATTACACTTTACAAGGTGAAGTCATCGAAACAGTATATGAAGGTTTTCCTGCGCGAATTGTACAGCATGAAGTCGATCATTTAGATGGCATTTTATTTGTAGAACGATTAGCTTAACCCTGTTTAATCAGTTTTTGAAAAATTTGAATGAGACTAAAAAATAAAATACGTGATTGTGAAATTACAATACTAGTCTCGTGATTTTAAAATCATTACAAAAGATATAATTTTAATATTATCAACACTCTGTACTATAAAAGTGATAGTTAATTATAAATTTATACATTTTAAGGTTACTCATTATGCAAACCCCACTTCCTGATTATCTAGCGCATGTAATAGAGGCGTGTGACATAGATAACAGCGGACATCTAGCTGATTATATTCCTGAGTTAGCCAATGCAAATCCCAATCGGTTGGCTTTAGCAATGTCGACGGTAGATGGCGAAATTTATTCAGTTGGGGATGATGATATTGAATTTACCATTCAATCGATGTCTAAACCTTTTACATATGCCTATGTGTTGCAACAACTTGGCATTGATGCCGTATTGGATAAAGTTGGGGTTGAACCTTCAGGAGAAGCGTTTAATGAGATTTCATTAGGCAAGGATCGTCGTCCCAAAAATCCGATGATCAATTCAGGTGCAATTACTACACATTCATTGATTCCAATTAAAGATGATTTGGAAAGTGCAGAAATTTTACGTCAATTTATGAGTGCGCTTGCAGGGCGTGAACTACGTTTTGATGATGCAGTTTATGAATCTGAGGTGAAAACAGCTTATCGGAATCTCTCAATCGGTTATATGCTGAGGACAGTTGGTATTTTAGAAACTGACCCTGTGGATATTGTGAATGGTTATATTCGTCAATGTTCGATTTTGGTCACGGTGAAAGATCTTGTACGAATGGGAAGTGTACTTGCCAATGGTGGTGTTGATCCTAAAACAGGAAAACGATTATTGAATCGTTCTGTGGTTAGACAAGTGCTCAGTGTAATGATGAGTTGTGGTATGTATGATGCTGCTGGTGATTGGCTATCAACGGTTGGAATTCCTGCCAAAAGTGGTGTGGCTGGCGGGATATTGGGTGTATTACCGGGGCAAGTGAGTATTGCCGCATTTTCTCCAAAGTTAGATGAGCATGGCAATAGTGTTCGTGGTATCGATATTTTAGAGCGACTATCACGAGATATGGGATTGCATCTGATGGAAGGTACACCTTCAGCACAAACGATTGTTCAGAGTCATTATCGAACTGGAAAAGATGCTTCATTGAGTGTGTATGTACTTCGAGGTGTATTGAAATTTACTGAAGCTGAAATGTTATTGCGTATCCTACAAGCTGAGCCGATGGATCAAAGCACTATCGTGATTGACTTAACTCAGATTTCAATTATTCACGATGTTGGTAAACGTATGTTTTTAGAGGGTATTGATCGCTTGATTGATGATGGTCATACCTTGCTTTTGGTTGATCCTGAGCAACGTTTAGATCATGCACGAACGCATAAGGATCGAACACTACATGTTTATCAAGATATTGAAGATTTAATTGCACAACTAAAGGATACTGAAAAATAAGGAAACTTAAATTTCACCAGCCCTAAATTGCTGCGGTGTTTTACCCAAATGCCGTTTAAACATTGCACTAAAAGCACTTGGATTGGTATAACCCAGTGCTTCAGAGATTTGAGTAATCGATTCACCATTAGAAATCTTACTTAGTGCATGAGCGATATGCATCTGTTGAATCCATGCGCGATAAGACAGCCCCGTTTCTTTTTGAAACATCCGCATTAAGGTTCTTGAACTTGTACCAATATCATCAGCCCAATCAGTTAAATCTTTTGAGTGATTTGGAGAATGTAGTAGTTGTTGACAGATTTTTAATAATCGTTTGTCTTTGGGCCAAGGAATCTGAATGCTTAATAAATTTGCTCGATGAATTTCTTCAAAAATTAAAATTTGCAAAGCTTCTGCAATTTCTTGAGAAGAAACAATATTGGGAGGGTCGATCTGTGTAATTTGATTGAGCCGAATCAATAACTCATGTAGCAAATTACTGACTCGAATAATAAAACATTCTTTGCCCATTAATGCTGCGGCATTCACTTCAATGAGGGCAGTATTAAGCTTAACATGACTCAGTGAAATGACACTATGTTCAACATTTGCAGGAATCCATAAGGCACACATCGGCGGAACTAGCCAGACATTATTAGGTGTGAAAACTTGGATGTTTCCCATTGAAGCGTATAAAAACTGTGCTCTGCTATGAGTATGTGTAGGTGTAAGCTCACGATAGGTATGTTCTGAGGACAGTCCAATCACCAATTCAGATTGATCGGACTGAATAAGAGAATCATGCATACATCACTCTAAATTTTGTCACTTATACGATGATTATTGGAAGATAACGTTATAAGCGACAATTTACAATAAGCACCTTATCTAAAAAAATTGGAGTTTTTCAGATATGACGTCTTCAATACAGTTGAAAGATGGCATTGCTGATACCGTAGCAAATGATCAGCCGCAAGGTATGATTATGAAGGTTGTAGGCGCAGTCGCTTTTGCTCATTTGCTGAATGATTTGATTCAAGCAGTCCTGCCAGCTATCTATCCGATGCTTAAAGCTAACTTTTCTCTCAGTTTTGCTCAAGTCGGGCTGATTTCCTTTGTGTATCAGATTACGGGTTCGCTGCTTCAGCCTTGGATTGGACTGTATACTGATAAACATCCAAAACCTTATCTATTACCATTAGGAATGATGGTGACATTGTGCGGTATTTTAATACTCGCATTTTCTCCTAGTTTTACCGTATTGTTGCTTGCATCTGCACTCATCGGCGTAGGTTCTGCAACTTTTCATCCTGAAGCTTCACGTGTGGCGAGAATGGCATCAGGCGGACGTTTTGGTACAGCTCAATCGACTTTTCAGGTTGGTGGAAATACAGGTACAGCAATTGGACCATTATTGGCTGCTTTAATTATTGTGCCTTTTGGGCAACATGCGGTTGCGTGGTTGGTGGTATTTTCACTATTAGCGATTTGGGTTTTGTTTGGAGTCAGTCGTTGGACGATTAGCCATGCAAAAAACTCATTTTCTGCAAAGGTCAATCAAGCACAAACCAAGTTGCATGGTCGCCAATTAATCATTGCTTTAACCACTATCAGTGTGTTGATGTTCGCCAAATTTACTTATATCGCAAGCATTAGTAACTATTTTACTTTTTATTTGATTCATAAGTTTCATATTAGTCTTCAAACGGCTCAATTACATTTATTTGTGTTTTTGGCAGCGGTCGCGTTGGGTACATTTGCAGGTGGTCCGATTGGTGATCGAATTGGGCGTAAAGCGGTGATTTGGGTGTCTTTTGTAGGGATGGCGCCGTTTGCTTTGATGATGCCGTATGCCAACTTATTTTGGACAACTGTTTTGTCAGTGATCACAGGTTTAGTATTGTCATCTGCTTTTGCTGCAATGGTGGTTTATGCTCAGGAGGCTGTTCCGGGGCGTGTGGGTATGATCTCAGGTTTAATGTTTGGCTTGATGTTTGGTGTCAGTGGTATTGCAGCAGCAGGGCTTGGGCATTTGGCTGATGTGAACGGAATCGAATGGGTGTTTGGTTTATGTTCTCTTTTACCCTTACTTGGATTTGCAACGGTATTTTTGCCAAATACCAAAGTTAAATAGTTCGTTCATATTTAAGTCTCTCAGTTCTGAAGAATTGAGAGATTTTTTTATTTGATATATTTTGAATGAGTTCAACTAAAAGTGAATTAGGTTTTGTAAATTAAAATAATTTTCGGCAAATTAATAATTTTAAAGATGGTAAATTGATGCAACCCTATAACAAAAATTTAAAACAGCCATCTCGTGATTTACGAAATAATATGACTGATGCTGAGCAATTGCTATGGCAAAGGATCAGAAGTAAACAGATTTTAGGATTGCAGATTTATAGACAGAAGCCAATTCTAAATCTCATTGTGGATTTTTATTGTCCCAAAGCAAATTTAGTTATTGAATTTGATGGTGGGCAGCATTGCACACCAGAAGGGTTGGAGGCTGATCGAGTTCGTGATCAAGCGTTGAAACAGTGGGATTGAAAGTGATGAGGTCTGATAATGGGGTAGTTCAGGTTATTTATGAAAATATTTTATATCAATTAGAATCCTCCCTTTTTAAAGGGAGGTTAGGAGGGCTTGAGCTATAAGTATAAAGAACTACTTTACATACCAAATATTATCACTCTCAGAATTCGACCAACCGTAATGCTCTTCTTTAAACTGTTCCATTGCACTTTGATATTGAGATAAAATTAAAGCGACATCACTAGCTTGTGGTAAATCATTTTCATCTAATAAATCAAGTAGGTCAGAATAACTTTTGCCTTCAAAGATTGTACAAAGTTTTTCAAGTAAACGATTTGCAATCTTTATTTTCCCTTTACTAATCACCGCATCCGGATTTTTTTTTGCTAAATCTTTAAATTCTTGATACATGGAATTTAAAAATGGTGATAAGTACTCATGTTTTTTAGCCTTTTCATCAGTTGTGTAATATTTTTTAATCATAATTTTTTATCCGCAAAATTTTGTGGTTTTGATGTTCGTAAATAAGAGAAACCTTTGTCATCGATATAATCAGGGAGAGTACCTTTATATTTCCAAAACCAGTTTGTACCTTGTCTTTGGATTACATAATTTGATTTATAGTTATCAAAGCATTTTAAATATTGTGAAATAATAAAAACAACATCACCATTTTGAGGGATATCATCTTCTTCAAAGTTGTCAAAATCCTCAAAGGGTTTATATTCTCCATGAAGAAAAAAATTACTATCTATAAGTAATTTATTAATATATTTTAATTTAAATTTATTGATTGCATCATTAGGATTCTTTTTTGAAAGCAAGGAAATTTCTTCATACATTCCAAATAGTTGATTGTGTAATTTTTCAAAGGATTCAATTTGCTCACGATTCATAAAACTCTCACTTTAATTAGGATGGACATGCTCTTCTGAATTCAATATATTTTCTTTTTAAAACATCAATAGGTGCTCGTTGTTTACTTTCATATACTTGTACCATTAACTTAAGGTCGTCATCAGTAATCGCAATGATACACTTTCTTTGAGATGACCATAGATCAATGGTATTTTGGAACATAGTTTTAGATAAAGGGTTTCTTGTAAGAAAAACACCAAAATTTCCTAAATTATTTTGAAGATAACGATTGAGTTGATTAATATGATCTCTTTCAATGGTTTTTACATTTTTCATTTCAATAATTAATTGTCGATTATTATACTCAGTAAAAATCTCGTCTAAGAAATCAATGTCTCTATTATTATAAAAGATTAAATCACGAATATGTCTTCCAGAGTCTGTTCGACTTTGTGTCTGTGCAAAATCAAGATTAGGGTAAAACATTGAAGCTAATAGTTCAGAGCATAAATCTTCATATTTCCAATCGGAACCATCTTCTTTGCCTGTGTTGAGTTTGATGATTTCATTGAGCTTACGTTTAGCAGAAATAACGGGAATTTGAGTAAAAAGGGGATCATTGTGACAATCATCGAATTGTTTTTCTTTTGCTTGGATATAGTTTTCTATAACTCCATAATTATTTCTATTGTAGGTTAATATTTTTACTTTTTCTTCTGGTTCATTAGGATTAAAGATTTCATCTCTTGGGCAAGCACTTTTAAAATAGTCATCAAAATTGATCCATGGTGAAAATCTTAACCATCGTTTAGGTGTGAAAATTATCGGTTCGTGAGTTTTGGGATTTACAGGTAGCCGAAGTTTTACATTGAAATCAAATTCTTGTTTTTTATAGTTATATACGTGATCTAAGATTACCCCTTCGATTGGTATTTTATATTCTTCACATTGTTGGATAGTGTAATCGATTAGAAATGATTTAAGGAAGTTACAAGCGATATCACTAATACGGTCTTTTGAAATTCCTTGAATGTATAATTGAATAACTTCAAAGTGAGTAAATCCAAATTGACTATATTCATTAATATTCTCAAATAAATTTAAAATTCCATTAGCTTGTTTTTCACCAATTTTTAAGCCTTTGCGTGACTTAGAAAGACCTAATCCAACTTCTGAACATTCTGATAGTTGGATTAAATTTGTGATGGCATCATTTTTTTTACCTTTTTTCAGTAAAAAATTTAAGTAATTAAATGAATTGGTAATGGTGGTATGTAAGGCCTGATCTTGATGTGAGGGAGATTTCCACAAGAGAAAAGGGTCTACATAAAGTGGTATATCTTCATCAAAAAATTGAATAGCAAAATCTAACTCTGATTGAGGCTTATAAACTTCATGAAAGTCTGTTAGACGAGGACGAATTATTGTCATTAATAAAAATTAAAAGATCTATTTATTTAGAATCTTAGCTAAATTTTATCAGTTTTAAAAGTGTACTGTTAAAGATACCCCCTCAATTGAGGGGGAGTGAATTCCAAGCTTAAACAATCGAATCATCTAAATTCGGTGCCAACCAACGCTTTGCTACATCCAGCGTCCAACCTTTACGCTTCGCATAATCCTCAAGCTGATCTTGAGAAATTTTGCCCACGTTAAAGTATTCACTTTCAGGGTGCGAATAATAGAAACCACTGACAGAAGAAGGTGGCATCATCGCAAAGTGTTCAGTCAGTTTCGTACCAATCTTTTCTTCCGAACCTAACCAATCAAATAACACCGCTTTCTCAGAGTGCTCTGGACAAGCAGGGTAACCCGGTGCAGGACGAATCCCGACATATTTCTCTTTGATCAATTCTTTATTGCCCAAAGTCTCATCGGCTTTATAGCCCCAGAACTCTTTACGGATACGCTCATGCAAATGTTCTGCGAAGGCTTCGGCAAAACGATCGGCCAAAGACTGAACTAAGATTGCTGAATAATCATCACCTTTGGCTTTATATTCATTTGCCAACTCTTCAGCACCAAAGATCGATACAGTGAAACCACCGAGATAATCAGTATTCTCTTTAGAGGTGCTAATAAAGTCTGCCAAAGATAAATTCGGTTTGCCTGTCACCTTGTCAGATTGCTGACGAATATGCTCAAAAGTATGTGTAACATTTTGACCTGCTTCATCAAACACGCTCACCGTATCCGCAGCTGTACGTTGTGCAGGGTATAGACCAAATACAGCACGGGCATCGAAACGATTATTCTCAATAATGTCTTTCAGCATTGCTTGTGCTTGGTTATACAAATCAGTGGCTGCTTCACCCACAACTTCATCTGTGAGAATTTTCGGGAATTTGCCCGCCAAGCTCCAAGAGATAAAGAATGGTGTCCAGTCAAAATATTCAACCAGTGTTGCCAATGGATAATTGGTAATAACTTGCGTACCTAAAGTATTTGGAATTGGTGGCACATAGTTGTCATCCACCTTGAAACCATTTTCAATCGATTCGGCATAGCTCAGTTTTGCTGCTTTCGGTTGCTTGTTGGCTAAACGTTCACGAATCTTGGCATATTCAGCACGGTGCTCAGCAATAAAATTACCACGCATTTCTTTTGATAGTAGGGTAGTTGCCACACCGACTGCACGAGAAGCATCAGCCACATAAATCACAGCATCATTCTGATATTGCGGATCAATCTTCACTGCGGTATGCGCTTTCGATGTGGTCGCACCACCAATCAATAACGGAATGTCAAAGCCTTTACGCTGCATTTCTTTGGCAACAAACACCATTTCATCTAAAGATGGGGTGATTAAACCAGACAAACCGATGATGTCACATTTCTCATCAATCGCAGTTTGCAGGATTTTTTCCGCAGGCACCATCACACCAAGGTCAACGATGTCATAACCGTTACAACCCAAAACCACGCCCACGATATTTTTACCAATATCGTGTACATCACCTTTTACGGTTGCCATTAATACACGACCCTTAGATTGTGCATTACCTTTTTCAGCTTCGATGTATGGATTCAACCATGCTACGGCTTGCTTCATTACGCGTGCTGATTTTACGACTTGCGGTAGGAACATTTTACCCGAGCCGAACAGGTCGCCGACCACGTTCATGCCATCCATCAATGCGCCTTCAATTACATCGAGTGGACGTTTAGCTTTTAAACGAGCTTCTTCAGTATCTTCATCTATATAAGTAGTGATGCCTTTGACTAAGGCATATTCAAGACGTTTTTCTACCGACTCATTGCGCCATTCAAGGTTTTCAGCTTCGCGTTGCGCGCCACTATGACCACGGAACTTTTCCGCAACTTCAAGCAGTTTTTCTGTTGCGTTTTGACCTGATTCACCTTGGTTTTGATTCAGTACAACATCTTCAACCGCTTCTTTCAGTTCTTTTGGAATATCATCATAAATCGCCATTTGACCAGCGTTTACGATCCCCATAGTCATGCCTTGCTTGATAGCATGGTAAAGGAATACTGAGTGAATCGCTTCACGTACAGGTTCGTTACCACGGAATGAGAAGGAAACGTTTGATACACCACCTGAAATCATGGCATGCGGTAAGTTCTGTTTGATCCAACCAGTCGCCTCAATAAAATCGACACCATAGTTATTGTGTTCTTCAATCCCTGTTGCCACGGCAAACACGTTCGGGTCAAAAATAATATCTTCAGCAGGGAAGCCGACATCATTGACCAAAACATCATAAGAGCGTTTACAGATTTCACGCTTACGTGCAGCCGTATCTGCCTGACCAGTTTCATCAAATGCCATCACAATAATTGCAGCACCGTATTGACGGCATAAACGTGCTTTTTCAACAAACTCGTCATAACCCTCTTTTAATGAAATTGAGTTAACAACAGGTTTACCTTGTACGCACTTCAAGCCTGCTTCTATGATTTCCCATTTCGATGAGTCAATCATGATCGGCACGCGAGAGATATCAGGTTCAGAAGCAACAAGGTTGAGGAAATGCACCATCGCATTTTGCGAATCGAGCATCCCTTCATCCATGTTGATATCGATGATCTGTGCACCTGCTTCGACTTGTTGTTGTGCAACTTCTAAAGCTTCGGCAAATTTCTCTTCACGGATGAGGCGTAGGAATTTTTTTGAACCCGTAACGTTGGTACGTTCACCGACATTCACGAATAGTGAATCATCATAAATGTTAAATGGTTCTAACCCACTTAAACGACAGGCAGGTTTGGTTTTAGGGATTTGACGCGGCTTGATATCTTTAACTGCATTATAAATCGCACGGATATGATCAGGCGTTGTACCACAGCAACCACCCGTGATATTGATCAGACCACTTTCGGCAAACTCTTTAATGAATTCCGCTGTTTGTTCTGGGGTTTCGTCATATTCACCAAAGGCATTTGGTAAACCTGCGTTTGGATGCGCAGAAACAAAAGTATCAGCAACATCAGAAATCGTTTTAACGTGTGGGCGCATCGCATCTGCACCCAAAGCACAGTTAAAACCAATCGAGAGTAAATCACCGTGACGCACCGAGTTCCAAAAAGCTTCTGCTGTTTGACCTGTTAAAGTACGACCGGATGCATCGGTAATGGTGCCTGAAATCATCAACGGAAGTTCATGACCAAGTTGCTTAAATACTTCTTTAACTGCAAAGATCGCAGCTTTACAGTTCAATGTATCGAATACAGTCTCGATCAAGATGATGTCAGCACCACCTTCGATCAGGGCGTGTGTCGCCTCAATATAATTTTCTTTTAATTCATCAAAAGTAATATTACGGAATGCAGGGTCATTAACATTCGGTGAAATCGAACAAGTACGTGAGGTTGGACCGAGGACACCTGCAACAAAACGAGGCTTCTCTGGGGTCGAGTATTTTTCACATGCTACTTTAGCTAAGCGTGCCGCTTCACGGTTGATCTCTGGAACGAGGTCTTCCATGTGATAGTCTGACATTGAAACACGGGTGCCGTTAAAGCTGTTGGTTTCAATAATGTCTGCACCAGCATCCAAGTAAGCTTCATGAATGCCTTGAATAATCTGCGGCTGGGTTAAAACCAATAAGTCGTTATTACCTTTTAGGTCTGATGCCCAATCAGCAAAGCGTTCACCACGATAATCTTCTTCTTCTAATTTATGGCGTTGAATCATGGTTCCCATTGCACCGTCAATAATCAGAATGCGTTGAGTAAGAAGAGATTTTAGGGTGGCAAGCGTGGACATAAGGAACCCCAGTAGATAGTCAATATAAAAAGCAGGGGCATTGTAACAGAAGCTACGATAAAGCGCGTATTTTAAGCACGGGTGAGTGGTGATTCATCAGTACACATTTTAAATGTCATAAAACTTTCATCAAAGTGCAATAATTCGTCTTAATAATGGTCACAGTAAAAGCCCATCAGATGAAATATGACAAATAAATTTCATATTTTGGTGCGTTTGTTGCAAATTCAGACAAACAGTTATTGAGATATTTGTTTTATTTTAATTTATTGTTTTATATGGTTTATTTTTATATTTATGGTGAATTTTTGCTAGAAAAACACAAGATAATTTCAAAAAAATATGAAATTTAGCCTTTATATGACAAGTCGTTGTCATATAATTGTCACAATTTAATTAAACAATACAGGGGATTTTACTATCCTCTAACCGTCTACATGAATTCAAATCTTCCTCCTGCTTCGGATTCACCGCTTGCCAGCTCTACGGCAAAATCGACGAATGTACATGTACCAACACCGAAATTTTTCATGCCGGTGTTTCTGACAATTATTGTTGCAACACTTATTTATATTGGTTTTCAGGTTAGTGCTGATCTAGCACATGTACCGCCATTGAGTTTGTACTCTGTCATTCTTTTATCGACAGCTCTTTTTATTGCACTCGCTTTTGAGTTTGTAAATGGTTTTCATGACACTGCAAACGCTGTTGCAACTGTAATCTATACAAATGCATTACCTGCACCAGTTGCTGTAATGTGGGCAGGTTTCTGTAACTTTTTAGGAGTTATGGTTGCAAGTGGTGCGGTTGCTTATGGCATCATTGCATTACTTCCTGTTGAAATGATTATGAATGTAGGTAGTGGCGCAGGTTTTGCAATGGTATTTGCTTTGCTGATTGCTGCTATTTTGTGGAATTTAGGAACTTGGTTCTTAGGAATTCCTGCTTCAAGTTCACATACATTGATTGGTTCAATCTTGGGTGTGGGCATCATGAATCACTTGTTAAATGCATCAACTGGCGCAACCAGTGGCATTGATATGGATCAAGTGATTAAAGTCGGTAAAGCGTTATTATTCTCTCCACTCATTGGTTTTGCTTTTGCTGCTGTTGTATTTTTATTGGTGAAAAAAATATTTAAAAACCAATTGGAATTATTTCAGCCACCAGAAGGTAATAAACCACCGCCACCATTAATTCGTGCCATTCTAATTTTCACTTGTACTGGTGTAAGTTTTGCGCATGGTTCAAACGATGGTCAAAAAGGCATGGGTTTAATCATGTTGATTTTGATTGGTTTAGTACCGTTGGCTTATTCTTTAAACAAAAGTTTGGATGCTCAACATTTACAGTCATTTGAACAGCTATCTGCTCAAACAGCGACCGTATTAAATGTAAATCAAAATGAGTTATCTGACGAAAAGTCGCGTGAAGTATTAACGAAATTTATTCAAACCAAAGAGCAAACAGCTGAGGTTGTTCCAGCACTTGCAAGTATGACTGCGCATTTGGGTACACGAGTTGCAACTTATGGTGATCTGAAAGCGATTCCAGAAGCTGCGGTGAGCGAAATTCGCAATGATATGTACTTAAGTACAACAACGTTTAAGCGTTTAGATAAAGCTGAAGCTTTACCTGTTATGGATACTGCTCAAGCGAAGGTCGTAAAAGAATATCGTAGTAGCTTAGATTCATTCCTTCAATACATTCCAAATTGGGTGAAAGTTGCAGTTGCATTGGCACTTGGTCTAGGAACAATGGTGGGTTGGAAACGTATCGTAGTAACTGTAGGTGAGCGTATTGGTAAAAACCATATGACTTATGGCCAAGGTATGTCTGCTGAGTTAGTGGCGATGAGTACAATTGCTGCTGCTGATGGTCTCGGTATGCCAGTATCAACTACACATGTTTTAAACAGTGCGGTTGCGGGTACTATGGTAGCCAATCGATCAGGTTTAAATTTTGCGACAGTAAAAACAATTCTTTCAGCTTGGGTCTTTACTTTACCAGCAACAATTACATTGTCTGGTGGCTTGTACTGGTTGTTTTTACAATTTGTTGGCTGATAAATTAGTAGTTTGAGTTTCTCGTTTTATGGCTTTGCTTCGGCAAAGCCTTTTTTATTTGAATAGTCCTAATACTTTCTGCTGAAGTGAGACATAGTTTAGCAAAGTGTTTGCTTTGATTAGAGTCAGGATTTATAGCTGAACATATCTTATTGATTGCTACGCATAGCAGATAAGTACTTCATGCCAGAGTAGGATTTAGATTCTCTTTGATTGCTGTAGAGTTGAGGTAAATTAAACTATTTTTGTAATATCCATAAAATACTTTTCAAATTTCAATAAGCTTTATTCCCCAAACGAGGAATATTTTTTAAAAAATTTATCAGCTAGTATGAATCTACCGATCGTGCTTCGGTTGTGCTTAAAACTCAAATAATACTTTCTGATTTTGTTTACACTCAGCCATTCTCGATACTAGAGAGTGGCTTTTTTTACAGTATCTTTGATTTTTATAAAGTGTAGACAATAAAAAAGAGCTATTTAAATAGCTCTTTTAAAAGACCATACACAATGTTTAAGCTTGTTGAATACCAGCAACAACCCAATCTTGTGGTGAGCCAGCAGGCTTAACAAAGTGCCAAATTTCTGTAAAAGGTTGCGGTAAACTGTTCAAATCCTCGCTTACAGTACCCGTGAAACGCACACTGACAAGGTATTGACCATTTTCAGTCGTGCTTTCAACTACCATAGCATTGAGATTGCTGAATTCTGCTACATCTTGATCTTGGTTCGCAATGATATCGCTGTACATCGAACTATAAAGTTCTGGTGTTAAGTAACGACGAATTTCTTCTACATTATTTGCACTGTTTACCGACTGGATATGATTGAAACGTTGACGTGCAATACGTAAGAATGCAGCAGGTTCAGTACCATCTGGTAATTGGTTGCCACTGCTCATCGAAGCTGAGCCGAAAGGTGCTTGTGTTGCTGTTGATGTTCCACCTGCAACTGACTGACCAAAAATATTGGTGTTGTCACTCGTTTGACGAACAGTTGATTGAGGCGGAGTTTGACGGCCAAAATTATTGTGACCGCTATTATTTGGTGCATATGGATTATTAGCTGCTAATTTTTTTTTTGCGCCGATTTTACGGAATAGGAAGAAAGCAGCAGCGGCAGCGAGTAATACCCAAATCCAGCTTGGGATACCACCTTTTTCTTCTTGCTGTTGAGCAGCTTGCTGCTGTTCAGTTGAAGTAGGGTTTTTATCATCTGCTAAGGCATTCGCTGCAACAGCACCTACAGCAGCACCAGCTACACCAGCCGCAACCATAGAGCCAACGCCTGGACCTGATTTTTGTGGTGCAGTTTGTTGTTGAGCAGGAGCAGCTTGACGTGATGGTTGATAAGATTGGCTAGATGAATTAGATCTACTCATACCATGACTTTTCCCACCACCTGCACGTTTTGCTTCTGCAAGCGGTGCAGCAACAATTGTTGCCATTAAAAGAGCTGCCATCAAGCCACGCTGGTGTACTTGCATCGAAAATTCCTATTCAAACTTAATTTGTAAGTGTATTTATGCGGGTATTGAGCATTAATTTCAACTAAAAAAGTATGTTTTTTTATGTCAATTAGTCACTCAACTGCATTGCTTCAGTTAAAGCTTCATGTAAACGTGCAACTGTAATGATTTGAACGCCTTCGATTGCTTTCTGTGGAGCATTCGCTCTAGGTAAAATCACATATTTAAAACCGTGCTTAGCCGCTTCTTTTAAGCGCTCTTGTCCGTTCGGCACAGGACGAATTTCACCAGACAAACCAACTTCGCCAAAAACAGCCAACTGTTGAGGTAAGGCTTTACCGCGTAGGCTGGAGGCACAAGCTAGTAATACCGCCAAATCTGAGCCTGTTTCAGTGATCTTCAATCCACCAACAACATTGACGTATACGTCCTGACCTGCTGTCTGCACTCCGCCATGACGATGCATCACTGCAAGGAGCATATTCAAACGGTTTTGTTCTAGACCTAATGCAACGCGACGAGGTTGTCCATGTGCATCATCGACCAAAGCTTGCACTTCAACTAACAATGGGCGTGTACCTTCACGGCTGATCATTACGATCGAACCAGGAATGGCTTCATCATATCGACTTAGAAAAATTGCGGACGGATTAGCAACCTCACGGAGACCTTTATCGGTCATTGCAAATACGCCCAATTCATTGACTGCACCAAAACGGTTCTTGACTGCACGAATCATACGATAACGTGAGTCTGATTGACCTTCAAAATAGAGCACGCAATCGACCATATGTTCTAAAACACGTGGACCAGCCAGAGCACCTTCTTTGGTGACATGACCTACAAGGAATAATGCAGTACCGCTATTTTTTGCAAAGCGAGTCAAGAGGGCAGCAGACTCACGAATCTGTGAAACACCACCGGGCGCAGATTGCAGAGTTTCTGTATATAGGGTTTGAATTGAGTCCAGAATTGCAACAGCAGGACGTTCCTGTGCCAATACTTCACATATACGCTCGACACAGGTCTCTGCCATGACTTTAAGTGAGTCTGTGGGTAGGTCTAAACGTTGTGCACGTAAGGCTACTTGTGAAAGTGATTCCTCACCAGTCACATATAGTGCTGAGCTTTTTTTACTGGCCATGTGTGTTGCAGTTTGCAACAAGATGGTTGATTTACCAATACCAGGATCACCACCAATCAGGACTACAGAGCCTGTAACCAAACCACCACCGAGTACACGATCAAATTCGCTAATACCTGTTTGTAGGCGAGTTTCATGTGAAACTGAGATTTGATTAAGTGTTGTAATATTGGCACTTTGACCAGCATAACCACCGCCCATTTTAGGCTGAGCTCTATGACTAACTGTAGGTTCTAGTCGAACTTCTACTAGACTATTCCATTCGCCACACTCAGAACATTGACCAGCCCATTTAGAATGATCTGCACCACATTGTTCACATCGATAAATAGTTTTAATTTTTGCCATATATAAAATTGAAAAAATTCTGTAAATTGGATAAAAGTAGAGTAATAACGGAAACAAGGTGAAAACCTAGAGCTTATTTTCTTCAAAAGGATTAAAGGAAATAGAGCGTTTTTCGTAACTCACTAGTTAAAGGGAAGTGTTCAGAAAAATAACATGATATGTGACTTTTACAAGTAAGATACGATGTGTTTTTTTGATCAATATTTCGTTCGGTTCACTTTTACTATGGAAGGATTTTGAGCATTTGGTTATTTATTGTCAGGATATTAATAATCAATGGCATAGATATTGCTCTTGCTCAAACATATGAAAATATAACGTTCGCTATATTTTCAACATATATAAAAAAGGTTGGTGTTTATGAGTGCAGCAGAAATTGTTGATTGGGTAAATAGTATTATTTGGAGCAAAGCTCTGATCTATTTATGTTTAGGTGCAGGTTTATTTTTTTCTGTTTTGACTCGGTTTGTTCAAGTCCGTCAAGTTAAAGACATGATCAGGCTTTTAATTAAAGGAAATTCATCAGCGCAGGGTATTTCATCTTTTCAAGCCTTAGCTGTGTCGCTTTCAGGTCGTGTCGGTGTTGGTAATATTGCTGGTGTTGCTGCCGCAATTGGTTTTGGTGGTCCTGGTGCTGTATTTTGGATGTGGGTAGTTGCATTTTTAGGTGCGAGTACCGCTTATGTTGAATCAACTTTAGGTCAAATTTACAAGGTTGAATATCAAGGGCAATATCGTGGTGGTCCTGCATTTTATTTCGACAGAGGCTTAGGTCAGCGTTGGTTAGGTATTTTATTCGCAATCGCAGCAATCATTTCATGTGGTTTATTTTTACCAGGTATTCAAGCTAATGCAGTAGGTAATGCTTTCACACAAATTACAGGTGAAGGTGCAATTGTTTTTGGAAATGTCGGTACCTATAAACTGCTTGCTCTAATCGTAATTGTGGCATTACTTGCGGTCATCATTTTTGGCGGAATTAAGCGTATTGCAAAATTCGCTGAATTTGTGGTGCCGTTTATGGCAGCTGGCTATATTTTGATGGCATTAATTATTGTCTTTATCAATATTGATAAACTACCTGGCGTGATTTCATTAATCTTCGAAGATGCTTTTTCACCAATGGCAGGTTTAGGCGCTGCAATCGGCTGGGGTGTGAAACGTGGTGTATATTCTAACGAAGCAGGTCAAGGTACGGGTCCTCATGCGGCTGCGGCGGCTGAAGTTCAACATCCAGCGCAACAAGGCTTAGTTCAGGCATTTTCGATTTATGTAGATACTTTATTTGTTTGCTCTGCTACCGCATTTATGATTCTTATCACTGGAATGTATAATGTCCAAGGTACTTTAGAAGCAGGTCAATTTATTGTACAAAATGTTGCTGCTACAGCTGAAATTGGTTCTCCTGCATTTACTCAGATGGCAGTAAGTACAGTATTTGGTGGCTTTGGGCAGATTTTTGTGGCTTTAGCAGTGTTCTTCTTTGCATTCACCACGATCGTTGCTTACTACTATATCGCTGAAACCAATATTACTTATTTAAGCTATATCACTCGAACACCGTCATTATTATTTATTACCAAGTGTTTTATTATTCTTTCAGTTTCATACGGTGTTCTCAGTGCAACAGGATATATTTGGGGAATTGGAGATATCGGTGTAGGTTTAATGGCTTGGATTAACATCATTGGTATTATTGTCACTTACTTCATTTGGAAGCCAACCATTAAAGCGCTGAGAGATTATGAAGAGCAGCAAAAAGCAGGCGTTAAAGAGTTTACCTTTGATCCTGTTAAGCTCGGCATTCGTAATGCAACCTTCTGGGAAGAACGTATTAAAAACAAACAAAAATAAGTATTAAGTAGTCGAAATATAACTTTATATTTCAATAAAAAAAGCAGCGATTATCGCTGCTTTTTTTTAAAAACCTAATAAGTCACAGTATCTGTAAGCGACTTGATTGTATTGTCCTATTCTAGTGCGTATTATCCTATCCAATTTTTATTTCATTTGAAATATTGAGTAATATGGGCAGAAGTTGTTGAACTGAAAGCGTTTCAAAAATGCGTGTTAAAAAAAGATGCCTAATAATGGTGCAGGTTATTTTGATTCGATTTCAGGTTAACGGACAACAATACTGGAGATTTTTGTAAAATGTCGAATCAAAATCTGAGTGAAGCGACCGATCAAGGCGGACTTCACCGTAGTCTTTCTAATCGACATCTACAGTTGATTGCGATTGGTGGAGCAATTGGAACAGGGCTTTTCATGGGCTCTGGCAAAACCATTAGTTTGGCTGGTCCTTCAATTTTATTCATCTATATGACCATCGGTTTGATGGTGTTTTTTGTTATGCGAGCATTAGGTGAATTACTCTTATCAAACTTAAATTATAAGTCTTTTATTGACTTATCTACTGATCTTATTGGTCCATGGGCAGGCTATTTTGTTGGTTGGACTTACTGGTTATGTTGGGTCACGATTGGTATCGCTGATTTATCCGCAATTATCTGTTATCTAGAATTCTTTAATGGTGGAGAGTCGTTTACTGCTTTAGGTGGTTTACTGATTAGTTCTGTCGCAATTCTTTTTGTACTGGGATTAAACCTTGTCACTGTAAAACTATTTGGTGAAATGGAATTCTGGTTTGCGATGGTCAAAATTACTGCAATTATCGTACTGATACTTGTGGGATTATGGATGATTTTCACTGGGTTTACCAATGCTGCTGGTACAACTGCAAGTGTTAGCAATTTATGGACACATGGCGGCATGTTCCCTAAAGGCTTGGATGGTTTCTTAGCAGGCTTCCAAATTGCTATTTTTGCTTTTGTTGGTGTAGAACTCGTAGGTACAACGGCTGCGGAAACTCAAGATCCAAAGCGTAATTTGCCGAAAGCAATTAACTCAATTCCAATCCGTATCATTATTTTCTATGTTTTGGCATTGTTTGTTGTGATGTGTGTGACACCTTGGGATCAGATTAATCCTAAGGTCAGCCCATTCGTCAATATTTTCTCGCAAGCGGGGATTGCTTCAGCAGCAATTATCATGAATTTGGTGGTGTTATCTTCAGTGATGTCATCAATGAATAGTGGTGTGTTCTCAACGAGTCGTATGTTGTTTGGTTTATCAACGGATAAGCAAGCACCAAAATTATTTGCTCGTTTATCAAAGTCTGCTGTTCCATCTAAAGCGCTGGTATTCTCTTCGATCTGTATCTTTATCGGTGCATTCGTACAGTTTATTTACAAAGTCAAAACAGGCACCAATGATGAAGTAACAGCTTTCACATTGGCAACAACCTTATCTACGATTCTGTTCATCTGTGTTTGGATGATTATTATGTGGAGTTATATTAACTACCGTAAAAATCGTCCTGAATTACATGCGCAATCGACATTTAAGCTACCTGGCGGCGTATTCACTTGTTGGGTTGTGATTGTCTTTTTCTTAGCGACAATTTATTTCCTTGCATTGGATGAAACAACTTTAGAATCATTAAAAGTAAGTCCGGTTTGGTTCATCATCTTAGCGGTAGGATATTTCTTTGCGAAAAGAAAATAAATTTGTCAGTTGAAAATAAAACGCTAACAAGAAGTTGGCGTTTTTTTATGTTTAGGCTTTAGCGCATCGATTGATCACGCTATACTGCTGCAAAATGTAAAAGTTAGGTGCGCAGATGCTTAAAGCCATTTGTTCTATCAGTTTGTTGCTCAGTAGTATGCTATTAACTGCATGTGGTCAATCGGGTGCATTACAATTACCGTCAGACCCAAATCACGACAAACGTGCAAAATATTTGCTTTATAAAAATGAAGAATCTTCAGCAAAGAATTCTTCTGATGTCAAAGCAGATGATGAAAATACGGCAACTCTAGAAACATCATCTATAGCTCAACCATAGACAACAACCTTTCAAGTTTGTAAACAAGGACACCTTCATGAGTTTCACGCGCATTAATGGAGTATTGCATGCGGAGCAATGTTCATTAGATCAGCTCGCACAGCAATTCGGCACACCACTCTATGTTTATTCAAAATCTACTTTGGAAAAACATTATTTAGATATGGATCGTGCTTTTGATTTTATAGATCATCAAATCTGTTTTGCGGTGAAATCCAACTCAAATATCGCTGTTCTAAACGTGTTGGCAAAGTTGGGTGCTGGTTTTGATATTGTTACAGGTGGTGAACTTGCGCGTGTTTTAGCTGCTGGTGGTGATCCTGCAAAAATCGTATTTTCAGGTCTAGGTAAATCTGAAGCAGATATTGAAAAAGCTTTAAACGTCGGTATTGCTTGCTTTAATGTGGAATCTTATGCCGAGCTAGATCGTATTCAAAAAGTTGCGGCAAAATTAGCTAAAAAAGCGCCGATTTCTTTGCGGGTAAATCCAGACGTTGATGCAAAAACGCATCCTTATATTTCAACTGGATTGAAAGAAAATAAGTTTGGTATTCCAAGTGATACGGTTAATGAAACTTATCAATATGCCGCATCACTGCCAAATTTAGAGATAGTAGGTATTGATTGTCATATTGGTTCTCAACTTACGGAAACTAAACCTTTTGTTGATGCACTTGACCGTGTGATTTTGATGATTGAAGAGTTGAAAAAATTGGGTATCAACCTCAAACATATTGATATCGGTGGCGGTTTAGGTGTTTGTTATAAAGATGAAACACCGCCAACTGTTGCAGAGTATGCAAATTCAATGCGTCCAGCTTTAGAAAAACTGGGTTTAAAAGTCTATATGGAACCGGGGCGTAGTATTTCAGCAAATGCTGGCGTATTACTGACCAAAGTTGATTTATTAAAACCAACCAATCACCGTAATTTTGCAATTATTGATGCTGCAATGAATGACTTAATTCGTCCAGCTTTATATGAAGCATGGATGGATATTCAATCGGTTAATTCAAATACTGACGTTGAAGTGAAAACTTGGGATTTGGTCGGTGCAATATGTGAAACGGGTGATTTCTTGGGTAAACAGCGTGATTTAGCGCTTCAAGAAAATGATGTGCTTGCTGTATTAGGTGCGGGTGCTTATGGTTTTGTGATGAGCTCAAACTATAATACACGTGGTCGTGCTGCTGAAGTTATGGTCAGTGGTGATCAATCCTATTTAATTCGTGAGCGCGAAACAATAGAATCACTCTGGGAAAAAGAGCGTTTGTTACCTGAGGAGTAAATTGGCATGTATTTAGAATTTACCAAAATGCATGGTTTGGGCAATGATTTTATGGTTGTAGACCTGATTACCCAACGCGCTTATTTAGATACGGTAACTATTCAACGTTTAGCAGACCGTCATTTTGGCGTGGGTTTTGATCAATTGTTGATTGTTGAGCCACCTGATTTTCCAGATGTTGATTTTAAATATCGTATTTTTAACGCAGATGGTTCAGAAGTCGAGCAGTGCGGTAATGGTGTACGCTGTTTTGCTCGTTTCGTACATGAGCGTCAACTCACGACCAAAACTAAAATTCGTGTACAAACTAAAGCAGGTATTGTAGAGCCAGAATTAGGTGCAAATGGTTGGGTACGTGTCAACATGGGTCCACCAAAATTTCTTCCTGAAGAAATCCCATTTGTTACTCAGGAACATGAAGATGCTGAAGGCTTATATGAACTTGAGCTTGCAGATAATAAAAGCATCAATATCGATGTGGTAAACATGGGCAACCCCCATGCTGTAACTATCGTACCTGATGTTTTAACGGCTGATGTCGCTGGAATAGGACCACAAGTTGAGTCGCATGTCCGTTTCCCTGCACGTGTAAATGCAGGATTTATGCAAATTATTGATGAAAAGCATATTCGTTTACGTGTGTTTGAGCGCGGTGTAGGTGAGACTTTGGCTTGTGGTACTGGCGCGTGTGCAGCAGCAGTCAGTGGTATGCGTCGAGGTTTACTTGCGAATGAAGTTGAAGTGCAATTAGCTGGTGGTAAGTTGCATATTGCATGGCGTGAAGGTGATGTGGTGTGGATGACTGGTCCAACCACGCATGTTTATGATGCCCGTTTGGATTTACGATATTTCCAAGGTTGATGATTTAAGATTATAAAAAAAGCGCGTTGATTGGAACGCGCTTTTTTATGATCTATCTTTTACTAAAGGCGAGTTTGAGCGCAAATAAAATAAAAATACTGCCTGTAATTCGATCCATATATTGAATAAATTTGGGTTGCTTTAAAAATTTAGATATTGATTGCATTGCTGTAATTAAAAAGATTGACCATATAAATCCAATCACGACATGAATCATTACAAGTCCCATGGTCCAAATGACTGGAGACGCAGACTGCGGGATAAATTGTGGTAGAAAAGAAATATAGAAAATACCAACTTTGGGATTGAGTAAATTTCCCCAAAAACCTTTGATAAACCAATTGTGAGTGGCTGCAATATCATTGATATTGGCGAGTTGAGTACGTGGTTTTAAAATAAGATTAAGTCCTAACCATGTTAGGTAGATTGCTCCCATCCACTTCAAGGCAATAAAGGCGAAATCTGAAGCCATCAATAAGGTACCTAAACCACATGCCACAATGACTCCCCAAGCAATACAACCTAGATTAATACCTAGTGCTGCTTGTAATGCCTTTGTTTTGCCTTCAATCGTTGCCGTACGAATAATTAATGTTGTATCTAAACCTGGCGTAATTGTTAGGATTGTAATTGCAAAAAGATAGGGGATAAGCATTGTTGACATTTTTATATCATCACTTAAAACTTGAAATCTATTGTATTACACTGCTGTATATACTTCGATATTTGTTTAATCATCAATCACATTGAAATTTGCTAAATTTTAGATATTTTTTAAAACATTGGAGAGCATGTTGGAAAGCCCTGAAAAACTGTTATCCATGTGGTTAAAAGAACGCATCATTCAAAATCAGTCTGAGCATACGATTTCAGCTTATCAACGTGATCTCACAGATTTCTTTCATTTCTGCGAGCTTAAGCAGTTACAATTACAAGATATAGAGGCTTCAGATTTAAGAGAATATTTGGCAGCTCGTGTTGAAAAGAATCAACTCAGTTCAAGTAGCTTACAACGTCATTTAACTGCAATACGTCAATTTATGAAGTGGGCAGAACAAGGTCAATATCTACAACAAAATCCATCTGAAGATTTTAGGTTAAAACGACAACCACGACCTTTACCAGGGATGGTGGATATTGAAACAGTACATCAAATTTTGGATCAACCTGCACCAGAAAAACCTTTAGAACAGCAACTATGGTTACGTGATAAGGCGATGCTTGAATTATTGTATTCAAGTGGTCTACGTTTGGCTGAATTGCAAGGATTGACCATTAAAGATATCGATTTTAATCGACAATTATTACGTATTACAGGTAAAGGAAATAAAACCAGAATTGTTCCTTTTGGGCAGCAAGCCAAACAAAGTTTAATCGAATGGCTTAAAATTTATCGAATATGGCAAGGCAATTTGAGTGCCGATTTTGCGGTATTCATTTCACAAAAAGGTGGTGTCTTAACACCTCGACAAATTGAAAATCGTGTCAAACTACAAGCACAAAGAGCGGCGGTAAATGTTGATTTACATCCACATTTATTGAGACATTGTTTTGCAAGTCATATGCTTTCAGCAAGTGGTGATTTACGCTCTGTACAAGAAATGCTTGGGCATAGTAATTTATCTACTACCCAAATCTATACCCATGTAGATTTTGATCAACTCGCAAAAGTCTATGATCAAGCTCACCCAAGAGCACAAAAGAATGAACACTGAAAAACATCCACAATTATTAGATCAAATTGCATTTAAACGATGTTGTGACTTAATAGATGACATTTTGCAAGATTATCGAGTAGTTATAAATCGAAGTTATCAAGGTTATTCCAATCATTGTAAACGTGTTGCTGCATGTTGTTTGATTTTAAGTGCAGATCGCAGTTATGAAACATTGCATAAAATTGCTATTGCTGTCGCCTTTCATGATATTGGCATATGGACTGCGAACACCATAGATTATATCAAGCCTTCGGTTGAGCAAATGCGACAATACCTTGCATCAAATGAGTTGTTAATGTGGGAAAAAGAAATCACATTAATGATTACAGAGCATCACAAAATGACTAAGGTTGAATGCTCTGAAGATCAATTAGTTGAAAACTTTCGGCGGGCTGATTATGCAGATTTTACATTGGGGTTCGTCCGATCAAATATTCCACTGGATGAATTTCGCAAACTGACAAGAGCTTTTCCAAATAAAGGCTTTCATAAGACCTTAATTTATTTGGGAATAAAACGCCTAGTGCAAAAGCCTTGGAGTCCACTACCAATGTTTAAGTGGTAGCAAGAATGAATGATAGTGTTCTAACTTAACTTTGAGTGATACATTATGTTTCAAAATTGGCTGATTAATAAGCAGCTATATGCATGCTTTTCAGTTAGAGAATGTTTAATTCGTGTTCTTACTTTTTTGCCAAATTTTATTAAAATGAAAAATGTGTCAAACCATGAGTTAAATGCATCAATTAACGATTTACCTTTTAAATGAATCACGCGTTTTTTAGATCATTGAATTTATTAAAATATTAAATAAATCAAAGCATAATAATTTCAGTTTAATTGTTTTGAATAGCATTGATTAAACATAACTTTCAATTAATGAACTGAGCGTTTCATCTTTTTTATGAGTTGAACGGAAATTGTGACTTGACCGAAATGCCAAATACATTGCAAGATAGGGCACCTAAAAAGTTTCGATCGAAGAGATAGAATACTCTTCACTACATTTACTTGCTTAGAACAGCCGAGGATTACATGAAGGCTCTTGTCGCTGTAAAACGTGTGGTTGATGCCAACGTTAAAGTTCGTGTTAAGCCGGACAATAGTGGGGTTGACCTTACCAACGTTAAGATGTCAATTAACCCATTCTGTGAAATCGCAGTGGAAGAAGCGGTTCGCTTAAAAGAAAAAGGAACGATTTCAGAAATCGTTGTTGTTTCAGTGGGTTCTAAAGACGCGCAAGAACAAATTCGTTCTGCAATGGCTTTAGGTGCTGATCGTGGTATTTTAGTTGAAACTGCTGACGAAGTTGGCGCTTTAGAAGTTGCTAAAATTCTAAAGGGCGTTGTTGATGCTGAAAAACCAGAACTTATTCTTCTTGGTAAACAAGCAATTGATGACGACTCTAACCAAGTAGGTCAAATGCTTGGCGCTTTATTAGGTGCAGGTCAAGGTACATTTGCATCTGAAGTTAAAGTTGACGGCGGTAAAGTACAAGTTACTCGTGAAGTTGACGGTGGTTTACAAACTGTTGAACTTGGTCTTCCAGCAATCATTACAACTGACTTACGTTTGAATGAGCCACGTTATGCGGCTCTTCCAAACATCATGAAAGCGCGTAAAAAACCGCTTGATACTAAGTCTCCTGCTGATTATGGCGTTGCAACTGGTACTAAACTTAAAACAATTAAAGTTGAAGCACCTGCTGAACGTAAAGCTGGCGTACAAGTGAAGTCTGTAGATGAGCTTGTAGAAAAATTGAAAAACGAAGCGAAAGTGATCTAATACAGAAGGATACAATCATGAGTATTTTAGTTATCGCTGATCACAACAACCAGACACTTAACGGTGCAACTTTAAACGTTGTTGCGGCAGCTCAAAAAATCGGTGGTGATATTACTGTACTAGTTGCTGGTTCAGGCGCTCAAGCAGTTGCTGACGCTGCTGCTAAAGTTGCTGGTGTAAGCAAAGTATTGCTTGCTGACAACGCTGCTTATGCAAACCAATTAGCTGAAAACGTTGCTGGTTTAGTCGCTGATATCGCGAAAGGCGGATACAAATACGTTTTAGCTGCATCGACAACGACTGGTAAGAACATTCTTCCACGTGTTGCTGCACTTCTTGACGTAAGCATGATTTCAGACATCATTGCTGTAGAGTCTGCAAATACTTTCAAGCGTCCTATCTATGCAGGTAACGCAATCGCAACTGTTCAATCTGACGAAGCAATTATCGTTGGTACAGTTCGCGGTACAGCATTTGATGCGGTTGCTGCTGAAGGCGGTTCTGCTGCTGTTGAAGCTGTAGCTGAAGCGAAAGACGCTGGTATTTCTAAATTTGTAAACGAAGAAATTGTGAAACTTGATCGTCCAGAATTGACTGCTGCACGTATCGTTGTTTCTGGTGGTCGTGGTGTTGGTTCTGGTGAGAACTACCACAAAGTACTTGACCCATTAGCTGACAAGCTTGGTGCTGCACAAGGTGCTTCACGTGCTGCGGTTGATGCTGGTTTCGTACCAAATGACTTCCAAGTTGGTCAAACGGGTAAAATCGTTGCACCAGATCTTTACTTGGCAATCGGTATCTCTGGTGCGATTCAGCACTTAGCAGGTATGAAAGACTCTAAAGTTATTGTTGCAATCAACAAAGACGAAGAAGCACCAATCAACAGCGTTGCTGACTACTGGTTAGTTGGTGATTTGAATACTGTTGTACCAGAGTTGGTATCTAAACTTTAATTCTTTGAATTAAGTTGAAAAAACGCTCCGAAAGGGGCGTTTTTTATTGAAACGAAAATTTAATACAACTAAATTTCTAATAATATTAATTACTAGCAAAAGTGTACTTGTGAGTACACTTTTGCTAAAATAACAAATGTACTGTCTTTGATCCAATTTGGATAGGTTATCTCCCTTCAATGAAATTTAATTTTCGCTTTAATTCTGTAGCGCTAGTTTTGCTCATCCTTTTATTTGGTATTTTATTATTAGCGATTACACAAACTCATTTATTATCAAATTGGAATGTTCATCTAATAGAGGATATTCAGGCACTAATATTGCTGCTCTGTGTTCCATTTACGTGGTTTTACATGAAGCCTAAGACGCTGTCGGAACAGAAAAAATGGTTTTGGCTTTGGGCAATTGCATGGTGGACAATGTTCTTTGGGCGTAGTATCAGTTGGGGACGTGATTTCTTTCCCGAAGTTCCGCATTTGTATTTCCGTATTATCTCTATTTTTGTGATTGCGCCTGTTATCTTCATGTTGTTTTCTGCTCAGTTACGTACGGAGATTAAATATAAGCTTCAGTTTGTAAAGTTTCCTTTTTGGTATTTGTTTATTGCAATCCTATCTTTATTTTTCGCAGACAGCATTGAACACCATCGTTTTATCAATACATGGCTAATGAGCGAGGGAAGTAACGTTGATCTGATTGAAGAATTATATGAATTTCCATTTATCTTGTCGTTATTTTTATCCGCTTTATACTTTATGAAATTGGATAAATTACCTAAAGAGGAACAGTCAGAGACATTTTTAGATTTAAAATTATTTCAGAAGTAAAATATATCTTTCTCAAGTTGTTGATCACTTTAGGGTGTTCATTAATGGGGAGTATATGAGGACGATTGTATGAAGATTTGGATGTATTTTGTTCAAAAATACCATGAAACTATTCTTTAGCCACTGAATATAATTTAATGATTTTAAGCTCCTAATTTATATTGAATTTTTATTGTAAAAAAATGATATTTTCAGACTAGTAAACTCCCTGTTGAATAGCCATTTATGCTATAATTTTTTGCTATATTTTTTATTTTTAGTTCAAGTTTCTGAGCTAAAGACTTGCAAGATTGAATACATAAAAACAAGTGGAAATATCTACTTGTAAACAAGGAGTATGCATGAGCGTATCGGAAATCAGACCGATTGCCATTGAGGACGAACTCAAGCATTCATATTTAGATTACGCAATGAGCGTAATTGTATCTCGTGCATTACCAGATGTGAGAGACGGTCTAAAACCTGTTCACCGTCGTGTGTTGTTTGCAATGCATGAATTGGGTAATGATTATAACAAAGCGTACAAAAAGTCTGCTCGTGTTGTCGGGGATGTGATCGGTAAATATCACCCTCATGGTGACAGTGCAGTATACGAAACGATTGTTCGTATGGCTCAAGACTTTAGTTTGCGCTACATGTTGGTGGATGGTCAGGGTAACTTTGGTTCTGTTGATGGGGATAGCGCAGCAGCAATGCGTTATACCGAAGTCCGTATGCAAAAGTTAACCCATGAAATTTTGGCTGACTTAGAAAAAGATACGGTTGACTGGGAAGACAACTACGACGGTTCAGAACGTATTCCACAAGTAATGCCAACGCGTATTCCAAATCTTTTGATTAATGGTACAACAGGTATTGCAGTAGGTATGGCGACCAATATGGCGCCACACAATATTACTGAAGTCGTTAATGCGTGTTTGGCTTATGCAAATAACCCAAACATTACTGTCGAAGGTTTAATGGAACATGTGACTGGTCCAGATTTTCCTACAGGCGGCATTATCTACGGTAAAGCTGGTATTATTGATGCATACCGTACAGGCAAAGGACGCTTACATATTCGTGGTAAGTATCACTTTGAAGAAGACCCAAAAAATGGTCGTACTACGATCGTTTTTACCGAGATTCCTTATCAAGTCAACAAAGCAAGAACGATTGAGCGTATTGCTGAACTGGTTAAAGAAAAGAAATTAGAAGGTATTTCTGAGTTACGTGATGAATCTGATAAAGATGGTATGCGTATTGCCATAGATTTAAAACGTGGTGAAAATGCAGAAGTTATCGTCAATAATCTGTTTTTACATACTCAACTTCAAAACTCGTTCAGTATAAACATGGTTTGTCTAGATAATGGACAACCTAAGTTAATGAACTTGAAAGATATTATTGCGGCATTTATTCGTCACCGCCAAGAAGTTGTTACGCGCCGTACTATGTACGAATTGCGTAAAGCACGCGAGCGTGGTCATATCTTAGAAGGTTTGACGGTTGCATTAGCCAATATTGATACCATTATTGAAACGATTAAAACCTCTGCAAACCCAGCTGAAGCGCGTGAGCGTTTACAAGCAGGTGAGTGGGCAGGTGGTGGTGTCGTTGCTTTATTAGAGAAGGCAGGCGCAATATCAGTTCGCCCAGATGAGATTGAAGGCGAAGATCCTACACGTCCATTTGGTTTGTCAGGTGAAATTTATCGCCTCTCACCAACGCAAGTGTCTGCAATTCTTGAGTTGCGTTTGCATCGTTTGACGGGCTTGGAACAAGATAAATTACACGCTGAATATACTGAAATTTTAGGTCAAATTGCTGAATTAACAGCAATTCTAAATGACTTTAATTTATTGATGAATGTGATTCGTGAAGAGCTTGCTTTGATTTTGCAACAATACGGTGATGGGCGTCGTACTGAAATTGTTGAATCTGGTGTGGATTTCTGTCGTGAAGATCTGATCCCAGAAGAGCAGGTCGTATTGACTGTTTCTCAAACAGGTTATGCGAAAACACAACCACTTTCTGACTATCAAGCTCAGCGTCGCGGTGGTCGCGGTAAGTCTGCAACCTCGATGAAAGATGATGATATTATTCAGCATTTAATCGTAGCTTCGAACCATGCAACCGTATTATGTTTTACAGATGTCGGTAAGGTCTATCGTTTACGTGTATTTGAAGTGCCACAAGCTTCTCGCGGTGCAAAAGGCCGTCCAATCATTAATTTACTTCCATTGGATGCCAATGAAAAAGTAACTGCGATCTTACCGTTGACAGAATTCCTTGAAAACCACTATGTATTTATGGCGACTGCTTCAGGTACAGTGAAGCGTGTAGAGTTATCGCAGTTCAGTAATATTCGTGCGAATGGTTTACGTGCAATTGAGTTGAATGAAGAAGATACACTGATTGGCGTTGCAATTACTGATGGCAATCAACAAATCATGTTGTTCTCGAATGAAGGGAAAGCAATTCGTTTTGCTGAAACCGATGTTCGTGCCATGGGACGTACTGCTAAAGGCGTGCGTGGAATGCGCGTAAGTTTAGCAAGTGCTAGCGTAGACGTTGAAGAATCTGAAATTGAAAATGACGAAAGTGATGACAATGATGATTCATCTGACTCGAATGTAGTGAGTCGTATCGTATCACTTGTGGTTGTGCCTGAAACGGGCGAAGTGCTTTGTGCAAGTGCGAATGGTTATGGTAAACGTACACCTGTCGATGATTTCCCTACTAAGAAACGTGGTGGTAAGGGTGTTATTGCGATCAAGATGAGTGAGCGTAATGGTGAACTCGTTGGTGCTGTATCGATCGATGAAACCAAAGAGCTCATGTTGATTTCTGATGGTGGTACTTTAGTACGTACTCGTGCTGCCGAAGTTGCTACAACAGGTCGTAATGCGCAAGGTGTTCGTCTAATTCGCTTAAGTGATGCAGAAATACTTGTTGGTGTTGTTTCGATTGATGCTGTAGAAGATGACGAAGAGTTAGATGCTATAGACGAAGTGACGAACACTGAAACTGAAACAACCGTTTCTGAAGAAGTTGCTATTGAACCTAAAGAAGATAATCCTGAAGCATAATTGCTTTAAGATCGTAAAAAAGGAAGCTAATTAGCTTCCTTTTTTATTGGTTCCATCATGACAAGGCGATAGTAAGAACATGCTAATAAAATTGAGCCAAGCGTCGCTAAATAAATTAATTTTGGGATAACAATCGAGATAGGTACGCCCATTTGATTCAGTTGTACAAACATTTGAACTCCATGCGTTGAGGGGAGAATCCATGCGAACCATTGCATCCATTCAGGCATAGCTGCATGAGCCCATGCTGTACCAGTCAATAAAAATAAAGGCACTGAGGTCACAACAATTAGATGCCCAACTCGTTCAGGCATATCAACCAGCGAACCTACCAACATGGCTAAGCCAATAATACAGCTTACATAAATTGGAACAGCAAGCAACATTCCCCAAAAATTGCCTCCATGAGGGTAATCATATAACCAGAAAGTGAAACCAAATAAATAAAGGCAACCCAAACAGCCGATTGTTAATATCGCTGTGAAAATAGCCCAAAATTCAGCGGGCTTTGCAATCCATCCCTTTTCTCGATAGCTTGCAATCAGCATAGCAAGCCCAAGCAAAAGCGTTTGATGTATAATCAAGCTTGAAACTGCTGGAAAAATATAACTTCCATAACCTGATAGCGTATTAAACAGTGGAATTTGATGAATAGAAATCTCAGGATGAAATTGAGTAACTTGACCAAATTTTTCTAAATATTCCTGTAAGGTATATTCAATTGAACCCGCTAAACCAAGTCCCACTTCTTTGGTACGAATAAAATAAGCAGTGCTTAAATAAAGTCCAATCCCTCCCATTTCACCACGTTTTAAGCTATTGGTCAGATTTTCAGGTAACAGTAAAATACCTTCAGCCTTTTGGTTTTTAACCAATTGTTCTGCTTCTAAAAAATTGTCTGTAACTGTAGTAATCCGAATATGTGGACTGTTTGAGGCTTGGCTAATAATTTTAGAAGTTAGGATGCTTTGTTCTTTATCTACGATAACAATTGGAATATCTTCCGCAGATTGGGCTTTATAAGCAGTCGGGTAGAAAAAACTATATAAAAAAACTGCGGCAATCAACGTCGTAAATACGGAACTATTTGCGACGATATTTTTAAAAGTTTGTAAGTAATAAGCCAAAAATGTTTTCATGAGCTAAGCTCCAAAGTATTCTTTTTTAAAAGATGAATACTTAACGCGAGATAAAGCCCCGAAAAAATAACTAGAATGCCTAAAGGTACTAAAGATACCAATATATCGCTTCCAATGACCCATTGTTCAGTCTGCAATTTCGCATAAGGTGTATAAGGAATGATCATTGACCAAAATTGGGTAAATGCAGGGGCATTATTTAAGGGAAGGGTAATGCCTGAAAAACTTGGTGATGAGCCACCATACAGTGCAATAAATCCGAAAGTTTTTGGTAAATCCTTAGTCGCGAGAACCACGGTGCTGCTAATAACAGCATAAGAAAAGTAAAGTAAGAATTGTGCGACTAGAATGAGACTCAATGACCCTGCGATAAAATAGCCTCGAATGTGCGCTAACCAAAACATCCAAGCCCATGTCCAAGCGCAAAAGATGAAGACATAAACTAATATTTTACCCAATAAACTAGTAGCAATATGTTTTGTACTGACCCATTGGTTTAGCGTATTCTTTTTAAATTCTTGCCCAATCGCAAATGCCACACAACAGCACAGTAATAGATGTAATACTGCTGGAACCATGAATGGCTCAAGGAATAATTCATAACTCATATTCGGGTTATAGAGTGTAGAAATCTTGATGTGTGGCGTTGGGATATCTAGATAGGGGATAACGTTTGAAAAATAACTATCTCCCAAGTAATCCGACATACCATTTAAAGTACTGATCAGCATGGCAGATGAAATTGTATTACCAATACTAAAAAAGGATTGATTATAGGCAATACTAATTTGCGCATCTTGTGCTCTAACCAGTCGTTGTTCAGCTCCTTCAGGAATCAATACAAAACCCCAAGCATCTGTTTTATTAATCAGTTGTTCAGCTTCATCTTGACTAGTGGTAATGGTTTTTATGTTTAAAGTATGATTAATGCTGAGTGCATGAATCACTTTGCGGCTCATTTCGCTTTGATCTTGGTCGATCACCACTATGGGCAAATGTTCAGCTTTTCCCGATGAAAACATACTTCCAAAGAGAAGAATCACAAGTAATGGTGCAATGATTGCCATAAAAAAATCGGCTTTATGGCGTTTTAAATAACGCCATTCTCGCAGCATCACTGCAAACATGAGTTATTTAGCCTCTTCAATTTTAAATAAAACACTCATGCCGACTTTTAAATCCGAAATCGACTGTTCAGGAGTTAAGTGAAATTTAAAACTTCGAATATCATAGCCACCTGTTTGGCGTGTACTTTTAATCGTTGCAAAATCACCCTCAGCATCAATTTTTTTGATTTTGAACTGTGCTTTTTGATTGAGCGCAGGAATGAAACCTTCGAGGGTCTTAGTTTTATAAACGGAGTCATAAAGATCTTCACGGATATTTAAACTTACCCATAAATCACGATCCTCAATAATACTGGCGACAGGTACACCTGTAGCAACAAGCTCAGTGGGTTTACCGTAGGTTTTCGATACAGTGCCATCAGTAGGCGAATAGAGTTTTGTTTCAGCCGTGAGCGCATCGGCTTCTTTAACAGCCGCTTGAGCAATTGCAACTTGAGCATCGGCAGTCGATTTTTGTTGTTCTGTACTACCACGTTTAGCTCGTGCGTATTGTTGATAAGCTGCTTCCGATGTTTCACTGGCAGAGGTTTGTGCAGCGAGCATTTCATCTCGACGTTGACGAGAAATGACACCTTGTTGATAGAGATTTTCTCCACGTTTATACGTTGTCGCTGCTAAATCAGCTTGAGTTTTCATTGCTTGCCAATTGGCATATAAGGTCTCAATGTTTTCTTGTTGAGAACCTCGGTAAACAGTGGATTGAAAGGCCATTGCACTTTGTAACGCAGCTTGAGCTTGTTCTTTTTTGGCTTCTAGCTCTGGACTAATAAAGCGAACAAGCGCTTGCCCTTTCTTTACAGGTTGCCCATCGGTTACATAAAACTCTTCGATTCGGCTAGGGACTTTAGTACTGATATGTACTGTTTCAGCTTCAACACGACCCTGTAATTCGATTGTTTTTGGTGAATAAGCTTTCCATAAGCCATAGGCAATTAAACCTAAAACTAAAATAATGATGACAAATATAATAAGCTTAATCTTTCCACGATTTGGTGGTTGCTTTTGTTGCTTTTGTTGCTGAGACATTGCAGCGTTTGATTCTGTCTCTTCCGCTTTATCTGAACTTATAGCTTGTTCTGATTGATTATCTGTCTCTTGATTTTCAACAGTTTGATCTTTATCACGTTCTGAATTGGATGATGATTGATTCTGGCTCATAATTTTCTCCAATTAGCGGATATAGTCAGTACGTGGTTGATTGACATACAGCTTAAATTCATCAACAGAACCATAGCTTTGTAGTAAGGTTGCTAAAGACAAAATATATTTATAAGCATTGAGTGCCATTTCAGATTGAAGTGCATTTAATGCATTTTGTGCATCAATCACTTGAGTCGCGGTGCCCATACCTTCTTTGAATGAAAGCTGTTGAATACGCAAATTTTCTTGAGCTGCTTTCGTATTTTGGGTAAGTAATTGATGGCTGGTTTGCGCAGAATTTAATTCACTGAAGGATTTATACAAAACATTTTCAACTTCTTGTTTAGTTCGCTCAGTCATTAACTCTGCTGCATATTTTTTTAATTCTGCTGCCCGAATATTTTTATTATTATCAATACCTGAAAATAGATTGTATTTTGCCATCACACCGACAATCCAATTCTCTTTACTGTCCAATCCATATTCACCAAAAGCAAAAACACTTGGTTTTTTAGCAGCTTGCTGAACTTTGATATTTTCATTGGCGAGTTGAGTATCCATTTGCAGCTTTTTAATCAAACTGGAGTTTTGATCATAATTGGCGAGAAGCTTATCTAGTGAATGATTTTGTGTTGTATTCACAAAAAGTGGAGTCGTAAGATTTAAACCTTGTTTGGTTTTTAGAAGATTTTGCAAACTAAATTGACTGGCTTGAAGATTAGATTGAGCATTTTGATAAGTACGTTCAGCATTATTACGGGCAACTTCAAATTGCATGCGCTGTCCCTTGTTTATAAATCCTTGTTTTTCTAATTTCAGTGCGTTGTTATAGTGTTCTTGCATTGCATTTAAATTGAAGCGTGTTGTATTCACCAACTGCTGTTGTAATTGCACATTAAAATATGACTGAATCATTTCTAAACGTTGGCTATCTTGCTGTTGCTTTTCACTGATATTGGATCTTTGAGCTTGGATTGACGCTATTTGCTTGGCGCTATTAATTTTTCCGCCCACATATAAAGGCATTACCATAGAAATTGATGTTCTTACGTCATGATCTTCAATCGTGACATCTAAGTTATTTGGAACTTTGTTTAGACCATCACTGACAACTTGATCAAATCCTTGACTGACTTGATCGATCACTTCTGGTGGTAGAACATTTTCCCATTGAGATAACTTATCATCAAAACCACGCGTTAGTGAGTTCTCGAGTCTGCGTTTACTTGATTCTAAAGGAACACTGGTTTCACTATGAAATGAATAAGCACGCGCATTAAGATCAATTCGAGGTAAACCGAGATTTTTAACGGCTTCCATTTCGAGCTGAGACGCTTGTTGAAGAGCTTGCTGAGCTTGAGTTGCATAAGCATTTTCTACAACATATTGCTCAGCCTCGCTATAGCTCAATGGTTGGGCGTATAGATAAGTTGAAAATAAAGCACAACTGATTAAGCCTATACTTAAGCTTAATTGTTTAGGAAACCGTTTGACCTTATGGAAAGATCGATCATGTCGATTCAACATTCGATTATGTCGCAATTTAATAATACCTGCGCTAGTCTAAATTCTTTTTTTAAAATTTAAATATTATGTTTTTAATTAAATAGTTATATCACTCCTATTGGTGTTGTGAATTTGTAAAAAGTAGAGTTTTTAATCTAATTAAATCGCATTAAACTGAGGGTTTTTAACTTAAATCATTATCGTTTCAAAAGCATTGTTAAAATAAATAATTTAGAAAAGCTTATTGAAAAATTTATCATCTTTTTTCATTCTAATTGAAATATTTACTTGATTAGCTGCTGCAAGCTTCGCCAATCTATGATTAAATTCCCATCTCAATTTGTTTCACTTTCACAAGGGAAAACTCATGCGTGCTTATAATTTCTGCGCTGGTCCTGCTGCGTTACCTACTGCCGTTTTAGAAAGAGCTCAACAAGAAATGTTGGATTGGCAAGGTAAAGGTCTGTCGATCATGGAAATGAGTCATCGTAGTGATGACTATGTTGCTGTAGCAGAAAAAGCTGAAGCTGATTTACGTAAGCTCATGAATATTCCTGAAAACTATAAAGTACTCTTCTTACAAGGTGGTGCTTCGCTACAATTTTCAGCAATTCCATTAAATTTATTGGGTAAAAATGCTAAAGCTGACTATATTCATACTGGGATTTGGTCTGAAAAAGCATTAAAAGAAGCAAAGCGCTATGGCGATATTAATATCGTCGAAGCAGGCACTTTAATTGATGGTAAGCATGCAATCACAGAGCAAAATACATGGAATCTTTCAAATGATGCTGCATATGTACATTATGCAGATAATGAAACGATTGGTGGTTTGCAATTTGCATCTATTCCAGAAGTAGATGCACCGCTAGTTTGTGACTATTCATCAAGTATTATGTCTGCACCGTTAGATGTCAGTAAATTTGGCTTAATCTATGCTGGGGCACAAAAAAATATTGGTCCTGCTGGTTTAACGATTGTCATTATTCGTGATGATTTACTTGATCAGGCAAAACCAGAAATCCCAAGTATCCTTAAATATGCTGATCAAGCTAAAAATGGTTCAATGGTGAATACTCCTGCTACTTATGCATGGTATTTATCTGGTTTGGTTTTTGAATGGTTACTTGAGCAGGGTGGGGTAGATGCAATCTATAAAGTAAACCAAGAGAAAGCAAAATTACTTTACGGTTATATCGATGCAAGTCGTTTTTATAATAACCCGATCGCTGTTCCAAACCGTTCAATGATGAATGTACCATTTACATTAGCGGATGAAGCACTGGAAAAGACATTTCTAAAAGAAGCAGAGCAAAATCATTTGCTTAACTTGGCGGGACATCGTTCAGTAGGTGGTATGCGTGCAAGTATTTACAATGCTGTACCTTTAGAAGGTGTACAAGCACTTGTAAACTTTATGGATGATTTTGCTAAACGTCATGGTTGATTCATGATTTTTACATAAAATAAAAGCCCTCATTGATTGAGGGCTTTTTCATAATTGCAATATGGTCGAAAATTAGAATAAGCCAATTTGATGAAATATAAGTGCTGCTAAAAACATACCAAGTAAAAAAAAGCAAAAAGCACCAACATCAAGTTTAAGACCTTGATCACTTGTGTGAATAAGACTCGTGGTCGTCTGTTCTGGTATAATTTTCATTAGAACGCCTAAAAATGCCATTTATGTGATTTTTTGTCACTTAATTGCAGTTTTAGCATAAATATTGGTCTGAATCCATAGGTTACCGCGAATATATTCGCCAATGATAAAGTTTTTATACAAATCATTTTTAGTAGAAATACGGATTAAGATTGCTGGTAAATCATCTTCTAAAACTAAAGTGACGTCATAAAGCGTATATTCAACATCCATAAACTGCATTGTTGTTTTACCAACGATATTACCTTGAAACCAAGCTTCATCTTCTTGACCTAATGTTTCACCGAATAAATAGGCGACCATTTTAGAAAAGTCTACAGTGACAGGTTCTTGATCTTCAGGTGTTTTTGGTTGCCAGTCATTTATCAATTCTTGTAAATTTTCTGGAGCAACGCCATTATGTTCAGTCAAAATTGCATTTAAAGCACGATGATGTTTTATTGAAGCTGGATCATCAACAATGATTTTCTCATCTTTTGCGACAGTTTCTAATTCATATGCCCATGCATTAAATTGAACTTGATAGGTCTGATCCTTATCATATTGACAACTATTTACACTGAATAAATTATCGAATGCATAAATAACCGTATTGGTATTTAAATTTAAACGCAATACAGCCTGTGTTTCAGAATCACAGGTAATAATACGGTCAATTTTCGCATCATATTTATATGGGCTTTCAAAACTTGGAAATGCTGTTTTTAATGCACGAGGCTTTTGATCTTCGACTGCAATAATTTGGTTAATTGAGGCTGCTTGACCACTTGGTCCTTGTATTAACCAAAATGATTGATCCATCTCATGTTCATCTTCACACAGACCCATCGGCATGACAGGAGCATCAAGTGCTAATCCTAACCATTTAGGAACATCAGTTTCAGGCGTATCGGTTAGTATATTCCAATGCTCGACATGGTTACCGAAGTTTTGATCTTGAATTCTAATGATTTCTGGACTGTTTTGATTTTTCATAAAGCATGATGCTAAAAAGATTGAACTTATTCTATTAAATCGAGGGTAAGCTGCGTTTTTCAAGTCCTGATATGTAAAACTCTAAAATTAATTTAATTTTGAAAATTATTTAGTCGCATCGATAGCTCAACGAGATGATCAAGAGCATCATTTTAACTCTACTTTTATCTTATCTGCTACACTGTATTTTTGTTCTCAAGAGCTTTCGCTAACGTGCTGCCATTTAAATTATGGGTAGATGCTGATGCTTTACCTAAAATTTTACGAGAAGTGATTTTACGTGCTTCTGATCGTTATCAATTAGAAGTTACTTTTGTCGCGAATCAAAATGTTGGTATTACGCCATCTTTGCGTATTAATTCTATTCAGGTCATGAGTGGCGCTGATCAAGCCGATAAAGAAATTGTTGATCGTATGCAGGAAAATGACATTGTCATTACACAGGATATTCCTCTTGCTGCCCAAGTCATTGAAAAGGGTGGAATTGCAATTCATCCTCGTGGTGAGGTTTATACCACTGCAAATGTAAAAGCACGTCTTCATTTACGTGACTTTATGGATACTTTGCGTGGAGCAGGTGTACAAACAGGTGGACCACCGCCGATCTCAGAGCGAGATAAGCGAGAGTTTTCTAGTTCTTTAGATCAAACGATTTTCAAACAAAAACGAAAAACAAGTTCTTGAGCTGTTAATGCCATCACGTCTTAATTTAATGTTCACTTATGGACTATTGATATTTATTTGGGCAACGACACCATTAGCAATTGTATGGAGCGTTTCTGATATCTATTCAATGTGGGCATTAGTTTTGCGTTTTTTTATCGCTTTACCTTTGGCGATAGCAGTTTTACTAATTTTAAAAATTCAATTTCCAATCAATAAAATAGCAGTACTTAGTTATATCGCTGGCTCTCTGAGTTTAATCGGATCACAAATTTTTACTTATGCTGCCACTGCATATTTAAGTTCAGGTTTGATCGCTTTAATGTTTGGTTTAGCGCCAATTATGGCAGGGCTGATTGGCAGATTTGGCTTTCAGCAAAAATTAGCGGCTTTACAGTGGCTTGGAATGGGCACTTCAATTATTGGATTAGCAATGATTTGCTTAAGTGGCAATCAAAAACATGTCCAACCAATGGGCATTATTATGATGCTTATTAGTGTTTTTGCTTATTCATTGTCAATTTTTTTAGTGAAGAAAATTAATGCGTTTGTACAACCTATTGCACAAGCAACAGGTTCAATTTTAGTGTCTACCTTACTGGCTTTAATGCTGTTACCTTTTATTTGGCAATATGCTCCAACTCAATTTCCATCGCTTAAGTCATTATTGGCATTGATCTATACCGTGGTAATGGCGTCTTTGATTGCGATGTTTTGTTATTTTAAATTGGTACAAAATTTAAAAGCGACGACGCTATCTCTCACTACCGTCATGACACCTATGTTAGCGATACTGATTGGAGCTTATCTCAACCATGAGCAGCTATCTGCTCAGGTATTTGTTGGTGCGAGCATTATTCTGTTTGGATTATTTCTTTATTTTTATAAAGATTTACAAACCTATCGTCGTTTAAAAATATAAGTAATTGAAGCTTTAGAGTTGATGATGATCCGTTTGTTGAGTTTCTTGGATACTTTCAGCTAATTTTGCGCGATCTTGCGGATTCAAGGTAATGAAATAAGCACCAATTCGGAATTTACCTTGTTCTTCAGCCGTGCTGTAAGCCACTTGTGCTGTTGCAGCGATATGAAACGAGTTTTCTGGATGGCTTAAAGTAATGTGTATATAAGTACCTTCATTGAGATCTTGCGTACTAAAAAAACTTAAACCATTTTCCGAAAAGTTAACTTGCTCAGGTACAGGCAACATCGATTGAACAATATTGTCATAGAAAGAACCCGTAATTAGATTCAGTTTTTGATTAAATAGGGATAAGATTCGAGCAATTTGTTGATCTTTTTCATTTAATTGTTCTAATTCGTAGCGAAACGCATGATCAAATTGATCTAATTCATCAAGTAGTAGAAAATAGCGTGGCAATACAAAATGAGAATCATAGGGATCATTCAGTGCAACATCGTCTGGAATGACTTGATAGTTGATTCTTAACACAGCATCGATACGAGACATCACTCGACGTTCCGTATTGTCGTCAACAAGATGATGTTGTGAATTTTCCATAATAAATCACCTCGGACTAGATGGTATGTTTAAGCCAGTTTCGCTGTATATAGGGTTGAGATACACTCGTGCTCGGCGAAGTAATCATTTTATTTCTTTTATTGCCTTGGTTTCCATGATTGGTTTAACTCTTGGCGTTGCTGTGCTCATTACAGTGTTATCTGTCATGAATGGTTTTGACCGCGAATTAAAAAATCGCGTTCTGGGCATGGTACCACAAGCCACTGTTTCTTCTACCCAAATTCTAACAGATTGGCCTGAGCTTGTAAAAAAAGTTGAGAGTCATCCTCATGTAACTGGTGTTGCTCCTTTTACCCAATTACAGGGTATGCTCACTGCACATGGTCAGGTTGCTGGGATTATGGTGACAGGGATTGAACCAGAATATGAAAAAAAGGTTTCAATCATTCAAAATCATATGGTTACAGGTGATTTAAATGCCTTAAAGAAGGGTGAGTTTGGTATTGTCCTTGGTAAGGATATGACCGACGCACTTGGTTTGGGTCTAAATGATAATGTCACTTTAGTTTTACCTGAAGCAACACCTTCACCTGCAGGTGTGGTTCCGCGTTTTAAACGCTTTAAAATTGTTGGTATTTTTAGTGTGGGTGCAGAAGTGGATTCAATGGTGGGTTATATCGCCTTGAATGATGCTTCAACCTTATTGCGTTTACCCGATGGTGCTCAGGGTGTTCGTTTAAAACTAGATGATATTTTTGCTGCGCCTAAAGTTGCTGATGATATTGTGAGTCAATTACCAAGTAATTTCTATGCATCAAATTGGACTTATACTCATGGGAATTTGTTCAATGCGATTCAAATGGAAAAGACTTTAGTCGCTTTATTGTTGGTTCTGATTATTGTCGTTGCAGCATTTAATATTGTTTCGTCATTGGTTATGGTTGTAACAGACAAAAAATCTGATATTGCTATTTTACGTACGCTTGGCGCTTCTCCATCCATGATCACTAAGATATTCATGGTGCAAGGAACAGTGATCGGTGTGATTGGAACAATTGCTGGTACGATTTTAGGTGTGACTTTAGCTTTAACTATTAGTGATATTATTTCTTGGTTTAATACCGCTTTGGGTTTAAACCTCTTTGATGCTTATTTCGTTCACTATCTTCCTTCTTATCTCAGGTGGCAAGATGTTGCGATTATTGTGACTGTATCACTGTTAATGAGCTTTTTTGCAACGATTTATCCTGCTTTACGTGCAGCGAAAGTTCAACCTGCTGAGGCATTACGTTATGAGTAAGGTTGTTTTAGAAGCAAAAGATATTTATAAGCATTTTGATGATGGCAAAAGTAAAGTTGAAGTCATTAAAGGTCTTTCACTGCAAGTGAATGCAGGTGAATTTGTCTCGATTGTTGGTTCAAGTGGCTCAGGTAAAAGTACGCTTTTACATGCTTTAGGTGGCTTAGAACAACCTTCACAAGGGCAGGTTTTTTTACAAGGGCAACGTTTTGATAATTTAGGCGAGGCTGAGCGGGGCTATAAACGTAATCAATATTTAGGTTTTGTTTATCAGTTTCATCATCTCTTACCTGAGTTTTCTGCTTTTGAAAACGTTGCTATGCCATTAATGCTACGCAGTGACAGCAATTTTAAAGATGTAAAAAAGCAAGCTGAATATTTGCTTGATCGCGTCGGATTGTCTCACCGAATGGATCATAAACCTGGTGAATTATCGGGTGGTGAACGCCAACGTGTTGCTTTAGCTCGTGCATTGGTCACAAAGCCAGCAGTTGTACTTGCCGATGAACCAACGGGTAATCTTGATCGTAAAACAGCATTAAGTATTTTTGAATTACTCACAGATTTGAAGAAAGAGCTAAATATGGCGATGCTGATCGTGACGCATGATGAGCAATTAGCACAATCAGCTGATTCAATTTTACATATGCAAGATGGTTTATGGATTGATCATAAATAATTTTTGTTTAATACCTTGTTAAAGCCCTGAAAAAGGGCTTTAATTTTGCCCTTAGAAAAATCAAAAACTTCATTATAAGTACATGTTAAAAATTATTTTGTTGGGCTGGATTGCAGGAATTGCGATGATGGGGCACCACTTCAGTTTTGTATCTACATCATGGTGGATATGGCTAAGTATCGCGATGATTATCTTTGGTATGGGTTGTATTAAACGCAATCTGTATTTTGATCACTCTCTTTATAAATGTCTAATTTTAATCAGCGCCAGTTGGGCGCTATTTTGCACTGGATATCATTTTGCAGATTCAAGATTAGAACAAAGACTTGAACTAAGAGAGTTAGAAACACAGCCATTTGAAGCAATTGTTTATATCAAGAAGATAGATGAACCAACCCTAGAAGGGCATAAGCAAGTCGCGGAAATACTCAATCGACATGCTCAACCTGTTAATTGGATGCTTTATTTAAAAAATAATCGTCATGTATCGATTAACACGCAAACTTTGCAACTTGGACATTATTATCGAATTTATGGCAAGATCAAACCAGCGCATAGCTATGCTATTGCTGGAGCATTTGATCAGGAAAAATGGTTTTTACAGCAAAATATAATGTCAGCATTCTCTGTACAAAATATCCAAGCTCTAACATTAGATGAGGTATATGGCTTAGGTTATCAACCTCATTTAAAACAACAACAAGCCATTCCAGCGAAATTTTTATTAGAGATTGAAAAAATCCGTTTAACGTTTCGGCAAATGTTGGAACGATCTTCCTTGAATAACAAAGGTTTACTTTTAGCTTTACTCACAGGGGATGAAAGTCTTTTATCTAGCACTCAGAAAGATCAGTTTCAACAGTTGGGTATTTCTCATTTATTGGCGATTTCAGGTCCACATGTTTTGATCTTTGCATTTATGTTTACTTGGTTGCTGAAAATAACGGTTCAACGTTTTCATCCAAAGCTATATTTATGGAAACCTAGACAAATTTTATTGCTCTTGCCATTTGTCTTTAGCGTTTTACTATACGTCGCCTTTGTTGGTTTTGAAATCCCTGCAATGAGGACGTTGTTAACCGTTAGCATCGCCAGTCTTTTTCTAATTTTTCGACAATCACTCCAACCATTTGCTTTACTCGTGTATAGCGCGAGTTTTCTACTTATTTATGATCCATTTAGTATTCTATCCGCTGCATTTTGGTTGTCTTATGGCGCTTGTTTTATTTTATTAAGAATTTATCAGACCATAGAACAATTGCCTAAAGATCAGATTGCAACTGTCTCACAACGATTTTTTTTCATAATTAAAATATTAGTCGAATCACAGTGGAAAATATTTGTTGCCTTGATGCCGTTGGTCTTAATTTTTTTCCAACAAATTTCTTGGGTCGCGCCATTTAGTAATTTAATTGCTATTCCTTTACTAAGTGGCTTAATTGTTCCTGTGAACATTTTTGCAGCATGTGTATGGCTCATTAGTGCTCCACTAGGACAGTTTTTCTTTCAGATCAGTGATTCGTTACTTTCTTTATTAATGGTCATGCTGAACGTTTTACAGGCCATTTCACCTGATTTGTATGGTGTAAGTTGTACACCATTAATGATGCTTTGTTTGATTATCTGCATATTGATTATTTTTATGCCAAGAGGAACCATTCCGAAAGCTTGGGCAATCATTTGTTTTTTACCGATATTGTTTGGCTTAAAAGCTCAACCCACTGTTTTAAGTATTTTAGATGTAGGTCAAGGACAAGCAGTTTTATTACAACATCCTGAACAGGTTTGGATGATTGATACAGGTGGATCTTATGATGAGAGCAAATTTAGCTTAGGTGAGCGAGTGGTGATCCCTTTTCTTAGGCAACAAGGAGTTCGGTCTTTAGATCATGTGGTTTTATCTCATCTAGATCAAGACCATAGTGGGGCTTTTAATTCGATACAAAATGAGTTTGAAATTGGTAACGTACAGTCGAATGAACGAAATGAAAAAATTAAGTTTAAGGATAATTTTTCATTTTGCCAGCAAGGTCAAAACTGGTCATATGCGAATCTAAAGATTGAAATATTATTTCCACATCCACAAGAGTTGATTTATGCAAAAGATCAACAGAATGAATATTCATGTGTGGTTTACATCCAGTTTCTCAATGCACAACCTTATCAAAATTTTCTCATTATGGGCGATGCGGGATGGGAAACTGAATATAAGTTATTGCAGCAATATCCTGACTTAAAGGTTGATGTTTTAGTGCTTGGACATCATGGTAGTAAACATAGTTCTGCATATGATTTCTTAGCAGTATTAAAACCTAAAATAGCAATTGCATCAGCAGGCGATAACAATCGCTATGGTCATCCGAGTGAGGAAGTGAAAAACCGATTGGAAGCTTTAAATATTCCATTATTTAATACAGTACAAACAGGGACAATAAGTTTTAGCTTTGATAATGGAAAGGTAGAAATTAAACAACAGCGCCATGCACTCAAATGGCTAAATAGAGAATAGCCTAAGCAAACTTATCAGTTTTTACTTACGGATTTCAGCAATTTTGATGAGTGCAGTGTTTTCATCAATATCATAAATTTTCTTTAAAGCAGGATTGGCACTAAAGCGTTTATAGCTCCAATGATAATGTTCGGGATATTGCCGAATCAATTTTTCTAAAGTTTGATGAATCACCAAGGTGCCATCTTCGGCACTCCCTTCATAAATACGAGGATCAATAGGTTCAATAAACATATCAAAACCATCTTGCTCATTTCTTTTTGCATATATAAGTAAAGCTTTTGCTTTGGTTTTTTGAATCAGTTTCGCACTCAAACTACTTGAGGCTAGAGGTATACCAAAGTATTCAATCATTTCACCGCCATGATCTGGTGTATGATCAGGTAGTATTGCGGTCGTTCCACCTTGTTTTAATGCTTTAAAAATTTGTCGAACACCACTTTCATCAGTTGGTACTAAATGGGCTTGTTCACGACTACGTGCATTACGTACAAATTGATCGGCATCAGGATTTTTAACTGGTTTATACAATATCGTCATTTGAGTATATTGTGATAACCATGCATTCATGACTTCCCATGTCCCAAAATGAGGAACAATTAAAACCAAACCTTTCTGCTCTGCTAATGCATCATGTAAATATTGCTCGCCTACAACAGTCTGAACGCGCTTGATATTTTTTTCATTGCTAGCCCCCCAAATACTCAAAAACTCAAAATATGCAGTGAGTTCATTGCGAATAGCATGGGCACTAAGCTGTTGATATTCAGTTTCAGTGAGGTTTGGTAGTGCGATCTTTATATTTAAACGAATAATTTTTGATATCTTTGACAGTGGAAGTCGAGTCACTAAACCAGCAACTAAGCCAGCGACTAAGCGACCTAACTTAATGGGTTGACGGCTGATCAACTTGATCAGAGCATAATTACGGCGGTTCGCTTTTGATTGTGTCATTGATCAAAAATAAGAGAATTACAAGAAGAAAGTATAATGCATAAAATAATTATAAGTTAAAACATGTTATTTAAACAGTTTTGTGTAAATCAACGTATATAATAAACTCACTTTAAAATATTGGATTGGAATCTTATGTCCGATTGGCCACCAAAACCACAAAATGAATCTACAAATAGTAATAACGTGACAGGTAAAGAATGGCAGATATTAGAAAAAGCTGTTTTAGCCTCTGTCGAAGAACAACGTCGAAGCCGCCGTTGGGGTATCTTTTTTAAATGCTTAGGTTTTGCTTATTTGCTAATTGTATTGTTAGCAATGAGTAAGGGTTGCTCTACGTCTAATGAGAAATCAACAACGAGTATAAGCAGTAATCACTTGGCTGTGGTTGATATTATCGGAACGATTGATTCTTCAAGTAGTCAATCTACGGTAAATAGCGAAGATACCAGCAAAGCATTGAAGCGTGCATTTGAGGCGAGTGGAAGTAAAGCTGTTGCTTTAAATATAAACTCTCCTGGTGGTTCTCCTGTTCAATCTGATGAAATTTGGCAAGAAATTCGTTATTTGAAAAAACAGTATCCTGAAAAGAAAGTTTACGCTGTTATTGGTGATATGGGCGCATCTGGAGCGTATTATATTGCATCTGCTGCTGATGAAATTATTGTCAACCCATCTAGTTTAGTGGGTTCAATTGGCGTAATTATGCCGAATTATGGGTTAAGTGGATTAGCTCAAAAGTTAGGTGTGGAAGACCGTACACTGACTTCTGGTAATAACAAAGATATTTTGAGTATGACCAAACCCATTAATCCAGCACAGCAAGCTCATGTACAATCTGTTTTAGATAATGTACACACGCATTTTATCAATGCAGTGAAAGAGGGACGCGGTAAACGTTTAAAATCTAATGATCCTGCGGTTTTCTCTGGTTTATTCTGGACTGGTGAACAAGCAATTGCTTTAGGTGTTGCTGATCGTAGTGGAAGTTTAACCACATTAATGCGTGATCTTAAGGTTGATCAAAAAGTAGACTATACCGTTCAGCGTAATCCATTAGAATCAATATTGGGACGTATGGGTGCAAAGATTGGTGAGGGAATAAGTAGTTCTCTAACCGCTCAGTTAGAAGCTCAACAAAACGCAAAAATACAGTAGGATATAACTCCCATATGCCAATCAGAGCGATGCTTTGATTTTAATTAGGCTGTGGACATCACAGCCTTTTTATTTGAAAAATTACTACGGAGTTATCATTTTAATTTGCATTGCATATTTAGAACGAGATAATTGACCAATCATTGAAAAAATTAAAGACAAGCTTATGAAACCTTTGATTCATTTTGCCCATGCCAATGGTGTTCCATCTAAAGTTTATCAAAAGCTTTTTGATCAATTAAAAGATCAATACGACATTATCTATGTAGCTGAGATTGGTACAGATAAACGTTATCCAATTACGCATGGTTGGACGCATTTGGTTGATCAAATTATTGATAGTATTGTGCAACAGTCAAAAGGTCGAAAAGTCATTGGTTTGGGACACTCTTTAGGCTCAGTTTTGACACTAATGGCTGCTTATCGCCGTCCTGAATTATTTTCGCAAGTGATTATGCTTGATCCTCCATTTATTATTGGTAAAGCTTCTTTTGCTTTTCATCTTGCTAAAATTTTTAATCCTAAATTAGTCGATAAGATTACACCTGCTGGATTGTCCGCGCGTCGTCGTGATCATTGGGATTCACGTGAACAAGCAGCTGAGCTTTTAGGTTCTAGAGGATTTTATCAGCACTTCGATACAGATTGTTTTCAGGCTTATATTGATTATGCTTTAACAAATGACCCAACGCGTGGTGGCGTGACACTTACTATTCCAAAAAATGATGAAGTAAAATTGTTTAGAACCACCCCTTCAATGTGGTGGTTACCAATGCCGAAGCCTAAAGTTGCTGTAAATATGGTAGTAGGGACAGATAGCGTTTTCTTAAAACAGAAACTCCCGCAAGTTGCTCAAAAGAAATTAGGTATTCCTTTTTCAGTTGTCGAGGGTGGTCATATGTTCCCACTTGAACATCCTGTTGAAACAGTAGAGAAAATTAGAAGTTTAATTGTTTAAGTAGAATAAAAAACACATCCGAGGATGTGTTTTTTTATTCTAGAATTGCGCGAACTGAATTGGTCGCTCCAAAGGTTTCTGATTGAAAAATGCCTGACCATCTCTCCAAGTCAGTTGACCATTACATAGCCATTCTGCAACTTGAGGATAAATAAAATGCTCAAGTTTGTGCACACGCTGAGCAAGTGTCTCAACCGTATCGTTAAGGTGGACTTCTATCGCAGATTGAGCAATGCTTTGACCAGCATCAAGTTCTGCTGTAACAAAATGAACCGTACAACCATGAAAGCGATCACCCGTATTCAAAACACGTTGGTGTGTATTGACTCCCTTATAGTAAGGGAGAAGGGAGGGGTGAATATTTAACATTTTACCTTGCCAATGGTTGACAAAGCTTGGTGTTAAAATCCGCATAAAACCAGCTAGAATCACTAAATCAATTTGCCATGCTAATAGTTGTTGATGCATGGCTTCATCAAAACTTTCTCTATTTGGAAAGTCTTTGTGTGAGACGACAGCAGTAGCAATATTGGCTTGTTTAGCACGTTCTAAAGCATATGCATCAGCTTTATTTGAAAGTACACCAATGATTTGCCCTGAAAGATTTGTATCAATCAGGGCTTGTAAGTTGCTACCATTGCCTGAGACAAGTACAGCAATTCTCATTATGCAAAGATCACGCGAATTTTTTCGTCTGCACCTTCAACTGATTCAGCATTTTCTTGGATATAACCAATTTTCCATGCCTTTTCGCCTTGGGCATTTAAGAGATCAATCGCTTTATCTGCTTCGCTCGCATCAACGGCAATTACCATACCAACGCCACAGTTAAAGGTACGATACATTTCAAAGCGTTCTACATTACCTTCACGTTGTAACAGTTGGAATAACTCTGACCATTCCCAGCTAGATTCATTGATAACTGCTTGAGCGCCATTTGGAAGTACACGAGGAAGGTTACCTGGTAAACCACCACCAGTAATATGTGCCATAGCATGAACATCTACTTGTTTGCAAAGCTCTAACACAGGTTTTACATAAATACGAGTTGGCTCCATTGCAACATCTGCAAGTGGGCGACCATCAACGATTTGAGTTAAATCAACGTTTTTAACATCTAAAATTTTGCGAAGTAATGAATAACCATTTGAGTGAGCACCGCTTGATGCAACACCAATTAATACGTCACCTGATTTTACTTTCGAACCATCAATAATTTTACTGTGCTCAACAACACCTACAGCAAAACCAGCAAGATCGTAATCTTCACCTTCATACATACCAGGCATTTCAGCAGTTTCACCACCAACTAATGCACAACCTGCAAGTTCACATCCTTTACCAATACCTGTTACAACATCTGCCGCAACATCAACATTCAAATGACCTGTTGCATAGTAATCCAAGAAGAAGAGGGGTTCAGCACCACATACAAGCAAGTCATTTACACACATTGCAACTAAATCTTGACCAATCGTATCGTGACGATTTAAGTTAAGTGCTAAACGTAATTTTGTACCTACGCCATCTGTGCCAGACACCAATACAGGTTCTTCATAACCTTTTGGGATTTTGCATAAGGCACCAAAACCACCTAATCCGCCCATGACTTCAGGACGAGTGGCGCGTTTAGCGACTGATTTGATACGATCGACTAGTGCGTCGCCCGCTTCAATGTCGACGCCCGCATCTTTATAGCTTAAACCAGTATTTGGGGTAGAAGTTGAGTTGCTCATAGTGAAGTCTCCGCATTGGCGGCAGATTATAACCCGAATATACGAAACTCTTATGTTATTTATGCTCGAAAATGCTATCTTTATTTAAATTTTTTTCTATTTATAACGACTACACAAAAAAAGGCTAGATTTTATGCAAGATCAGGTACTACGTCGTATCTTCATCCTCGCAGGGCTCGCATTATTACTCTGGATTTTATATCTGCTAAAACCAGTTGTGTTGCCTTTTGTAGGTGCTTTTTTTATAGCTTACCTTTTTAGTCCACTTGTAGATGTTCTTGTAAAAATAAAATTACCGAGATGGTTGGCTATCAGTTTAGTTTTCGTTGGAATAGGCGTTACTTTAACGATTGTATTATGGTTCTTAGTACCTTTGGTTTGGAAACAATTGATTTATGCTCGGGATAGTATTCCAGCGGGTATACATTGGATTAATGCAACTTTTTTACCGTGGGTATCAAATACATTTAATGTCGTTCCGATGGAGCTAGACACAGAACAAATTTCAAAAGCTGTGATGGAATATATTCAAACCAATTACAGTGCGGATAGTATTCAAACAATGGCTTTGCGTTTGGCACAGTCTGGTTTGAATTTTATTCAGATAGGTGGCATATTTATTCTTATACCTATTATTTCTTTCTATTTTTTACTTGACTGGGAAAGAATGCTACAAAGTTTACGTCGTTTGATTCCTCGTAAATATGAAGCATCGACCTTAACAATCGTGCGTGAATGCCACAGTGTATTAGGGGCATTCGTTAAAGGTCAGTTCCTAGTTATGCTACTTCTAGGCATTGTCTATGCAGTCGGATTACAGGTGATTGGTCTAGAAGTTGGATTGATTATTGGTATGGTCGCTGGGTTAGCGAGTATTATTCCTTACTTAGGTTTTGGAGTAGGAATTATTGCAGCTGTCATTGCGACGCTCTTTCAATTTGGTCTTGATTGGACACAGCTACTTCTTGTTGGTGTGGTATTCATGATTGGTCAAATGGTTGAAGGATATATTCTCCAACCATTTTTATTAGGAGATAAAATTGGTTTATCGCCAGTTGCTGTGGTATTTGCTGTTTTAGCAGGTGCGCAACTTGGAGGTTTCCTTGGTATGTTGATTGCGTTACCTGTAGCAGCAGTGATTGTTGTTCTGTTAAAACATGCACGGGATAATTATGAGAAAAGCCAGTTTTATGTATTCCCTGCTGAAGTGACTGTGACCCCAAAAGGTTCTCAGCATATCAATGTCGAAACACAGCAAGTAGAGCTTGATATTGAAATAAAAAACTCTCAAGATACAGAGACTTCAAACCCGAATGACTTAAAGTAATTGAGGGATTAACTACTTATATGCGTCAACTACAATTGGATATCGAACCTCAACTGGATGCAAGAATTAGTGATTTTTGTGGGCCAGGTTGGGGACATGTAGTTGATGCTATTCGACAGTTACATACAGGATTAGTAAAACGATTCTATGTCTATGGCGGTGCTGGAACTGGAAAAAGTCACTTATTATCTGCGATTTGTGATTCTTATTTAGAACTAGGGCGTCCCGCAATTAAGGTTTCATTATTAGAGTTGCTAGATGCGCCAATCGAAGCAATTACGTCATTAGAGTTTTATGATTTAGTCGCTTTAGATGATATAGATGCTATTAGTGGCGTACCACATTGGCAAAAAGCGATTTTTCATTTAATGAATAATCATGAGGGGCAATTGGTGTTTTCTTCGAGAGTAGCACCAATTGAATTAAAGCTTGAACTCCCAGACTTACAATCTCGCTTAACTCAAACAGTTAGTGTCAAAGTTCCAAATGGCAGTTCTTACATAGATCGACACGCTTTGCTACAATCGGTCATGACAAGACGAGGAATCCACTTCGATCAACAAATCGTTGATTATTTGCTGATGAATGGTCCTCATCAGGCTTCTATTCTCTTGCAGACACTTGCCCAACTAGAAAAGATGCTAAAGGGTGAAAAAACTAAGCTTTCGAATACAACACTCAAGCAAATTTATGCCTTGATAGATGAATATCGGCAATAGTATAAAATTTCTTGAGTAATTGAGAGAGCTATGACAAAGTACGCACAAAGGAATGTAGTTGCAAATTGATACTTTGCACAACTAAAAAAAATGAAAAATAGAAGGAGATTGGTATGCTCAAACGGACGCTTGCCTGCGCTTTATTTGCGATTACTGGACATGCATATTCTGCGGATATTCAAGTTACAACATTAGTTGATGACGAGAACTATACTGGCTGTTCATTACGAAATGCCATTGAGTTTTTGAATAAGCGAGATCAAAAGGAATATGAAAATGGTTATATGGGGTGCGGAAATAAAGATTCTTCCTCGATTATAATTTTACAGCGTGATAAAGAATACCTTCTCAATAAGCAGGTTGATATTAAAGCATCTTTGACTATTTCTACGATTTCAGCTGGCGATTTTAGTGATATAAAAAAAGGTTTACATAATGCCACAATAAAGATGAAAGGTACAGATCGTATTTTTAATATCGATGATGGAACAGTAGAAAAAGAATTAATCAATGTTTCATTAAATGAGTTAAATCTTCAAGGCTCTAATACTAAGGTGTTAGAAGGTGGTTTGATTTTAAATCGTGAAAATTTATTAATACAATATTCAAGATTGTCGGGAGGGAATGCTACTTTTGGTGGGGCGATTAATAATAAGGGGATTTTAAGTGATAAAAATACTGCCGGTAAAATATATGTAAATAATAGTATTTTGGAAAATAATGAAGCCGACCAAGGTGCTGTTATATATAGTGATATGCCTCGATATTTTTTCGCTCAATCAGTTTTAAAGAATAACAAAGTAAATAAGAATGGTGCGATTCTTTATGTCGATAAATCCTTTAATGATGAGGCAATAGCAGCTGTTTTAGCTACGGGTTTTTCTGGAATTCGTAATAGTACAATACTTAATAATAAGGGAGGGTACTTGGCTAATATTAGAGAAGGAATGACAATAAACAATATTACAGCAATTTATAATGATATGGGTTTTTATTTAGAGGCACCAAAATGGAATTCCAAGGTAACTAATGGTAATGATACAAGCACAACCAAAGAACCGAGTGCTTTTATCACAAACAGTATAATAACAAAGAATAATATAAATTGTGTTGCTGCAAGTAATGATGAAACAGTTATTCAAACCAATTTAACAGAAAATGAGTGTAATCGAAACGCTTCTGTAGGAAATCCTAATTATTTAATTGGTAATAATCAATTAGTTGCTGGTGGAGTGGTTGAGTCTGATAATTGTGATTTCCCACAAGATCAAGGTTTACTATGTCCTTATTCTACGCCAAAAGATCAAATGTTAGGTTTCTTTCAGCCTAGATTACTTACTTCATATCAAAACTTGTCCCAATCCTTAATTGTTAATAAAGGAAGAATTTATAGTGATGGAAATACTTTAGGTCTGGTTGGATGTGAAAGTGTCGATCAACGAGGAAAGAGTCGTAGTTTGAATGCAGAGTTATGTGATTTAGGTGCAATTGAATTAGTAGTAAATCGAAGTGATATTCAAATAGCTGGCGGAGTAATTTTATATGGTGAGCTAGCCAAATTTAATATTTCTAATAGTTTATTAGATGGTGAGTTATTGGATGCAGAAAGTTGTAAGGTTTTACTAAAACGGGAATTTGATTCTAAAGGGCAGCCATGGCAATCAGGATGTCTAGAAATAGAACAGACAGAAACTGTCTCGAAAGGAAAGCTAAGTCTAGATAATAATGGTAATGTTCAGTATACCCCAAATGGAAATTGGCATGGGGCTGATAAATTTAATATTCGAGTCATCACTACAATTACTCGATTAAATAACGCATCAAACTATTATATAGATATCCCAGTTTCTGTTTTACAGAATCCACCTAATAGATTTGAGAGTAAAACTGTAAACGTTGGTAGCTTTAATTTAACTTGGGTTTTGGTTTTATTTGGATTACTTGGATTACGCCGATTTAAGTCTTAATCATGGATGATGAAAATGAATAAATACAAAAAAGCTTTATTAGCTACATTAGTCATTGCCTCTATGCCATTAATAGCTGCAACTAACAATGAACCTATTAAAGTTACAACGTTTGAAGATGAGGATAATGAAAATCCAAATAGTTGCTCCTTGAGAGAGGCTCTTGAAACAGCTAGAAAACGTGTTTCATATGGTGGTTGTCAGGTCACTGATACTTCTAATCAGCCTAAGACTATTCAGCTTGAAGCAGGTGTATATAAATTAAATAAAGAGCTTGAACCTGAAGTATCAGTAACTATTTTAGGTGCAAGTCCTGTAGATTGGCAAAATAAAAATGTACTAATTAATGATGCTGTAAATCAGTATCCAGCCCCTGTTGAATTAAAGACAACAATTCAAGCAACTAACTCACGTATTTTTAATACAACTAAGGGTAAACAATCTTTAACGCTCACAAATTTGATTTTATCTAATGGCTCAGCTCCAAGTGGTGAAAATGGTGGTGCAATATATGCTGGTGCTAATATTAATTTATTAAGTACTAATATTGTTAACTCTAAAGCATTAACTGGTTCCGGTGGTGCTATTTTTCTAGCAGGTTTAACTGGTGATTTATCAATTTCAAAGAGTCTGATTCAAGCTAACAATTCACTTCATGGAAGTGTGTTGGCAATGACAGATAGAGATGATTTGGAATATATAAAAAGAAAAATTGATATTAAGTCAAGTAGTTTTGTCTATAACGGTGCTAATGACTCTTTAAGTATGATGGAGTTTTCTGGTCAGCCTACAGTTGTTCTTGAAGCAAACACAATTGCTAAAAATAATGTCAGTTTTACTGCTGGGAATTTAATAAAATTTTCAGGAGATACTAAGGCTAGTTCTGAACCAAATAATAATACAAGTATCTTGAGTAAAAATAGTTCAATTCAACTGAACAGTAATACAATAGTTGAGAATAAGGGATATACAACTTTTTTATACGACAAATTGGGCATTAAATTACTAACATTTAATATTATTGCATATAATGGTGATGTTAATAGTTATGCTTGTAGATATTTGTTAGGTGATACAAATGGAATTGAAAAAGCTGGTATAAGTATTTTTTATAATGCATTTTCTCTAAGTGGTAATAATAAGTGTGATTTACCGGAAGATACTTTTAAAGATAATAAGACTAATATTGATATTAGTTCAGTTTCAAAAGAAAAATTAATTAGTACGCTTATACCGCCATCTGCTTACACTGCTTTTTTACCAATTTATTATCCTAAAAGGAATGCAAAGGATGAATTAAGTTTGGTTAATGTTAGTCCTAATGGAGTAACATTATGTAGTACCATTGATCAGCGTGGTTTGCCGCGCTTGACTGATGGTGTATTGTATTTTACTCCAGACTCTATAAACACTTGTGATATAGGTTCTATTGAGTTAATGAGGTTAACTGCTGGTGATATTAAGGATTTATCTAATTCATCAATCAGTAAATTAATTTCTGATTATAAAAGTGAAAAAGAGTTCTTTGCTGATCTTGTCCAGTCTCCAAATAATTCAGATTACCTAATCTATTATAAATCTCGCTTGAAACAATATACTGATTTAGTCGAAAATTTTACTAATGAAGAGTTAAAGAAGCAAAACTTAAAATATAGAGCTATTTATGTCGATTTGAAATCGAACAAGTTACCGTTACCACAAGAAGTAGAAATTAATGATGGAGATAATCAGGGTGCTCATAAGTTAGATTTTTTCACGCCTGAATTGTATGATATACAAGTTGAAGATATAGGTATGGGTACTATTAATGATGTAATTAGTCAAGTTAATAAAGATCCAAATCTAGTGTGTAAGTGGAATGCTAACTTACAGCAGATTATGATTTATCGTAAAGATGATGCTATTACTTCATCTAGTGAGAAAGCTTATTGTAAATATACGATTACATATAAAGCTGATAATAAAATACAGTCTACTGGCTTATTAAGTGCAGCATTTATTAATAATCCTCCTGTTGCAAAAGATACTTCAGTAACGCTTAAATATCAACAAGCTGAAAAGGTTAAGATTAATCTTTTAGATTTTGCTAATGATGATGGTGATACTGGTGGTGGTTCTGGTCCTGAAAATAGCCCTAATAAAGCAGCTTTTTGGAGAAACGCTGAAGGTATTGAATTACCAATACGATTGTCTAACGTTCCTATAAAAAATCTTCTTGTAACAGCAGATAGACAAGGAAGTTGTCCTGTACCAGATCAGAAAGAAACATGTTATGGTGGAAATATATATATTCAAGAAGTAAATAATTTCAATCCATTTAATTTTTCATTTAACTATCAAGTTTATGACAATGATGGAACTCCTAAATTATCAAATTTAGCTACAGTGAATGTTATAAGTACTGCAACTACTAGCGATGATACTCGTAAGGCAAGTAATGGTGGTGGTAGTACAACTATATTTTCATTATTAGGGTTAATCAGTTTGTTGGTAATCCGTCGTTTTAAAAAATAATTCTTTGTCTAGTCCGGAAATAAGTTGACACTTATTTCAATTATAAAACGCCTGATGAACCTCATTGGGCGTTTTATATTTTAAGGCAAAGTGAGGTCGCTTTGTATTATAAATTTCCACAGACTCAGCAACCATTTTGATTACCTCTTCAATATCGATAGGTTTGTGTAATAAATATTCACTCTTTAAAATACCATTGATTCGTTCAGCTAAAGCATTCTGATATGAGAAATATCGTTTCGCAAGGTATCCATCTGTCATTGAACACTGCACTCCATGCTTTTTATGCATGGATTGATATCTCTCAGTACAATATTGAATCCCCCTATCCGAATGGTGAGTCAGTACAACATCTTGTGATTTACGCTGCTTCAAGACTTGCTTATATGCCTGTATCACTGAATCAGTTTTTAGATCATTATGAACATGATAGCCAACTATTTTTCTTGAACAGGCATCTGTGACTAAACTTAAATATGCTTCACCTGTCTTGGTTGGTAAATAAGTGATGTCTGCAACCCACAATTGTTCAGGTTTCTTTACGATCACTTGATCATTCCCTGCCTTTAAACGGTTAGAATGACAATGAAAACGTTGATGGCTATGAGTTGTCTTGTGATAAGCTCGTTTAGGTTTTACCAACATGTGATTGAACCTAAGTAAACCAAATAAATAATCACGACCAATGTGAGCAAGACTGGTCTGATTCAATAGATATTGCAGCTTTCTTGTACCTATACCTGGATGACGCAACCTTTGCGCTTTGACTTGCTCTAAGACGATTTGATCTTGTTTAGACCTTAAGACATCTCGTTGGCATTGTTGGTAATAGGCTTGTCTGGTTATGCCAAGATAACGGCAACATTACAGAATACTATGCCTAACTCTTTCTTTTCCTTGATGACTTACTTCGTGGCTTTTTTACAATACTAACTCCGTAATCTCTTTTTAAAACATCAACAACCGCTTCAAAGAGTTCAGCTTTCTGCTGAGTATCACGTAATTGTTGTTCAAGCTTCTTAATCCGTTGCTCTGGTGTAAGTGGCGTATTAGACATGGTGGTTTGACCTAAATGATAAGAAGGTGTTCCTTTACTCCAATCTAAATTACCATGCTTACGAAGCCAAACCAAAACGGTAGAGCAACCTAGAATACTATATTTATCCTGTGCTTGCTTATAGGTCAATTCGCCTTTTTCAACTTGGTCAACAACTGACAATTTAAAGGCAAGACTATAATCTTACTGTGTTCGTTTAAGTGGTGTAGTCATAACACTCTCCATAATTTAAGAATGGGAAGTGTCAACTTTATTTAGGATGGAACACTTAATAAAAATAAAGCACCTTTCGGCACTTTATCTTTATTTCCTATTTGGAAATCAGTATGGTTTTTTTATATTAATGCTCAGCGTATTTAGTTAAATATTCTTCTCTTATATTTAATCTTTCATCTGCGCTCGCATTTTGCATGCGTTTTCGCAAGATATTCCGCTCTTGAGTATTCATTTTTTGCCACACATCACGCATCTTCTGTTTTTCATCTTCAGATAATTGCGTAAACCATTCCATTCTTTGTTGAAGCTGCGAGCTTTGATCGGTTGGAATCTCTTTTAAAGTTTGATAGCGTTTAATGAGTACACGCTGTTCTTCAGGTGATAAGTCATCCCAAGCTTCTTCGGTTGTTGCCTTATTGGGCTTAGAGAAAACCCAAAAACGTTCAGAACCAGCAAAACTTGTTTGTAGTAAACCCAATGTGCACACAACAAGCACTAATCGTTTAGCTGCCATGTGGAACTTTATCCTCACCTAATACCATTAACATTTCCATATCCTCGACCATTTGAGGGGAAAGTTTAGGGTTCACTATAACCTGATTTTGAGGTTTATCAGCCAATTGCAAAGAGCTAGGAAGCACGACAATGCCTGTTAAAGCTGCCGCTAATGCAAATCCACCCATTTTCCAAATACTATAGTAAGAAGTCGGTTTCTTTTGTACAGTATCTAAAACATGATTCATCACAAGCATTTTGTTGTGATGTTGATCTTTTGCAAGTTGATCGAGTTTGGAAGTCACTTGTTTAGTGAATTGATCTTTATTCATTTGATGATCCTCCCGTATTTGGATTTAAATGCTGTAAAGCAGTTCTAAGTCCTTGAATTGCACGATGGTAATGTGTTTTAACACTCCCTTCACTGCAATCCATAATTTGCGCTGTAGTCATGGTATCAAAACCTTCCCAAGCTCTTAACATGAATGCCTGTTGTTGACGGATTGGAAGTTTATTTACAGCTTCCTGAATCTCTGCCATTGTGACTTCTTGATCAAGAAACTCTAGTGGGTTAGGTGTTGACTCATCAACAACATCTATAATCTCTTCATCATTATCTAAATTAATTTTTTTAAATAAAGAAAACGGATTTGCTCGTCGCGCTTCTTTTCGTCTCCAATCTTGAAGCTTGTTATTTAAAATTGTATAGAACAGGGGATACCATTCTTCGGTATTTTTATCTGCATAAGATTTATGTAGTGAAATAAAGGCTTCTTGGACTAAGTCCATGGCAATACCTTGTTGACCCTGTGTAGCACTTTCCATCATCACAAGTGCACGACCAGTAACGTCTTGCATAAAAAAACGCAGACGTTGTTCAACAGTACCACAATCAGTACCGTTTTCGGTTCGAGCCTGTTTAGGTGCTAAATCCATAGAGATGGAAAATCCTGTCATGGAAACCCACCATTATTATTTCAATTCATTAATCATATAACGTTGAAAATGGTGAGTACGTTGACAACTCAAGCAAATATTTTTAACAGTGTAATAGATTTTCTGATTAAAAAAATCGGAATTAAAATAATTTAACGTTTTACTGACGTTGGCGTACCATTTCAAAGATGCAGATAGATCCTGCAATTGCAACATTGAGGGATTCTTGCCCACCAGGTTGTGGGATTGTTACTGCTTGCGCTTGTTCTAATGCATATTCAGATGCGCCTTGTCCTTCATTACCTAAAATCCAGACACAGGGCTGGGTTAAATCTTGAGTGTACAAACTTGTTGAACGATGTGAACTTGTCACAAAAACAGGAATTTGAAATTTCGGAAGAATATCGGCTAATTGAAAATTTTCAAAGCAATGTAAGCTGAAATGAGCTCCCATGCCTGCTCTTAAAACTCGTGGTGACCAAAGTGAAGCAGAACCTTGAGTGCATATGACTTGTTTGATATTTGCTGCGGCAGCTGAACGAAGCAAAGTGCCGACATTACCCGGATCTTGAATATTTTCTAAGATTAATGTGTCTACATTAAAATCAATTGTCATTGATGTTTTAGGCAAATCAATAATCGCTAGACAAGCTAAGCTTGTACCCAACGTGCTTAAATCTTTGTATAAGACTTCACTTATTACAAAGACATGTCCTTGATGTAGTTCGATTACTTCTTGTAGATCAGGATGTTCTAAAGCTTGTTCAGTAGTGAATAATGAAAAAAGCTTCTTATGTTGCTGTAACCAAGCTACACACAGATGGCTTCCTTCAATAACTGTTTGTTGATGCTTTTTTCGAGCGCTATTGAGTTCGATTAAGCCACGCAAATGTTTGATTTTTGCGTTGTCTTTTGATTCTAAAAAAATAACCGCCATGAGAAAACATCCAAGAGGGCATCAATATGAATCGATGCCCGAAATAATTAAGTTATTAGTGATAGCTTGTTACACGTTCTACTTCATTTTTAGAACCGATAATCACAGGGACACGTTGATGCAATTCAGTAGGTTGAATTTCCATAATACGTAAGCGACCTGTAGTAGACGCACCACCAGCTTGTTCGATTAACATACTCATTGGGTTGGCTTCATACATTAAACGTAAACGGCCTGCTTTTTTAGGATCTTTTAGGTCGTAAGGGTAAAGGAAAATACCGCCACGACATAAGATGCGGTGAATGTCACCAACCATACAAGCAACCCAACGCATGTTGAAATCTTTTTCACGTACTGAAGTCTTTCCAGCCAGTAGTTCATCAATATAACGTTTTACAGGATTTTCCCAATGACGTTGGTTTGAAGAGTTAATCGCAAATTCTTGTGTATCTGCTGAAACTTGGACCTGCTCAGTTGTAAGCACGAAAGTTTGAGCGGTTGGATCAAACGTAAAGAATACAACACCTGCACCCACCGTAAGTGCTAACATGGTTGAAGGACCATAAAGTACATAGCCCGCAGCAACTTGCTCAGTACCTGCTTGCATAAAGTCAGCAGATTGAGTCACTGCATTCTTTGCTGGCAGAATGGAGAAAATCGTACCAACACACATATTGATATCAATGTTGCTTGAACCGTCTAGGGGATCAAACAATACTAAATACTTGCCATTTTCTTGAGCAGGAGTGAAGTCGTCTAATTCTTCTGAAGCTAGACCACCAACTTGAGGATGTACTTTTAGTGCATCAATTAGATAATCATTCGAAATCACATCTAATTTCTTTTGTGTTTCACCTTGCACATTTTCATTACCAGCACTTCCTAAAATACCTGCTAATGCGCCTTTTTGAAGAGCTTGATCAATTGTCTGACATGTATTTGCAATTGTTTCGATGACCTCTGCCAACTCTGGTGTCAAATTCCCATTTTGTTGTTGTAAATATTGGGACAATGTAAGGTTTGACATATTGAATAGCTCCGATTTAACAGCGTCAGGAATTGTTAAAAAATAATGTCGCTATTCTAGATGAGATCATCCGAAAATAAAAATTATCTTACTTTATTTATGTTGCTTTTATGATTACAAGAACAGCTTTACATGCTATGTTGAATAGATACTAGACAGGACGTTTGGAGCATAGCAATGTCAACCAAAAATTTTGAAGCCACGCCAACCCCAAGTGAAGCCATTAATTTGGATCAAATTTCAAAAGAGAACGTGAAAGATGCTTGGAAGGAATATGAAGCGAAACCAGAATATAAAGAGTTTAATAAACATGATATGATCGAATCGATGCAACCCTCTGAAAAAGATGATGCTAAACCGAAAACATAAAAAATGCTCACCAAATGTGAGCATTTTTTGATTCTACCTTAATGTTATTTTAACAATGGCGGAACGGCTTCATAATTAATTTCTACGCGACGATTTTCTTTCCAAGCTGCTTCATCGTGTCCTGCATTCACTGGTGCTTCTTTACCATAGCTTACAGCTTCGAGTTGCTGTGGATTAACACCGTTAGTAATTAAGAAGCTCTCAACAGCTTTTGCACGACGCTCACCTAAAGCCATGTTGTATTCACGAGTACCACGTTCATCAGTATGGCCAGTAAGAGCCACTTTTGAATTGGCATTGGCTACTAAAAACTGTGCATGCGCTTGAAGTGTTTGATAATCATCATTCGATAAATCACTACTGTCGTAATCAAAATGTACTACACGTTTAGCTAAAAATGCTTTATTCGCTGCTGTAACACCTTTTGATGATGCACCTGCAAGGTTTTGCGCATTTAACGCTGCATCTTCGCTTAATCCTTCTGTACTAACAGTTGTAGAACCATTCGGCGTATTACCTGCGGTAATTTCAGCCGCAGGCTTACGACTTGCACAGCCTGTGAATACAAGTGTCGCTGCAATAAGTGGAAGCGTTAAATATTTAATATTCATATGATTCTCCAATAAATTAAATTATTTTGGTGCCCAAGCAGGTTCACGAACTTCACCTTGTTCACTTGGTAAATTCATTCGGAAACGTCCATCTGTAGACATGATTGCTAATAAGCCTCGATTTCCTTCACGAGTAGCATAAACAACCATCTGACCATTAGGTGAGAAGCTCGGTGATTCATCTAAGCTTGTTGGTGTCAAGATATTGGTAATTCCAGTATTAATATCTTGTAATGCAACTTTATAATTGCTGCCACTTGGACGATGTACTAAAGCAATTTTTTTACCATCAGCACTTAAAGTACCACGTGCATTGAAAGCACCCTTAAATGTTAATCGTTTTACTGAGCTATCATCAAAGTTAAAACGATAAATTTGAGGAGAACCGCCGCGGTCAGAGGTAAAGATAAATGATTTACCGTCTGGGGCATAACGTGCTTCTGTGTCAATCGCAGAGTCATTGGTCATACGTTGAACTTGGCGAGTACTGAGATTCATCTGATAAATTTCAGGATTACCATGCATAGAAGCGGTAAATAGCATTGATTGGCCATCAGGGGAGAAGCTAGGTGCTCCATTTAATCCTCTAAAGCTCGCCAAAACTTCACGTTGACCTGTTGCTAAATCTTGAACGTAAATCGCAGGACGTTTGGTTTCAAAAGAAACATATGCAATTTTCTTTGCATCAGGCGTCCATGTTGGAGAAAGTATTGGGTCGCGTGATGAAAGTACGGTTTTTGGTTGCTCGCCGTCAGTATCAGCGATTTGTAATGTATAGCGTTGCGTTGGCGTCGCAGGATTGCGGAGGACATAGGCGATACGTCCACTGAAATCTCCTGCAATACCTGTTAAGGCTTGATAGATTGTGTCACTAATCATATGCCCAGCTTGACGAACACGAGAGCTAGGTACAGTTAAAACTTCATTTAATAAATATTGCTGTTTTTGTACGTCATAGAGTTGATAGTGCACTTCAAAAGAATTTGCATCAATTGCTTTAATTTGTCCAACGACAACATAAGGTACACCTGCATTTTGCCAATCGCCTGCTTGAATTTGATTGAGTGAAGCAGTTGCAGGTAAATTTTTAGATGCACTAGTAAAACGACCTGAGCGATTTAAGTCATTTTCTACAATTGGATAAATCGCATTATCATTTGTAAAAGGAATGATTGCAATTTTCGGTGCTTGTTCAGGTGCTTTGGCAATTTCAAGATGTAATTGAGCAAAAGTTGCTGTGGGTACAACTGTGCTAAATGCAGCAAAAACAGCTAAAGTGATGAGATGCTTACGAGTCTTGTCCATAGTTACAATTACTTGCGTTCATATTTTTGTGGCTGATCATTATTTAACATAGTTACATGCTTTCTGCTATTAAAAGCATGTAATGTTAACTATTCATTACTATTTTGCAGTAAAGCTTGAAGTAAAACTTCTTGCTTCACGACGAGCATCAGGATCATCTGGCATAGGATAAGGAGCTGCTGCTCGAACTGCGGCCTCAACACTTGCTTTTACATCTGGGTCACTTGAATTCACAATTACCGATAAAACCGCACCGCTTTCACTCAGTGTTACACGAGCTGTGGCTTTTTGTCCTGTTGAACCTGAAGGTACATTCCAAGCACGTTCAATTTTATTGGTGAAATCACGCTTAGCAGTTGAAGCAATTTTTTTCGATTCGGCCTTTTTTTGAGCTGCTTCTTGCTCTGCTTTTTTTGCAGCAGCAGCTTTTGCATCTGCTTCTGCTTCAGCTTTGCGTTTAGCATCAGCGTCGGCTTTTGCCTTCGCATCGGCGTCAGCTTTACGTTTCGCATCAGCGTCGGCTTTTGCCTTCGCATCTGCCTCAGCTTTACGTTTAGCGTCTGCATCCGCTTTTGCCTTCGCGTCTGCATCAGCCTTGCGTTTCGCATCAGCGTTAGCTTTTGCCTTCGCATCAGCGTCGGCTTTCTCCTTCGCATTTGCATCAGCTTTACGTTTAGCATCAGCGTCGGCTTTTGCCTTCGCATCTGCATCAGCCTTACGTTTAGCGTCTGCATCCGCTTTTGCCTTCGCGTCTGCATCAGCCTTGCGTTTAGCATCAGCGTCGGCTTTTGCTTTCGCATTTGCCTCAGCTTTGCGTTTAGCATCAGCGTCGGCTTTTGCCTTCGCATCTGCTTCAGCTTTACGCTTAGCATCCTGTTGTGCTTGAAGTTTTGCATTCTCGGCAGCTTTTTGCTGTCTTAATTTCGCGTCTTGTTCTGCTTTTTGGCGTGCTTCAGCCTCAGCTTTGGCGTTTCGTTCAGCTTTACGCTTCGCATCAGCAGCCTCAGTCTTCGCTTTTGACTCCGCTTGTCGTTTGGCTTCAGCATCTGCACGTTGTTTTTGTGCTTGAACTTCTTCAAGTTTACGCTGTTGTTCAACTTGCTGAGCACGAGCAGCTTCTTCTGCTTTATGTCGTTGTTCAGCTAATTTTGCCTGTTGAGCTTGTTCAGCTTTTTGTTTTTCAGCAGCAAGTTGTTGTGCAGAGGGACTAGGAGGGATAACGGGGATATTTTCAGGTAAGCTTTTGTCTACGACAGGACTTTGTACCTCAGCAGCTTCATTCTCAGCTGTTGTTTCTTGTTCAACCTGTTGTGTTAAGGGTTGTGGCAAATCTTCTGGTCTGACTAAAACAGTCTTTAGTTTTTTAGGCTCTTCAGGTGGTTTACTTAAGCCTAAGAATAATAAGCCAACAATCGCAATAGCATGGACTCCGATAGTAAATCCGAGCGCAATTGCATTCTGCTTAAAATGTGGCTCTTTAAAATTTTTCATAGCTTATTTGAGCGGCTCTGTGAGTAAACCAACTTGTGTTAAACCTGCTTCTTGTAGGCTTGCCATTAATGAAACAATTTCGCCGTACGGACGAGATTTTTCACCGCGAACAAGGACAGTGAGTTGTTTATTTTCCTGTTCTGCTTGTTTTTGGGCATCACTCAAAACAACTTCAAGTTGTGCAAGAGAGAGTGGTTCACTGTCTTTATGGTCTTCATATTGAAGATAGATATTTCCATCTTTACCAATGGTCACCATGGCTGGCATATCTTTTGATTCAATCGGGTGATTATTAGCTTGTGGTAAATCAACTTTAATACCGCTAGTAATCATGGGTGCAGTCACCATAAAAATGACTAACAGTACCAACATCACGTCGATATAGGGAACGACATTCATATCGCTTTTTAATGGTTTTTTGACGCGCTCAAAACGTCCAGATCGTTGAATCGCCATTATTCATCTACCTGTGTCGATCCAATCGATTGGCGTTGTAAAAGAGCAACCATTTCTTCTGCAAATAATGCACGATCTGAATAGATTGACTCACCTTTAGCTGTGTAATGGTTAAATGCCAATACAGCTGGGATTGCTGCAAATAAACCAATTGCAGTTGCAATCAATGCTTCTGCAATGCCAGGAGCAACAGTTGCTAAAGTCACTTGATCAACTGCTGCAAGACCGATAAAAGCATTCATGATGCCCCAAACCGTACCGAATAAACCAATATAAGGTGCGACAGAACCAATACTTGCGAGTGCACCGAGACCAACTTCTAAACCACCTTGATCACGGCTTAAACCTACACGTAGGATACGTTCAGTGCCTTCAATTGTTTGGTTGATATCAGCCTTGCGTTTTTGCAATTTAAAAAACTCACCCAAACCTTGATAGAAAATATCTTCTAGACCACGGCGTTTAGAGTTAAGTTGAGCGTTGTTATAGAGTGTATTTAATTCGGCACCTGACCAGAACATTTTTTGAAAATGCTCATCTTCTTGTCCTGCTTTTTTAAAGCCCATATGTAGTTTGGCGATCAAATACCAACTATAGACTGAAGCAAGTAACAAGATCAGCATGACCAGTTGTACCACAGGACTTGCTTGTAAAATTAGATCAGAAATATGCAATGAAGATTCTAAATTAGTTGCCATAGGTTACTGTGCCGAAAGTTTATTTTAGTCCTGTGCTAATTCTTTTTGAATTAGATCACGAATTTCTTCGGGAAGTCTACGTGGCATTAACTCTTTGTTTAAACATGCCAACGTAACCTCACCAGAAGCCAGCAAGATTTCACCACGATAAATATTTTGTTGCAACACAAAAGATGCGGCTTTACACGAAATAACACGTGCTGTAACGGTAATTAAATCATCCATTAATATTGGACGTACATATTTGACCTGAATTTGATGTACAACAAAGTTGTAATCTTGTTGATGCCAATAGTGATCTACGCCTGCTGCGCGTAACCATTCGGTTCTTGTACGCTCCATGAAGCGGATGTGATTTGCGTGGTAAACAATACCACCAGCATCTGTATCTTCGATGTATACGCGAATGTTGAACTCAAAATGATTTGCCATGATAAAAATCCATTCTTGATACGAGGTATTGATTAGTGTCGCAGTTTAGCATATTGATTTTTTGGGCAAATGGCACAAGCGATCAAGCAAGCTATTCGTTTGAATTTTTATCTAAGATTAAAACCCGTGATGCGTAATCTTCTAGGTGTCCAGCAAAATAACCTGCGACATCCAATGTTTTTAAAGGATCATATTTTACTTTATTGTATTGGATGTAATTTTTTATAGTGTCGTAGAGCAGGCATAAACCTAAAAAACCAACTGCAAAAATGATAAAGACTAGCCATTTTTGAGCTTGATTAAACAAGTAAAATGAAATACCGAGCATACACAAACTGGTCAATAGAATTACCAAGTTTTTAAAACTTAGTATTGGTTGACGAGGTGGGCGATGCTCATCAATTATTTGCTTTAAATCATCTTGAAAATACAATGAAATAAAAAATGCAGCGTGTGGAAGGTCGAAATTAAGTGTTGTGAGAGACCAATCTAAATGTGATGTGACATTGAATTGTTCAAGCTGTTCTCTAGGAAAAGAAACAGTTTGTTGGTTTGAATTTAAAAATTGGCAAGAGAGTGATAGAGCAGAATTCTCTTTGAGAAGCGCATCTAATAAACGTATTTGTTCGTTGCTATATTCTGAGAACTTAACATTTCGCGGCAATGCTTTGATAGGTGGTAAATCAGAAATAACCTCTTGATACGATACTTTAATTCTTTCTATAAGCTGTTGTTCATCTAGGGGTTGAGTCATGATTTATCTATATTTATGATTCGGGTGGAGTCATACCAAATTGTAAATAAGCCATATTGGTTGCAATACGACCTCGAGCAGTACGCATGACATAACCTTGTTGAATTAAATAGGGTTCAATCACATCTTCAAGTGTTCCACTATCTTCAGCCATTGCTGCGGCTAAGGCCTCAACACCAGTCGGTCGTCCTTCAAAACGTTCTAAGAGCATAGATAAATAACGGCGATCTAAAGTATCTAAACCATCTTTATCGACATTGAGCATATCCAAAGCGCGTTGAGCCATATCTTGTGTGACTTCACCAGTTCCTTTAACTTGAGCATAGTCTCTTACACGACGCAACAAGCGATTGGCTATACGTGGTGTACCACGTGCACGGCGAGCAATTTCTGTTGAACCCTCTTTAGTAATTGGCACGTCCATTAAATTGGCTGAGCGAGTGACAATATGTGTTAAATCTTCAACAGAATAGAATTCTAAGCGCTGCACAATACCAAAGCGATCGCGTAAAGGAGAGGTGAGTAATCCTGCACGTGTGGTTGCAGCGACCAAAGTAAATGCAGGCAAATCGAGCTTGATCGAACGTGCGGCAGGCCCTTCACCGATCATAATATCGAGTTGATAATCTTCCATTGCTGGATAGAGAATTTCCTCAATAACAGGTGAAAGACGATGGATCTCATCAATAAATAGAACGTCGCCCTCTTCTAAGTTGGTCAACATCGCTGCCAAATCACCAGCACGTTCTAATACAGGACCAGAAGTTGATTTTAAATTACCGCCCATTTCACGGGCGATAATATTGGCTAAGGTCGTTTTACCTAAACCCGGTGGACCAAAAATCAGCGTGTGATCTAAAGCTTCACCACGTCCACGAGCAGCGCCAATAAAGATTTCCATCTGCTCACGAACCACAGGCTGACCAATATAATCAGCTAGGGATGTTGGGCGAATCGCACGATCAAAATGATCTTCTGGTTTTTCAGAACCACTGATTAAACGGTCTTGCATAATAACTTCAGTCTGTCTTTATTTATTCAATGATTTTAGTGCTGCACGAATGATATCACTGGCTTCAGTAAAATCTGCTTTCACTGATTGAATCAGTTTTTGTGCTTCAAGCGGTTTATAGCCTAAAGATTGTAAAGCAGCTTCTGCTTCAGCAACAGCTGAGTTTCCTGTAAATTGAATTTGAGTTGATGTTGAATTATTTGGAGTTGCATTGGTTGAAAATGCTTTGAAGCGATCACGTAATTCAATCATTAAGCGTTCAGCGGTTTTAGTACCCACACCTGGAACTTTAACCAATGTTTTTACATCACCGTTTTCAACAGTATGGATTAACATATCAATGCTCAGGGTTGAAAGGATACCAAGCGCCATTTTAGGTCCGACACCATTTACTTTAAGCAAAGTACGGAAAATGATTTTTTCTTGTGCGTCAATGAAGCCATAAAGTTGTTGAGCATCTTCACGAACGACCAAATGTGTCCATAAAGTGACTTTCTGTCCTTTTTGTAATTGGCAAAATGTTGAAAGTGGCGTATCAATTTCATAGCCGACACCATTTACATTTAGTAGTACAGTTGGGGCTTCTAAGGCAAACACTTCGCCAATTAAACATCCGATCATCGAGTCTTTCACTTATTTTGTTAATGGTTGAATAGTAGATGCCATTTCTTCTAAACGCAAAATAGCTTTTAGAATTTCTTTACGATTTCGTGTGGATTTTATCCAAGCAGGTAAGCGAGAAAAATAACTACCATTTCCAGTTTGAGAGGTTCGCTCTCGTAACCCAGCTTGAATAAATGTTTTGAGTTCTTTTAAGTGTTCAATATTATAAACAGAAATCACGCCATGCTGAGTTTGGGTTTTTAAATAGAGTTCTAAGACGTAAAAGGTGTAGCCGATGTTTTGATCTAAAATGAAATTTAGTCCATATTGCTCAAATTTTGATATATATTGGCAAAGGCGACACCTTGCCCGAATAAATGGGGGTAATGAGCCTACATTCAGCAATTTTTGCTTTGCTCTCAACCAGACTCCACCACATTTTTGGCAGCGTTGGTATGTCGTTGCTTCATAATGTCCATTATGAAGCTGAGGAGTATCATGATTTTGGTTAATTTGATAAGCGCAATTTAAACAGCTCAAAAAAAATGTACCTTGATACCTGTTTTTTTCAGGCGTTCGAGGTTTATGATATTTTAAGAGACTTGGCTGATTACATTTAGGGCATTTAACCCATTGATCAAGATAAATAAAACTTGATAGATAAACGCCATTATCTATATGCCGCCCAAGCATTAAAAGAACCCAACTTTATTACCTTGTAACTCTTGTGCCAAATTATAAGCTTGATGGTCAGAAAACTTACTAATAATATCTAGGACTTGCATAATATTATTATAGTGGTTGTTTTGCAGATTTACCCCAGAATGCTGCAAAATTGACATTAAACGTTGTTCTTTAAAGCTTAATGTTTTATGCGGCATAGTCAAAGGAATAAAAGCATCCAAAATCGTTTGTAAGCTTTGATGCGCAATAATTTCTAAACCCGACTTTTGTGGATGCTCAAAAATTCGATCACGTGCAAGATTTTTCGCCGTTTGAATACCTGCTTCAATATCTGGTGAGCAATACTGCAAAAGGCTTCCTTTGAGTTGCCCTGTAATAATTTCATAATGTTTTTTTGCAAAAGCAGTGGTCACTTCATCAACCAAACGCTTCATGACACGCCCACGCAAAGCCGCAATTTTTTGTTGCCAAGTCGTGTGAGGTAAATGTAATTCTTCTGGACGACCAAAGTCAGCAATTAGGTTCAGGAAAATAGGCTCAACTTCTTCATAACTCAGCATGTTTAGAATAATGCCATCTTCTAAATCGATCAGTGCGTAACAAATATCATCTGCTGCTTCTAATAAATAAGTGAGTGGGTGACGGCAATAATGATAATCGCCGAGTTGAATGAGACCGAGTTGTTCTGCCAGTTGCTTTAAAATTTCTTTTTCAAATTGATAACAACCAAACTTGGCACGTTGATGCGATGGCGTGTCACCTTGTTCTTCAATGGTCTTTGAGAGCCATGGATATTTTAAGTAAGCACCTAGTGTCGCGCAGGTGAGGCGCATACCACCATCATCAGGATGGTAGTCAATACGGCTGAGTAGACGAAGTCCCTGCGCATTGCCTTCAAATTGACGCACATCGGCTGCTTCTTCTGGAGTCAGTTTAGTTAGAAAGTCTCTATGTGATGCATCATCAAACCATTCACGAATGGCATATTCACCTGCATGACCAAATGGCGGATTGCCAATATCGTGAGCTAAACATGCCGCTTGAATAATCGCACCGACATCTGCGGGAGAAATCCACATCGGTAATTCATCTTTGATTTTTTCTGCGGCTAACATGCCAAGTGAACGACCAATACAAGAGACTTCAAGCGAATGAGTTAATCGTGTATGAATTCCATCATGTTGAGTGAGTGGATGAACCTGTGTTTTTCTATTCAGTTGGCGAAAGCTTTGAGAAAATATAATTCTGTCATAATCTTTGTGGAATGGGCTTCGAGCCAATTCAGTACTACATTTTTTGCTACCTAAACGAATTGCAGAAAGCAACTCTACCCAACGCATTTGTTCCATTCATCATTATTCACTATGAGTTCAGGTTCATCATGCCAAAAAAAAGATTAAAGCACTAGAGTAGGGCGACACAAGTTGTCTTAGATAGGTGGGTCATCGTTTATAATTTTGTATTTAATAGTCATTTGACTAAGCTAAATCATCTGAATATTAAATTTTCAGATCAGTTTATTCAAAACACAGATGAAATAGTTTCAATTCCTTTAAATTAGGAATGGAGAAACTGAACACTATGTGTTTAAGCAGTCAAAGTATGCAAATTTTCTTATACATCATTCAATATAAAACGTTATTTATGCACACACACAACTCTCATTAATTCGTGAAGATGGAATACACAAGACTAGTGCTTTGAATGATCAATTCTTAAAAAATGCTTGTTATTTCTAGAAAAGGAAAGTCATAGGTTGGAAAATTGATATATGTATCACGTTAAATGAATTGTTACGAATAAAGTAAAACCAATCAAGTGAGACAGAATTAAAGCATTCATCGTCGAAAACTCTGATTTTTAAGTTGGATATGGCTAGCTGAAAAGAGGCTTTCACAGTAGAATATGCGCTCTCTCATAAGTCACATTGTGGTAGGTTCGTTAGACCCGCCCGTGGAGCCAAAGTCAACATGTTTATCGTGGCCGGTGCATCAGCACATTCTTCTTTTAAGAAAGCTCAACTCTTAAACCGTTTAGCGTCAATGAGTTCTGTTCAATCTTTTGACAGCCAGTGGGTTTATTTGTTTGATCAAGCGCTCAACGAGCAGCAACATCAATCGGCATTACAACTTTTAAACGATGGTCAATCTTTCGAACTTCGCCAAGCTGCAAGTGATGAAATCCAAATTTTAGTGACACCGCGTGTTGGCACAATTTCTCCGTGGTCATCTAAAGCAACCGATATTTTCCAAAACTGTAATACTCCAATTCATCGTTTAGAGCGTGGTCTGTTATTCACCTTGAAAGGTGTGAAAGAGATTTCAAATGAAGTGAAATTGGCTTTACATGACCGTATGACAGAGAGTGTTTTTGCTCAGATTGATGATGCAAAAGCGTTATTCTTAGAAACAGCGCCGAAACCATTGAACTCAATTGATATTTTGAGTCAAGGTAAAGAAGCGTTAGTGAAAGCCAATAATGAATTTGGTTTTGCGCTCTCTGACGAAGAAATTGATTATTTAGTTGCAGCATTTACCAAACTCGGTCGTAATCCAAATGACATCGAATTAATGATGTTTGCACAAGCAAACTCTGAACACTGTCGTCATAAAATCTTTGGTTCTGAATGGACAATTGATGGTGAAAAACAGCCATTGTCATTGTTCCAAATGATTAAAAATACCTATAAAGAATCTCCAACCGATGTGTTATCAGCATATAAAGATAACGCTTCTGTGATTGTAGGTTATGACACTATGCGTTTTTATCCGAAAGCGGATGAAAATGGTCACTTCGTTTATAAATATAAGAGTCAAGCTGCTCATATTCTAATGAAGGTTGAAACACACAACCATCCAACTGCAATTGCTCCATTTGCAGGTGCTGCAACAGGTTCGGGCGGTGAAATCCGTGATGAAGGTGCAACGGGTCGTGGTGGTAAACCAAAAGCAGGTTTAACAGGCTTCACCGTTTCAAACTTAAATATCCCTGGTTTTGAACAACCTTGGGAAGAAAACTACGGTAAACCTTCACGTATGGCATCGCCATTACAAATCATGATTGAAGGTCCACTCGGTGGTGCGGCGTTTAATAACGAATTTGGCCGTCCTGCATTGAATGGTTACTTCCGTACTTTCGAACAGAATGTCAATGGTGAAGTGAAAGGCTTCCATAAGCCAATCATGATCGCTGGTGGTTACGGTAACATTCGTCCTGACCATGTTGAAAAAGATGCGATTCAACCGGGTGACTTGCTCATTGTATTGGGCGGTCCTGCAATGTTGATCGGTCTTGGCGGTGGTGCAGCGTCTTCTGTAGACAGCGGTACTATGGGCGAGAGTTTGGACTTTGCTTCTGTTCAACGTGAAAACCCAGAAATGGAACGCCGTTGCCAAGAAGTCATCGATACCTGCTGGCGCTTAGAAGACTTTAACCCAATCGTGTCTGTACATGATGTGGGTGCAGGTGGTGTATCTAATGCGATGCCAGAACTTGTGAATGATCATGAGTTGGGTGCAGTGCTTAATCTGCGTAAAATTCCATCATTAGAGCCGGGTATGAGCCCGATGGAAATCTGGTCAAATGAAGCGCAAGAACGTTATGTACTTGCTATTCGCCCAGAGTCATTAGAACAGTTTGAAGAAATTTGTGCACGTGAGCGTTGTCCGTTTGCGGTATTGGGTGAAGCGACTGAAGCGCGTCACTTAACTGTTGAAGATCCTTTGTTTGAGAACAAGCCTGTCGATATTCCAATGCAGGTGATCTTAGGCGGTACACCGCGTATGCAACGTTCGTATGAAACGATTGAGCGTACAGGTAATGACTTTGATGCTGCGAAAGTTGATTTAAAAGATGCGATTTTCCGCGTATTGAAAAATCCAACAGTTGCGTCTAAATCATTTCTGATCACAATTGGTGACCGTTCAATTACCGGTATGGTTGCACGTGATCAAATGGTTGGCCGTTGGCAGGTTCCTGTTGCTGATGCAGCAGTAACCACCACAAGCTTGCAAGGCTTCACAGGCGAAGCAATGGCAATGGGTGAACGTCCACCAGTGGCATTGTTAAATCCGGCTGCATCTGCACGTTTAGCTGTTGCTGAGGCAATTACCAATATTGCTTGTGCTAACATCGAACAAATTAGCGATATCAAACTTTCAGCAAACTGGATGGCAGCGGCAGGTCAAAAAGGTGAAGACCAAGCCTTGTTTGAAGGTGTGAAAGCGATTGGTATGGAAATGTGTCCTGCATTAGGCATCGCAATTCCAGTTGGTAAAGATTCACTTTCAATGCGCACCACTTGGAATGATGGTGAAGATAAAGCTGTTACTTCTCCAATGACCGGTGTGATCACGGCATTTGCACCTGTTTTAGATGTACGTAAAACATTGACACCTGAATTGAAGAACTTAGCAGATTCAGTATTAATTCGTATTGATCTGTCTAAAGGTCAATTCCGTCTAGGTGGTTCGATCCTTGCACAAGTATATAAAGCAATCGGTTCGGTTACTCCAGATGTTGATAGTTTTGATGACTTCAAAGCATTCTTTGCCTTGATTCAAGACTGGAACAATCGTGGTGTGATTAAGGCTTACCATGACATCGGTGATGGTGGTTTATTGGCAACTGTTGCTGAGATGATGTTTGCTTCACGCTTAGGTGTAGCTTTAGAAAATCAAACCACTGAAAGCTTATTTGCTGAAGAAATTGGTGCTGTATTACAAATTACAGCAGCTGATTGGGCGCAGTTAGAAGTTGAAGTTGCGGCATCTAGCTTGAAAGATGCCATTGCAGTTGTTGGTCGTGTGAATACAACTGATCAATTGGGTGTAAATGGTTTAACTTTAGAACGTGCTGAATTACAACAAGCATGGGCAGAGGTATCGCATCAGATCCAACGCTTGCGTGACAATGTTGAAACGGCTGATCAAGAGTTTGCTTTAATTGCAGATAAAAACCATAAAGGTTTAATTGCACAACCGACTTATGACCTTAATGAGCCAGTTGAAGCGCCGTTTATCAATACACGTCGTCCAAACATGGCAATCTTGCGTGAGCAAGGTGTGAACGGTCATGTTGAAATGGCAGCTGCTTTTGACAAAGTCGGCTTCAATACCATCGATGTACACATGAGTGATTTACTTGCAGGTCGTGTCAGCTTGAGCGATTTTGAAGGTTTAGTCGCTTGTGGCGGTTTCTCATACGGTGACGTAATGGGTGCTGGTGGTGGCTGGGCGAAATCAGTATTGTTCAACCCGAAATTACGTGATCAGTTTGAACAGTTCTTCCATCGTGAGAGCACTTTCAGCTTAGGCGTATGTAATGGCTGTCAAATGATGTCGCAACTTGCACCACTGATTCCAGGTGCAGAGCATTGGGGCCGTTTCCACCGTAATACCTCAGAAGTATTTGAAGCACGTGCTGTTAACGTACGCGTAGAAAAATCAGTTTCTGTCTTGCTTGAAGATATGCAAGGTTCGATTTTACCAATTGCTGTTGCGCATGGTGAAGGTCGTCTGGTTGCAACTGAACAGCAAATTGCTGCTTTAAATGCTGAGAACCAAGTGATCTTGCGTTATGTGGATAGCTTGGGTAATCCAACTCAGCACTATCCATTGAACCCGAATGGTTCACCTGAGGCGATTACAGGTCAAACTTCTAAAGATGGTCGTGCAACCGTAATGATGCCGCATCCAGAGCGTAACTTCCGTGCTTTACAGCATTCTTGGAAGCCAGAAGACTGGGCTGAAGATGGTGCTTGGTTGCGTATGTTCCGTAACGCACGTAAATTTATTGGTTAATTAAACAACTGATGAGTGAAAATGCCACTTTTTTAGTGGCATTTTTTTTGGCAAGTCGTCGATTTTGCAGAAGAATAAGTTTTACAAGTGTATTAAAAATAAGTTATTGATAATAAATATTATTTTAAATTTTATTGATTTTTTGTGCTATTCTTCTTCGCTTGAGGGGGAGTAACTACGATGAAAAAAATATTGATTTTATCTATGCTATTAACAGGATGTTCAACTGCATATCAACCTAATAGCTTGTTAGGACAGCAAGGATTTGCAGAAAAAGAATTATCTCAAAATCACTTTAGAGTCAGCTTTAAAGGTAATGAAAAGACATCCGAACAACGCGCAACTGACTTTGCATTGTTGAGAGCATCTGAACTCATGCTTGCAAAGGGTTGTACAAATTTTAAAGTGTTCAATACTGCAAGTGAGATGAAAAGTAGTTTGATCTTTCCACAAACACACAAAGTAAATGCATTTTCGAGCTCTATAGAAAATCGGATTTATAGCAAAGCTGATAGTTTTTCTAAACTATATGCACCACAGTCAACAATTGAAGTTGGATGTGCTACAGAAAATGTAAGTGATGAAAATAAAATCTATGCTTCAGCTTCGATTAAAGAGTCAATTCAGCTCAAATACCAACTTTTAGAAAAATAAGAGATTTAAAAAATATTGCTCTAGTCAAGTTTTTAAATCTTATAAGTGATCTCTATTTTTAACTATCAGCGTTAATGCTCGATTTAGAAAGAAGATTGTATTGATCATTCACTATCATTAAGCTGTACCAACCACCGCAAGGTGGTTAGTGCGTTTAGGGTAGTTAAAATTCAATTCGTAATCTTGATAGAGAAAAACAATGAAATCAAAAATCAATTTTCAAGAATTTGCTTTGTTGATGGCATTATTAATGTCGATCGTTTCGTTCTCAATTGATGCCGTATTACCAGCTTTAGGTGAGATTGGAAAAGTTTTTATTTTACAGAATGATAATCAAGCACAATGGGTCATCATTACAATTTTCTCTGGTATGACCTTAGGTCAGTTGATTGCAGGGCCATTATCGGATGCGATTGGACGTAAACGGATTTTATTTACAGGGATTGTCATTTACTTTCTAGGAAGCTTGTTGTGTTATTCCACACAAAGTTTTGAATGGTTTTTAGTTGGGCGATTTATTCAAGGAATAGGGGTGTCTGGCCCTTATGTAGCTTCAATTTCGATTGTGCGAGATAAATATAGTGGTGCTCAAATGGCACGTATCATGTCTTTGATAATGATGGTATTTATGGTTGCACCTGCTGTAGCGCCGAGTTTAGGGCAATTGATTATTCATTTCTTTGGATGGAGAGATATTTTTGTCTTATATATGGTTTACGCAACCATCGTTGGATTATGGATTGCTTTACGTTTAGAAGAAACGTTAGTTCCAGAAAATCGCTTACCTATGCGTATACAAGCATTCAAAGATGGCTTTAAGGAAGTGGTGAGCAATAAAACTACTATGAGCTATCTATTGTGTGCTGGCTTTTGTTTTGGTGGGTTTATTGGTTATTTAGGAACTTCTCAACAAATTTTTATGCAGCAATTTGGTAAAACAGGCGCAGAGTTTAGTGCTTATTTTGCTGTGTTAGCAGGTGTGATGGGGATTGCTTCATTTACTAACTCTAGAATCGTAATGAGGTTTGGCATGCGTCCAATTTGTATTTATGGTTTCTTAGGTTTATGTTTAATTTCTTTGATATTCCTGATTATTCAGCTTGTTGGCGTTCAGATTTCTTTTTGGATGTTTATGTTGTATGCATGCATTCTATTTTTATTGTTTGGAACTTTATTTGGTAATTTAAATGCAATTGCTATGGAACCGATGGGGCATGTCGCAGGGATGGCTTCAGCGATTATTGGTGCATCATCATCAATACTTTCTTTGATTCTGGCTTCGATCATTGGGCAACTTTATGATGGTACATTGATTCCAATGACCTGCGGTTTTGTGATTTTATGTGGTTTGGCTTTTGCGATGACGATATATGAGAAGCGATATTTAAAAGCTTTAGAGCATGTAGGTGGTTAAACTTATAGACCTAAGATAAATTACTACCCAAGCTGATTTTTTAGGCTTTCTTAGAGAAAAAACATGAAAAAAGTTGTCCCTGTAATTCTAAGACATCCAACGCAAGGTTTGGAAATATTAGCTTTTCGGCATCCACTTGCAGGGAGCCAATTAGTTAAAGGAACAATAGAGCAAGGAGAAAAATATGATGAAGCTGCAATTCGTGAGTTATTTGAAGAAACAGGTCTGACAGCTGAACCAAACCCTAAGTTTATGGGAAGTTTTATGCTCAAATCTAATCAGCAAGATTGGCATTTCTATTTATGTGAAACGCTGGCTGAATTACCAGAGACTTGGGTACATTATTGTCATGATGGCGGTGGTTTAAATTTTGAATTCTTTTGGTTTCCGTTACATAAAAAACCTAGAGAAGATTGGCATGAAACTTTTCAAGAGGCGTTATCATTCCTGAAAAAGATTTTAATTATCTAATGCTACTAAAGCCCATCTTCTCTTGGTGAAAGCCAATCTTTATATTTATCCCTTAAAGCATGCCTTTTTGCATCGTTAAAAATAATGAAATCAATACCACCATCATAGGGTGCAACTATGATGTTTTGCTCAAAAGAAACCATAAAAGCTCGAACTTCATCATCAGCGATCTTTCTCAATAACTCATTGTGAGTCTTAGGTTGCCAAATTGTTTCTATAGAATATGGTCTAAAAAAAGAATCTTCTTCGTCATCATCATAATCTTCAGGATTGAGTTGCTTTAAGTTTATTTCTTGCTCTAAATGAAATTTGTAGGGGAGTATAAAAGCAGGGTCATAAGCTTTAATGTTTCTGCTAAATGTAAAGTAATGACCCGAAACGATGAATATAGAAGCATCATCTCCAAAGCAGTCTGTAATGATTTCATTATGTCGATCTAATAACAATTCATATTCGGCAGGTGTATCCGCATACCTTTTTGATTCGGGCAAGCTATGGATTCTTAACCAAGATTGTGGAAAATAGTGCTTAAGTAGGTGAGAAATTGGGAGGTTGTTGGGATAGAACTGATCCCATTGAGATTGGAAAGAGTTGCTCATATTTTGAAATCGAGGAATTTAGTAATATATTATTAATATAATTTGGAATAATTAAATTAAGAAGTAAAAATTTAGGAAAATAGATTCATATTAATTTTTACTTTGAAAAATTGGTTCAATTTTTGCTTTCTCAATAATGATCATAAGAATCGGAGAACAACATGATGAAAAATGCAAATCACATGAGAACAATCCATAGCAAAGATAAAGGTTGGTTTTGGTTTGGCTTAACGGTTGCTATCCAAGTTGTATTCATAGTTGTTAGTTACCTCGTTATGAATATTTCACTTTGATATTTCACTGTTTTTGAGCTTATGATTGATGATCAGAAAGAGTTCAACATCATTAAGAATATGCTAAAACTTATTTATTACGTGCCTGAATCACATCTTGAATCCACCAAACAGGCTATCTTTGAAGTAGGTGCAGGCGGAATTGGTAATTATGAGCATTGTGCTTGGCAAGTGAAAGGAATAGGGCAGTTTAAGCCTGTTAAAGGTGCAAATCCATTTTTAGGACAATTAGACGAACTAGAGCAACTTGAAGAATGGCGTGTAGAAACCATTGTGCCTGAAGAAAAAGCCAGTGTTGTGGCAAAAGCATTAAAGGCAAGCCATCCTTATGAAGAGCCTGCCTTTGAGTTTATCCAAATATTAGATATTGAATAATTTAGATTTTTTGAATGAATAAATCACGATCAAAACGATACTGTGGGAAGAACACGCCATCTTTGGCACGCTCACCTGCACCAATCACCATCACAGGATATTGTTGATCATTTAGCTTTAAAATTTTACGAACCAAAGGTTCATCAAAACCTTCCATCATACAACTATCAAAACCATAAGCGCGTAAAGCCAATACAAGGTTTTCACAGGCTAAAGCTGTGGTTTTAGTTGCCCATAATTTAGCATCGGCAGGGTTAAATGCAGTCACAGGAAGTTGTCTATCAAGTGTACGGGCTACTTTAAATGCAACTTTTTTGAAGTTACCTAATGCATTGAAATAACCTGTTTTATAGTTGTAGGGAATAAAGCGGTAATACTTTTGAACCGCTGGTGGAGCTTCGGGAAATGGAAACTCGGTGATATTTAGTTTTGCCATCTCATCAACACGATCTGTTCTAGCGACACATACAATTAATTCGGATGCAGTCTTAGCAGCAAGTTGTCCTAAACACGCTTTGACTAGTTGCTTTTTCTTACTCGGATTTTGCACCACATAGAATGTCCAAGGCTGTAAGTTTGATGAGTTGGGGGCAAGCAATGCCAAATCTAAACAATCATCTAAAACTTCAGTTGGAATCGGTTTATCCGTGAATTTACGTACTGAACGACGGCTTTCAATGACTTTACGGAAATTGGCAACATCAATATCTTGAGGGGAAGGTTCGTAGTAGCGTTTCTTTTCGGTTTGATTTTGTTCAGACATGAGAATAAATGTTCCTATAAATTTGTAGTTAATATTGGGACGTTAAATAAAAAAACCACCCAGTGTTGACTAAGTGGTTTGTATAAAAACAGTGAAATGTATTAATTGAACTGTGAGAAGTCAGGCTTACGTTTTTGCATAAATGCTTGTACAGCTTCCATCATTTCAGGTGAGCGTACACGCTGCATAAAGATTTCAGCTTCTTCATCGACACAAGCAATAATTTCAGCTAAGTCTTTTTTCATTAGCGCTTTACTTTGTTTTAGAGATGCTAAAGGTAATGCTGCTAAATGTTGAGCGGTTTGTTGAGCGGTTGCATAGGCATCTTCAACAACGTCATTTACAAGATTTGCTTTTACTGCTGTTGCTGCATCAAACTTCTTCGCTGTGAATAATAATTCAGCCGCTTTTTGATAGCCTGCTTGTTTGACCAATAAACGGCTCGCAGCACCTTCAGGAGAAAGACCTAAACTTACGAATGGAATTTGGAATAGGGCAGTATTGTCTGCAAATACGATGTCAGCATGTAATAAGATTGTTACACCAATACCAATTGCAACACCTTTCACTGCGATAATAAGTGGCTTAGAAAAACGAGCCGCAGCTTTTAATAATACAAATGGAGGTTGATCACCCGCTTTGCCTTCATATGGCTTTTGCATAAAGCCCATGAAGTCTTTCATATCATTACCCGCAGTAAAATCTTGTTCTGCACCACGGAAAATCACAACACGTACATCTTTATTTGTATCAGCTTCATCTAATGCTTTTGCAATCCAAAGATAAAGTTCACCGTAAAGTGCATTTTTGGCTTCTGAACGGTTAATGGCTAAGGTGAGTACGCCATCTTCTAAATTTGCTTGCAAATGTTGATGAGGTTGTTGAATACAGCTAAGTGTCATCGTACTATCCTTGCTTTAATCCAGATTGATTTTTAAAGTGCTCTCATTATGTCGCATATTTGCGTTACATGGTGCAACTGATGAGTTCACAAAAAGTGAAATTACGCCTATGTACACATTTGACTATCTTGTTTTTATTGGACGCTTTCAGCCTTTTCATTTGGCACATCTACAAACCATTGAAATTGCGTTACAGCAAAGTCAGAACGTGGTATTGGCA
>Ga0209599_10000043_pt1 | contig 88375 bp, 69 predicted proteins | sample Shrwel_input2_FT_FD_187534 | JGI IMG/M metagenome (GOLD analysis project Ga0209599, IMG submission 187534) | Subsurface microbial communities from deep shales in Ohio, USA - Utica-3 well 1 S input2 FT (SPAdes) (version 2) ...
CCCAGCACTCTGACGCGGCAGAAGCGCAGTTTGTGCTGAAAGCCTGGCTGGACGCCGGCGGCGAGCGGGAGCCCGTGCGCGCCGCCGTGCTGGCCTGGCTGGCCCAGCACCCTGACGCGGCAGAAGCAGATTTTGTGCTGAAAGCCTGGCTGGACGCCGGCGGCGAGCGGGAGCCCGTGCGCGCCGCCGTGCTGGCCTGGCTGGCCCAGCACTCTGACGCGGCAGAAGCGCAGTTTGTGCTGAAAGCCTGGCTGGACGCCGGCGGCGAGCGGGAGCCCGTGCGCGCCGCCGTGCTGGCCTGGCTGGCCCAGCACCCTGACGCGGCAGAAGCAGATTTTGTGCTGAAAGCCTGGCTGGACGCCGGCGGCGAGCTGGAGCCCGTGGAGGCTGTTGCCCAGCATTGGTTTGCTCGTCCTGGCAATGCGCTGAGTGATGGTGCGGGTTTTCTGCTACGTGCCTATGGCGACCACAGCAGGCACTTGCCACCATGGCTTCACCCTTATGCTTTCACCTGGTTGGAATGTCATTGGCAACAGCCGGATGCAGTATATGCACTGAAATATATTGTCAAAATTCGCCCGCTGCCTGCCAGCACGGTGGAGGCTGGTGTGGCATGGTGCGTGCGCCATGCCAACGATCCGGATGCGGTGGCGCGTCTGTCTGCTTTACCCACTGGTGCCTTGGCCACACTGAGTGACCGCACCGCCTTGCTGGCAGATGTGGCTACGGTGTTGGTGGCGCAGTTGCCCAAAATGGCAGCCAGTCACATCAGTTTGCAGCGCGGTCTGCTGTGCCTGGCCAATGTCTGGCGTTTGCGTGGGGTGACGGTCGAGGCGCAAGTTCTGCTGGCGCAGGCGGCATGCCAAGTGGTGCGCTTGCTGGCAGATGGTCAGCTGGCAAAGCGTCTGGCGGCGTTGCACATGCCAGACAAAGTTGCCAGGCTATTGGCCAGCACCAATTGGGCCACCTTGTTGCCGCTGGGGGCGCCTGCCCATGCGGACCCGCTATTGCACCAGGGCGAACAAGCCTTGCTCCAGTGCTGCGATGCCTGGGCTGCTGCACCGGCACGGTAAGCTTCGGGAGGCTCGCTTTTGCTGATGCGGGGGCTTCAGCGGCATTGCGCCGGCCAGCGGGATGGCGCGCGCCAGTGCCCGGCTTACCCACCCGCCTCAAAATGGCGGGCCAGCCGGGTCATTTGTTCGGCCTGCTTGAGCAGGTCGTCGATCATGCCACGGGCCAGCTGCACGGCGTGGGCCGAGGCTTCCAGCTGTTCGCTGACATTGACCGTGCGGTTGACCAGATCGTGCGAGGTGATTGACTGCTGGTGGTTGGTTTCGGCAATGCCGCGCACCATGTCGTTCACCTGTTCGCTGGCCTCGACAATGTGCTGCAGGGTATCCATGGTGCTGGCCAGTTGCTGTTCGCCGGCAGCGGTATGGGCACCCACCTGTTCCATGGCGGCCACCACTGACTCGGTGACGCCGGTGATTTCGCTGACCAGGCTGTGGATTTCGCCGGTGCTCAGGCTGGTGCGCTCGGCCAGTTTGCGCACTTCGTCGGCCACCACGGCAAAGCCGCGTCCGGCCTCGCCAGCGCGGGCAGCTTCAATGGCCGCGTTCAGTGCCAGCAGGTTGGTCTGGTCGGCAATGCCGCGAATGGTTTCGGTCACGCTGGCAATATTGCCCACCGCCTGGTGCAGGCTGGTGATGGTGCCCTGGGCGCTGCGCATCATGCTGGCGGCTTGCCGGGTGTCTTCGCGGGTGGCCCCCATGCGCGCTTCACCGGTTTGCGCCAGTCCTCTGGCGCTGTCGGTGTGGTCGGCGGCCACCTGGGCATTGTCGGCCACCTGGGTGATCGACGCGCTCATTTGCTCGATGGCCGCCGAGATGGCGCAGGCGCTGTCGGCCTGGTTGTCAAAGCGCTGCATCATTTCCTGCATGCTGCGGTTAAGCTGCTCGCCCCGGCTTTCCACCAGCCTGGCGCTGTGCAGCAAGTCGTCGATAATCACCTTGATATGCACCTGCATGGCGGCCAGGCCGGATTCAATCTGGCCGATTTCGTCTTCGCGTTCGGTCGAGAGCGGGTTGGTCAGCACGCCTTCGGCAATGCGGGCAAAGGTGTGGTTGATCAGCGCATAGCGGCGGCGGGCGCGGCCATAGGCCAGCCAGGCCTGCAACGAGGCCAGCAGCATCAGCCCCACCCCGCCCCATCTGGCCCACGGGCTGTCCACCAGCGCCATGGTCAGCACCATGCTGTTGACCAGCAGCAGGGCGGCAATGATCTTGACTGAAGAGGTCAGCCGGGCGCGACGCGGTTTTTTCAGCCGGCCATCCCGGCCCAGCTGGCGGTGCAGCGCTTCGGCCTGGGCGATGGCGCTGCGCTCGGCGGGGGCGCGAACCGACATATAGCCCACGGTTTGCCCACGCTGGCGAATGGGCACCACAAATGCCGACACCCAGTAGTGGTCGCCGTTTTTGCAGCGGTTCTTGACCAGGCCCTGCCACGGCTTGTCGCGCTTGAGGGTTTTCCACATGTCGTCAAACAGGGTGGGCGGCATGTCCGGATGACGAACAATATTGTGATTGGCGCCGATCAGTTCATTGCGGTCAAAACCGGAAATCTCGACAAAGGCATCGTTGGCGTAGGTGATGATGCCTTTCAGATCGGTTTTGGTCACAATCGTGCCCTGGGTAAATGGACGTTCCCGTCCACTTACCGGCTGGTTGAGTTTCATCCCCTGACTACCTCTTGAAAAATGCTGCGTGCCGGCTGTCTTGGCGCAATGGCTACGCAAATACACCCCGAGTGGCTGGCCTGCAGACAGGCCCGCCGCGCCAGCCCGTGCGGGCAAGACAACACATGTTTCCGGCCCATGTGGAGGCCGGTTGACTACAATGCTCATGACCGTCTCCCATCCGGTGTGGCGCACGTCTATTGCGGCAGCGCAGACGGCCAGGCAACAGACGCTGGCAACAGACATGCAACATCGGGGCCAGGGCTGGAATGCCGGGGTCGGGAGAGGGGACAAACCATGCCGGTGCCACGGGAGGACACCCCCGCGCAGGCCGTGGCGCGACATCAGACGGATGGCGGGCGGCAGCACAGGCAAACAGGGTGGGGCGTGGGTATCGGGCTAGGCGGTTTTTACCGCGCTCACAACAGAAAACCGCCGTTCTGGGCCAATGACGCGCCGCACAGTGCACCGTTTGGTGCGTTTTTGCTGCGCCGGGCCGGCCAGGTGGGTGTGTGTGAGCCTTACGTCTGGATCATGCGGGCAGCCAACCGGGGAATCATGACGGAAGGGATGCCCCCACACCCCTTCCGTCATCTGCCTGATTCCTGCCCCTCCCCACCCAACAGACACGGGCGGGGCGCGCAATATACGTGGCCCATCCGGCAAGGATGGGCCACTGCATCGCTGCACTGCAGCGACAGGCGGCAGGCAGGTTTTGCCGGTACTGGCAAAAGCCCGCCGCCCTGACACGGCGGCCAGAAGGCGCAACCGGTGTATTGACGCGTGGAGCATTCTACGGCGATCTGCGGCAAAAAAAAGGGGGGAAGTTGGCTGTTTCTGCCCTGTCAGGGCAGAAAATGCACAATGTTTGCGCTAGGTCAAACGCGGGCCATGCTTCGTTTTTGTTGGAAAAATGTACAAAAACAAACCAAAATCAGCGTAGATGAACATGTATTATGTTGCAATGCAGCAAAATCAGCGTGGTTTGCCCCATGGCCCATTCCACGCGTCAGCCACCCAGGCCAATGCCTGCCCATGCGGGTGCATGGCGCTATCCGCCAGAGCCCAGCCACAGGCAAATGGAATGAAAAAACCGAATAAAAACAAGGATAGGTAAAAAAAAGACAAAAAAAAGCGCGGGGCTTGCGACCCGCGCTTCAATCTACAAAGGAGAAATAGAGGAGAAACTATCAAGAAGCAATTGCTGCATCTCAACAAGACCGGATTATCCGGTTCCCCCTGCCGGCTGTCAACGCCGGGTATGTTGCTAGGCATCATTTATGTAAAAAATTGTCGCTGTGGAACAAGTTTGCATGTTCGGTAGCGAACATTCCGCCGCCAGCCGGATCACGCCAGCACCCTGCCGGCAGTAAACGGCGCGAGCAAACGCACGCGAGCGGCTTCTGTGCGACAATGACGCCGATTTTGTTGCCCACTGCGGAATTCACCATGTCGATGCTGCTGCCTGACCCCCGCCTGTACCCCCGCGTAGACCCGGATAACCTGCTGATTCGTCTGGCCATGGCGCTGCTCACCGAGCGCGAAGCTGGCCGGGCGCTGACCCGTGCCGAAGCACTGAAAGATGCCATGGCCGCCCAACTGGCCGAAGGCGAGGACGACACGCTCAAGCTGGCCCTGCACAACGCCCCGTCACAGGAAGTGTATAAAGCCCTGTGGTACGCCGCGCAGGACGTGATCACCCAGGCCGGCAACGACCGCCACGCCGTGATCTTTGCCCTGCCGGTGGTGCTGGTGGCCGGCTGCAAGGGCCAGGCGCGCCTGCCCGACCGGCTGAACAATGTGGATGCGCTCAATACCCTGCTGCGTGAGCACGGCGTGATTGCACCCGACGCCGAATGCGTGGTGTCCGGCAAGCTGGTTCACCCGGACACCCTGGCCAACCTGTCATTCAGCCAGCTGTACCGCTACACCCGCAACCTGGCCGACGCCGCCCGTGGCCTGCCGGTGGAACTGCCCGGCGACCCGGTGCCAGTCAAGGACGACGGCGTGTTTGTCCGCTATCTGGTGGGCGTGGCCATGCGCGAGGCCAATGGTGAATTGCCCGTCAAACTGGGCGGCAGCGTGGGCGCGTGGGGCATGCCGCTGATGAAGCTGCTGACCGAGCAGCTCAACACCCCTGGGGTCACGCTGTTTCCGATTCCGCGCGTGCCCAACTGGCTGCACGAAGCGCACCGCCAGGGCCAGGCCGCCCGCCAGGAAGTCAATCTGCAGGTGTTTGCCAGCAATATCATCCGCAAGCTGCGCGAACACTCAATGCCGATGACCGCCATTGCCGCCGCCCACGACAACGGCGAACTGCGCTTTACCATCAGCACCCCCGGCGACGACAAAAACTGGGCCGCGCACGCCTGGACGCTGGCCCCGCTGGATTCGGTCGAGCGGGTGGCCGAAGAGTTCATCGGCCTGCTCAAGGAATGCCAGGTGGAAGACATCCGCCTGATCAAACAGGTACAAGCCGACCGCGAACACGGCATTCCGTTTTTTGTGACCGTCAACGACCCGGCGGCCAGCTCGCCTGGCCTGCATTGAATCCAGCCCACCGACGGGGCACCGGCCAGGCCGGCACCCCGGCTCTTGCGCCAGCGCCAGCCGGGCGGTGATGAAAGCGCTTCATAGCCGGCGCGCCGCCATTTCATGGCGAAAACTGCCCGGAATCGTGTAAAATTCCAGCAATCTTTACTTCCCCACCGATTGGAATCCACCCCATGTTTGCTGCCGACCAGACCATTCATGCCTACGACCCCGAACTCGCCGCGATGATGGACGACGAGTTCCGTCGCCAGGAAGACCATGTCGAACTGATCGCTTCGGAAAACTACGTCAGCTACGCCGTCATGGAAGCCCAGGGCTCGGTGCTGACCAACAAGTATGCCGAAGGTTACCCCGGCAAGCGTTACTACGGGGGTTGCGAATACGTTGACCAGGTGGAGCAACTGGCCATCGACCGCCTGAAAGCCCTGTTTGGTGCCGAATACGCCAATGTGCAGCCGCATTCCGGCTCGCAGGCCAACCAGGCCGTGTACGTGTCGGTGCTCAAGCCGGGCGATACCATCCTGGGCATGAGCCTGGCGCATGGCGGCCACCTGACCCACGGCGCGTCGGTCAATATCTCCGGCAAGCTGTACAACGTGGTGGCCTACGGCCTGAACGAAGCCGAAGCCATCGATTACGACGAAGTGGCCCGTCTGGCCCGCGAACACAAGCCGAAGATGATTGTCGCCGGCGCGTCTGCCTATGCGCTGGAAATCGACTGGGCGCGCTTCCGCGCCATCGCCGACGAAGTGGGTGCCTATCTGTTTGTCGACATGGCCCACTACGCTGGCCTGGTGGCCGGTGGTGAATACCCGAACCCGGTGCCGTTTGCCGACTTCGTGACCACCACCACCCACAAGACCCTGCGCGGCCCGCGCGGCGGCGTGATTCTGGCCCGCGCCGAACACGAAAAAATCCTGAACTCGGCCATCTTCCCCTGCCTGCAGGGTGGCCCGCTGATGCATGTGATTGCCGCCAAGGCCGTGGCCTTCAAGGAAGCCGCGTCGGACGAGTTCAAGACCTACGCCAGGCAAGTGAAGGTGAACGCCAGCGCCATGGCCGAAGAGCTGACCAAGCGTGGCCTGCGCATTGTGTCTGGCCGCACCGAAAGCCATGTGTTCCTGCTCGACCTGCGCGCCAAGCAGATCACCGGCAAGGACGCCGAAGCCGCCCTGGGCCGCGCCCACATCACCGTGAACAAGAACGCCATTCCGAACGACCCGGAAAAACCGTTTGTTACCTCCGGCATCCGCATCGGTGCCCCGGCGATGACCACCCGTGGCTTTGGCGAAACCGAAGCCCGTCAGTTGGCCAACCTGATTGCCGACGTGCTGGACCAGCCGGCAGACGACGCCAATCTGGCCAATGTGGCAGAACAGGTGAAAGCCCTGTGCGCCCGTTTCCCGGTATATGGCGAGTAAGCCTTAAGCTGACGCCTGGCGTGGCACGCTGTGCTGCGCCAGCGGCATCACTTGGCTGCAAGCAGAAAAAAGCCGCGCAATCGCGCGGCTTTTTTCTGCTTGCAGCTCAAACGGAGAATCGCGCCGCCAACTACAGAGGCAAGGTATTGCGCAAAATGGCCACCCAATCCTGGCGGGCAAAGTCTGGCCCCATCTGCAGGATGTAATAGCTGTCGCGGCCAAAGCGGATGTCCACTTCCACCAGCACATGCGTGGTCCGCCCATCGCTAAGGCAGGTCAGTTCAATTTCCTGCACCCGCCAGCTTCCTCCGTGCGGGCGCAGTTCGATTTCCTGATAACACCCCAGCGTGCTGATCGTGCTTCCCACATGGGCGGTGCCCACTTCCACATCCGAGCCGTATACATACCAGTCCAGCCGGGCAAAAGCGTCCAGCAGGGTTTGCAGCGGTGCCGGCGGCAACACCAGCAGACTGTCGCGATCATCGCTGTCCACCCCTGCAGCAATCGCCAGGTCGGTATGCACCCACACCAGCGGCGTGCGGCCACTGTGGGTGCGCAGCGCATTGACTGGGGTTTCCAGCGGCAAGGTCATCTGAAACGGAAAAATCCGGGTTTCACCCGCACCAATCACAAAACCGCCGCTGACCGGCAGCCGGCACAGCGGCCAGGCCACTTGCCGCTCGCTGTCGCCGCGTTCCTGCTCGGCCTGGGTCATCAGCACCAGTTCGATTTTTTCAATCGCCTGTTCGCTCTGCCCACCCTGCACCACCACCTGACCCTGCATCAACTGGCCAGGACTGAGCTCCGGCTGATGAATCTGGGTATCCACACTGGCGCTGCCCACGCCGATCGACGCCAATAGTTTTTTGAACATGCTTGCTCCTGAACGCGGCCCTTCTGTGCCGCCATGTCCGGTGAGGGGGGCGATTCTGGCATAAAGTTCCCAGGTGGCATCGGCTAACCTTGCCAAATGGCTGCGGCAGCAGCGTGGACAATTGATTCAGCATCCGCCAAGCTGAACAGGCATTCCCCAGGAGAACCTTAATGAAATTTGCCTATGCCATTGTTTATGTGGCCGATGTCAGCGATACGCTGGCGTTTTACCAGCGCGCCTTTGGTTTTGCGCTGCGTTTCTTGCATGACTCCGGCCAGTACGGCGAACTGGACACCGGTGCCACCACGCTGGCGTTTGCCAGCCACGCGCTGGGCGACAGCCATTTTGGCGCAGCGGGCTACCAGAAGCTCGACCCGGCCAGCCCGCCACCAGCCATTGAGCTGGCGTTTGTCTGCGACGATGTCACCGCCGCCTATACTCAGGCGGTGGCCGCCGGTGCCAGCGCGCTGGCCGAACCGGCGCTCAAGCCCTGGGGGCAGGTGGTGGCGTATGTGCGGGCGGCAGAAGGCACGCTGATTGAGCTGTGCTCGCCGATGGGAGGCAGTGGAGCTGAGGCATGAACGCACGCCGGATGAACATGCCAGCACATGCCCTGCGCGGCCAACGGGTACGCTTGCGCGGCTGGCAGGAAAGCGACCGGCCAGCCTTTGCTGCATTGAACGCCGACCCCGAAGTGATGGCCGAGTTTCCCGCCGCGCTTGACCGTGCCGGCAGCGACGCCCTGCTTGAACGCTTGGACACCGGCCTGAACCAGCGTGGCTGGGGAGTATGGGCAGTGGAACTGGCCGCCAGCGGCCAGCTGATTGGCTGTGTCGGGCTAAACCCGGCACCGGAGAACTTGCCGTTTGCCCCGGCAGTGGAACTGGTGTGGCGGCTGGTGCGCCCGGCCTGGGGCCAGGGGCTGGCGCGGGAGGCCGCGCAACTGGCCATCGGCGTGGGATTTACCCAGCTGGAATTGCCGCAGCTGGTGGCGTTTACCGCGTGCAGCAATCTGCGCTCGCAGGCGCTGATGCAGCGGCTGGGCATGGTGTATCAGGGCGAATTTGACCACCCGGCGCTGGCACATACCAGCCGCTTGTGCCGGCATGTCTGGTACCGGCTGGAGGCAGCTTAACCCCTCCCCCCAATCACCACGCCCCCGCTGGCGCAAGCCAGACGGGGGCGTGGTGTCGTGCATGGGCTATCGCCAACTGCAATTACAGGATGATCACATCCGGCAGCGGGAAGCCATTGAAGGTACTGGCGTAAGCCGTGGTGTAGGCTCCGGCGTTCTTGATGTAGATGAAGTCACCTTCCACCAGATCTTCCGGCAGCGCCTGGTCGCGGGTGCAGATGTCCAGCGAATCGCAGGTTGGGCCGGCCACGGTCCAGATGATTTCTGCACCGGTGCGGTCGGTTTCGATCGTGTACTTCAGGCCTTCGGTGGTTTCGATGATGCCGCCAAACATGCCGGCGTCGAAGTACACCCAGCGCTTGCCCTGACGGGTGGCGGTGCCGACCACGCGGCAGACAAAATAACCAGCGTCGGACACCAGATAACGGCCCGGTTCGGCAATCACCTGCACCTCATCGCCAAACGCGGCCAGGCCGGCGTTAACCACGGCACCAATTTCGCCAATCGACGGAATGGCCTTGGTGTGGGTTACCGGGTAACCGCCGCCGATATTCACCAGGCGCGGTTTCAGGCCGGCGGCCTGCATCTGGTCGAACACCTGGCGGGTGGCTTCCAGGCCCACTTTCCAGTTTTCCGGGTTCAGGCACTGCGAACCGACGTGGAAGGTCACCCCGGCCAGATCGGCCCCCAGGCGGGCGGCTTCGGCAATGATGTCGCGGATTTCGGCTTCGTAAGCGCCAAACTTGCCCGACAGCGGCCAGTCGCTGCCCACATTGGTGGTGAAGATGCGCAGATAGGTCTTGGCGGTGGGCGAGACGCTGTGGATTTTTTGCAGTTCTTCGACCGAGTCAATCACAAACCACTCGACCCCTTTGGCCACGGCGTACTCCACGTAAGCGCGCGACTTCATCGGGTTGCTGTAGAAAATTTCGGCAGGGGCCACGCCGAGCGCCAGCAGCTGATCCAGCTCGGCGATCGAGGCGATTTCAAAACCGACGCCTTCTTCTTTCAGCACCTGCAGCACGCGGTTGTCCGGGTTGGACTTGACGGCAAAGTGCGGGCGCACGCGCGGCATGGCGGCAAAGAAGCGGCGGCATTTTTCACGGACAATCTGGGTATCCAGCACCAGGAAGGGCTTGTCGTAGCCCTTGGCCAGTTGGGCCTTGACGTGGGCAAAGTCGAGGGAAAGGTCAGGCAGTGCCGCGGCGAGCGCGTCGGCAGCGATTCGGTCCATTGATCGGGGTCTCCAGAAACCTAGGTCACAGGGATATGTTGCAAGAAAGAAGGTTGGTGCAATGCCAAAGAGGCAGTAAGTACACGGCTTGTCATGATGACCTCCATTAATGACACAGTAGCGCCGACGGGCGAAATCTTGGCCACAGGCCGGCGGAATCGGTCTGGCAGGGCAACGGCGGCACACTGCGTTGCACTGCAAAACGGAAAACGGCAATGGGGGCGAATTATAAAACCCAGACAGAACGCGTCAATCAAAAATCGGTGAATTTCTGATAAAAAAATGGTGCAACCGCAAGGGGGGCGGTTGCACCATCCAGTTCATCGCTTCTTCACTCAGGAGATCCTGTTTGCAGAATAGTCCATTACCGGGAAATTGCCGGAAAATCCCCTGGCACAAGCCGCCCCCTGACCAGGCGCTGACGCCCGGTGTTCACTTGGCGGTGACGGCCAGGGTGTCGCTAAAATGAAACATGGCCCGTCCGGGCCATGACAACACCTGCGCGGCACCGATCGATCCCGCTCAGGTTTTGGGCAGGGTCACGCCCACCTGGCCCTGATACTTGCCGCCGCGATCCTTGTAGCTGGTTTCGCACACTTCATCGCTTTCAAAGAACAGCACCTGCGCGCAGCCTTCGCCCGCGTAGATTTTGGCCGGCAGCGGCGTGGTGTTGGAAAACTCCAGCGTGACGTAGCCTTCCCATTCCGGCTCAAACGGCGTGACGTTGACGATGATGCCGCAGCGGGCGTAAGTGCTCTTGCCCAGGCAGATGGTCAGCACATTGCGCGGAATGCGGAAGTATTCCACCGTGCGCGCCAGGGCAAACGAATTGGGCGGAATGATGCACACGTCGCCGTTGAAATCGACAAAGTTGTTGTGGTCAAAGTCTTTCGGATCAACGATGGTGCTGTTGATATTGGTGAAAATCTTGAATTCGTTGGCGCAACGGATATCGTAGCCGTAGCTGGACGTGCCGTAAGAGACGATCTTGCGCCCGTCCACTTCCCGCACCTGTCCCGGTTCAAACGGCTCGATCATGCCGTGTGCTGCCGCCATGCGGCGAATCCATGTATCCGATTTGATGCTCATGTGCGCCGACGCTAATAAACAGATAAAGCCGGGATTATAGCTGATCCGCTGTCAAGGCGGACCGGCAACACGCCGGATGCGCTGCATCCGCTGACATACGGGTGACGTCGTCGCGCGGCTCACCGGGCGTGTTGTCTTTTGAACAGGCACTGGAGCATGCCAGCGCGGATGCTGCAATACGTTGCTGCGCTGTACGATCACCTGCTGCGCAGCAAGGCGGTCAACGCTGCGGAAGGGTTACCGCCGGTGCTGCCCATCGTGCTGTACAACGGCGACATCCGCAACCTGGCTGACGCCATCGCCCACTCCCCGTTCAAGCAGCGCATCGACCGGGTGGTGACACGCTGGATAAAACACCGGCTGCAACGCAAAATGCCCGGACTGGCCGTGCCCGATGCCGAAGAATTGACGAAAGGGATGGAAATGCTGGAAACCAATATTGACCGCAGGAAAGCGCAGACGATTGCCAACGGCATGCAGCAGGTGAAGCCTTGTTGCTGCAACGACTGTTGACCCGCCGTTTTGGTGCGCTGTCGGCCACACTGCTGGCCAGCATTGCCGCCGCCACGCCCGCCCAGCTGGAAACCTGGGACGACCGGGTGCTGGATGCCACGTCGCTGGATGAGGTGTTTGGCGAAACACGGCATTGACGGTGGATTCCACGCCAACAGCAGCCCCATTTAATATAAGTAAAGTAGCTGCAACAAGCCCTTTGCCCCGATGCGTCCCCCGCACAGCGGGCAGCGCACACCCGCGCAGGTGAGCCGCCTAGACCACGTCAGCTTACGGGCCGTGAAGTATGGGGCAGGTGATTATCCTGATCCGTCGCGCCCCAGCCCTGCCCGCCCGTCGTCAGCCCGATATAATGCCTACCTTGCCCTTCCGGATTGCCTGCCCATGCCCGCTGCCTGTTTTCTGCCCTCCCTTCGCCCTACCCCGCCATGCCGATGAAAACCCTGGTCTGGCTGGGTGCGGGGGGCTGTGGCGGGTGTTCGATGTCGCTGCTGACCGCCGAATCGCCCGATTGCCTGACGGCGCTGGCGCAAGCCGGGATCGAGCTGGTCTGGCATCCCTCCCTGTCGGCGCTGAGCGGAACCGAGCTGCTGGCCACGCTGGACGCCATGGAAGCGGGTCGGCAGCCGTTGGACATCCTGTGCATTGAAGGTGCGCTGCTGACCGCATTTGCCGGCCAGTGCCAGACCCTGGGCGGTGGCGAACCGCTGGTGGCACGGGTGGTGCGGCTGGCCAGGGTGGCCCAGTGTGTGGTGGCGGTGGGGGGCTGTGCCGCGTTTGGCGGGGTGGGCGCGGCTGACGATGCCGGCATTGGCGGGCGCGGCCTGCAGTTTGATGGCGACCAGCCCGGTGGCGTGCTGGGCGCGGGTTTTATTGCCCGTGGCGGTTTGCCGGTGGTGAATATTGCCGGCTGCCCCACGCACCCCGGCTGGGTGCTGGACACCCTGGCGCTGCTGGCCGCCCACGCCTTGCCCGCCAGCGGGCTGGACAGCCTGCAGCGCCCGCGCTTCTATGCCGACCGGCTGGTGCACCATGGCTGCCCGCGCAACGAATTTTACGAATTCAAGGCCACCGCCCACGCGCTCGGCCAGCAAGGCTGTTTGATTGAACACCTGGGCTGTCGCGGCACCCAGGCGCATGCCGATTGCAATATCCGCCCTTGGCATGGCGGCAGCTCGTGCCTGAAAGGCGGGTTTTCCTGCATCGACTGCACCGCGCCAGACTTTGCCGCGCCACACCGTCAGCCGCTGACCACGCCCAAACTGGCTGGCCTGCCCACCATCTTGCCATCCGACATGCCCAAAGCCTGGTTTGTGGCGCTGTCGGCGTTGTCCAAGTCGGCCACCCCGGCGCGGCTGCGCCATAACGCCCAGTCTGACCGGCTGGACATTGCCCCCACCCCACCCATAGGAAAACGTCGATGAGCCGCAAGATTCTGGGCCCGTTCAACCGGGTGGAGGGCGATCTGGCAGTCAATCTGACCCTGGACGACGAACGGGTGAGCAGCGCCCAGGTGACCAGCCCGATGTATCGCGGCTTTGAGCGTGCGCTGGTGGGCCGGCCTTTGGCCGATGCGCTGGTGGTGGTGCCACGCATTTGCGGCATTTGTTCGGTATCGCAGTCGGTGGCGGCGGTGCGACTGATTCAGGCGCTGACCGGCGTCAGCCCGGCCGCCAACGGCGAGCGGGTGATGAATATTGTCCACGCCTGCGAAAACCTGGCCGACCACCTCACCCATTTTTACCTGTTTTTTGCCCCCGACCTGGCCCACGCCGACTATGCCGGCCAGCCCTGGCACGCCGACTGGGCCGCGCGGCTGGGCAGTGGCGGCCCGGCGGCGCGGCAATGGCTGGCGGCGCGCGCCACCCTGCTGCGCATGGTGGGCTTGCTGGCCGGACGCTGGCCGCACACCCTGGCCCTGCAGCCCGGCGGCGTGACCCGCACAGTGGACGCAGTGGAGCGCCTGCGCCTGCTGGGCTGGCTGGCCGAAGTGCGCCAGTTTGTCGAAACCGTGCTGCTGGGCGTGCCCATCGAACACATGCTGGCGCTGCAACAGCCAGATGATCTGGACGCGCTGCGCGCCGGGGCTGGCGACGCCGGGCGCTGGCTGCGCGCCGCCGATGCGCTGGACTTTGCCCGGCTGGGCCGGGCGGGCGACCGTTTTCTGGCGTTTGCCGCCTACCACAACCAGGGGAACGCACCGTGGCCAGCCGGACTGTGGGCCGACGGGCGCGCGCAGCCGCTGGACCTGAGCCTGCTGAGCGAAGATGTCAGCCACAGCTGGTATGAGGCCGCGCCGCCGCGTCATCCCGCCGCAGGCGATACCCTGCCCAACCCGCACAAGCACGGCGCTTACAGCTGGAACAAAGCACCACGCCTGGCCGGGCTGCCCGCCGAAACCGGCGCACTGGCCCGCCAGCTGCTGGCGGGCCAACCGTGTCTGACCGCGCTGGTGCGCCAGCACGGCGGCTCGGTGCTCACCCGCCTGCTGGCCCGCCAGATTGAAGCCGCCTGGCTGGTGCAGGCAATTCAGCACTGGCTGGCCGCGCTGGAACTGTCTGAGCCATTTATCCAGCCGCCCACCCACACCCCGCTCACCGATGGCATGGCCGCCGGGCTGACCGAAGCCGCACGCGGCGCACTGGGCCACTGGGCCAGCGTGGAAGGTGGGCGAATCAGCCGTTATCAGATCATTGCGCCAACCAGCTGGAACTTTTCCCCGCGTGACGCCCACGGCCAGCCCGGTCCGCTGGAAATTGCCCTGGAAGGCGTGGCCAATCAGGACGTGCGCATCCAGCATGTGGTGCGTTCGTTTGATCCCTGTATGGTTTGCACGGTGCACTGAACCACCATGAGCTCACCCCGCCTGACCCCCGCCGCCATCAGCGCCGCCCACCTGTCCGACGACACCGCCCTCGACCCTGGCACCTGGAGCGAAGTGGTCAGCAAAATGGACGAAGTGTTTCGCGAGCTGGTGGCCTCGCAAGAAGCGCTGGAAGCCAAACACACCGAACTGGCCGAAGCCCACGACGCGCTCCAGCGCACCCAGGCGCAGCTGGTGCAAGCCGAAAAAATGGCCTCGCTGGGCCGGCTGGTGGCCGGCGTGGCGCATGAACTGAACAACCCGATTAGCTTTGTGTTGGGCAATGCCCACGCCATGCAACGCTATGGCCGCCATCTGAGCGATTATCTGGCCGCCGTACACGCCAGCGAACAAAGCGCCGAACTGGCCGCCCTGCGCCGCCGCCTGCGCATCGATGCCATTCTGGCCGACCTGCCGTCATTAATTGACGGGCTGATGGAAGGTGCAGAACGCTCAGCGGCGATTGTGGACGGCCTCAAGCGCTTTTCCGCCACCGACCGGGGTGGCGCAGAGCGCTTTGACCTGGCCGACGCCGTGCGCCGATCGGCCCACTGGGTAGAAAAAGCCGCTCCCGCCCAAGTGCAGCTGCGCCTGGACCTGCCCGACAGCCCGGTGATGCTGTGCGGCGCAGCCGGGCGCATCCAGCAGGTACTGATCAACCTGCTGCAAAACGCCGTGGACGCCACCGCCGGCCAACCCGCGCCCAAGGTCAGCGTCAGCCTGCACCTGGCCGACGGCTGCGCCTGGGTGCGGGTGGCCGACAACGGCCCTGGCCTGTCGCCTGCCGTGCAGCAGCGGTTGTTCGAGCCGTTTTTCACCACCAAGCCAGTGGGCGAAGGCACGGGGTTGGGGCTGTCCATCAGCTTTGGCATTGTCGAGCAGCATGGCGGCCAGCTGCGTGCCGACAACGGCGCAGAAGGCGGGGCCTGCTTTACCCTGCGCCTGCCGCTGGCTGATGGCTAAGGATACGCTGAAAAAATCGTCATTCCTGAGCAGGCGGGAATCCAGAGTGTTGATTTTGCTGGGTGTTGCTTTTGGCAAAAACGATTTTTCTGAATCAATTCAGCGTGACCCTAGACCTCTTTCGGCATGCGCCTCACCTCACGTGTCGTTCCCGCGCAGGCGGGAACCCAGACGGTGCCACATCGTGCGCCGTGGGGGATTGGCATCGTGGGGTGGTGAGAGCACGCACCTGCTGCGCGCTGTGGATGCCCCTGGATTCCCGCCTGTGCGGGAATGACGGGGTGAAGTGCGGCGGGTGGTTGGCTGTGGCAAAGCAAGGCAAGTATTTGTTTTAACAGAACAAATAGAGATGCCCGACGTCAGCTTGCTCACATATGCCCTTGCGTTTCAAGGTGATGGGTGATTAGACCTTTTTCGGCATGAGCCTGGCCTCACGTGTCGTTCCCGCGCAGGCGGGAACCCAGGCTGCGCCACATCGTGCGCCGTGGGGAGTTGGCATTGTGGGGTGGGGCGCGGACTGTGCCCCTGTGTTTCAACGTGACTGACTACTAGCCAGGACTGTTCGCTGCATTTTGTAAGCACTTCTTAAGGGCGAGCGGCTTGGCTGAAAACCGGTTAGCAGGATTCCATATTGTGTGCCAAGTGATTAGACTGTAATCAAGCTTGACCCAGGGCCAGCGCCTTGCCGTGGCCGCCCAGCCAGCGCAAAAGCCACAGCCCATCCGCCAAGCCAGTGATTTTATGCTGTTAATCCCACATGCCAGTGCTTTGCCGGGGCAAGCGGGGCCATCTGCCATTTCCCCTCCCATCCCGGCGGGCCTGGCACGCTTCGTGTAACAGCGTACAGTTGGATGTAATTCTGATAACGGGCGGCCCAGCAGTACCGCGCTGGCCACAACCCAAGCCCACTTTCAAGAGGATGATATGGTGAAACTTCGCTCCGCCCTGGCCGTGCTGGCCACCCTGGCCGCCCCGCTGGCTGTTGCCCACACCGGCGCGCATGAACATTTCGACCTGTTTGCCGGCCTGGCCCACCCCATTTCCGGTGCCGACCACCTGCTGGCCATGGTGGCAGTGGGCATCTGGGGTGCCATGCTGGGCGGCTCGGCCCGGCTGGCGCTGCCGGCCAGCTTTGTGCTGGCCATGTTGCTGGGTGGCGTCGCTGGCCATTTGGGCCTGGGCCTGCCGGCCATCGAAACCGGCATTGCCCTGTCGGTGCTGGTGCTGGGCCTGATGGTGTCGCTGGCCGTGCGCGTGCCCACTCTGGCTGCCGTGGCCATGACCGCCGGCTTTGCCCTGTTCCACGGCTACGCCCATGGTGCCGAAGCCCCGGCTGGCGGCAGCTTCTGGCTGTACGGTGCCGGCTTTGCCGCCGTCACCGCGCTGCTGCATCTGGCCGGCTTTGGCCTGGGCCAAAGCCTGGTGAACCGTAGCCGTGTGCTGCTGCAAATCATCGGTGGCGGCATGGCACTGACCGGCGGCCTGCTGCTGGGTGGCGTGCTGTAACGCACACGCCGCTCACGGTGCGCAGCCCTGTTGAGGGGCGCGCCGTGAGCGGCACGCCGGGCACTATCGGTTGATGGTGGTGGCTGGTTCACTTCTATTACTTTCCTATCGCTTTGCCGGGTGCGTGATCTCCAGAAACTTGGGGGAATGCGCTGGCTGCGTCATCTGCTGGCTGCACGGCTTTGTACCGGTTTCTTCTGCGCCAGATCAAACAAACTGCTGATATTGCTCAATTATCCTGGCTGCAAGGATGTTTTCTTCTTGCTGACCATCTGCCTTCATGATTTGCTGTGACATTTGCATGAATCAATGAAAGGCCGATCATGGCGGCGCAGCGACATTACTGGCGTTACTGGGGAAAAGCTCAGTCGAAACCTTCCAACTCCTCTGAGCAAGAAAGCCCGCGCTGGCATTTGCTGGTCTGCCACGCGCTGGATGTGGCGGCGGTGATGGCGCAATTACTGGCCGACCGCCCGCGCTGGCTGGCGCGTTGCGCCAAGTCACTGGGCTGGCCGGTCGAGCACACGGCACAGGTGCTGTGTTTTTTTGCCGTTCTGCACGACTTGGGCAAGTTTGCCCGCGCTTTTCAAGGCCTGTTTCGCCATGACAGCCCGGACTTGGTGCCCTGGGTGGCCGGCAAGGCCTACACCCTGCGCCACGACAGCCTGGGGCGCTTGCTGTGGCAGGAAGTGCTGAATACACAGCTGGCCGATCTCTTGCCTGCAGACGACGACCCGGAAGACTGGCTGCCCTGGCTGGAGATCGTTTTTGGTCACCACGGCGAGCCGGCGCTGGACGAAGCCTATGGCAGCGCGCGCGCGGTGAACGAATTTTTTTGCCCGGACGACATCGACGCCGCCGAAGCGTTTTGCCGTGATATGGCAGCGCAGTTGCTGCCGGATGGCCTGCCATCCATCGCCGATCTGGATGAAAGCGCGCTGCGGCGCTGGAGCTGGCCGCTGGCTGGCTTGATGGTGCTGGCCGACTGGCTGGGCTCGGACAGTGCTTACTTTCCCTACCAGGCCAGCCCGCTGCCGCTGGCCGAATATTGGGCGCTGGCGCAATCACGCGCGCAGGCTTGCGTGGCGGGCGCGGGCGTGCGGCCCAGCCAGACTGCCGAGTATGCTGGCCCGGCGGCGCTGACCCAGCTGTTTGACTACCTGCACGACCCCACCCCGCTGCAACATTGGGCCGCCACCGCCGCACTGCCAGCCGAGCCGCAGCTCTTGTTACTGGAAGATGTCACCGGTGCCGGCAAAACCGAAGCCGCGCTGATTCTGGCGCACCGGCTGATGGCCGCCGGTCAGGCCAGCGGGCTGTACTTTGCCCTGCCCACCATGGCCACCGCCAACCAGATGTATCGCCGCGTGGGCCAGGTGTACCGCCGGCTGTACGCCGACCATGCCCGCCCTGCCATCGTGCTGGCACATGCCGCCCGCCAGCTGGTTGAGGCGTTCCGCTTGAGCCAGCGCCCGGCTGACGCCCCCTACAGCCCCGGCGAAGACACCGCCAGCCTGCTGTGCCATAGCTGGCTGGCCGACAGCCAGAAAAAATCCCTGCTGGCCGATGTGGGCGTGGGCTCGATTGACCAGGCGCTGCTGGCGGTGTTGCCGGCCCGCCATCAATCGCTGCGCCAGCAAGGCCTGGCTGACAAAATCTTGATTTGCGACGAAATCCACGCGTTTGACACCTATGTGCTGGATCACCTGAAAACCCTGCTGGAACAACACGCCCGGCTGGGTGGCTCGGCCATTCTGCTATCCGCCACCCTGCCAGCCAGGTTGCGCGCCGAGCTGACCCAGGCCTTTGCCAGTGGCCGTGGCATGGTGCCCGCGCTGGCTGCTGACTCCCGCTATCCCTTGATTACCCATGTGCACACCCGCATCGACATCCACGCCTGCGCCACCCGCCCGCATGTGGCGCGTCAGGTGCGTGTGGCCCATGTGCATGAACTGGACGCCGTGCTGGCGCTGATTGCCGATGCCGTGGCTGCTGGCCAGTGCGTGGCCTGGATTCGCAACACGGTAGAAGACGCCCGCGAAGCCTGGGCGCAGCTGTGCGCCAGCCTGCCCGGCCCGGTGCCCATGCTGTTTCACAGCCGTTATGTAATGGCCGACCGGCTGGAGATTGAAACCCATGTGCTGGATGCCCTGGGCAAAACCTCCGGCCCTGAACAGCGGCGTGGCCGGGTGGTGGTGGGTAGCCAGGTGCTCGAACAGTCGCTTGATTACGATGTGGACATCATGATCAGCGACCTGGCCCCGATTGATTTGCTGATTCAACGCGCCGGTCGTTTGCAACGCCACGCCCGCCATGTCGATGGCCAGCTCAGCGCCGATGGTCAGGAACACCGCCCCGCCCCGGTGTTTTATGTGTTCGGCCCAGCGCTGGCGAGCGCTGACAAGATTGATATGGATTGGTACGCCAGATTGTTTCCGCGCGGGCAATACGTCTACCCCGCCACTGGCCAACTGTGGCTGGCCCAGCAAGCCTTGCACGCCGCTGGCGGCATTGTTTCGCCTGGCGAATCGGGCCAGCCCGGCGCGGTGCGGCAACTGATGGAGGCGGTATATGGCGAACACGCCGAGCAGGCCATCCCCGCCGCCCTGCACGCCGCCGAACAGCGCTATCAGGCCAGCGAAATGGGCAAAGCTTCGATGGCACGTATCAACCGTCTGAATCTGCGCGCAGGCTATTGTCGTGGGAGCAGCACCCACTGGGGAGAAGAACTGCGCATCCCTACCCGTTTGGGGGAGGGCAGCACCCAGCTGTTTCTGGCCCGGCTGGACGGCGAGCGCCTGCGCCCCTGGCGCGATGAGGGCGAATCCCCCTGGCCGATGTCGGCGGTGCGGGTGAACGATGCCCAACTGCATGGTCTGGCCGCGCACTGGCAGACCCGTTTTGCCGCCCCATTGGCGGCGGCGCAAATCGAATGGCCGTGGCTGGACAAGCACGGCCTGGTTATGCCAATGGAGTTCGATGTTCACGGCGACGGCGTGGGCTACGGAGTGGATGACGCCGGGCGGGAGGTGGTGGTGAGCTACAGCCGGCAAACCGGACTGCGCCTGGTGCGGCAGTGAAGGCGGCGCGGGCAGACGCCCGCGCCGGGCAATCCCCGCTGACGCGGGGAACGTAATGGCAATGCAAACTACGCCAGAACCCACATGCGGTTCATCCCCGCTAGCGCGGGGAAGTGCACATTCTAGCGGAAATGGTATATGATGCGTAGACAGTCTGCCGATTAACAAACAACAACAGAAACCACATGCTTTAGATAAATTCTGTGCTTGTGGGGCAGTAGCTGCACCTCAGATCTACTTTGTGGAGCATAGACACCATGAATCTCTCCGAAAAAATGGTCACGTTCGATACTACTACGACCACTACTACAACAGTTACATCACCTGACTGGTTAGCCATCATATTGACTAAAAAACTACGAATGAAAGAGCAGGAGGGTGAAGCATGAGAAGTAACATTTTGTTGGCATTGATTTATATGCCTCCCACTTGGCTGGTGGAAATGTTGCAGGGTAAGCCTGAGGTGGCCACGTTTTGCATGGGGGCCGTGGTTAGTGCTGCACTAGCTGTTTTTCTGGTAAAAAATAAGTAAAACTTCCTGGTAACTATATGAATTTAATAGATTTAAGTGAAAAATGGCTCACCTTCCGCCAGCACGACGGCCACACCACCGCTGGGGCGGTGTGTGACCTCGTCCGGCCGGAGTGGGCCGATCTGGATGCGCCGCGTGCGGATTTTTGCGGCGCAACATACCAACTGCTGATTGGCCTACTGCAAGTCAGGCTGGCACCCGATTCGCGGAAAGAGTGGCTCCAGCTATACCACACCCCGCCCACGCCTGAGGCGCTGCAAGCGGCGCTGGCTGACTGGCTGCCGGCGTTTGCCCTGAGCCCAGACAGTGGGCCAGCGTTCATGCAGGACCTCGACCCACTGGCCAGCCAGGAGCCGATTTCCACGCTCAACCTGCTGATCGATCAGGGTTCGGACTCAAACAGTTATTTTAACAAGACCACGCAGTGGGCCGGCCTGTGCCCGCGTTGCACTGCACTGGCGCTGTTCACCCTGCAAATCAACGCCCCCAGCGGCGGGGTGGGGCATCGTGTTTCACTGCGCGGCGGCGGCCCGCTGACCACACTGGTGCTGCCAAGTGATCCGCAGGCCACGCTGTGGCAACGGCTGTGGCTGAATGTGATTCCGCGCCAGGATTTGCCGGCGGATGCGGGAGATTGGCACAGCCCGCGCCCGGACGCTGCCATTCTGCCGTGGCTGGGTGCTACCCGGATCAGCGACAAGACCGGTGTGCCAACCCCGCCAGACGCCGTGCACCCCCTGCAGGCCTACTGGAGCATGCCGCGCCGCATCCGCCTGGCACCGCCGCATCAGGATGGCGGGTGTTGCGAAATATGCGGGCAAACCGACATCCCGCTGTTCCGCCAGTATCGCACCCGCAACTATGGCACCAATTACACCGACGGCTGGCTGCACCCGCTGACGCCCTACACCCTGGACAGCAAAAACGAAAAACCGCCGCTGTCGGTTAAAGGCAAAAAAGGCAACACCCAGTACCGGCAATGGCTGGCGCTCACCCTGAGCGACAGCAGCAAGCAGCAGCAAGCTGCCGCCGTGGTCAGTGATTTTCTGCGTGGCAAGGCGAGGCGGCTTAAGCAACCGATTGCCCGGCTGTGGTGTTTTGGCTTTGAGATGGACAATATGAAAGCCAAATGCTGGTACGACAGCCAGATGCCGCTGTTGGCCCTGGCCGACCCCGAGCAGGAAAAAGCCTTTGCCGGCGCGGTCCAGCGCCTGCTGCAACTGGCCAGCGAGCGCGCCGAGCTGCTGCGCAAACAAGTCAAAGCCGCCATGTTCCGCCATCCGAGCGAGGCCAATGCCGAGCCGATGGTCGAGCAGAGCTTCTGGCAGGCTACCGAAGCCAGCTTTTATCAGGCGCTGGATCAGCTGGCGCAACAGCCCGACCCACTGCCGGTATACCGCCACTGGATGAGCCTCACCTATCAGCGCAGCCTGCAGCTGTTTGACCAATGGGTGCTGAATGCCCCCATCGAGCAAATGGACGACGCCCGCGTGGTCAAAGCCCGCCACAGCCTGGGCAAGCTGTTGTCTGCCGGCAAGGCCAGCAAGGCCCTGTACACCATTATTGACAGTCACCAGGAGTCAAAACATGTCAACCACCCAGCAGGATGAATCGCCGTCACTGGCCTTGCATGTGTTGTTGCGAGGCAGTGCAAAGACTGACGCTGAAAAACAGGCCCAGAAACACGCTCAGGACAGCATACGCGCTTGGTGGACGGCCCTGTCGCCCAGCGACCTTTCCACAGAAGATCGCTACAAAAAACTGGCTGATTTTGCCCGCCTGGACCGTGGTGATCGCGCCGAGCTGCGCCGCAGCGTGAACCCATACGATGCCGCCAACAGCCTGGCCGTGCATCTGCTGGCCAAGCGCTTGTATGGCGCGGACTACACCACCAGCCAACTGCTGGACCTGGCCCTGGTGGCCGGTGTGCTGGCCGAGGTGCGAACGGATATTCCCAAGCAAACTTTTATTAAAAGCCTGGGCAGCGCACCGGCTGGCAGCGACAAGCCGCAGATGAGCCTGCTGCGCTTTCAGCGGCTGCAAACCTGCGACAGCCTGGAAGATTTTTTTCAGCAGGCGCGCCGCGCCGTCAAGCTGATCAAACAGCAAGTGGACGTGGTGGACCTGGCTGCCGAGCTGCTGGCCTGGGCACATGAATTTCAATATGGCCCGGCTGAGCTGCCAAAAGACCGGCTGAAACTGCGCTGGGCCACTGCCTATTATTGCCACGCCGAGCTGTCGCCAACGGCAGCTGACTGACCTCCCCGCACAACATTATTACCTTGCCCATCTGGAGCCTGACCATGAGCCAATTTATCCAACTGCACACCCTGGTGTCCTACCCGCCGTCCAACCTCAACCGCGACGACCTGGGCCGCCCCAAAACCGCCATCATGGGCGGCGTGCAGCGTCTGCGCGTGTCCTCGCAAAGCCTTAAGCGCGCCTGGCGCACCTCGACCCTGTTTGCCGACCTTATAGGCGTGCGCACCAAACAACTGGGCGTTGAAGTGGAAAAAGCCCTGAAAGCCAAAGGCATCAGCGACAAAAACGCCCGCGACTGGGCTGCCCAGATTGCCGCCGTGTATGGTGCCGTGAAAAAAGACAAAGCCCCGGAAATCGAACAACTGGTGCACATCTCGTCCGCTGAACGCGCCACCCTGGACGCATTGGTGGAAACCTTGGCCGCCGAAAAACGCGCTCCGGAAACCCCCGAGCTGGACGCCCTGCTGCACGAACAGCACGCGGTGGACATTGCCATGTTTGGCCGCATGCTGGCCAGCAAAACGCAGCACAATGTCGAAGCCGCCGTGCAGGTGGCACATGCGCTGGGTGTGCACGCCAGCGTGGTGGAAGATGATTTCTTTACCGCTGTGGACGACCTGAATCAGGATGACTCCGGCGCTGCCCACCTGGGTGAAACCGGCTTTGCCGCTGCGGTGTTTTATCAATATGTCTGCATCGACCGCAGCCTGCTCAAACACAATCTGGGCGGAGACGAAGCGCTGACCCAGCGAGCGATCCAGGCGCTGATTGAAACTGCACTCACCGTGCCGCCCAACGGCAAGCAAAACAGCTTTGCCAGCCGCGCCTATGCCCACTATGCGCTGCTGGAGCGTGGCGACCGACAGCCGCGTTCGCTGTCGCTGGCCTTTCTCCAGCCGGTGGCCAAGGACTACACTACTGGCGCCGTGCAGGCGTTGGAACAACTGCACACCAATATGGATGCCGTTTACGGCCCTTGCGCCGAGGCTCATGCCAAGCTGAACGTGCTCAGCGGCGAAGGCTCGCTGGCCGACCTGCTGGCGTTTGCTGCGGAGTAAGCCATGCGCAACTATCTGGTTTTTCAGCTCTATGGCCCAATGGCCAGCTGGGGCGAAATTGCCGTGGGCGAGTTGCGCCACAGCGCCAGCCACCCATCACGCTCGGCGCTGCTGGGCTTGCTGGGCGCGGCGTTGGGCGTGCGCCGCGACGATGCTGCCGGCCAGGCAGCGCTGACTGCCGGCTATCAATTTGCCGTCAAGCAACTGGCCTGCGGCGCGCCGCTGCGTGACTACCATACCGTGCAAGCGCCCGCCCTCTCGAAAAAAATCACCCATCGCACCCGTCGCCAGGAAATGGCCGACCCGGACAAACTCAACACCTTGCTGACTAGCCGCGAATATTACGGCGACAGTTTTTGCGTGGTGGCGGTGCAAGCCCAGCCGGATGCGCCGCATACCCTGGCCCAGCTGCAACACGCGCTGGAACACCCGGTGTTCACCCTGTATCTGGGGCGCAAATCCTGCCCGCTGGCGCTACCGCTGGTGCCGAAGATCGTGCCCGGCGCATCACTCAAAACCGCGCTGGACAGCCAATCGCCCGAACCCAAACTGGCGGTTAATCTCCTCCGCCTGCTGCCTGGCCGTCGTGCTGCCCGTTACTTCTGGGAAGCCGATATGGACGCCGACGGCCTGAGCGCTAGCCAGACGCACACCCGGCACGACCAACCACTATCGCGCCAGCGCTGGCAGTTTGCTCCCCGGCAAGAATGCAGCCAGCCAGTCAGCACCCCAGCCCCGGCAGGAGAATCCGCATGAGTTATTTTTCTCGCGTGCTTGTGCCGGCAGGCCTCTGGCTGCACGATCCGGCGCTAAAACGGGTAGACCCCCTTTACCGCGACCACCAATTACTCTGGAAGCTGTTTCCTGACCAGCCTGAACACCCGCGCGACTTTCTGTTTCGCGCTGAAACCGGCTTTAACGCCACCGGGCCAGCCAGTGCCAGCGTGTACTATTTGGTATCAGCGCGCGTCCCGCAAGCCTGGCATGCCGACGTTCAGCTGCTGACCAAGCCGTATGCGCCGCGCCTGCAAGCAGGCGAACTGGTGCAATTCAGCCTGCGTGCCAACCCCACCATCAGCCGCGCTGGCTCCGATGGCGTGCGCGGTAAACGCCACGATGTACTGATGCACGCCAAAACCCAAGCCCGTGCCCAGGGCCTGAGCGCTGACGCCATTCCCGCCCGCGTGGCCCAGGCGGCAGCCGACTGGCTGCAACAGCGCGCTGCCCAATGGGGCTTGCAACTGGATGCGCCCAGCCTGCAACTGGACCCCTACCGCCAGCATCGTCTGTACAGCAAAGGTCGGGAAATCCGCTTTTCCTCAGTCGATTACCAAGGGCTGGCCGAAGTCAGCGATCCAGTGCGTCTGGCTGCGGTGCTGACCGGCCAGGCCAGCGCGCAAGCCGGTGCCAGCTTAGGCCATGCCCAGGCCTTTGGCTGCGGCCTCTTGCTGGTCAAGCGCCTGCCATGAGTACCCCCCTCCTCCCCAAACTCAAACCCCTGCCCATCAAAGAACGGTTATCTGTGCTGTTTGTCGAGCGCTGTCAGCTGGACGTGCTGGACGGGGCATTTGTGGCGGTGGATGTTACCGGCATCCGCACCCACATCCCGGTGGGCGGGGTGGCCTGCCTGCTGCTGGAGCCTGGCGTGCGCGTCTCGCACGCCGCCTGCAAACTGGCGGCGGAAGTGGGCACGCTGCTGGTGTGGGTGGGCGAGGCTGGCGTGCGGCTGTATTCCGCCGGCCAGCCCGGCGGTGCCCGCGCCGATCGTCTGTTGTACCAGGCCCGGCTGGCGCTGGACGACGAGGCCCGGCTGAAGGTGGTGCGCGAGATGTATCGCCGTCGCTTTGGCGAAGAACCGCCGCAGCGGCGCAGCGTGGAGCAACTGCGCGGCATCGAGGGCAGCCGCGTGCGCGCCATGTACAAGCTGCTGGCCGGGCAATATGGCGTGAAATGGGAAGGCCGCAACTACGATCCCAAAGACTGGGACGCCGCCGACCCCATCAACCGCTGCCTGTCCGCCGCCAACCACTGCCTGTATGGCGTGGTGGAAGCCGCCGTGCTGGCCGCCGGTTACGCCCCCGCCATCGGCTTCATCCATAGCGGCAAGCCCTTGTCGTTTGTTTACGACATCGCCGACCTGTACAAATTTGACACCGTTGTCCCCGCCGCCTTTGCCGTGGCCGCCAAATCCAGCGGCGGCAACGATGAACGCACCGTGCGACAAGCCTGCCGCGACATGTTCCGCCGCAGCAAACTGCTGGAACGCATCATCCCCGACATCGAAGACATCCTGGCCGCCGGCGGCCTGGACGTGCCGCAGATTGAAGGGGTGGTGGAAGCCGCCATACCGGAAGAAAAGGGGATAGGCGATGCTGGTCATCGTGCTTGAAAACGCCCCGCCCCGGCTGCGCGGGCGCATGGCCATCTGGCTGCTGGAAATACGCGCCGGGGTGTACGTGGGCACTTACAACCGCAAGGTGCGCGAATACCTGTGGCATCAGGTGGAAGAAGGGCTGGAAGACGGCAACGCGGTAATGGCCTGGCAAGCCAGCACCGAAGCTGGGTTCGAGTTTGTCACCCTGGGCAAAAACCGGCGTATGCCGGTGGAGTTTGATGGTGCCAAGCTGGTATCCTTTCATCCGCCGGACAGCGCAGATCAAGGGTGAAAAGATGCTCTTTAACAGCCTGAAATCGGCTACCTTGCCTGCCTAAAAATTGACCAGAAAAGTTGGTGGATTTTGACGTGGGTGAAAAAGCCTTTTGGATCAATGATGTATTTTTAGTGTGTTCCCCGCGTCAGCGGGGATGAACCGCCGGCGACCACATTATCGTGACCAGCGGCAGTGTGTTCCCCGCGTCAGCGGGGATGAACCGTCCGGCAGGGTAGAGCGTGCCCGGCGCGGTAGGTGTTCCCCGCGTCAGCGGGGATGAACCGATGTTCTCTGGCACGTCGTGCGGAACCCAGTTGTGTTCCCCGCGTCAGCGGGGATGAACCGGTTGCCGCATCCATTCGTGAATTCGGCTGGCGGTGTTCCCCGCGTCAGCGGGGATGAACCGGACATCACCAACCGGATGGCCAGTACCATCCGGTGTTCCCCGCGTCAGCGGGGATGAACCGGCCCGCTGTTTCGCCGCGCCAACATGATGACCGTGTTCCCCGCGTCAGCGGGGATGAACCGTTCACCTACACCAGCCCGTCCGCCGCGCTGACGTGTTCCCCGCGTCAGCGGGGATGAACCGGCATGCTGGACGGCATCGACCAGCACATTGATGTGTTCCCCGCGTCAGCGGGGATGAACCGAATCGCCTGCCGGACAGCGAGCGGAATCTCATGTGTTCCCCGCGTCAGCGGGGATGAACCGCGATTGACCGGCTGACCAGCAACCACATTGGCGTGTTCCCCGCGTCAGCGGGGATGAACCGCACAGCGGTACGATCAAACATATGATTACGGGGTGTTCCCCGCGTCAGCGGGGATGAACCGGGCGCGCTGCGCGGCAGAGCGGGAAAACTCCTGTGTTCCCCGCGTCAGCGGGGATGAACCAGTTGATGCTCAAACGCCTACGGGACGGCAAAGAGTGTTCCCCGCGTCAGCGGGGATGAACCGCTGATGCGCCCCACAGCGCCCGCTCAGCATCGGTGTTCCCCGCGTCAGCGGGGATGAACCGTGGCGCGCGGCCTGGCCGCCTACCTGACTCTCGTGTTCCCCGCGTCAGCGGGGATGAACCGACACGGGCAGGTGACTGGTAATTAACTGGTCGGTGTTCCCCGCGTCAGCGGGGATGAACCGTCTGGGGATTCCTCGTAAACACGCCACCAGCAGTGTTCCCCGCGTCAGCGGGGATGAACCGACTACGCCCGCTGGCTGGAGCAAAACGCACAAGTGTTCCCCGCGTCAGCGGGGATGAACCGTTTGCTATCACGCTGGAACTTGTAATGCCAAAGTGTTCCCCGCGTCAGCGGGGATGAACCGCAGTCAACCGACAGCTGTGTGGTGGCAGTAGCGTGTTCCCCGCGTCAGCGGGGATGAACCGAGCAGCATATCCGGCTTGATGCCGATACCCAGGTGTTCCCCGCGTCAGCGGGGATGAACCGGGATGCTGCAAATCGCGGTCGAGCCGCGACTCGTGTTCCCCGCGTCAGCGGGGATGAACCGGTTGGAGTCGGCGTCACTATCGGCTGGCGGTGGTGTTCCCCGCGTCAGCGGGGATGAACCGGAAAAGACGGCAATGCGCGGTTTTCGCACGGCGTGTTCCCTGCGTCAGCGGGGATGAACCGCTGCTGAAAAAATTGCCTGATCTGCCGGGTGTGTGTTCCCCGCGTCAGCGGGGATGAACCGACCGTCTACGTGTTACGGCGCAGAGACATCTAGTGTTCCCCGCGTCAGCGGGGATGAACCGGGGTAATTATGGCTCTTGTTTGGACAGCATCCGTGTTCCCCGCGTCAGCGGGGATGAACCGGCTGGCCGGTACACTGGGCTATGAGTTCACAGGTGTGTTCCCCGCGTCAGCGGGGATGAACCGCTCGGCGCAACCGTGGGCAAGGCCGCCAGCGTGTGTTCCCCGCGTCAGCGGGGATGAACCGTAGGTGCCTTCGATTTTGCCGGCGCCGTCGGTGTGTTCCCCGCGTCAGCGGGGATGAACCGCGCATCTGGGTGATCGTGTCCAGTATTGGAATGTGTTCCCCGCGTCAGCGGGGATGAACCGGGCACGTAGATATTACTCTACGTGCCCTTAACGTGTTCCCCGCGTCAGCGGGGATGAACCGCAGCGCTGAAATGGTGGCTTACTCTGCCACCGGTGTTCCCCGCGTCAGCGGGGATGAACCGACACGCGCCGGGCGACGGGACGTAAAGCTTTTGTGTTCCCCGCGTCAGCGGGGATGAACCGCCCAGATGCCATCTGCGCCAAAAATCCCTTACCGTGTTCCCCGCGTCAGCGGGGATGAACCGACGGCGGCGGCATGACCCATCGCGGTCATCAGCGTGTTCCCCGCGTCAGCGGGGATGAACCGCGGACGCGGGGGATTTGTCGGCCCAGTCTGATGTGTTCCCCGCGTCAGCGGGGATGAACCGAAAATCGGAAATGAACCCGCTGTAATAGCCAAGTGTTCCCCGCGTCAGCGGGGATGAACCGGGTGACTATCTTCTAGCGCCGATCCAAGCGCAGTGTTCCCCGCGTCAGCGGGGATGAACCGTAAACTTTTTCATATTTATACTTGCCCGCCTGGTGTTCCCCGCGTCAGCGGGGATGAACCGTGAAATGGGCCGTGGATATTCGCGCCCAGGTTGTGTTCCCCGCGTCAGCGGGGATGAACCGAGCAACAAAGAAAAGTGGAGGGATTTCGACTGGTGTTCCCCGCGTCAGCGGGGATGAACCGCGCAATAAGCACGCCGCAACTATCAAAGATGGGTGTTCCCCGCGTCAGCGGGGATGAACCGACATGGCCATGGCCGTGCAAATGATGGTGATTGTGTTCCCCGCGTCAGCGGGGATGAACCGCCCGTCGTGAATCTAGCTCTTTACCTTTGCACGTGTTCCCCGCGTCAGCGGGGATGAACCGAACGTGCGCGGGTCTTCGTGTTCGGTGGTTGTGTGTTCCCCGCGTCAGCGGGGATGAACCGCCCTGACGCAGTGCTGCAGGTGGATAAGCTGAGTGTTCCCCGCGTCAGCGGGGATGAACCGTTCATCTGCTCCACAAAGATAATGGCCTGCTCGTGTTCCCCGCGTCAGCGGGGATGAACCGTAGAGAGTGGCGTCTTCCCACGCTTTTTTTCGGTGTTCCCCGCGTCAGCGGGGATGAACCTTTTTTTTCATAATCTCTACTTCTTCTTGCGTGGTGTTCCCCGCGTCAGCGGGGATGAACCGGCGAATTTGCAGCAGTGGCGAGAGGGTTTCGCGTGTTCCCCGCGTCAGCGGGGATGAACCGCATGACCCAGACAGCTATGTGATGACTCAAGGGTGTTCCCCGCGTCAGCGGGGATGAACCGAACATTTCATGCACGTCTTCGACCGTCACCAGGTGTTCCCCGCGTCAGCGGGGATGAACCGACTTTTTCTTCCTCGTGTTCGACCCGGAAATAGTGTTCCCCGCGTCAGCGGGGATGAACCGTCAGACTCCATAGCGGCCCACACTAAATGTACGTGTTCCCCGCGTCAGCGGGGATGAACCGACTACCCGGCGCTGGCTATGGGACGGGCGAAGGTGTTCCCCGCGTCAGCGGGGATGAACCGTCAGGACATGCTCCGGACCACTGTGCCGCAGGGTGTTCCCCGCGTCAGCGGGGATGAACCGCGTTTTTCGCTGTCGGATTGGTCCGAATTTTTGTGTTCCCCGCGTCAGCGGGGATGAACCGGTGACACCGAACAATGATCAAACACAAAAACCGTGTTCCCCGCGTCAGCGGGGATGAACCGGGAGCCCCACGCTAGTCTTGAGGCTGCGAACGGTGTTCCCCGCGTCAGCGGGGATGAACCGCGCAGCAAATACCAGCTCGTCCGGATAGACGGGTGTTCCCCGCGTTAGCGGGGATGAACCGCTGCTGTCGCAGGATGAACTGGAGAAATTGGGGTGTTCCCCGCGTCAGCGGGGATGAACCGGCATCAAAGACGGCAAGGTTCACACTGTGGTGGTGTTCCCCGCGTCAGCGGGGATGAACCGAATGACAATTGACATAACAGAAATAGAGCGCGCGTGTTCCCCGCGTCAGCGGGGATGAACCGGACACGGCGGACAAGAAAACGGGCGAGCTGCCGTGTTCCCCGCGTCAGCGGGGATGAACCGTTAGACGCCCACGCTGACCAAATCCGAGATTAGTGTTCCCCGCGTCAGCGGGGATGAACCGGAACCATTCGGCATCTGCCGTCATGTCGCTGGGTGTTCCCCGCGTCAGCGGGGATGAACCGCGCGCGGCACAACTGCAAAACCGCTTGAACCTGTGTTCCCCGCGTCAGCGGGGATGAACCGCCGACGGCCGAACCACTGGCCCGCGCCGACCGGTGTTCCCCGCGTCAGCGGGGATGAACCGCGAATTTTCATGATCCTGATCGGCGTTTTTTTGTGTTCCCCGCGTCAGCGGGGATGAACCGGGCCGAGGCTTGCGCTAGCTGGTAGGTCGTGAGTGTTCCCCGCGTCAGCGGGGATGAACCGAATTTCCCGGCGGACAGCTCCTGATTACCACCGTGTTCCCCGCGTCAGCGGGGATGAACCGGGGTCTCTCTGCACAGCCAGAGCAACCCCATCGTGTTCCCCGCGTCAGCGGGGATGAACCGCCGGTGACGGCTGGCGTCCACGAGTCAAAAAGGTGTTCCCCGCGTCAGCGGGGATGAACCGTTGAGTCAGCCGCAGCAATTGAGCGGGCTGTCGTGTTCCCCGCGTCAGCGGGGATGAACCGGCATTGTTTTTGCGCCGCCCCGGCGTGTCAGCGTGTTCCCCGCGTCAGCGGGGATGAACCGACGGCGAGGCGCAACGGGCGGCGATGGTGCCGGTGTTCCCCGCGTCAGCGGGGATGAACCGTCAGCCCAACATCTGCGTGGGACGATGGAAGGGTGTTCCCCGCGTCAGCGGGGATGAACCGCAATGTCTCGGTTTCTGGGGGGCAGGTAACCGGTGTTCCCCGCGTCAGCGGGGATGAACCGGCACAGACATATCTCCAGCTCGGCCAGAGCTAGTGTTCCCCGCGTCAGCGGGGATGAACCGATTTTAGCGATTGACCGCATCGACACATCTTTGTGTTCCCCGCGTCAGCGGGGATGAACCGCCGGCGAGCTGGCGCGCGACGCGATCAATGGCGTGTTCCCCGCGTCAGCGGGGATGAACCGACGTTGTTCGTTCGAAAAAACCTGGGTGCGAGGTGTTCCCCGCGTCAGCGGGGATGAACCGGCCGAGGAGCACGCCGTTCAGGAGCGACAACAGTGTTCCCCGCGTCAGCGGGGATGAACCGTGATGGTGTTCCAGCGCGGTCGCGCTGAGCTGGTGTTCCCCGCGTCAGCGGGGATGAACCGGTGGCCGGGGCGCGCTGCGCTCGCCCCCAGCCGTGTTCCCCGCGTCAGCGGGGATGAACCGTGCAGACGATAGGCAATCAACTTCGCAGCGGCGTGTTCCCCGCGTCAGCGGGGATGAACCGCGCCTGACAAGGTGCTGTTGCTGCCGCATCGGGTGTTCCCCGCGTCAGCGGGGATGAACCGAAAACACCGAAATCACAATCACAATCACAATCGTGTTCCCCGCGTCAGCGGGGATGAACCGACATTATGACATCACTGTTTGCTGAGCCGGTGGTGTTCCCCGCGTCAGCGGGGATGAACCGCGCACGCCAAAGGTGGTCAGCGACCATTGTCCGTGTTCCCCGCGTCAGCGGGGATGAACCGTATGCGGCGGAACCGGCATGGCCCGCTACCAGGTGTTCCCCGCGTCAGCGGGGATGAACCGGCCGACGGCAAAGACCTTTTCAAATTTTTGATGTGTTCTCCGCGTCAGCGGGGATGAACCGCCGCCGCGCGAGCCGATGTCGTGGCGGCTGTTGTGTTCCCCGCGTCAGCGGGGATGAACCGAACGACCGCCATTTGTACGGTGTTCAGCATTGGTGTTCCCCGCGTCAGCGGGGATGAACCGATGCGTGGCTTGTAGACAGCAACCGCCGGCCGGTGTTCCCCGCGTCAGCGGGGATGAACCGCGCTACAAGGGCATCAACTCCGTGTATTTGTTGTGTTCCCCGCGTCAGCGGGGATGAACCGGCGGCGAACTGGACCTGGAAATCACCCAACTGGTGTTCCCCGCGTCAGCGGGGATGAACCGCAGAATGGTGATGGATGGGTCTATCCAGTCGCGTGTTCCCCGCGTCAGCTGGGATGAACCGGAACGGCGTAGGGTTTGCCGTCTTTCCGGCGAGTGTTCCCCGCGTCAGCGGGGATGAACCGCTTAGCGTTGGCGCGCTTCATGAACGCATTTAGTGTTCCCCGCGTCAGCGGGGATGAACCGTCGATCAGTGGCTGGCAATGTCGCAGGGTCAGGTGTTCCCCGCGTCAGCGGGGATGAACCGCGGGTGCCAGCTATGCCGACGTCGCCGCTGCGGTGTTCCCCGCGTCAGCGGGGATGAACCGTCTCCCCCATACATCCAGACTGCCGCGACGCTGTGTTCCCCGCGTCAGCGGGGATGAACCGGCATGCCTTGGATTGGCGGGCGCTGGTACGAAGTGTTCCCCGCGTCAGCGGGGATGAACCGGTGGCATACTGGCGCGCGGAAAACGGCGATGTGTGTTCCCCGCGTCAGCGGGGATGAACCGCCCAGGAGAGAACACCACACACCAAAACAACAGTGTTCCCCGCGTCAGCGGGGATGAACCGAGCAGCGGGACGCGGTTCGTCGCGCATACATCGTGTTCCCCGCGTCAGCGGGGATGAACCGCTGCTTGATGGAGGTGATGTGGATCAACAGATGTGTTCCCCGCGTCAGCGGGGATGAACCGTGCAGGGGGCGTTCTTTGAGGGCTTTGGCAAAGTGTTCCCCGCGTCAGCGGGGATGAACCGGGGAGGCGTTCAGGCTAGTGGCTGCGAACGACGTGTTCCCCGCGTCAGCGGGGATGAACCGTTGGCCGCCGCGCCGCTAGCCGGCATGGTTCCGGTGTGTTCCCCGCGTCAGCGGGGATGAACCGCTCCCCCGGCCCGCCTGTGCGCAGTTTGCCGCGTGTTCCCCGCGTCAGCGGGGATGAACCCGGGACGCTGGCGCGACGGCAGGGTATGCGTCGGTGTTCCCCGCGTCAGCGGGGATGAACCGAGCGCGGCACTATCGAGGACGGCATCACTGACGTGTTCCCCGCGTCAGCGGGGATGAACCGGCATCGCAGACGGCGTGGGAAAATGCAGCCAAGTGTTCCCCGCGTCAGCGGGGATGAACCGGCATCGCAGACGGCGTGGGAAAATGCAGCCAAGTGTTCCCCGCGTCAGCGGGGATGAACCGGGCTCGCTAATGGCGACCGCGACAGCTGACCGGTGTTCCCCGCGTCAGCGGGGATGAACCGCTCGCTGATGAAATCATCCGCGCTCGAAACGCGTGTTCCCCGCGTCAGCGGGGATGAACCGAACAGTTGGCTATCGCTGTTGTTGGCGCGCGAGTGTTCCCCGCGTCAGCGGGGATGAACCGGCCAAGCCCGAAAAAGGCCCGGACGGCAAGATGTGTTCCCCGCGTCAGCGGGGGTGAACCGGGGCAATCGGCGTCTGCCTCCCGCGCTCACTGTATATGGGGATTGCACTGGCCGGGTTGGACTCGAACCAACGTCACCACCGGCGCATTGCTGCGCCGCCGTCCCGTCTACCTGAATGGGGCTCTACGACCAGTGCGGTTTTATTGTACCGGCCAGAACCATGTTCGGCCATAAAATCGACAACCCTGAAGCCCCACCTCAAAGGGAATGCCCCCCTACGCCCGTTCCAGCACCACAAATGCCAGGCACTGGCTGCGTTCGTCGCTGATGCTCAGGTGGCAGTGAATGATGCCGCGCTGTTGCAGCCAGCTGGCCAATTCGTCTGAAAACGCCCAGCCGGGGCGGCCCAGGGTGTCGTGGGTGACGGCCAGCGCGCCCAGGGTCACCGGGGCGCGCAGGCCGGTGCCGGCGGCTTTGGCAAAGGCTTCCTTGGCGGCAAAGCGTTTGGCCAGCAGCCGGGCCGGGTCGTGGGCGCTGGCCCAGTCCGGCCATTCGGCGGGGGAGAGGATGCGCCGGGCAAAGCGTTCGCCATGGCGGGCCAGGGCGGTGCGGATGCGGTCGATTTCCACCAGATCCGAGCCGATGCCGGCAATCATGCTGCGCTGCGCCGGGCTTCCACCATCAGGGCTTTCATGTCGCGCACGGCGCGGTCAAAGCCGGTAAACAGCGCCTGGGCCACAATGGCGTGGCCGATGTTCAGCTCGCAGATATCGGGAATGGCGGCCACCGCTTGTACATTGTGGTAGTGCAGGCCATGGCCGGCGTTGACCACCAGGCCCTTGAAGCGGCCACTTTCGGCAGCGTCGCGGATGCGCGCCAGTTCGGTTTGCCGGGCGGTGTGGCCAATGGCGTCGGCGTAGCGGCCAGTGTGCAGCTCCACCACGGGGGCACCGGCTTCCACGGCGGCGGTCAGCGAAGTGTCGTCCGGGTCGATGAACAGCGACACGCGAATGCCGGCGGCGGTGAGCTGACGGGTGTAGTCGCGCACCACGTCAAAGTGGCGCTCAACATCCAGGCCGCCTTCGGTGGTGAGTTCTTCGCGTTTTTCCGGCACCAGGCACACGTCATCCGGGCGGGTGGCCAGGGCGTGGTCGAGCATTTCCGGAGTGAGGGCCATTTCCAGGTTCATCCGGGTTTTCAGCGCGCGGCGCAGCAGGCGCACATCTTCGTCCTTGATGTGGCGACGGTCTTCGCGCAGGTGCAGGGTAATCAGGTCAGCGCCGGCGGTTTCGGCCACCAGGGCGGCTTCCAGCGGGCTGGGGTAATGGGTGCCGCGTGCATTGCGCAACGTGGCCACATGGTCGATGTTCACCCCTAACAGGATCATGATGCGGGTCTCCACAGTAGCCGGCAGCCGGGGCTGTCCGGGTGTTTCAGTATCGGCCTGGCGGCTTAGTGTGCGGCCAGGCCAGCCAAATGCTGCATCAGTTCGCGGGTGGCCAGCGGCGTGCTGCCCAGGCAGTCGGCCAGAAGCTGGCGGGTCAGGCTGCGGGCTTCGCGCACGGTCAGCGGGTCAGAAAAATCTTCGTCGGCCAGCGCCAGCAGGGTGCTGCCGCTGAACTCGCCCTGGCTGTCGGCCAGGATGCCGTTGGGCAGCTGACAATGATACCGTCCGGCGGCGTCCAGCGGGGCACCGTCGTGGGTGCAGCGCAGGCTGGGGGCGTAGCCCAGTTCGGCCAGAAGGCGCAGTTCAAACCGGCGCAACAGCGCTGACATGTCCTGACGGCCATCGCGCGGGCCGATGGCGCGCACGGTGGCGGCGTAGTCGGCAAACAGCGCGGGGTGCGGGTCTTCGCGGGCGGTCAGGCGCAGCAGCAGTTCGTTCAGGTATAGCCCGGCCAGCAAGGGCACGCCGCCCAGCTGCGGCAGCGCGCCCTGCCAGTCGGCGTGGGCCAGGGTTTTCAGCTCGGTTTTGCCAAACCAGCCCAGCACCAGCGGCTGAAACGGCAGCAGCAGGCCGCGCAGGGCGGCGCGGGGCCGGCGTGCGCCGCGCGCCACCACGGAAACCCGGCCATGGTCGCGGGTAAACAGCTCGACAATCAGGCTGGTTTCCTTGTAGGCCTGCGCATGCAGCACAAAGGCGGGCTGGTGGTCTACCTTGCCGGGGCTGGACATGACGGCGGCGGGCTCAGTCCAGGTTGAACTGCTTGAGGAAACGCACGTCGTCGGCCCAGCCGCTCTTGACCTTGACCCAGACTTCCAGGAACACCTTGCTGTTGAACAGTTTTTCCATATCGGTGCGCGCTTCGGTGGCAATTTTTTTCATGCGCTCGCCATCACGGCCAATCAGGATGGCTTTTTGCCCGGCCTTGTCCACCAGCACGGCAGCGTAGATGCGGCGCAGATTGCCTTCGATTTCAAATTTTTCGATTTCGACGTTCATCGAGTACGGCAGTTCTTCGCCCAGGTAGCGGAACAGTTTTTCCCGCACCAGTTCGGCGGCCAGAAAGCGCTCGTTCTTGTCGGTGACCATGTCTTCCGGGTAGAGCGGTACGCTGTGCGGCAGGTGCGGTTCGACCACATTCAGCAGCAGGTCCATGCGGTGGCCGTGCTTGGCGCTGACCGAGACGATTTCGGCAAAGTTGAATTCGGCGCTGGCCTTGAGCAGGAAGTTGGCCATGTCGGCCTTGTCCTTGACCCGGTCGGCCTTGTTGACCACCAGAATCACCGGGCGGTGCGCGGGCAAGAGGGCAATCACTTCGCGGTCGGCGTCGGACAGGCGGCCCGCTTCCAGCACAAACAGCACGCAGTCCACATCAGACAGGGATTCCTTGACACTGCGGTTGAGCGCTTCGTTCAGCGCGTTGCGGTGGCGGGTTTGAAAGCCTGGGGTATCGACAAAAATATACTGCGCCTTGGCGGTGGTCTGGATGCCGGTAACGCGATGGCGGGTGGTCTGGGCTTTTTTCGAGGTGATGCTGATTTTTTGCCCGATCAGGTGGTTCATCAGCGTGGATTTGCCCACGTTGGGGCGGCCAACAATCGCCACAAAACCACAGCGGTAGTCTTCCGGCACGTCCATGGCGGCGGCAGGCAGTGCCTGCAGGGCGGCTTCCAATTGTTCTGCCGACAGGCCGTCGGCGTCGGCGGCCAGGGTCACGGCGTGCGGGTCATGCGCGTCGGCGTCGGTCTGGGTGTCGTCGGCAGGGTGCGGGGTAGGATGGGTCATGGTCAGGGCTTTCTGCGGGCAGGTTGCCGGGCTTCGAGGGCGCTCAGGGCCAACTCGGCGGCTTGTTGTTCGGCAGCGCGGCGGCTGCCGCCCTGCCCTTCGGTCATGATGCCAATTTCGGCCAGGTCACAGGCCACCCGGAACGATTGTTCGTGGGCTTCGCCGAGCTGGGCCAGGATGGTGTAGCGCGGCAGGCTGTAGCGTTTGGCTTGCAGGGCTTCCTGCAACCGGGTTTTGGCGTCTTTGGCGTGCTTGTTGGGGTCGATGGCGGCAATCCGGCTGGCGTACAGCCCGCGCACCACCTGTTCGGCCTGGGCAAAGTCCACGTCAAAGCTGACGGCGGCAAACAGTGCTTCCAGTGCATCGGCCAGAATCGACGCGCGGTCGTGGCCGCCGCTTTTCAGTTCGCCTTCGCCCAGAAACAGGCAGTCGCCAATGTTCAGTTCACGGGCAATATCGGCCAGGGTGGCCTGGTTTACCAGGTTGGCGCGCAGGCGCGACAGCTCGCCTTCGCTCAATTGGCCAAACTGGTCGTAGAGCATGCGCGCCACGGTGTAATTCAGGATGCTGTCGCCAATGAATTCAAAGCGTTCGTTATTGGTGGAACTGTAACTGCGGTGCGTCAGCGCCTGACGCAATAGCTGCGGTTGGCGAAACGCATGGCCCAGCCGGCGGGCCAGCCGGTCAAGGTTGAGGGGATGGGTCACTGCCTGTCTGCCTTAGCGTGCAAGTCAAAAGGGAAACGCCGGGGCATGGCCGCCGGCGGGAAGGCGGCCTGAGGGCGCTGGCGCGCGCTCAGGCCAGTTTTGGCCATTGTAGCCCGCCCTGCGCGGGGCGGCCATCTGTCGGTGCTTATTGAATCCGCTGGCCGACGCGGGACAATTCGGCAAAGTTCATCCAGATCATGAAAGCCTTGCCCACCAGCAGGTGGTCATCAACAAAGCCCCAGTAACGGCCATCGTGGCTGTTGTCGCGGTTGTCGCCCATCATGAAATACTGACCTGCCGGCACCTTGCAGGTAAAGCCGCTGTCGGTGTATTCACACTGTTCGCGGCCAGGAAAGTCGGCCACGGCAGGCAAGAACACCGAGGGTTTGTTGTCTTCCAGCAGCACCGGGTAGCGGTGGCTGCCCTGGGTTTCCTGCAGGCGACGGGTTTGCACCATGGTCATGGCCTTGCCGGTTTCGGCATAGTCGTACAGGCCATCTTCGCGCAGCGGCAGCGGCTTGCCGTTGATGCTCAACTGCTTGTTGTGATAGCGCACGGTATCGCCAGGCAGGCCAATCACCCGCTTGATGAAGTTTACTTTCGGGTCAGGCGGAAAGTTGAACACCACCACGTCGCCGCGCTGCACGTTGCTGACTGGCACAACCACGGTGTTGAGTACCGGCAGACGCAGGCCGTAGGTGAATTTGTTCACCAGGATGAAGTCGCCCACCACCAGGCCGGGGCGCATCGACGACGATGGAATCTGAAACGGCTCCACCAGAAACGAGCGCAGGCCAAACACCAGCAGCATGATCGGGAAAAAGCTTTTGGCGTATTCCACATAATGCGGTTCCAGCACGTCGCTGGCGCGGCGCGGGGCCAGCAGCCAGCGGTTCAGCCCGGCAATCACCCCGGTGACCAGCACAAACACCAGCATGACGGCAGAAAAGCTCATCCATTGCGCCAGCAGACCAAAGCCGCCCAGCACCAGCGCCAGATACCCGGCCTGCACGCCAAACGGCTGGTCTTTGTCACCGGCCTGCTTCTTGGCCGAGGTGGCAATCAGGATAGGCCCCAGCACGGCGAGCACGGCAAAAATCACGGTCCAGTTCATTCAAGTCCTTCAGACAGGCAGTTAAGCGGGCCAAGGCCCCCGGCACCTATACGGTGGCACGGGGGCGGTGCCCTTATTTGTCGCTGACTTGCAAAATGGCCAGGAAGGCGGCTTGCGGAATTTCCACATTACCCACCTGCTTCATGCGTTTCTTGCCGGCCTTTTGCTTTTCCAGCAGCTTTTTCTTACGGGTGATGTCGCCGCCGTAGCACTTGGCCAGCACGTTCTTGCGCAGGGCCTTGATGGTTTCCCGGGCAATGATGTGGCTGCCGATGGTGGCTTGCACGGCGATATCGAACATCTGGCGCGGAATCAGCTCACGCATTTTCGACGCCAGTTCACGGCCCCGGTACACGCTGGTGGCGCGGTGAACAATCAGGCTCAGCGCGTCCACTTTCTCACCGTTGACCATGATGTCCAGCTTGACCAGATCGGCGGCCTGAAATTCCTTGAAATCGTAATCCAGCGAGGCATAGCCCCGGCTGGTGGACTTCAGCTTGTCAAAAAAGTCCATCACCACTTCGTTCATCGGCATGTCGTAGGTCAGCATCACCTGACGGCCCATGTACTGCATATTGCGCTGTACGCCGCGCTTCTGGTTGCACAGCGTCATCACCGCGCCAACGTAATCCTGCGGCACCAGGATGGTGGAGGTGATGATGGGTTCGCGGATTTCCTCAATCTTGCCCAGGTCGGGCAGCTTGGACGGGTTGGCCACTTCAATCAGCTCGCCGTCTTTCATCACCACTTCGTACACCACGGTGGGCGCGGTGGTGATCAGGTCCATATCGTATTCGCGTTCCAGTCGTTCCTGAACGATCTCCAGGTGCAACAGGCCGAGAAAACCGCAGCGGAAGCCAAAGCCCAGCGCTTGCGACACTTCTGGCTCGTAATGCAGCGAGGCGTCGTTCAGCTGGAGTTTTTCCAGCGCGTCGCGTAGCGATTCGTAGTCGTGGCTTTCCACCGGGTAAAGCCCGGCAAACACCTGCGATTTCACTTCCTTGAAGCCGGGCAGTGCTTCGCTGGCCGGTTTGCCCACCACGGTGATGGTGTCGCCCACCTTGGCCGATTTGAGTTCCTTGATGCCGGCAATCACAAAGCCCACTTCGCCAGCGCACAGTTCGCTGCGCGATTCGGACTTCGGGGTGAACACACCCACCTGTTCGCACAGGTGCTGTGCCAGGGTGGACATGAACAGAATCTTGTCTTTCGGGCGCAGTACGCCGTCCACCACGCGCACCAGCATCACCACACCCACGTAGTTGTCAAACCACGAGTCGATGATCAGCGCCTTCAGCGGGCCGTCCGGGTTGCCTTGCGGTGCCGGAATCTTCTGCACCACGGTTTCCAGGATATCTTCGATGCCGATGCCACTTTTGGCCGAAGCGCGCACGGCGTCGGTGGCTTCGATGCCGATGATGTCTTCGATTTCTTCGGCCACCCGTTCCGGCTCGGCGGCGGGCAGGTCGATCTTGTTCAGCACCGGTACCACTTCCACCCCGAGCTCAATCGCGGTGTAGCAGTTGGCCACGGTTTGCGCTTCCACCCCTTGCGAGGCGTCCACCACCAGCAGCGCGCCTTCGCAGGCGGACAGCGAGCGGCTGACTTCATAAGAGAAGTCCACATGCCCTGGGGTGTCGATCAGGTTCAGGTGATAGATCTGGCCATCGCGGGCCTTGTAGCGCAGCGCAGCAGTTTGCGCCTTGATGGTGATGCCGCGCTCGCGCTCGATGTCCATCGAGTCGAGCACTTGGGCATCCATCTCGCGGTCGGACAAGCCGCCGCAAAACTGGATGAAACGGTCGGCCAGGGTCGATTTACCGTGGTCGATATGGGCGATAATGGAAAAATTGCGGATATGCTTCATGGCGGGTCGCGAATGATAAGAAGCGTTTTGTCCTGGCAGCACGGTGACGGCACAGCGGGCCTTGCCGCGCCACGGCGCAGGAAAAACAGCTTCCCGGATGCGCAAGGCACCCTGGATGACTGAATGGCCCGGATTCTAGCGGATTTCCGCCAGCACTGCATCCAGTCGCACGGTATCCAGATGGTAGTGACAGATTTCTGTTTCACCGTGCATCAATACCGGCACCAGTTCGTCGAAACGTGCCACCAGCGCCGGGTCGTCGTCCACGTCGATCACGTCCAGGGTAAACCCATGGCGGGCTTGATAAGGGCGCAGTGCGTCACGCATGGCGTGGCACAGGCTGCAGTATTCGCGAAAGTACAAGGTAAGGTGCATGGGCGCGCTCGACGAAAAAACAGGGACATCACCGGTTCACGCCAGGCCAGGCACAGACCGCCAGGGCGATGAGCGTCACCGGGGCATTGGCACGATGCGCCGCCGGGTGCTGCCCCTTGCCGTGACGGCGTATGCGCTTGCGCCAGCATGAACCGCTTTTCAAGGGGGTGACTGTAGCGCAACTGGCGGCAGATGGGGCAAATAAGCACAGCAGGGCGGGAGAATGCACCGGTACAAACCCGGCCCTGCTGCGGTGCTGGCGTCGATGCGCACAGGGACGCGGAGGGCTTATTTCTCCGCCACTGGCACCGCCACAAACAAGGTATTGCCATCGCGGATCAGCCGCAGCGCCAGGGTGTCACCCGGCTTGGCGGCGGCCACCTGTTCGCGCAGCTGGTCGGCGCTGCTCAGGGCGAGATTGTTGACACCAACAATCACATCACCCGGCTGCACCCCGGCGCGGGCGGCCAGCCCCTGCACCCGTTGCACCAGCAGGCCATACGGCACGCGCAGCGCGCGTTGCTGGGCCGGGCTGAGTTCGCTCAGCGTCATGTTCAGCCGGGCCAGCGGCGGCTGGGCGTTGGGCTGGCGCGCACGGGCCTGGCGTTCGTTGGGGTCGGCCATTTCATTCGGGATGACGGTGACGCTGCGGTTGGCCTTGTTGCGCCAGATCTCCAGTGTCAGCGGCTGGCCAGGGCGGGCATTGCCAATCAGCCGGGCCAGGTCGCCCCAGTTATCCACTGGCTTGCCGCCCACCTGCAGCACGATGTCGCCGGATTTGATGCCAGCTTTGTCCGCCGGGCCGCCGGGCTCCACGCCATTGATCAGCGCACCGCTGGGGCGGGCCAGGCCAAACGACGCCGCCAGTTCGCGGCTGAGCTCCTGCACCGACACGCCAATCACCGCCCGCGATACCTTGCCCCGGCTTTTCAGCTGCTCGGCCACTTGCATGGCCACGTCAATCGGGATGGCAAAGGAAATGCCCATGAAGCCACCGGAGCGGCTGTAAATCTGTGAATTGATGCCCACCACCTGACCGTCCAGATTGAACAGCGGGCCGCCGGAGTTGCCAGGGTTGACCGCCACGTCAGTCTGGATGAACGGCACGTAAGCGTCGCCGGGCAACTGACGGCCCTTGGCCGAGACGATGCCGGCGGTGACCGAGCTATCAAAGCCAAATGGCGAGCCAATGGCCGCCACCCATTCCCCCACCTTGAGCTGGCTGGGGTTGCCCAGGGTGACGGTAGGCAGGCTGTGGCCGTCGATTTTCAGCACGGCCACGTCGGTGCGGCTGTCGGCACCAATCAGCCTGGCCTTGAATTCGCGCTTGTCAGTGGTGCTGACGGTGATTTCATCGGCCTTGGCCACCACATGCGCGTTGGTCATGATGTAGCCATCGGCTGAAATCAGAAAGCCGGAGCCCAGCGAGCTTTGTTGTTGTTCACGCGGCTGGCCGGGCGGGTTGAAACGGCGGAAGAACTCGGAAAACAGGTCATTGCCCAGTTCGTCGCCAAACGGATTGGCGCTGGTTTTCACCGTTTGCGTGGTGCTGATGTTTACCACGGTGCGGCCCTGGGTTTCTACCAGGCGGGTAAAGTCGGGCAGATCACGGGCGGCGTGGGCCACGGCGCTGCACAGCATGCTGGCCGCCAGCGCCCAGCCGGCCAACCGGCGGGAAAGCGTTAATGTCGACATGATGAGGCGTTCCGAACAGAATCAGGTTGTACAAAGCGGGTAATGACCGGGTGGAAGGCGCTCAGGTTCCGCGCCTGGCGGCTGTGCCGGCGCACTGCCAGCAGGCTGGCCGCCAGCGCGGCCAGCGCCAGCAGCACCGACAGCGTTTCGCTGAATGCCGCACCAAGCAGCGCACCGGCCAGCAAGGCGGCCAGCGGCAGCGCGTACAGCAGCAGCGCGCTGTGCAGCACGCTGTGCGGGCGCACCGCCACCACCACCCAGTCGCCGGCGCGGGCGGCCAGCGGGTTATCCACCAGAAAGGACGGTGCACCGCGCTGGAAGGTGCGCGCCAGGCTGAGCGAGCGGCAGCCGCGCACCGGGTCGCACTGCCCGCACGGAGTGTGCGGGCGCACCTCCACCCAGGCCTGCCGGCCTTCGCAGCGCAGGACGCGGGCTTCGGTTTCGATCATGGCTTGAGCTGGACCGAGTTGGCGATGGTCTGGATTGAGGCGTCCGGCAGGTCGCCCACCACGGTAATCAGGGTGTCGCCCACCGGGCGGCTATAGGCGCGCAAGGCACCGCGCACAAAATACCCGGCCACCCGCGAGCGGGCATTGCTGGCCCCTGGCTCGATAAAAACAGAAAACCGCGCCAGGCCATCGCTGTATACCAGATGGCGCACTGGCTGATGACGGCCCGCAATGGTGCGGCGCACGTCGCGCATCAGGCGAAACCCGGCTGGAATCACCTTGATGTCGGGCCGGTCGGCGCGGCCATCTTCCAGATGGACAGGCGGACGTTCCGGGCTGATGGTGTGCTGCTGTTCAAAACTGGGGCGAAAAGCCTGCTTGTCGCGCACCGGCCCCAGGGTAAGCTGGGTAAAGGCAAACTGCTCCACCACATCACGGCGGCCATTGACCACGCTGATCTTGATCGGCAGGCTGGTTTTGTCCTCAATGCAAAAATGGTAGGCGTAGCGGGCGTTGTCGCGCGGCTCCAGCGCTATCCAGCTGCAGTCGTAGCTGGCCACCCGGTCGTGCTCCAGCTGGCGCATGGCGTACACGGTGGTCAGTTCAGCCGGGTTGTCCGGCAGCAGCTCGGGAAACAGCCGCTGCGCGCCCAGCTTGGCTTCCAGCAGCGCCTGCGCGTCGGCGCCGTAGGCAATCAGCTCATGACCATGACGAATCAGCTCCCAGCGCACGCCATCCAGCGATTCGCGTTTTTCCCGCGCGGTATTGCCGTCGTGGCTGTGCGTCAGCCTGTAGGATTCGACGGTGCCGCCCGCCTGATGCAGGTAAGCGCCCGAATAGCTTTGCTGGCGGGCGGCGTTGACATAGCGTTTCAATAATTGTTGCGCTTCGCCATCAGACAGGGGAGAAGTTGCCCAGGCCGGGGCGAGCACCAGCCAGGCGGACCATGCAAAAACCCGTCGCTGCATCAACGTCGTCCCTCAACCGTGCTGGTGGACACTGCCATCAGATACGGCGACACCGATTCCTGATGGGCAAGCAGGTAGGGGTTGTTGGCCGGTGCTTCCGACGGCGTCGGGGCCATGGCCAGGGTTTGCACCGGTTCGGCACGTTCCAGCACGGCGGTGGGCAGGAGGGCATCCGGCTCGATGCCATCCCATTGCCCCCCCACCATCACCGCCACCAGCGCCGCGCTGGCAGCCATGGCGTAGCCTGCCCAGCGCAGCACTTTGCCAGGGCGGGATACAGGGGCCGGTTGCGCACGCGGGGCCAGCACGGTGGGTTCATCCACCAGGCGGTCATGCACGGCTTGATCGACACGCATGGTCAGGTGCTGCGACTGGCGCAGGGCATCGCCAATCAGGTGGTAGTGATTCCAGTTGTGTTGCAAGTCCGGATCGGTTTTCATCCGGGTCAGCAGGGTGTCAGCGTGCTGATCATCCAGTTCGCCATCCACCAGCGCCGAGAATTGTTCGTTCATCATTACCACCTTTTGTTCTTGGCCGTGTCCAACAACGGTTTGAGCTGAACCGAAATGGCTTCGCGGGCGCGGAAAATCCGCGACCGTACCGTGCCAATCGGGCAGTCCATCGCCTGGGCGATGTCTTCGTAGCTCATGCCTTCCATTTCGCGCAGGGTAATGGCCGTGCGCAACTCTTCCGGCAATGCCTCGACGGCCCGATTGACCGTTTCGACAATTTGCCGGTTCATGTACTCGGTTTCCGGGGTGTTCATGTCGGGCACTTGCGACGACATGTCGACAGATTCCCCGTCTTCGTCCTCATAATCCCCGCTCAGCAACGGGCGCTTGCCCGAGGCCGACAGGTAGTTTTTTGCTGTATTGATGCCGATGCGGTACAGCCAGGTATAAAACGCACTTTCTCCACGAAAGCTTGGCAAGGCGCGGTACGCCTTGATAAATGCCTCCTGGGTGACATCCTCGATTTCGGCTTGATCGCGGATGAACCGCGACAACAAGCGCGCCAGACGGCGCTGATACTTGTTGACCAGAAAATCGAATGCGCGCTTATCTCCCCGCTGCGCCCGGCTGACCAACTGCTGGTCAATATCCCGTTCGCTCATGCGATAAGTGGCTCCCGACTTGGCACCTGGCGTGCGGGCACGCTCAGGCCCATGGCCTTATTTTGCGGGTAAGCTCCGTGGGCGGTGTCCCCACTTCCGCGCTTACCCTGCTTATTATCTGGAATGACGTGAATTGACATCCTCCCCCATCTGATGTTCGGAGGGGGCCTGCTGCTGGCGGTATCACTTCACCGCTCACGGCACAGGCACAATGGACGTACCCTGCCCTGCGAGCAGGGGTGACACCGCCCACCATGGCCACGCTGTTCCCGTCTTGGGAAACGCTGAAAAAACCGTCATCCGGCACAGCTAGTTCAGTAGACTTACGCCCCTGGGGCAAGTTCGCTGCAGGGGTGAATAAACTTGATCCCGCGCAAACCGGCCCACCCGTCCCTCGTGGGGGTCATGGTACTGGAATCGGCGGCAGGATGCAGCAGGATGGTAACGGGCAGTCCACAGGTTAAAACAGATATACCCCCTGTGGCTGCGGGGCCGGCAGCGGCATGTCTTCTCCGCGCAGCGCCCGCACCGATGATTCAATGGCGTGGCACAGCGACGACAGCGGCAGATCGTTGCCCTCCTTGCCAAACGGTTCTTCCAGCTCCTCGCCCAGCACATCCAGCGCCAGGTAGGTGTAGGCAATGAACACCGCAATCACCGGGGTCAGCCAGCCAATGCTGACCGACAGCCCCAGCGGCAGCAGCATGCAATAAATCGTGACCGTGCGGTTGAGCAGCACCCGGTAAGTAAAGGGAATGGGCGTGCCGCTGATGCGCTCGCAGCCACCCAGCGCCTCGGACAGGCTGTCGAGCTGACGGTCCAGCGCCTGCCATTGCCAGTCGTTGATCTGGCCAGACTGGCGCAATGCGGCGGTCTGGCGTTGCAGCTCGCCCAGAATCAGCAGCGGCTGACAGGGCGAATCGACCAATTGCTGATAGTGCGCTTCAGGCAGCAGGCGAGCCAGATGGTGATGCACATCATCGCGGCGCAACTGGCCTTTGAGCGCATAGGCAAATGCGCACACACCGTCCATCAGCACCCGGCTGTCGGTTCGATCGCCAAGCAGTGCCAGCAGCTTGCCGCTGAAGGTGCGCGAGGCAATCACCACCAGCCCCCACAGCTTGCGCGCCTCCCAGAAGCGGTCGTAACTGGCAGAATTACGAAAACCCAGAAAAATCGCCAGCGAGACGCCCATCAGGGTAAAGATGTAAATGTTCAGCGAGGATTGGGCGTGGCGGGTTTCCCACCAGTCGTTCAGCAGCACCGAGACGACCGAGATGGCCAGCACCAGACACAGCCGCGACAAAATACGCGGCAACACCGATCCGCGCCAGACAAACAGCAGGCGAAACCAGTGACGGCGAGGATAAATAATCATGAAAAAGCAGACGGGAACATGCCCGGAATGGGCCGGGTGTCCATGATAGCGGACAAAGTCACGCCGGCAAATGCGGGGTTGCACTGGCCGGCGTGATCAATCCATCAGCCCGGTCACTGGTGTGACCGGGCCAAGGTGCGTCAGTCGCGTTCGCCACCAAACGCCATCAGCAATTGCAGCAGGCTGCTGAAGATGTTGTACAGGCTGACGTACAGGGTCAGCGTGGCCGACACATAGCTGGTTTCGCCGCCGTCAATCACCTGCTTGATCTGGAACAGAATCACCGCCGACGAGAACAGGATGAAACCCACGCACAGCGTCAGGTGCAGCGCCGGCAGTTGCAGGAAGATGTTTGCCACCACCGCCACCATCAGCACCACGGCACCCACGGTGAGGAATTTGTTCAGGAAGCTGAAATCACGCTTGCTGACCGTGGCAATGGCCGCCAGGGCAAAAAACGCTGCCGAGGTGCCGGCAGCGGCCAGCGAAATCAGCTGGCCACCGTTGCGCAGCGACAGCGCGGTTTGCAGCAACGGGCCCAGCAGCAGACCCATGACAAAGGTCAGCGCCAGCATCAGGCCCACGCCGGCAGAATTGTCACGGTTTTTTTCCACGGCAAACATCAGACCGTAAATTGCCGCCATCATCACCAGGCTGGACACAATCGGGCTGGCGCGCATGAAGGAAAAATTGACCTGAACGCCAATCAGGGCACCGGCCAGGGTGGGCAGCAGGCTCAAGGCCAGCAACCAGTAAGTATTGCGCAGAACCTTGTTGCGGCTTGCAGCCAGTGTCGAACTGGCAGAGGCTGAAGACAACTGGATGTGCATGGTGACATTCTCCGTCAAATGATGTTCAAGTGCCGCTGTGTGCGGTACAAAAGCCGGCAATCCGCCGGCAGGCAAACCTCAGTATAAAGAGGATGCTGCCAATCTGCATGAATACCGGCCAAGCCACGATATCGACTGTGGTTTGCAGGCTACGACCGGACAGCGCGCCAACAAGTTCCCGCTTCCTGCTGCACGCGGCTTGTCAGCAAAAAGCGCAATCATGTATCCTTTACGGCTAGCCGGCACATCTGGCTCGGTCCGTTCGGGCCGCAGCCGGGGGCCAGACTTCCTTTTGCGAGGGTGGCGGAATTGGTAGACGCACTGGATTTAGGTTCCAGCGCCGAAAGGTGTAAGGGTTCGAGTCCCTTCTCTCGCACCAGAACAACGCTTGTGCCAGCATGGTGCCCAGTCGGGTGCATGCTGGCGCTATAGTGCGCCCGTGATTTTCCTTTCTCATTACACTGATTCGATTTAAGGATTAATAATGCAAGTTCAGCTCGAAACGCTTGGCACCCTGGAACGCCGACTGAATATCACCCTGGCCATGACCGATATCGACGCCGAAGTGAAGCAGCGCCTGCAGCGCGTTGCGCGCACTGCCAAGGTGCAAGGTTTCCGTCCGGGCAAGGCTCCGCTGAAGATTGTCGAGCAGAATTATGGTGCCCAGGTGCGCGAAGAGGTGCTGGGCGAACAAGTGCAGCAAAGCTTTGCCAAGGCCGTGCAGGAACAGCAGCTGGACATCGCCGGCTACCCGCGCTTCGAGCCGTTTGCCGAAGACGCCGCCAGCGGCAGCGAATTCACTTTCAGCGCTGTGTTTGAAGTGTACCCGGAAGTGGTGGTGGGCGATCTGTCGGAAAAAGAAATCGACAAGCCGGTCACTGACGTGAGCGAAGCCGAGATCGACAAGACCCTCGACATCCTGCGCAAGCAGCGCACCCGCTTCAACCACGCCGAACGCGCCGCCCAGACTGGCGACCGCGTGACCATCGACTTCAAGGGCACGATTGACGGTGAAGCGTTTGCGGGCGGCAGCGCCGACAACTACTCGTTCGTGCTGGGCGAAGGCCAGATGCTGCCGGAATTCGAAACCGGCGTGCTGGGCATGAGCGAAGGCGAAACCAAGGACGTGCCGCTGAATTTCCCTGAGGATTACCACGGCAAGGACGTGGCCGGCAAGCAGGCCATTTTTGCCATCACCTTGAAAAACGTCGCCGAGCCGCAACTTCCGGAAGTGGACGCCGAGTTTGCCAAGAGCCTGGGCGTGGCGGATGGTGATGTGGCCAAGATGCGTGACGAAATCAGCAAGAACGTCAACCGCGAATCCAAGCGTCGCCTGCAGGCCCGCGTCAAGGAAGGCGTGATGCAGGCGCTGCTCGACGTCACCCCGCTGGAACTGCCGAAGGCCCTGGTTCAGCTGGAAATCAGCCGTCTGATGCAACAGGCCCGCCAGGATATGGCTCAGCGCGGCTTTGGCGACCAGATGAAAGACATGCCGCTGCCGCCGGAACTGTTCCAGGAACAGGCTGAACGCCGTGTGTCTCTGGGCCTGATTCTTGCTGCAGTGGTGGAGAAGCACCAGCTGAGCGCCACGCCGGAACAGGTTAACGCCCTGATTGCCGAGCAGGCAGAAAGCTACGAAAACCCGCAGGAAGTGATCGACTGGTACCACGCCAGCCCGGAACGCCTGAACGGCCCGGCCTCGGTGGTGCTGGAAGATAACGTGGTGGCTTTTGTTCTGTCTCAAGCCAAGGTCAACGAAAAACCGGTTTCGTTTGAAGAATTGATGGGGAATGCCTAATGCACACACTGCCAGGTTGGCTGAATAGCACGCCGGGGTCGCAAAATCTCGGCCTCGTTCCGATGGTCGTCGAGCAAAGTGGTCGCGGCGAACGCGCCTTTGACATCTACTCGCGCCTGCTCAAGGAACGCATTATTTTCCTGGTCGGGCCGGTGACGGATGACTCGGCCAATCTGGTGGTGGCGCAGCTGCTGTTTCTTGAGTCGGAAAACCCGGACAAGGACATCTCGCTGTATATCAATTCGCCAGGGGGCTCGGTCACTGCCGGCATGTCGATTTACGACACGATGAATTTCATCAAGCCGGACGTGTCCACCCTGTGCATTGGCCAGGCATGCAGCATGGGCGCTTTCCTGCTGTCTGCCGGTGCCAAGGGCAAGCGCTTTACCCTGCCCAACTCGCGGGTGATGATTCACCAGCCGCTGGGCGGCTATCAGGGCCAGGCCTCGGACATTGAAATCCACGCCAAGGAAATCCTGTACCTGAAGGAACGTCTGAACAAGATGCTGGCCGAGCACACCAGCCAGCCGCTTGAGGTGATCGAGCGTGACACCGATCGTGATAACTTCATGAGCGCCGACGCTGCCGTGGCCTATGGCCTGGTGGACAAGGTGCTCTCCCACCGGCACGAAGCCGCATGACGGATGATGTAATGTCGGACAAGAAAACCAGCGACAAGCTGTTGTATTGCTCGTTTTGCGGCAAAAGTCAGCACGAAGTCAAGAAACTGATTCAGGGCCCGCAAGTTTATATCTGCGATGAGTGTGTCGAGCTGTGCAACGACATTCTGCACGAAGAGCAGGTGGCTTCGCCGGCACCGGGTGAACTGGGCGAAGGCGGCAAGCGTGCGCCGCTGCCGCCGCCGCGCCAGCTGCGCGAAACCCTGGATCAGTACGTCATCGGTCAGGAAGGGGCAAAAAAAGCCCTGGCCGTGGCGGTGTATAACCACTACAAACGTCTGGAAACCCGGCTGGAGCCGGGCGATGTCGAACTGGCCAAAAGCAATATCCTGCTGATTGGCCCGACCGGCTCGGGCAAGACGCTGCTGGCACAAACGCTGGCGCGCATGCTGGATGTGCCGTTTGTGATGGCCGACGCCACCACGCTGACCGAAGCGGGCTATGTGGGTGAAGATGTGGAAAACATCATCGCCAAGCTCTTGCAAAAGTGCGACTACGATGTTGAGCGTGCCCAGCGCGGCATTATCTACATCGACGAAATCGACAAGATTTCGCGCAAGTCGGACAACCCGTCGATCACCCGTGATGTGTCGGGCGAAGGCGTGCAGCAGGCGCTGCTCAAGCTGGTGGAAGGCACGGTGGCGTCAATTCCGCCGCAAGGCGGGCGCAAGCACCCGAACCAGGAATTCATCCAGGTAGACACCACCAATATCCTGTTCATTTGTGGCGGGGCATTTGATGGGCTGGCCAAGATCATCCGCAACCGCTCGCAAAAGGGCGGCATCGGATTTGGTGCCGAGGTGTACTCCAAGGACGACGGGCGCGCGGTGGGCAAGGTGCTGCAGGAAACCGAACCGGAAGATCTGATCAAGTTTGGTCTGATTCCGGAGTTCATCGGTCGCCTGCCGGTGATTGCCATGCTCGACGAGCTGGACGAAGAAGCCCTGGTCACCATCCTGACCGAGCCCAAGAACGCCTTGGTGCGACAGTTCCACAAATTGTTTGAAATGGAACAAGTCGAGTTGGAAATCCGACCCTCGGCACTGCGCTCGATTGCCAAGCAGGCGCTGGTGCGTAAAACCGGTGCCCGTGGCCTGCGTTCGATTCTGGAACGTGCGCTGCTGGACACCATGTACGACCTGCCGTCGCTACAGGACGTCATCAAGGTGGTAGTGGATGAAACCGTGATCGACAAGGGCGCTGCGCCATTGATGATTCACGCCGACGCTGCCCCGGTGGCTCAGTCCGCCTGAGCCTTTGCCGTTTTGGTGTCGAAAAACCGCTCGCCTACCGGTGGGCGGTTTTTTTATGCAAAATCGTTGACAGCGGGCCAGCGAATCCTTGCCGCCTGTCTTGATTTCACGCATCCTTGCCCCATTTAGCTCTTTATTACTGCGCTATCATTATCCAGGATTCAGGTCGATCACCATGCCCACTACCGAACTGCTTACCGAAGACACCGCCCTGCCGCTGCTGCCGCTGCGCGACGTGGTGGTGTTTCCGCATATGGTCATCCCCCTGTTTGTCGGGCGACCCAAGTCCATCAAGGCGCTGGAAAAAGCCATGGAATCTGACAAGCAGATTCTGCTGCTGGCGCAAAAGTCCGCTTCCAAAGACGAACCTTCTGCAGACGATCTGTACACCATTGGTGCCATTGCCACGGTGCTGCAGCTGCTCAAGCTGCCGGATGGCACGGTCAAGGTGCTGGTGGAAGGCCGCCAGCGCGCCCAGGTCAACAGCATCAATGAAGATGCCGGCTATTTTGTTGGCGAACTGACCCCGCTGCCGGCTGAAGGCAAGGAAAGCACCGAGAGCGAAGCCATGCGCCGGGCGCTGATTGCCCAGTTTGAGCAGTTTGTCAAACTGAACAAGAAAATCCCGCCGGAAATCCTCGCCTCGCTGTCTGGCATCGACAAGGCTGGCCGCCTGGCCGACACCATTGCCGCCCACCTGCCGCTCAAGCTGGAGCAAAAGCAGGAGGTGCTGGAGATGTTCGACATCAAGAGCCGCCTGGAGCACCTGCTGGCCCAGCTGGAATCGGAAATCGACATCCTGCAGGTGGAAAAGCGCATCCGTGGCCGGGTCAAGCGGCAAATGGAAAAAAGCCAGCGCGACTACTACCTGAATGAACAGGTGAAGGCCATCCAGCGCGAGCTGGGCGAAGAAGACGAAAGCTCCGACCTCGACGATCTGGAAAAAAAGATCAAGGCCGCCGGCATGAGCAAGGAAGGCCGGGAAAAAGCCACCAGCGAACTGCGCAAACTGCGCATGATGTCGCCGATGTCAGCTGAAGCCACCGTGGTGCGCAACTACATCGAAACGCTGATTGAGCTGCCGTGGAAGAAAAAGACCAAGATCAGCAAGGATCTGGCCCACGCAGAAACCGTGCTCGACGAAGACCACTTTGGCCTGGAAAAGGTCAAGGAGCGCATTGTCGAATACCTCGCGGTGCAGCAGCGGGTGGAAAAACTCAAGGCACCGATCCTGTGCCTGGTGGGGCCGCCCGGCGTGGGCAAGACCTCGCTGGGGCAGTCGATTGCCCGCGCGGTCAACCGCCAGTTTGTGCGCATGGCGCTGGGCGGCGTGCGTGATGAAGCCGAAATTCGCGGTCACCGCCGCACCTATATCGGCTCGATGCCGGGCAAGGTGCTGCAGAACATGACCAAAGTGGGGGTGAAAAACCCGCTGTTCCTGCTCGACGAAGTGGACAAGATGGGGGCCGACTTCCGTGGCGATCCGTCGTCTGCGCTGCTGGAAGTGCTGGATCCGGAACAGAACGCCACCTTTGTTGACCATTACGCCGAGGTGGAGTACGACCTGTCCGACGTGATGTTTGTTGCCACCGCCAACTCGATGAACATCCCGCCGGCGCTGCTCGACCGCATGGAAATCATCCGGCTGTCCGGCTACACCGAAGACGAAAAGATTGCCATTGCCGAACGCTATCTGCTGCCCAAGCAGCTGACCAACACCGGCCTGAGCGATGCCGAAATCGTGGTGCAGGAATCCGCCATCCGCGACATCGTGCGCTACTACACCCGCGAAGCCGGCGTGCGCAGCCTGGACCGCGAAATCAACAAGATCTGCCGCAAGGTGGTCAAGGCCCAGCAAGGTAAGAAAACCACGGCCAAGCCCACCCGGATTACCGTCAGCGCCAAGAATCTGGACAAATACCTGGGGGTGCGCCGGTTTGATTATGGCCTGGCCGAAGAAGCCAATCAGGTTGGCCAGGTCACCGGCCTGGCCTGGACCGAAGTGGGCGGCGAGCTGCTGACCATCGAAGCTGTTGGTCTGCCGGGCAAGGGCAATATCATCCGTACCGGCCAGCTGGGCGAGGTGATGCAGGAATCCATCACCGCCGCGCTGAGCGTGGTGCGGCGTCGCGCGCGCAGCCTGGGGATTCAGCCCAACTTCTACGAAAAGAACGACATCCACATCCACCTCCCGGAAGGTGCCACGCCCAAGGATGGCCCATCTGCCGGGGTGGGGATTGTCACCGCCATCACCTCCAGCCTGACCGGGATTCCGGTGCGCGCCGATGTGGCGATGACCGGCGAGATCACCCTGCGCGGCGAAGTGCTGCCAATTGGTGGCCTGAAGGAAAAGCTGCTGGCGGCACAACGCGGCGGTATCAAGCATGTGCTGATTCCCAAGGGCAATATCAAGGATCTGGCGGAAATCCCTGATACCATCAAGAAAAAGCTGGAAATTCACCCGGTAAAGTGGATTGAAGAGGTGTTTGCCCTGGCGCTGGAGCACAACCCGGCCCCGCTGGCCGAAGACGATGACGTTGGCACGATTCCTGCCAAAGCCGACGAACTGCCGGTGACACGCGCCGTGACCCACTGATTGGCCAAACTGGCCTGCTGCTGCGCTGCCGGAATGGCCGATAATAACCGGCCTTCATCGTGCAGCGCAGCATGACAGCCAGCGCCGTCTGGCATGTCATTCCGGTTACACCCGCTTGGAATAAGCCGGCAAAGTCGCTTGACACAAGGATTTGCCGCTTGCTATAAAGCCGGGAGATTTTAATTATTCCTGTGTGCACCGGCTCACAATTCTCGTAAAGGGGACAACAGTGAACAAATCCGAATTGATCGATGCCATGGCCGCATCGGCTGATATTTCCAAAGCCGCTGCGGGCGCAGCCCTGGACGCCATGGTAAAAGCGCTGACCAATGCGCTGAAGCAGGGCGATTCGGTCACGCTGGTGGGGTTTGGCACCTTCTACGTGGGCGAGCGCGCCGAGCGCACCGGTCGCAACCCGAAAACCGGCGAAAGCATCAAGATTCCGGCAGCGAAATCTCCTAAATTTCGCGCTGGTAAAACCCTGAAGGATGCGCTATAATCTTTCCTTCATTTGCGAATTCTACAGTTTGCAAATGATCTGGGCGGTTAGTCTCAGTTGGTAGAGCACTGCCTTCACACGGCAGGGGTCACTGGTTCGAGTCCAGTACCGCCCACCAGCAGCGGAGTGGTAGTTCAGTTGGTTAGAATACCGGCCTGTCACGCCGGGGGTCGCGGGTTCGAGTCCCGTCCACTCCGCCAGCCAGAATGCGAAAGGTGAACGTGCTCCGTTCACCTTTTTTCATTTGTCCGCCCGTGTTGCCACGGCCCTGCCTAAGAGCTGCCCGATGTTTGATTTTGTCCAGAAAAATTCCCTGTTCATCAAGGTTGTTCTCGGCGCTGTTGCGCTGACTTTTGTTGGCTTCGGGGTGGGCAGCTACACTGCAGCCACCGACGACCCCTACCTGGCCAAAATCGACGGGGTCAAGATCTACAAGCGCGACGTTGAGCGCATGCTCAATGGCCGCCCTGCCGACGCCGCCACCCGCCAGGGTGTGCTGGAAAACCTGGTACGCAAGGAACTGCTGCTGGCTGACGCCCGTCACGCCGGCCTGGTGGTGACCGCGCCAGAGCTGCGCAAGGCGATCATGGAGATCCCCGGCCTGCAGGACAACGGCAGCTTCAGCAAAACCCGCTACGAGGCGTTTCTGACCGGCCAGGGGCTGAATGTCAGCCAGTTTGAGCGCATGATCAGCGAAGACATCCTGATTCAGAAACAGCTCGACAGCATTGCCGGCTCCTCGCTGGTGTCCAGCGCGGGCATTGAGCGCTTCAACCAGCTGATTGGCCAGTCGCGCGACATCAGCACCTGGGTGCTGCGCCCGCAGCAATTTGCCGACGCGGTGAAAATCGACGATGCCGCCATCAGCGCCTACTACACCGCCCAGGCCAAGCGCTACCAGCTGCCGGAAATGGTGCGTGCCCAGTTTGTGGTGCTCAACCAGGACAAACTGGCCGCCGAGGTGACGGTCAGCGACGACGAAGCGCACAAATACTTTGACCAGCACCGTGCCGAGCTCGCGCCGGAGCAGCGCCGGGCGTCGCATATCCTGCTGACGGTGGCTAAGGACGCCGACGCCGCCACGCGCAGCAAGACGCGCGAACAGGCAGAAGCATTGCTGAAAGACCTCAAGGCCAATCCGGGCCGCTTTGCCGAGCTGGCGCGCAGCCGCTCGCAAGACCCCGGCTCAGCCAGCCAGGGCGGCGATCTGGGCTTTTTTGGCCGGGGTATGATGGTCAAGCCCTTTGAAGACACTGCGTTCAAGCTGGCCAAGGGCGAACTGAGCGGCGTGGTGGAAACCGACTTTGGCTACCATATCCTGCGTCTGGACGACATCAAGCAGCCCGATTTTGCTGCGGTCAAGGCCGAGGTGGTCAGCCGCCTGCAAAAACAGAAATCCAGCGCCCGCCTGCGCGAGCAGGCTGAAAAACTGAATGAACTGGCCTACCAGCAGGCCGACAGCCTGAAAGCCATCAGCGACACGCTCAAGCTGCCGGTGGAAACCAGCGACTGGCTGGCGCGCGACAGCAAGCCGGCCAACCCGCTGCTGGGCCACGCCAAGGTGCGCGACGCGCTGTTCAGCGATGATGTGCTCAAGGGCAAGCACAATAGCGAAGCCATTGAAGTGGCACCGGGCACCCTGGTGGTGGTGCGCGTGGCCGAACACAAGCCGGCGACGCAGCGTCCGCTGGCCGAGGTGGCCGCCAGCATCCGCCAGACCCTGATTGACACCAAGGCCGCCGAACTGGCCAGCGAAAAGGGTAAATCTCTGCTGACCAGCCTGAAAGCCGGCAAGGCCGTCAGCGGCGACAGCTGGACCCCATCGCAAACCGTGTCGCGCCAGGCACCAGTCAGCCTGTCGCGTGACGCCGCCCGCGCGGTGTTTTCAGCCCAGGTAGCCAAACTGCCAGCGTATACCGGCGCTGCCACTGACACCGGCGATTATGTGATCTACCGGATCAACAAAGTGACCGCTGCCCCCGCTGCCAAGCCAGAAGACCAGGCTCGCCTGCGGGAAATGCTGGGCCAGGCAATGTCCAATGCTGAAGCGATGGCCTATGTAGAAAGTCTGCGTGCCCGCTTCAAGGTGCAACTGCGCCAGCAAACTGAAGACCCGGCGCAATAACGCCAATCACGCGTCGCCCCCGCCCCCCATGGCCAGTCCAGGGGGGTGTTTTTTTACCTCTGTCGTCTGTGCCTGTGCCAGCAGCGCCCTGGCCAGGGATGCCAGGGCAATCGCCTGCGCTTCCCAGCGGTCAATATTGGTTTCCAGCATTTCCATCCCTTTCGTCAATTCTCCGGCACAAGTAAAGCCGCCGTCCCTGTAGTTCGACCGACCAGACAAGATCATCCGCCCGAGGCTTCATCGCCGGGGTGACGTAGTTGCCGTTTTCAAGGCGCAAGGTGGTGTAGTCGAGCAGCGCTGAGACGCCTGGCGGGGCAAAGGCCTCCAGCAGCTCCTGCACCAGTTCGGCGTGAGAAAACAGGTATTTATAACCGCTGTCGTGGAGGTGTGCCATCGCCCAAGTGTCGCGTGGCGGATGGGTGGGCTCAAGATGCTGCTGTGCTTGTTTGTCATGTGTCGGGCCAAAAAAGCAGGGCGCAGCACACCTCCAGAAGCGATGAACCGCCGAGACGGTGGTGGTGGGGATTGATTGTCAGGGGGGGCGTTCGTGTGACGGCCCTGGCCAAGAGTGCGGGCAAGCAGGCCGTTTGCCGCAAACCCGGCTACAATTCAGGCTGACTTTCTCAGGGTGGCGGGCAGTGGGCCGGCTGCCCGACCTGGAACACCATGCATATCGACCGCTTTTTTGCCCCCTGCCCGCGTGGCCTGGAAGGGGTGCTTGCCGAAGAACTGGACGCGCTGGGCGCCTCCGCCATTGAATCCGCCGACGGTGGCGTGGGCTTTGCCGGCGATTTTTCGCTGATGATGCGGGTCAACCTGCATTCGCGCTTTGCCAGCCGCATCCTGTGGCGGCTGGGCGGCGGGCGCTGCCGTACCGACGCCGACCTGTACCGGATTGCCATGGGCATCGACTGGCCGCTGCTGTTTTCGGTGGACCGCACCATCAAGGTGAAAACCGACGCGATTCGCAGCCCGCTGAAAAGCCTGGAATTTGCCTCGCTGAAAATCAAGGATGCCGTCTGCGATGTCTTCCGCCAGCGCGGCGGCGAGCGTCCCAGCGTGGACACCCGCGCCCCCGATGTGCGCATTCACGCCTTTTTGAGCGCCGACACCGCCACCCTGTATCTGGACACCTCGGGTGAGGCACTGTTCAAGCGCGGCTGGCGGCGGGAAACCCAGGATGCACCGCTGCGGGAAAACCTGGCCGCCGGCATTCTGCGCCTGAGCGGCTGGACCCCTGGCACGCCCTTGCTTGACCCAATGTGCGGCAGCGGCACTTTTCTGGTGGAAGCCGCCGACATGGCGCTGAACCGCGCGCCAGGCCGTGCGCGCAGCTTTGGTTTTGAAAATCTCAATGGCTTTATCCCCGCCCGCTGGCAGGCGCTGCGCGCCGAAGCCCAGGCTGCCGAACGCAAGCCGGTGCCATTGCCCATCTGGGGCAGCGACCGTTTTGGCCCGGCACTGGATAGCGCCCAGCGCAATCTGGACGCCGCCGGGCTGGGTAACTGCATTCAGCTGGCCTGCCGCGATGTGCTGGAAGTACGCCCGCCCGCCGACCATGGCGTGCTGGTGTGCAACCCGCCCTACGGCGTGCGTCTGGACGATCAGGACCGGCTGGCTGAGCTGTATCCGCGCCTGGGCGACTGGCTGAAGCAGCACTGGGCAGGGTGGGATGCGTTTTTCCTGACCGCCGACTTGCGTCTGGCCAAGCTGATCCGGCTGTCGGCCAGCCGGCGCACGCCGCTGTTCAATGGGGCACTGGAGTGTCGCCTGTTTGCCTACAAGATGATTGCCGGCGGCAATCGCCGTCCGTGACACATGGCGCGAATAGCCCGATGACCCCGCACACATGCTGAAACCTCACCGGGCCGCTGGCACAGCGCGCCCCGGTGTATTTTCCTATCCCCGATTGCCAGAGGAAGCCGGATGTCTGCCCTGAGCTTGCCTGAACTCCCCGCTGCGCTGCTGGAACAGGGCGTGACGCTGCGTCCGCGTCGTGATGACGATGCGGACTTCATGCGTAAGCTGTTTTTTTCTTACCGCCAGCCGCAGTTGCTTGGCATTGGCGGCAGCACGGTGGATGACCAGGTGCTGCTGGAACAGCAATACCAGCTGCAATGCCGCCATTACCAGCAACTTTCCGGCCCGCTGGCCTGGGGTGTGGTGGAAATGGCGGGGCAGCCGGTGGGGCGCTTGTATCTGCAGCAGCGTGAACACAGCCTGCACCTGCTTGATCTGATTCTGCTGCCGGCTTTCCAGCAGCACGGGCTGGGCAGCGCCCTCTTGCGGGCGGTACAGGCGCAGGCGCAGCAGCAGGGCGGCTCGGACGTGAGCTTGTATGTGGAAATCCACAACCCCAGGGCGATGCAGCTGTATCAGCGCCTGGGCTTTGTGCCGATGGAGATGCAAGGGGTGCATCTGCGCATGCTGTGGTCGCCCGCTTAAGCGCCGCTCACAGCCCCCCTCTCACTCGGCCTTCAGCCATTTGTCTGCGGCCAGGCGGATTTTTTCTGCGTAATCGGCGCATTCAGCTGGGCCAATCAGCGGCAGCTTGAGTTCAGCCACCACCGCCGCCACGGTGTCGGGGGTCACCGCCTGCCCGGCGCGGCGCAGACGGTCGGCAATCACCATTTCCTGGCCCCAGAAATACACCTTGTGCGCACCGGTATTGGCCTGCATGCGGCACACTTCCTCGGCGCGCCCGGCACCAAACAGCGGCAGCCAGATATCCGCCAGCAGGGTGTCTGCCGGGGTATCTGGCACAAAGGTATAAGCGTCGGCGTTGACGATGCGCACCCGCTGGCGAACCGCATCGGGCAGTTGGGCAAATACGCCGGATTGTTCCACCACCTGAATCACTTCCGGGTCAAACTCCACCACAGTGACCTGGCTGACTGCCGGGTTCAGCGCGGCATTGGCCGCCGCCCAGCCCATGCCCAGCCCCATCACCACCACATGGCCGCTGGCGTATAAGCACCCCAGCGCCTGGCTTTCGGTTTCCATCGGGCTCATCGACATCCAGGTGTGGGTCTTGCCGCTGGCGTCGGTGCGCAGCAGCAGCGCCATGCCCATCACCAGTTGTGGAGGGGTCCAGTAGCCGGGGCACAGCACCATGTCGGCCAGACGCAGCGACCAGCGCTCGCCTTCAAATGGCTGGTAATGCGGGGCAAACAGGCTGTGCTGGTAAACCGGCAGGTCGAGTGGGGCAGTGGTCTGGGCGTGATCGGTCATGGCAGGGCTCTGAAAATAACAGCCGGTACGGTATGGCGTTTGGGTGAGCGATGTCAATAACAGGGCATTGCCGCTTGAGCACCGTGCGCCCCTCCTGGCGTGGGGGCGTGCTGGTACGGTCTGCGGTTGCGCGCCGAGCCAGGCGCGCTGCGCTGCGTTTGGTGAGCCGCTGTTAATCAAACCCCCGGCCATATACCGCATCCAGCGCGCTTTGTTCACCGGCGCGCAGTACCACCGACCAGTTTTTTGACCATTCCCAGGTCAGCTTCACTGCCGCCCCCACCCCGGTCAGGCTTTGCTCATAGCCCAGGTACAGGCCGCTGGACAGCCGTTTGCCCAGAGTCAGCACCTGATTGTCCAGCGGATGGCTGGTGCTGCTGGTCTGGGTGCTGCGCACGCTGGGCCGGGTACTGGCAGCGCCTACGTTCAGCTCGTCCAGGCCCAGCCGGCTGGCCAGTTGCTGCTGGATGCCCATGGCGTTGCCGCTGCCCAGCAGCGTGCTGGCAGCAGAAAACAGCAGCTCGGTTTCACCACCACGCAGGCTGGTGGCACTGCGCCCCAGCACCAGCCAGGACAATTTCTCGCTATCGGGCAGCTCTGGGGTAGACACCAGTTGCACGCGCGGTGCTTGTGCGCTGCCGCTGATTTCTACCCCCGGCTCCACGCTCAGGCCACGGCGCACCGCCAGCACGTCCAGACCGGGGTTATCCAGGCGGTGAACAAAGGTCAGCACGCCCCGGCTGATGTCCAGACGCTGGCCATAGGCGGCGTAATAGCCGCTGACCACACGCACGCTGCCAGTGGCGCTGGGTGGCTGGCCAGCGGCGGCGCTTAGCCGCAGCTGGCCAGCCAGGCGGGTGTTCAGGCCTTTGCCGATCAGGTGAAACTGCTCGCCCAGGTCAAGATCCAGCGCCACCGCCACGGGCACCGCCAGCGGGGTGTCTGGCTCACGCGCTGGCTGGCCGACAATCACCACATCGCTGCCCAGCGTCGGGGTATCGCTTTCCGGCAGCACAATCCGCCCTTTATCCACCGTCAGCCCGCCTGACAGCAGCAGGCCGTTGCCGCTCTGGCGCAGCTGGGCCTGGCCGCTGACACTCAGGCTGCGGTTGGGGTGACTGAGCACCGCCAGCTGATGCAGGGTGAGGGTGAGCTGGGTGCTGTCCGGCTGACGCCAGTTGGCGCTACCGCGCAGGGTGAGATAGCCGCCCTGCTTGTCGCGCAGGGTCAGGCTGTCCAGTTTCAGCGTGTCGTCCTGCAGGCTAGCGCGCAGCTGGCCGTCGCTGAAGGCAATGCCGTCGCTGGGGCGTTGCACGCCCAGCGCATCGGCTTTCAGGCTGCCGCGCCAGCGTGGCGCGTTCAGCGCACCGTCGGCGCCCAGGCTGGCGCTGGCGCGGCCACTGAGGCGAATGCCTGGTGGCAGCCAGGTGGCCCAGGCCGCCAGATTAGGCAGCTCGGCGTTGGCGCTGAGCTGCATGGTGCTGGCCGGGCCGGGCAGCAACTGGCCAGCAGCGCTGCTGAGCTGGCCTTGGGCTGTCAGGCTGCCCAGTGTCTGGCTGCGCAGCGTGGCCTGGCCTTTCCAGATGGCGTCACGCCGGTTCAACTGCAACTGGGCATGTTCCAGCCCCAGCGGGCGGGCGGCGTGCTGGCTAAGCCAGACATCCCCGCTTTCCCGGCGCAGATTCAGCTGGCCCTGGCCGTTACCGCTCAGGTTCCAGTCGGCGGCCAGCACCAGCGAGCCATCCAGCGGCGGCGGGCTGTCCAGCAGTTTCAGCCAGCTGGTCAGCACCATACCGCTGAGTTGCCCCTGCCCGCTCAGGGTGTTGCCATCCTGCGCCAGCCGGGGAGCATTGAGCCGTGCCCCCAGCAGCTTGCCGCGCAAACCCGTCAGCTGCCAGTGGCGGGCGTCCACCACGCTGAGCGCCAGCGGCGCGTCCAGATTCAGCGCCAGCCGGCCCTGATTGCTGAGTTGGGTCAGTTGGCCCTGCCAGCCGCGTCCGCTTTGCCAGCCGCCCTCTGCCGCCAGCCGGGTATCAAAGTCGCCCAACGGTCCGCGCCCGCGCGCCTGCACGCTCAGGCTGTGTCGGGGCCGGCTGCCCTGATAGCGTGCGTCGGCCTGCACCAATTGCCAGCCGCCAGCGCGCAACTGGCGCAAGGTCAGGCTGAGCTGGCCGGCCTGGTCGAGGTTGTCGGGCAGGCGGGCGTCCAGCAGCAATTGCTCAACGCTCACACCGCCCGGCGCGCGCAGCTGGCGAATGTCCAGCAGGCCGGCCAGGCGCAGTTGCCAGCCCTTGCCGCTCAGTTTGCCCTGGCCTTGTGCGCTGCCGGCAAACTCGCCGCCCAGCTGGCTGAGCTGCGGTGCCGCCAGGGTAAAGTTCAGCACATCCTGCGGCCCGCCCAGCGCGCCATCAGCGGCCAGCCGGTTATGGCCCAGGCTGGCGGCCAGACGCAGCCCCTGGGCGCGCTGTCCGGCCCACTGGCCACGCAACTGGGCGCTGACTGGCAGGCCACGGTAGTGGCTGGATGGGTCCACATTCAGTTCAATCTGGGCGCTCAGTGGCTGGGCGTTGCCGCTGACTGTCACCTGGGCATTCAGCGTGCCATCGGCCAGCGCCGTGCTCCAGCGTGCCGGATTCAGCTGGCGCAGGGTGGCGGTCAGGCTGAAGCGGCGGTTGCCAGCCAGCGCCAGGTCGCCGCTGCCCTCCAGCCGCGCGGCACCGTCGCGCAACTGCAATTGAGTCAGCCGCAGCTGGCGGGCCTGGGCCGGGCCTGCCAGCGTCAGTTCGGCGTGCAGTTCGCGCTGCTGACGGTCGTTCAGACTAAGTGATAACTGTGGCACCGACATCTGGCCATGCACCGCCAGTTGGCCGTCTGCCGGCCAGTCCGGCAGCGCACTGGCCAGGGTGCGCAGCCGCAGGCCGCGCAGGTGGCTGGTGAAATTCAACGTCTGCCCCTGCCAGCTGCCGCTGCCGTCCAGTTCGCCATCCAGCGCCTGCACACTCAATTGACGCACTGTCAGCGTGTTGTCGTCCACGTCCAGCTCGGCCTGGGCACCCTGCCATGGCAAGCGCTGACTTGGCCACGGCCCGGCCAGCGCATTATTGGCGCGCAGCTGAATGCGCTGACGCTGGCCAGACACCGGCGTGCTGCTGGCGCTGAGCGAAATATCTGCCGCTGGTGCGCCGGGCAGCCACTGCGCCGGGTTGAACTGCGCCAGGGTGACCTCGGCCTGGCGCAGGCGGGCAAATGGCAGCGCGGCAAATGGGGCCAGGGTGGCCTGTGCGCCCAGTGCGCTGTGCTGGTAGCCCACCGCCAGGGAAACCTTGACCGCGCCCAGCGTGCCGGCCAAGCGCACTTCGCCATTGATGGGTGCCTGTGCCAGCTGGCCGCCATGCCGCCACACGCCTGCCAGCGCAAAGGGCCGCACCCCATCCAGCTGCAGCGCTGCCGTGCTCGACCCCCACGGGGTGATGGCCTCGCTGAGCTGCAAGTGATGCTGGCGGCCATCGCTACGCGCACTGAGCGCAAATGGCCCCATGGCCAACTGACCCAGCTCCAGCCGTGCCAGCCGGGCGTGTTCCAGCGTCAGCGCCAGCGGCAAGGTCAGCTGTTCAGGCAGGCTGGGCGGCGTGGGGTCTGGCGCGCGGGCGGTCAGGCGCAACACCCCCAGCGCCAGCGTGGTGATCTGTACCTCGCCCTGCCACAGTTGCGCGGGCTGCCAGTGCAGGTCCAGCGCATCCAGCTGGTAGTCGGTGCTGGCGGTGCGCAGTGCCAGTCCGCGCAGTTGCACCCTGCCCGAGCCCAGGCTGCCTGTCACCGCCGCCACCTGCAGCGCCCCCCCGCTCAGGCGCTCGGCCAGCGCCAGCCCGGCGCGCAAACCGGGGGCGCTGAACAGGCTGGCCAGCAGCAGCAGCGGCAACAGCAACACCAGCGTGCCGGCCAGCCACCAACGCCAACGACGATGGGGGCGGGGCGATGGGCTGGGCGCGGTGCTGGAATCGGGTGGCGGGGTGGCGGTCATGACGGCGGTGTGGAAAGAGGAAGTCTAGCAATGTACGGCCTGGGCGACGATTTGTTAAGCAGCAGCTGGCCTGGGCCTGGCGGGGCTGCTTGTTGCGCGGGTGGCGTGCGCCAGCCAATGGCGGGTTCAGCCGGTGCGATTTGCCTGCTCGCGCACCATGTCGACAAAGGCCCGCAAGCCAGCGGGCAGCAGCCGGCGGCTGGGGTAATACAGGTAAAAGCGTTCGTCCATTGCCCGCCAGTCGTCCAGCACGCTGACCAGCCGCCCGGCAGCCAGCGCGTCGGCGGCGTAGCTGGCATACACATAGGCCAGCCCCAGGCCACGTTCGGCGGCGTGGATCATCAGCGGCATCTCTCCCACGGTCAGCGCGCCGTTCACTTCAATGTCCAGCGATTCACCGGCGCGGCTGAACTCCCAGCGGTACAGCGCCCCCCCAGGAAAACGAATGCGGATGCAGCCGTGCGCGGTCAGGTCGCGCGGGGTGCGCGGCACGCCATGGCGGGCCAGATAGTCGGGCGAGGCCACCACAATAAAGCGCTGCGGCGGGCCAATCGGGATGGCCACCATGTCTTGCTGCAGGCGTTCGCCAAAGCGTACCCCGGCGTCGAAGCCGGCGGCCACAATGTCCACCAGCGCGTCGTCGGCCACCAGCTCCACCTGCATGCCAGGATGGCGGGCCAGAAACGCCGCCACCAGCGGGGCCAGCACCAGCTCGCAGGCCGGGCGCGGTGCGTTCAGGCGCAGGCTGCCCAGCGGTGAGTCGCGAAAGGCGTTCACTTCATCCAGCGCGCCCTGAATATCACGCAGCGCGGGCGACAGCCGCGCCAGCAGGCGCTCGCCGGCTTCGGTGGGGGCCACGCTGCGGGTGGTGCGGTTGAGCAGGCGCACACCCAGCCGGGTTTCCAGATTGCGCAGCGCATGACTGAGCGCGGAGGGCGACACCTCCAGTTCGGCGGCGGCACGGCGAAAGCTGCGCAGGCGGGCCACGCAGGCAAAGGCGTGCAGGTCAGACAGGCTGGCGGCAGACATTGATGAAAATCACTCAGCAAGGTGTGTTGAAAACAGCGGATTGTTGCACAGTTGGCTGGCGAGTAGTCTGGGGACACTGCATGACAACACCCCCTACCGGCAGCCAATGCCGCCGGGGGGGCCGGTTTATCCCTCTGTTTGGAAAGGTATGGCAATGAAACATCGTCTGGCGGATCTGGCGGGTAAAAGCATTCTGGTGACGGGGGCATCGTCCGGAATTGGTGCCGCCACTGCGCTGGCGCTGGGCCAGGCCGGGGCGCGGGTGGCCTTGGCGGCCCGGCGTGAGGATGCGCTGGCGGCGCTGGCCGGGCAGATTTGCGCGGCCGGCGGCGAGGCGCTGGTGATTCCCACCGACGTGACGGTGGAAGCTGACCTGGAGCGGGCGGTGGCGCGCACGCTGGCGCAGTTTGGCCGGCTGGATGGCGCGTTCAATAACGCTGGCGTGCTGGGCAAGGTGGCCCCGCTGCATACGCTGAGCACGGCGGATTTCAGCGCGGTGATGCAGGCCAATGTGTACGGCGTGTTCTGGGCGTTGAAATACCAGATTGCCGCGATGCGCAACAGCGGCGGCGGGTCGATTGTGAACACCGCGTCGATTGTCGCCCAGCTGGGGTTTGCCGATTTTGCCGCCTACACCGCCAGCAAGCACGCGGTGCTGGGCCTGACCCGCAGCGCCGCCACGGAGAACTTTGCCCATTGCATCCGGGTGAATGCCGTCAGCCCCGGCCCGGTGGCCACGCCGATGGCGGAAATCGGCTTTGGCAGCCTGGACAATCTGCACGCCAGCCTGAAGCTCACCCCGGCAGGCCGGCCAGGCACCCCCGAGGAAATTGCCCAGCCGGTGCTGTTTTTGCTGTCGTCGGCGTCCAGCTATATCAACGGCCAGGGGCTGGTGGTGGATGGCGGATTCAGCGTGGTGTGATGGCGTAGGCCGGGGCCGCAACAGCCCCTGGCCAGCACGGGTTTTTTGTCCTGTATGGAATATTGAGAAAGGTACACCATGCATCAGCGTGTATTGGGCCCGCAGCAGCGGGCGGTTTCCGCCATGGGCTTGGGCTGCATGGGCATGAGCGAATTTTACGGCCCCAGCGATGACGCTGAATCACTGCTGACCCTGCATCGGGCACTGGCGCTGGGCATTACCCTGTTCGACAGCGCTGACACCTACGGCCATGGCCATAACGAGCAACTGCTCGGCCAGTTGGTCCGCCAGATTGGCCCGGCGCGCCGCCAGCCGCTGTGCCTGGCCAGCAAGTTTGGCATTGTCCGCCAGCCGGGGCAGGCCGGGCGGCGCATTGACAATAGCCCGGCGTATATCCGCCAGGCGTGCGAGGCCTCGCTGCAGCGGCTGGGGGTGGAGCAGATTGATCTGTACTACTGCCATCGCCGCGATCCGGAGGTGCCGATTGAAGAGGTGGTTGAGGCCATGGCCGGGCTGGTGCGCGCCGGCAAGGTGGCGCAGATTGGCCTGTCGGAAGTGTCGGCCAGCACCTTGCGCCGGGCGGCGGCCATCCACCCGATTGCTGCGGTGCAGACCGAATATTCCCTGTGGAGCCGCGACCCCGAGGCTGAACTGTTGCCCACCTGCGCCGAACTGGGTGTCAGCCTGGTGGCGTACAGCCCGCTGGGCCGGGCCTTCCTGACCGATACCCTGGCGACTGGGCAACTGAGCGACGGCGATTTTCGCCAGCACAGCCCGCGTTTTCAGGGCGAGGCGGCACAGGCCAACCAGCAGCTGGTGGCCCAGCTCAGCGCCTTTGCCCAGGCGCGCGGCCAGAGCAACGCCCAGGTGGCGCTGGCCTGGCTGCTGGCCAGACACCCGCAGTTGATTCCCATCCCCGGCACCCGGCGGATTGCCTATCTTGAACAAAATGCCGCCGCCGCCGACTGCGCGCTCAGCGCTGCCGACGTGGCCGAACTGGATAAGCTGTTTGATCCGGCGCGGGTGCAGGGCGAACGCTATCCGGCGTCGGGCTGGCTGGGGATTGAGCAGGCCATGTGAACTGAACCATAAAACCCCATAGAAAAAGCCCCTGAGCAATGCTCAGGGGCTTTTTCTGATGTGTGGCGGAGAGGGGGGGATTCGAACCCCCGATAGGCTATTAACCTATACACGCTTTCCAGGCGTGCGACTTAAACCACTCATCCACCTCTCCGGATAAGAAGGACCGCATTATAGAGACAAAATTTCAATCGCACAAGCTTTTTTTACTGTTGTGGCTGCGCATCTGATCATCCTGCCATTTTATACGGGCTGGCGGCGTGTTGCTCGGCCAGATACTCGGCCATGGCCTGACGTTCCTGCGCCAGCCAGCGGCCAATGGCCTGATGAAACGCCGGCTGCTGCAAGCGGTGCATCGACCAGGTGGGCACGGGCAAAAACCCCCGGGCCAGCTTGTGTTCGCCCTGTGCGCCGCCTTCAAACACCGCCAGCCCCTGCGCCAGCGCGTAGTCAATCCCGGCGTAATAGCACAGCTCAAAGTGCAGGCAGTCCACCTGTTCAATGCAGCCCCAGTAGCGGCCATACAGCCGGTGCGCATCGCGCAGACACAGGCTGGCGGCAATCGGCTGCTGGCCGCGATAGGCCAGAAACAGCACGCAAGCCTCGGGCAGGCGCTGGCCCAGCAGCAGAAAGAATTCCAGCGGCAGGTAAGGGTGCGAGCGGTGTTCCTGGTAGGTATTGCGATAGCAGTGTTCAAAAAACACCCAGTCGGCCTCGCGGATGTCGCTGCCGCTGCGCTGTACAATCTGCACTCCGGCAGCGGCAACCTTTTGGCGCTCCTGGCGGATTTTCTTGCGCTTGTCCTGGCGCAGGCTGGCCAGAAAGGCGGCAAAATCTGGCCAGCCGGCGTTCTGCCAGTGAAACTGCACCCCCATGCGCGGCAAAAACCCCACGCTTTGCAGCGCGGCGCGGTCGGCATCGGGCACAAACAGCACATGGCTGCCACTTTGCCCATGCCCGGCATCGGCCAAACCTTGTGCCAGCGCCAGCCGGCTGGGCGCGTCGGCAGCCAGCAGACGCGGGCCGGGAATGGGCGAAAACGGCACCGCGCCCAGCGCTTTCGGGTAGTAGTCCAGCCCATGTTCGGCATACGCTCGCGCCCAGCTCCAGTCGAACACATACTCGCCGCGTGAATGGGTTTTCAGGTAGCGCGGTGCCACCGCGCAGAGCAGCTCACCTTCCCACAGCGCCAGATGGGCCGGTTGCCAGCCGGTGGCGGCGCTGACTGCGCCGCTGTCCTCCAGCGCCGACAGCAGCGCATGGCTCACCCAGGGCTGGCCGCCGGACAGCGCATCCCAGCTGTCGGCGGGCAGGGCGTGCAGGGAAGCATGTTCACGCAGGATAGCCATGGCTCAGTGCCGCTGGTAATAGTCAAACGCCTGCTCGGCGGACAGCGTCACCACCTCGGCGTGGCAGCGCTGATAAAAGCGCTGCTTGTCGATTGCTCTGACTTGCAGCTGCATCTCATGGTTGGCGAGTTTTTCCTTTTCCAGCGCGCCATCAATCGACACCGGAATATCGCGGCAAATCCGCTTGTACTTGCCGCCTTGCTCCTTGCTGCAGCGGGTGTCACCGTGGCGTGCGGAGCGGGACGGACACGCCACCTCCGGGGCCTTGCTGGCTTCAACGGTACGGCAGGACTCATGCAGCCGGTAGCCCCGGTCCAGCACCTGACGAATCTCCGCCGCCTTGTTTGCGTGCTCGCGTTCCTCACGATCCAGCTGGGTATAGCCGTTGACGCTGGTACACACCTCATGCGCGCGCTGCAGCGGCGTCATTTTGCGAAAGCTGTCCACGCTGGCGCAGGCAGACAACAGCGTGACGGTCAGCACGGTCAGCGTCAGTGCAGGGAGGTTCATGCGGCGGTTCCTTGTGGTGGCGAAGAAGCCCTGACCGCTGCGCTGCATGTTGTGAGCGCCTTTTAATCCGGCTGGCTCGTCCAGAACGAGCGCCATGGCGGCGTGGCAGCCCGAATGATAATCCGCTGGCGCAGAAAAGAAACGCTCCGTGCATCGGTAGGCGACAAGGAGTATGCCGGGTGCCCTGATTGAGACAGTGAGGCTTGAGACAGTAAGGCCGCGCGGAGTCAGTGATACTGATGATAATTGAACGCCTGCCCCGCCGACATCGGTTTCACCCGCGCGTAGCAACTGCGGTACCGAGCGCCTGATTGAACACGAAACGGATCAGTGCCCGGCCACGCCGTGGGCGTGGCTGCCCGCCGGGTGATGCGCCAGAATCTGCCCGAGCATTTCCTGCGCCATGGCGGCGTCGGCATGCACCACTGTGCCAAGGTTTTCCTGCTGCCACAGCGCTGCCTGGGCGGCATCGTCGCCGCGTACCAGCACGCGGATGCCAGGGTTCAGCGTGCGGGCAATCTCGACCATCTTGCGCGCGTCAAACAAATCCGGAATCGCCACCACCAGCATGCTGGCGCGGGCAATATGCGCCTGAATCAGCACCGCCGGTTCGCTGGCGTCGCCCAGCACCGCCGCGCGATGGCTGGCGCGCAGCGCCTCCACCGCCTCGCGGCGCAGCTCGGCCACCACAAACGGAATGGCATGGCTGGCCAGGGCATCGGCAATCCGTGTGCCCACCCGGCCATAGCCCACCAGCACCACCTGGCCGCTCAGGCAGGCATCGTGTACCGTACCGGGCAGCTCGGCCAGCGGGTCGGGACGCAAGGCCAGTTCGCGCGCCCAGGCAAAGCGCGCGCGCAGCCAGGCTTCCAGCGGGGCAATGGCGGCAAACAGCAGGCTGTTGCAGGCAATCGACAGCATGGCCCCGGCCAGAATCAGGTTTTGCCCTTCACGCGGCAGCAAGCCCAGGCTGACGCCAAGCCCGGCCAGAATAAACGAGAACTCGCCAATTTGCGCCAGGCTGGCCCCCACCGTCAGCGCGGTGTTCAGCGGGTGGCGCAGCAACAGCACCAGCGCCACCGCCGCCACGGTTTTGCCCAACATGATCACCCCGGTGACCGCCAGCACCTTGCCCGGATCGCTCAGCAGCACCGCCGGGTCGAACAGCATGCCCACCGACACAAAAAACAGCACGGAAAACGCATCGCGCAGCGGCAGCGATTCGTCAGCCGCCCGGTGGCTGTATTCCGACTCGCGCATCATCATCCCGGCAAAAAACGCCCCCAGCGCAAACGACACATCAAACAGCCGCGCCGAGCCATACGCCACGCCCATGGCCACGGCAATCACGCACAGGGTGAACAGCTCGCGCGAGCCGGTGCCAGCCACCCACCATAACAGGCGCGGCAACAGCCGCCGACCCACCAGCAGCATCAGCGCCACAAAGGCGCTGACCTTGGCCAGCGTCAGCAGCGTGGCCCACAGCGCGCCTTCCTGCGCTGCGCCGCCAGTGTGGCCGCCCAGCAGGCCCGCCAGCGGCGGCAGCAACACCAGCACCAGCACCATCACCAGGTCTTCCACCACCAGCCAGCCCACCGCCAGCCGGCCATTGCCCGACGCCAGCTCGCCCCGGCTTTCCAGCGCGCGCAGCAGCACCACCGTGCTGGCCACCGACAGCGACAAGCCCAGCACCAGCCCGGCACCGGGCGTCCAGCCCCACGCCCACGCCACCCCGGCCCCCATGGCCGTGGCCACGCCGATTTGCACAATCGCCCCCGGCACCGCCACCTTGCGCACCGCCAGCAAGTCGCCCAGCGAAAAATGCAACCCCACGCCAAACATCAATAACATCACGCCAATTTCCGCCAACTGCCCGGCCAGCGCCACATCAGCCACAAACCCCGGCGTGGCCGGGCCAATCATCACCCCGGCCAGCAAATAGCCCAGCAAAGGCGGCAGGCGCAGGCGGGCGGCGGCAAAGCCCAGCACCAGCGCCAGGCCAAAGCCGGCAGACAAGGTGGTAATCAGCGGAATGTCATGCAGCATGAAGGCTCCTGAAACAAGGGGAAGATCACAACAAGAAATACCAGACCAGCAAGCCAGCACACACGGCATGGTGTGGCGCGGCAATTGGCGCAGCAGGGTGGCAGGCGATTGACCACACGCTCTAGTAGCCAGTCACGTTGAAATACAAGGGTTCATGCGAGCAAATTTATGCCGGGTATCTCGGTTTAATTTCTGTTAAAACAAAACCTTACTTTGCCACCGCGAACCACCTGCCGCGCCCCCACCCCGTCATTCCCGCGCAGGCGGGAATCCAGGGGTATCCACAGCGTGCAGCGGGTGTGCGCTCTCACGACCGTGTCCCGCCCGCCCCACACCCACGGCACACGCTGTGGCGCGGTCTGGGTTCCCGCCTGCGCGGGAACGACAAGTGGGTGCAACTCACGCCAGAAAAGGGCTAGCCGCCGATGGGCGCTCTGGTTTAATTTTTTTAAAAACAAAGCTTTACCTAGCGACAGCAAACCACCCGCCGCGCCCTACCCCGTCATTCCCGCGCAGGCGGGAATCCAGGGGCCTCCACAGCGTGCAGCGGGTGTGCGCTCTCACGACCGTCCCGCCCGCCCCACACCCACGGCACACGCTGTGGTGCGGTCTGGGTTCCCGCCTGCGCGGGAACGACAAGTGGGTGAAACTCACGCCAAAAGAGGGCTGGCCTCCGATGGGCGCTCTGGTTTAATTTTTTTAAAACAAAGCCTTATCTAGCCACAGCAAACCACCCGCCGCGCCCTATCCCGTCATTCCCGCGCAGGCGGGAATCCAGGGGTATCCACAGCGTGCAGCGGGTATGAGTTCTCACCACCGCCCCGCCATGCTAAGGATGCGCTGATTTATTCAGACAAACCGTTTTTGCCAAAAACAAAACCCATTAAAATCAAAAACCTGGATTCCCGCCTTCGCGGGAATGACGATTTTTTCAGCGTATCCCTAAAGCTTCCCACGGCACACGCTGTGGCGTGGTCTGGGTTCCCGCCTGCGCGGGAACGACAAGTCGGGTGAGCTTCATGCCCAAAGCGGTCGATTTACCGTCCCGTTGAAATACCCGCGTGCAGGCGAGCGCGCTGACCTTGGGTGTCTGTGCCAATCATCGTTTCATATCATGGTGACTGACGACTCCTAAGGCAGACAGGGGCGTCACGCAGATGGTTCACTGTCTGGCGGGCTTTCCGGGCAACATGGACGCCTCCCGCCCTCCCCGCTTAAAATAGCGCCATTCTTTTACCCCACCCCGTGCGCCTGCCTTGCCGTGCGGCGCACCCGGCAACGAGACACCATGACCCTTCTGCAACTGCTCAACCAACGCATTTCTGCCGCCCTGGCCGCCGCTGGCTGCCCGGACGCCTCGCCCATCCTGCAAACCGCCTCGCGCGCCGAGTTTGGCGACTATCAGGCCAACGGCATCATGGCCGCCGCCAAGGCCAAAAAAACCAACCCGCGCGCGCTGGCCGAGCAGGTGATTGCCCAGCTGGACCTGGCCGGCATCGCCAGCAAAATCGAAATCGCCGGCCCCGGCTTTATCAACATCCACCTCGACCCGGTCTTTCTGGCCGGCAAGGTCAGCGCCGCGCTGGCCAGCCCCACGCTGGGCATCGAACCGCAAAGTCCGCGCCAGAAGGTGATTGTCGATTACTCCTCGCCCAACCTGGCCAAGGAAATGCACGTCGGCCACCTGCGCTCCAGCATCATCGGCGACGCGCTGGTGCGCGTGCTGGCCGCCGTCGGCCACGACACCGTCCGCTGCAACCATGTGGGCGACTGGGGCACCCAGTTTGGCATGCTCACCGCCTATCTGGTGGAAAGCGACAATCAGGACGCCGGCCTGGCGCTGAACGACCTGGAAGACTTTTACCGCAAGGCCAAAATCCGCTTTGACGAAGACGCCGCCTTTGCCGACCGCGCCCGCGACTATGTGGTGCGCCTGCAATCCGGCGACGCCGAAGTACTGGCGCTGTGGAAGCAATTTGTCGATGTCTCGCTCACCCACTGCGAAGCGGTGTACCGCAAGCTGGGCGTCAGCCTCACCCGCGCCGACGCGCGCGGCGAATCCGCCTACAACGCCGACCTGCCGGTGATCGTGCGCGAACTGCGTGAACAAGGCCTGCTGGCCGAAGACGACGGCGCGCAAGTGGTGTTTCTGGACGAATTCCGCAACCAGGACGGCGACCCGATGGGCGTCATCATCCAGAAAAAAGACGGCGGCTATCTCTACACCACCACCGACCTGGGCGCGGTGCGCTACCGCTGCCGCGAACTGGGCGTGGACCGTGTGCTGTATGTGGTGGACGCCCGCCAGAGCCAGCATTTTCAGCAGGTGTTCACCCTGTGCCGCAAGGCCGGCTTTGCCCCGGAAAACGTGCAGCTGCAACACATCGGCTTTGGCACCATGATGGGCGAAGATGGCAAGCCGTTTAAAACCCGCAGCGGCGGCACCGTCAAACTGATCGAACTGCTGGACGAAGCCGAAGAACGCGCCTTCCAGCTGGTCAGCGAGAAAAACCCCGACCTGGACGACGCCACCCGCCGCCGCGTGGCGCTGGCCGTGGGCATTGGCGCGGTGAAATATGCCGACCTGTCGAAAAACCGCAACAGCGATTACATCTTCAACTGGAACCAGATGCTGGCCTTTGAAGGCAACACCGCGCCCTATCTGCAATACGCCTATACCCGCGTGGCCAGCCTGTTCCGCAAGGCTGGCGAACACGACGCCAACGCCCCGGTGCAGATCGACGCCGCCGAAGAAAAAGCCCTGGCCGTCGCTCTGGCGCAGTTTAACGACGTGCTCTACCACGTCGCCGACGAAGGCTACCCGCACTTTCTCTGCCAATACCTGTACCACGTCGCCACCCTGTTCATGCGCTTTTACGAAGCCTGCCCGGTGCTGAAAAGCGAAGGCGCCGTGCGCGCCTCCCGCCTGCAACTGGCCCGCCTGACGGCGACGACGCTGAAGACCGGGTTGGATTTGCTGGGGATTGAGGTGCTGGAGGCGATGTAAGCGGGGGTGAGCGGGCAGCGGGCGGATTGCTTGGCTGGGCTGCCTGTGCTCAGTGCTTACTGGATAAAAAAACCGCCAGCCTGGTAGATGGGGCGGCGGGTTTTTTATATTGGTGTGGTCAATTGTCGAAGTGGGTGGCTAGCCAGGCCTTGGCTTGTGCTTCGCCGCCGGTAATTTCTAGCAAGACATCGCGCACATAAGCGACTACATAGGGCGTATTGGATTGCTGAACCATGCTGACTGCCTGCCGTAAGGCATCGTCCCGTTCCACAGGATGCCCCAAGGCTTGCTGGCAGAGTGCAATTTCAGCTAAGACACGAGCCCAGCCTACCGGTTCTTGCTCCTGCCGATAAAAATCCAGCGCGGCCAGATACGTAGCCAGCGCGGTAGACCAATCCTTTTCTCCACGCTGTAAATCACCCATAGCCCGAAGCGTATTGGCCAGCCCCAAACCGGCGCTTTCCTTCTCATACAGCTCGCGCGCCTCTTGGTAGCAGGCGCGTGCCTTGTCCACCTCGCCCAGCTGCTTTTCCACATCGCCCAGTGCTCTAAACGTGTTGGCCAATCCCAAACTCGCATTTTCTTTTTGAAATAGCCCCTTCGCCTCTTCGTAATACGTGCGAGCTTTGCTTACATTGCCCTGCCGAATTTCTAGATCACCCAACAACTGGAGCGTATTAGCCAATCCTAGGCGGTTACTCACCTTTTTATACAATCCCAGAGCTTGTTCGTAGTAGACGCGCGCTTTGTCCACCTCGCCCAGCCGACTTTCCAGCTCCCCCAACGACTTCAGTGTGTTGGCCAGACCCAAGCCATAGTTTTCCTTCTCATACAACTCCCACGCCTGTTCGTAACAGGCGCGTGCTTTATGCACCTCACCCAAGCGCCTTTCCAAATCGCCAAGCGACTTCAAGGTGTTGGCTAGACCCAGATTGTCGCTTTCCTTCTTAGACAGCCTGCAAGCCTGTTCGTAGTAGGCACGCGCCTTGTTCACCTCGCCCAGTCGCCGTTCCAAATCACCTAACGCTTTTAGTGTATTGGCCAACCCCAGACCGCTGCCTTCCTTCTCATATAGAGCCTGTGCTTGTTCGTAGCACGTGCGCGCCTTTCCTACCTCACCCAGCCGGCCTTCCAGATTGCCCAGTGATAACAGTATGTTGGCTAGCCCCAAATCGGCACGTTCTTCCTCATATAGCCCTCGCGCCTCTTCGTAGCAGGCGCGCGCCTTGCCTAATTCGCCCAGGTGCTTTTCCAGATCGCCCAGCGACTTCAACGTGTTGGCGGACCCCAAGCTGTTGCCTTCTTGCTTGAACAATGCTTTCGCCTGTTCGTAGTACGTGCATGCCTTATCCATCTCACCTAGGTTACTTTCCAGATCCCCTTGGCGTAACAAGAGTGCTGCTTGAGCAGGATAGCGCGCGCTCAAGAGAGCGAGCAGGGGCATGGCCACAATGGCATTGAACACATATTCGTTAATCAGCCCCTGCGCCATGGTTTGCAGCCACGTTTCATCAGCCTGAGCAGCCTGCATTTCGCCCTGCATCAAGCGGGCCAGTGCAGCAAAATGCTGTTGCAGCCATCTGCGGGCGGTGAGCTTCTGGTCATTGCTATGAGAGTCCTCCACCTGCTCCACCCGCAGAGTAAACATCTCTTGCAACGGCTGCCGCACTACCGCCCAATCAAACCGGGCACGCCCGGCCTGGGCGGCATCCAGCGCATAGCGCGCCAGCGGCGGCAGCATGGCCCAGCGGCCTTCGGCATTGCGTGTCAGTACATGGTGGCGCACCAGCCAGCGGCGGGCATCGATCCAGCCGCTGGTGGATTCCAGTTCTTCTAGCGTGTCTTGCGGCACGCCGCTGTGGAATAGCGCGCAGGCCGCCCACAGCAGCAGGGTGTGCGGATTGTGCTGATGCAGCGCCTGCGCGGTTAAGGCCAGGCTGGTGTCCAGGCTGCCCAGCCGGGCGGTAGGCTGTTGCGGGTCGTCGGCGGCGCGGGTGCCAAGGTGTTGCCAGCGGCGCAGCAGCTCGACATAGCTGCACCAGTCGCCCAGACGGGCGCACAGCACAATGCTCAGCGGGTGGCCACCCTGCTCGTTCACAACAAAATGGGTCAGTTCGGCATCCTGCGGCAGTTGATTGGCCGGCCCGGCCCATGTTTCGCGAAACAGCCGCAAGGCGGCATCGTCGGGCAGGCGGTCCACTTCGATGATTTTGCCAAATACTGCCGACACGCTCTGCCGGGAGGACACCAGCAGGCGCACATCGGGCTGGTCAGCCCAGGCTTTTAGCGCCTCGATCCCTTCCGGCTGGCTGAGCACGCTTTCCAGATTGTCCAGATAGTACAGACCCGGCGGCAGGCTGGTTATCAGCTTGTCCATGGTGTCCACCTGGCTGGGCAGCCCCAGCCCGCGCTGGGCGATGTCCAGCAGGTCGGCCAGGCTGGCATGGTCTGGCAGACTGAGATACCAGGCGGCAGCGTGTGGGGCTTCCGTCAGCCAGGCTTTCAGCGCGGCCTTGCACACCTCGGTCTTGCCGATGCCGCCCACGCCGGAGACTTCCTTGGCGGCAGACACGGCCAGGGTACTGGCGTCGCCACGCAGGAAATCCAGCACTTGGGAGACGATGGCGTCGCGGCCATACACCTCTTTTTCGACAGGCTGGAGTCTTTTGTCATGATATCCAGACAAACGCGCGCGCGGCTGTGCCAAAGCGGGTTTCGCCACAGGGGCCAACGATGCGGCAGACGTGGAAGGTAGCGCGGTGGTCGGAAGCTCTTCACGTAAAAAAGCACAGACTGCATGGTGCAGGTGTTCGTTTCGGTTAGCTGGCTTGCTAATGCTGATATGGTCCTGCGCCAGCGGAACAGCCGTCACGCCAGGCAAGCTGGGGTCGCTGCTGCTTGGATCGACCACACGAACCCGAGCCAGTCGCGTCAGCCAAGGCAGCCAGGATCGCTTGGTTTGCCATTCCAGGTCTCGACTTTCTGCAAAGGCCTGTACGGCGAACCCTAGCCGAGCATGTTCAGCACCAAACGAGCGATTCAACTGCCGCAAATGCGGATCATGCAGCTGCAAATTGCCGACTTGTGGATTAGGACGAAGCAGCTTGCCGATGGCCTGCGCCAGATTGGCCAGTTCGGCACCTTGGTGTGGCGTGGCAATAAACACCACGCCACGAATGCGGCGAACCATGGCCTGATGGCGCGAGTTGTCTTTGTGCATGCTTTGGGTAATCAGGGTTTTGATCACCAACCCGCCCATGCTGTGGCCAATTAACACCAGTTGGCGTTCGGCAAGCTTTGGCTCGACGGAAAGCAGATCGGCCACTTGGTCACCCTGGTCTGGCAAGGGCATGGCCTGATTTTGCCAACGGCTCAGGCTGGCGTCGTATTCCAGCAGATAGACGTCACATCCGCTATCCTCGCTCAGCCAATGAGGCCAACAGGCGTCTGGCGACGCATCGGCGCGCCGCCAAGAGTCCAAGAAATGGCCGTTCAGCCCATGGATCAAAATTACCACAGGTTTGTTGCGGTCGCCTTCACGGCAAAGATGTAATTTGGCCAAGCGCTTACTTCCCCCAGACGACGCGGCCAAGGCATGACGACCGCAACCCGATATGGGTGAATGGTAACGTTTTTGCGACACAGGCGGCAGGGCTTTTGTCACAGCCCCTTGCCGCGCTTGTTCGACCGGGTGGGCGTATCGTAAGATGAAATGCTATGGTTATGCCAAAAACACAAGCGGATTCAGTGATTATTGATGAGCTGAATGCCGCCATTCACATCGGCCTTGCGCCCTCTGAGTTTCAGTTGAAACAGTGGGAGCGCTCAGCACGCGCCTTGCTTAACAAGAGCCCAGCCGACGCCGCAGAGGGATACCAAGTATTAGGAATGCTGGCAACGTTCTCAGGTGATGTAGACGAAGTTGAGGCTAACTTTGGCAAAGCTTCTCAGCTGGCAGCAGGCGACCTTTTACTTGCCCATAGATATATCTGCGCACTGGTGAATGTCGGCTACGCAGCGCGCGCGCTGAATGTGTTGTACGCAACCCGCTTACCCGGTGGGTTGACTGACCCAGCATTTTGCGCTGACGCCATTCATGTTTTGCTCATCAATGGATTGGTGCACAACGCCGCAGACTGGATGGATCAATGCCCAGAAGAGGTCACACATTTACTCGCTGGCGACGCCATGAACTCGTTTGACCCACAATGGCCGGAAGTGGCTGCTGCACAGATGGCTACCCTACAGGTCGCAGTCGCCTGGTCTGATGGCCTGCACTGCGCAGAAACCCTGCTGCGCGAGACGCTGGGTGCCCGGATGTTTGCCGTCACCTACCAATTTCATCTGATCCCCGAATTCGGCCCGGCGCTGACGGTGCGTGCGCCGGTATCAGTGGAATCTGCGGTGGAGCTGAATTTCCAGCTGGCCGAGCGTTGGGCGGCACAGCTGGATTGCTCATTAGGTTGCTCACTGGAACAATTACCCACCCTGACTATCCTGCCCCATGCCCAGCTCAGCTGAAGATTTTTTGCTCACCGCTCAGGCGCTGCTACAGCAGCCCGGCGAAACGGCAGCGCGCAGTGCGGTCAGCCGCGCCTATTACGCGGCTTATCACGCCGCACTGACCTTCGCCAACACCCACGGCTGGCCCGATTGCCCTTATCAGACTGGCGTGCATGAGCAGCTGACTCAACGTTTTGAGCGACAAGGCCAGCACTACAAAGCCTTGGCCATCGTGCTGCGCAACTTGCGCAGCGCTCGTGTGAAGGCGGACTATGAGCTTGCCGCCACACTCAATCCGCTAGACGCGCACACCCATGTGCAAACCGCCCAGCGCCTGCTGGACAAACTCGCCGCCGCCCCCGCCTGACCCTCACACAAACATCCCCCCCGACGCCTCCACCCGTTGTGCCGTCATCCACCCAGCCTCGTCCGACAGCAGCGCCGCCGCCATGGCACCAATATCGTCCGGCAAACCCACGCGGCCCAGGGCGGTGTGGGCGGCCAGGTGGGCGTTGATGTGCGGGTTGTCGCGTACCAGGCCGCCGGCAAAGTCGGTTTCGATGGCACCGGGGGCCAGGGTGTTGACGCGGATGCCGCGCGCGCCCAGTTCGCGGGCCAGGTAGCGGGTGAGCACTTCCACGCCGCCTTTCATGCTGGCGTAGGCGGCGTAGCCGGGCTGGCTGAAGCGGGTGAGGCCGCCGGAGAGGTTGAGGATGCGCCCGCCGTCGGCCAGCAGCGGCAGCAGCGCCTGCGTCAGAAAAAACGGCCCTTTCAGGTGGATGTTCATCAGCTGGTCAAACTGCGCTTCGCTGGTGTCGGCAAAGCTGGCGTGAATGCCAATGCCGGCGTTGTTCACCAGGCAATCCAGTTGCTCGCGTTGCCAGTGCTGGCGCAACGCCTGTGCCACCTGGCGGGCAAAGCCGGCAAACTGGCTGCTGTCGGCCACGTCCAGCGCCAAGGCTGCCGCCTGGCCACCCAGCGCCTGGATGTCGCGCACCACGGCATTGGCTTGTTCGGCCTGGTCGCGGTAGGTGAGGATCACATCCATGCCGCGCGCGGCCAGCGCCAGCGCGGTGTGGCGGCCCAGGCCACGGCTGGCACCGGTGATCAGGGCAATCTTGCGGGAAGAAGAGGCGTGCATATCAGGCTCCGTCGGGTGGGTGAAGGGATGGCAGCAGTGTATTGCTGGCTGATGGACGGATAAATCTGGGGGTTCTGGTTATACTGTTCGCCCAGACTGAACAATCTTTTTCTGACAGGCCGCCCGATGGAACAGCTAGAGCGCATGCGCGTGTTTGTGCGCGTGGCCGATTTGGCCAGCTTTACCCAGGCCGCGCACAGCCTGGGCCTGCCCAAGGCCAGTGTGTCCAGCGCGGTGCAGCAGTTAGAGGCACACCTGGGCGCGCGGCTATTGCAGCGCACCACCCGCCGGGTGCAACTGACCGACGATGGCCGGCTGTATTACGAGCGTTGCCGCGATGTGCTGGCCGATGTGGACGAGCTGGACGGCTTGTTTCGCTGTGACGATGCGCCGCTGACGGGCCGGGTGCGGGTGGATATGCCGGCGGGGGTGGCGCGCCATGCGGTGTTGCCGCGTCTGGCCGAGTTTCTGGCGCGCCACCCCGGCCTGAGCGTGGAGCTGAGCAGCGTGGACCGGCGGGTGGAGGTGCTGCGCGAGGGGTTTGACTGTGTGCTGCGGGTGGGCGCGCTGCACGACAGCACGCTGGTGGCGCGCCGGCTGGGCGTGCTGCGCCAGATCAACTGCGCCAGCCCGGCCTATCTGGCCCGCCATGGCCTGCCAGAGACGCTGGCTGATCTGGCCCGCCATCAGCTGGTGCATTACACCCCCGGCCTGGGCGGCAAGCCGGCTGGCTTTGAATATCAGGACGCCGACGGCGTGCTGCGCACGGTGGCGATGGCCGGCGCGCTGACGGTTAACGCCACCGATGCCTACACCGCCGCCTGCCTGGCCGGGCTGGGCCTGATTCAGGTTCCGCTGGCCGGCGTGCGCGGCCACTTGCAACGCGGCGAGCTGGTGCAGGTGCTGCCCGACTGCTACCCGCCCACGCTGCCGGTGCATCTGCTCTACCCCAACCGCCGCCACCTGCCGCGCCGGGTGCGGGCGTGGATGGACTGGCTGACGGAGGTGATGGCGGAGTATCTGGTTTAAGCTTGGCTGCCCTGCGCCTGCCACTGCGCGTGTTCCTCGCGAATAAACGCCTCAATCATCGCCCGCCTACCGCTTCCACCACCTCGGGTGAAGCACCCTGTGGTTGCGCCAGCCCGCTCACCTTGCCCAGCACCTGCACCACCCGCTGCGGGGCGGCCATGTCGTCGGCGCTGCGCTTGAAGCCCGCCGCCTGCGCCACATAGCCGCCGCGCTCGGCAATCAGCGCCACCAGTTGGCGGTCGATGCGGTCGATGTGCTGGCGCACTTCGTCCAGTGAGGTACAGAGGGGGAGGGGATGCGGGGTGGCGGTTATGGCTGGGCCTTTCAGTGTGCGGCGTTAACCAGATCAATGCCAAGGGGTGGACTAAGCATGCAGCAGCATACATAAAAAAAACCCCTGCCATGTGACAGGGGATTTTTTATGGCCAGAACACTCACATCCGATAAACCCGGTTCCTAACGGCTATCCCCTGCCTGAGCGGGGGATAGCCGTTTTGCCCATGCGGGCTTAGCCCAGCCAGGCGCGGGCGTTGGCAAACATGCGGAACCACGGGCTGTTTTCGCCCCAGTTATCCGGATGCCAGCTCATCTGCACGCTGCGGAACACCCGTTCCGGGTGCGGCATCATGATGGTGAAACGGCCATCGGCAGTGGTCAGGCCGGTGATGCCGTCGGGCGAACCGTTCGGGTTGTGCGGGTAGGTTTCGGTTGGCTGGCCGGCAAAGTCGAGGTAGCGCATGGCCACCAAGGCCTGGGCGCGGTCAGCTTCGCTGGCAAACACGGCTCGACCTTCGCCATGGCTGACCACCACCGGCACCTGGGTGCCGGCCATGCCGGCAAACAGGATGGACGGGCTGTCCGGCACTTCCACCATGGTGAAGCGTGCTTCGAACTGCTCAGACAGGTTGCGGCGGAACTTCGGCCAGTGTTGTGCGCCAGGAATGATTTCAGCCAGGTTGGACATCATCTGGCAGCCATTGCACACGCCCAGGGCAAACGAATCGCTGCGGGCAAAGAAGGCTTCAAATTCGGCGCGGGCCGCCGGGTTGAACAGAATGCTCTTGGCCCAGCCTTCGCCAGCACCCAGCACGTCGCCATAGCTGAAGCCGCCGCAGGCGGCCAGGCCGGCAAAACCACTCAGGGAGGCGCGGCCAGCGATGATGTCGCTCATGTGTACATCAATGGCGTCAAAGCCGGCGCGGTCAAACGCGGCGGCCATTTCCAGCTGGCCGTTCACGCCTTGCTCACGCAGGATGGCCATGCGCGGGCGAGCCCCCACGTTGATGAACGGCGCAGCCGGGTTGTCGTCCAGATTGAACGGCACCACGGCAAACAGCCCTTCACCGTCTTCGGCAATCTGGTCAAACTCGCTTTGTGCGCACTCGGGGTTGTCGCGCAGCGATTGCAGCTCGGCGCTGGTCAGGCTCCAGGTTTGCAACAGCTCGGTCAGCGTTTGATCAAACACCGTTTCGCCGCCCAGGCACAGCGTCAGCGAATCATGCTCGGCCACCGGTGCACCCAGCAAGTGCAGGCAAGCGCCCAGCCCGGCCTGCATCAGGCGGGTAACCACAACTTCCAGTTGCGCAGCGTCGATTTGCAGTACTGCGCCCAGTTCTTCGTTAAACAAGGCGGTCAGCACATCGCCGTGCTCGCCCTGGGCTTTCACCAGGCCATCCAGCTCGACCACCATGCCGGCGCGGCTGGCAAAGCTCATTTCCGCCAGGGTGGTGAACAAGCCGCCGTCCGAGCGGTCGTGATAGGCCAGCACCAGACCGTCGGCGTTCAGGTCTTGCAGAGCATGGATAAATGCTTCGAGCTTTCTGGCATCCACCAGATCCGGCGCTTCGCCAGTCATCTGCTGGAACACCTGCGCATAGGCTGAGCCGGCCATGCGGCTGCGGCCTTCGCCCAGGTCCACCAGCAGCAAGGCGGTTTCGGCAATGTCGGTGCGCAGCTGCGGGGTGAGCGTGCGGGTGACATCGTCCACGGCGGCAAAAGCCGACACAATCAGCGACAGCGGCGAGGTGACGCTGCGTTTTTCGCCGTCGGCTTCCCATACGGTTTTCATCGACAGCGAGTCCTTGCCCACCGGGATGGACACCTTGAGCGACTGGCACAGCTCGGACACCGCCTTGACCGTGTCGTACAGCGCGGCATCTTCGCCGGGGTGGCCAGCGGCAGCCATCCAGTTGGCCGACAGCTTGATATTGCTCAGATTGCCCACTGGGGCAGCGGCAATGTTCAGCAGTGCTTCGGCCACCGCCATGCGTCCGGATGCCGGGGCATTGAATGCCGCCAGCGGGGTGCGCTCGCCCATGGCCATGGCTTCGCCGGCCAGGGTGTTGAAGCCCAGCGTGGTGACGGCCACGTCGGCCACCGGCACTTGCCACGGGCCCACCATCTGGTCGCGTGCGGTCATACCGCCTACGGTGCGGTCGCCAATGGTGATCAAGAAGCTCTTGCTGGCCACGGCCGGCAGGCTGAGCACGCGCTGCACGGCGTCGTCCAGCTCGTGGCCTTCGGTGGAGAACGGGGTGACGGCGCGTTTGACGCGGGCCACGTCGCGGGTCATGCGCGGCGGCTTGCCCAGCAGCACGTCCAGGCTCATGTCCACTGCATCCTGGCCCAGCAGGTCGTCGCGCACGCGCAGCTGTTTTTCGGCAGTGGCCACGCCCAGCACGGCAAACGGGCAGCGCTCGCGCTCGCACAGCGCGGTAAAGACAGCCAGATTGTCCGGATGAATGGCCAGCACGTAGCGCTCTTGCGATTCATTGCACCAGATTTGCATCGGCGACATGCCGGATTCTTCCAGCGGCACCGCGCGCAGGTCGATCACCCCGCCACGGTCAGAGCCGTGAATCAGCTCGGGCAAGGCATTGGACAAACCGCCCGCACCAACGTCGTGAATCGACAGAATCGGGTTGGCCTCGCCCAGTTGCCAGCAGCGGTCAATCACTTCCTGACAACGGCGTTCGATTTCCGGGTTGCCGCGCTGCACCGAATCAAAGTCCAGGTCTTCGGCGTTGGCACCGGTGTCCATCGACGAGGCTGCGCCGCCACCCAGGCCAATCAGCAGGCCAGGGCCGCCCAGCTGGATCAGCAGTGCGCCTTCCGGCAGTTCGTGCTTGTCGATATGGTCGCCGTGGATATTGCCCAGGCCGCCGGCAATCATGATGGGCTTGTGGTAGCCACGCATCTCGCCATGGACTTCGGCTTCAAAGGTACGGAAATAGCCGGCCAGATTGGGGCGGCCAAATTCGTTGTTGAACGCTGCGCCGCCAATCGGGCCATCCAGCATGATTTGCAGCGCCGAGGCAATGCGCGACGGCTTGCCGTAGGTCTGGCCTTCTTCGCCGTAGGCTTCCCACGGGTGGGTAAAGTCGGGAATGTTCAGGTTGGATACGGTAAAGCCGGTCAGGCCAGCTTTCGGGCGCGAGCCGCGACCGGTGGCACCTTCGTCGCGGATTTCGCCGCCCGAACCGGTGGACGCGCCAGGAAACGGCGAAATGGCGGTCGGGTGGTTATGGGTTTCCACCTTCATCAGGATATGGGTGGGTTCCTGATGAAACTGATAGCGGTGTTCGCCAGCTGCCGGGTAGAAGCGCTCGATCGTGCGCCCTTCGATCACCGAGGAGTTGTCCGAGTAGGCCACCAGCGTGCCGTGCGGGTGCGCCTTGTGGGTGTCGCGGATCATGCCGAACAGGGATTTGTCTTTCGGCTTGCCGTCGATGACAAACGTGGCGTTGAAGATCTTGTGGCGGCAGTGTTCCGAGTTGGCCTGGGCAAACATCATCAGCTCGACGTCGGTCGGATTGCGGCTGATGGCGGTGAAGTTTTCCACCAGGTAATCAATTTCATCCGGCGACAGCGCCAGACCCAGCTCGCGGTTGGCGGCGTCCAGTGCATCGCGCCCACCGGCCAGCACGTCCACCGTGCGCAGCGGTTGCGGCGGCACATGGGTGAACAGCCGTTCGGCGTCGTCCAGGCTGGCCAGCACCTGCTCGGTCATCCGGTCATGCAGCAGGGCGCTCAATTGCTGGCGTTCGGCGTCGCTCAGTGGCTGCTCGCTGCTCACCCAGTAGGCCAGGCCACGCTCGATGCGGGTGATTTTGTCCAGGCCGCAATGGCGGGCAATGTCGGTGGCCTTGGACGACCACGGCGAAATGGTGCCGATGCGCGGCACGGTCAGAAACAGCTCACCTGCCGGGGCGTCAGCCAGGGCCGGCTCGCCGTAGGTGAGGATGCGCGTCAGCGTGGCCGATTCCGTCTCGCTCGGCAGGGCCGATACCTCGGCGAAATGCCAGTATTCCGCTGCCACAGCCACCGGTGGCAAACCGGCCTCACTGATGGCACGATGCAGTTTGTCGGAACGGAATGCAGACAGCGCGGCACCGCCGCGAAGCTTGAGAATGGAAGGCATTGAGGGAACTCGCAGCAACATGTAAAAAGCAGTCATAATACATCAAAACGCGGGTCCTTTCGAACTGGATTGCGACATTCGCTTTAGCTAAACCCCGGATTCCATTGGATTATTACAGGAGCTATCATGAAAAAAATCGAAGCCGTCATCAAACCGTTCAAGCTGGACGAAGTCCGCGAAGCCCTTTCCGCCCTGGGCGTGAATGGTTTGACCGTGACCGAGGTCAAGGGCTTTGGCCGGCAAAAAGGCCACACCGAGCTGTATCGCGGTGCGGAATATGTGGTGGATTTTCTGCCAAAAATGAAAATTGAAGTGGTGCTGACCGACGATCGCGTCGATCAGGCCATTGAAGCCATCCTCAACAGCGCCCGCACCGGCAAGATTGGCGACGGCAAGATTTTTGTGTTCGACGTCAACCAGGTGGTGCGCATCCGCACCGGCGAAACCGGCGAAGACGCGGTATAACCGTCCCCCCATCTACCCCCCGCCGGCCCCGGTGGGGGGCAGATGTTTCTGGCAGCTGTTTTCTCTGACAACACGCCACCCGGCCAGAGGGTCACTGCATCGCGCGCGTGCTGCCGCCTCTCTCAAGGACACGGCCATCATGGCAATTGGCGCATTGATTATTGGCGACGAACTGCTTTCCGGCAAACGTCAGGACAAACACCTGGCGCAGCTGATTCACCTCCTCAGCGCCAGAGGGCTGAAACTGGCCTGGGCCCAGTATCTGGGCGACGACCCGCAGCGCCTGCAAACCACCTTGCGCCAGACTTTTGCCAGCGACGATCTGGTGTTCAGCTTTGGTGGCATTGGTGCCACCCCGGACGACCACACCCGCGCCTGCGCCGCCGCCGCGCTGGATGTGCCGCTGGTCATTCACCCCGAAGGCAAAAAGCTGGTGGAAGCCCGCTTTGGCGCCGACGCCTACCCGCACCGGATCAATATGGTGAACATCCCGCAGGGCAGCCGGCTGATTGCCAATCCGGTAAACCAGATGCCCGGCTTCAGCCTGCACCACCACCACTTTGTGCCCGGTTTTCCCAGCATGGCCTGGCCGATGATTGAAGACGTGCTCGACCGCGAATACCGCCATCTGTTTGCCAGCGCGCCGGATATCGAACTCACCGTGCTGGCGCTGCACGCCCGCGAAGGCGATTTGATCGATCTGATGCAGCAGATGGTCAGCCGTTACCCCGAGGTGCGCTTTTCCAGCCTGCCCAGCTTTGGCACCGACACCCTGCCACCGCATATCGAATTTGGCCTGACCGGCCAGGCCAGCCTCACCCGTGCCGCCATGGACACCCTGGTGGGCGGCCTGCAAGCGCAAGGCTATGCACTGGGCGAAGTGACTCAGCGCAGCTGATCCGGATCGGGCGGCGCTTGCCACGGCCCCAGCGCCACTTCCACCTGAGCCCCCACCTGCAGCAAAGCCTCGTCCTGCCAGCGCCGGCCCACCAGTTGCAACCCCACCGGCACCCCCGCCACCGCGCCTGCCGGCAGGCTGAGCACCGGGCTGCCAGTCAGCGAAAACGGCGTGGTCAGGCTCAGGGTGGCTTCAATATACGGCAGCGACTGCCCGGCCACCGATAATGGCTTGGGCGGGCGCAGCGGATGCAGGGCAAATGCCGGATAGGCCGTGGTCAGCGCGGTAGGGCACAGCCAGGCGTCCCATTCGCCCAGAAACCCGTCCAGCGCGCTGATCAACTGCTCACGCCGGTTGAGCGCCCATTGAAACTGCCGCAGGTTTAGCCGGGTGCCGTGCAAAAATGCCCGGCTGAGCGGCGCATGGCGCGGCAACAGCCCGGCGCTGTGCGCCATCAGCCAACGCTGCCAGCGCGGCAGGCCCAGGCCAATTTCACTGCCGGCCAGCCAGCCAAACGCCTGCCAGGCGGTGGCCCAGTCAAACCCGGCAGGCGCGCAACGCTGCACATCATGACCCGCAGCTTGCAGGCGCTGCACAGTGTGTGCCAGCGCCTGCGTGGTGCGCGCGCACAGTGGCAGGCCGGCAAAGTCATCCCACCAGGCAATGCGCAGGGGCCGGTTAAGCGCCGGCAGGCTGCGCCAGGGCAGCGGCGGCGTTTCGCTGTCCTGGCCATCCGGGCCGACCAGCACGGGCAGCGCCAGTTGCAGGTCGGCCACGCGCCGGGCCAGCAGGCCAAACGACAGCAAATGGCGCACGCTGCGTTCTGCGCCGGGCAGATGCGGAATATGCCCGCTGCGCGGCAGGCGGTTTTCGCTGGCCTTGAACCCGGCCACGCCGCAATACGCGGCGGGAATCCGGATCGACCCGCCAATATCGCTGCCCAGCTCCAGCAGAGAAAACCCCATGGCAATGGCTGCCGCGCTGCCGCCCGAGCTGCCCCCTGGCGTCAGCGTCGGGTTCCACGGGTTGCGAGTGGGGCCAAACAGCGGGCTCCAGCACTGAGGGTCACCGGCCAGCTCAGACAAATTGCTCTTGCCCACCACCACCGCCCCAGCCGACTTGAGCCGGGCCACCAGGCTGGCATCTTCAGGCGGCAGATAGTGGGCCAGCGCGGCATGGCTGCTGGTGGTGCGCAAACCCTGAGTGGCAAAGGCATCCTTGATCGACACCGGCAGCCCCAGCAGCGGCTGGGCGTCAAACCGCGCCACACCCTGCACCAGCAGGGCATCTATCGCCGCCGCCACCCGCCGCGCCCTGGCTTCATCCAGCGTCACCAGCGCGTTGATTGCCGGGTTATGACGGGCAATCCGCGCCAGACACTGTTCCAGCAGCGCGCTGGCGCGCACTTCACCCGCCGCCAGCTGTTGCGCCGCCTGCGCCGCCCCCGGCGGCATGCTCAGCCCGGTGCTCATGCCTGGCCCGCCTGCGCCAACAAGCCACGCGCCATCCGGCGCACGCTGGCGCGCACAATCAGCGTATGAAACGGCAGCACCGCCAGCAAATACAGCCAGCCCAGCCCATGATGCGGGCGCACCCCGGTGATGTGATGCAGCCGCCCGCCATCCACCCACAGCAGCAAGCGGAAATCCAGATGGCGATCATCCTGGCCCAGCAGCACCTGATTGTCCGCCAGCCAATGCACGGTAAACACCCCCAGCGTTTGCCCGCACACAAACGGCGGCGCGTGGCGGACCGGCGGAGCGGTTTTCAGGCCCAGTGGCCCGGCCAGCCGGTCGCGCAGGCGCATCAAGCCCTCGGCCCAGCCAGGAATGGCAGCCAGAAAGCCCAGGATCAAACGCTCGGCGCAAATCGGGCCAGACTGCGCGGCATCGGCAGGCAAGGTAAAAGCGTGACAGTCACGGTATGGGTAACGCACCTGTTCGGCAGCCAGCACCGAGCCAGCAGGAAAATCGGCAAACATTCAGACTCACTCCAGCAAACACACTGGCCCCGACTGTAGCGCGGGCCAGGGGTGGTGGTCTTGTACTGAAACGACATGGGGGGAGGGGGGAAGTGCGGTTTTGGTC
>Ga0209599_10000044_pt1 | contig 87910 bp, 118 predicted proteins | sample Shrwel_input2_FT_FD_187534 | JGI IMG/M metagenome (GOLD analysis project Ga0209599, IMG submission 187534) | Subsurface microbial communities from deep shales in Ohio, USA - Utica-3 well 1 S input2 FT (SPAdes) (version 2) ...
TATACATACAAGTGTAACAGGGGGGTCTGACATTTTACTCATGAGTATCGGTATAAAACGGACATTTTGATTTGTGAGTAATCTCACATTTTTAAGTAGGACTGGTCAAATAATGGTCATCTTAAAAGATTTTTTGCGACACGCCGCATTTTAATTTGACAAATGGGCCGGGCTAACTTTTGATCATTCTTTTAAGAATAAATAAATTCCTGAAAAGAAAGTTACAAAAGAAAACCAGAGCAGTGCATTGCCACTTACAAAAAAGGTTTGATAAAAATTACTCATTTATTTTTCTCCTGCTCCAATAAATCATTTGTGAATAGTGTAGCAATTCTTTGCTTTTCTTTATCTGACATGCTTGCCCATAAATATCCAAGCAAGTAGTGAGTGCCTGAGTCATGGTCATTACCACGAATTTGACGGCATGTAGCAAGTACATCTTGAAGTTTTATGCTTATCATTACTTTACCTCTTTATAAAGAAAGTCCCATGCCTTACGGCAAATCATTATGCTTTCGCAATTATCACAACAGATAGAGCCGTGAGGATTTAGATTTATATCATATGCGTCTACATATGCAGTTGTTTTTCCGCAAACGGAATCGAGTGGATATAGTGTACTCATTATTTGACTCCTTTGATATGTCCTGAGATACCTAGAGCGTCGCAAGACACTTGCAAGGTGATTGATTTAGGTAGCGCACTAGGTAGCGCAGTTATGTAATTTTTAGCAAGGTATGCGGTAGGAAACTCCATACGCTTTACATTACCATTGAACGAGGTTAGTTTTACTTGTACCATTAGTTAGTACCAACTTTCTTTAGTAGTGAAGTGATAGCGACATATCGCTTAGCGATTTCTACCGCTTTAGGATTAGGGGTAGAGTAAAATCTACCTTGTGAGTAATCGCTAGGATATTTGTTAGCAATACGCTGAGCGATACGGATAGGGAGAGGATTATTACTAGGTGCATATCCTGCACTTTCTAATCCAAATTCTTTAGCGATATCGCTACGAATTTCTGAGTAGTAGTTATTTATTGAGTGAGTCATATTTGACCCCTTTCTTTTTTTCTAATATCTATTTTCTTACTATGTAAGTGTAACAGAAAAATCTTGTACTGTCCAGTATACTGGTTGGTAGTCTCACTATATGGAGCGTGGGACTTGTGATATAGGTCACTTATTTGCTAGGCTCACCCTAAACTTTAGGTTTACTTGCTAGGCTCATTGACCTGATTTATTACGCTATTTTATTTTTTCTATACGAGAAGTATAGCATAAAAATATCAAAAAGTCAAGTCCAAACACGGCGTGTCGTATGTGATTTATACCACATAAGATTAGACACGCCCGAGTGCGCCGGGGCGAAAAGTTATCCACATGACGCACATCACACCCAGAATTGAGCGTGAGTTATCCACATGACCTACATCACATTTCAAAATGTCCGATTTGTGGCATTACTGGTCAGTAAATGTCGTACCCCTCTGTTATACTTCTATATATAGAAGGTTGAAAAAGAAGTAAGCCCCTAAAAGAAAGGAAGTCCAAAATGACTTCACTAAATACAATAGTATGCGAAGTGCATACACCTCATCTGTCCGCTATCTCTTACACATCTAACATGTGTTTCGAGGAACAATTCACATTCTGCGAAGTGTGTGAACAAAACATCGAAAGGTGGGCTGATTTAGATAACCCATTCTCTCCATGGTCTAAGTGGAAGGTGTCTAACTAATGAGTACACCTACACTTATTCTTTCACATATTCCTTTAACTAACGTTTTCTTGCGTGGCACAAAACAATTCTTGTGTTGCGAAGAAATGCAAACCGCAATTTATTGCGATGAACACTTTGAATTTCAAGGTTGCCAATATTGCGACTTTGACCTATCTGCCTCAGAATGTGAGTGTGAAAACTAATGATAGACCTTACTCTAACAACTATGCAGGGTAACACCCGCAAAATAAATCTCATGTCTAAGCAAGAGGTTTTTGATTTTATCGAATTGTTCAAATCAACACTTCATGAAAATCAGCGTGTAAAAGTTACCTGCGATTTACTAGGAATAAATGGTTACCTACAAGGTACAAAATAAATCCTAAAAGATCTAGTGGGTGCGTTGCATACGTGCTCACTATTTTTTTGCTATTTTATTTTTTATTATGTGTATCGTACATCTCAGAAAAATATTCAGATTTTGGTAAAAGTGGTTTTTTATAATTTTTCAGATTTTCCAGGGGATAGGAATAAGGTATAATATTACCTATGGGAATACTAGACAACTTTGAGAATGCTTGGGATCCAGAATTCCAGTATGAGCATACAAACCTGACACAGATATTTAGCGATACATGCTGTAATGGATGTGCTTGCCAAACCTCAGATGCTCACAAACCAGAAAACTAAGGTTTTATATTTATAACGGTTTGTTATAGTTAAAATTTCGAGGGGATACAACCATCTCCTGGTTGCTGGCTAAAATCACCATTTCCCAATAGGACAACGAGCATCTAATAGATCAGTCTTTAACTTCATAAAGCAATTACACTTCTTACATCTGGCACCATTCTTTTTAAAGAATTCACAATTGGTGCATATTGCCATACGATTATCTATAACATCTTTGCTGGCTCTGGGGGTAGAAGGTTTGAGCCAATCTCCAATAGTAACTTCATCCATACAAACCATTATAGCCTATATGGAGCATATGAGCCATTCTTAGACACTATTGGGAGTGTGTCCCATAGATTGTCTATAGGAGGGTTTGATAACCTCTATTTTCGGCTCGCTTTGTATCCCGCCGAATTTTAAGACTGTTATCTTAAATAATGATATAATACTTCTTATGACCGTACAAGACTGGGCTTCACTAATCGTCGCAATACTTACAATTGTATCTTCAATTGCTTTTGGAATTAAATGGCTTGTAAAACATTATCTCAGCGAACTTAAACCGAATTCTGGATCATCGCTAAAAGACTCTGTTACCAGATTAGAAGAAAAAACTGACAAGATGTTTGATCTTTTGATTGAACATATTAAAGATCACTCTAAGTAATTCTTCTATATATAATATATACTTAATATCTTAAAAACTTTTATACAGTATATTCTTTTCTTTATATATTTTAAGTATACACTATCAATACCCTGGACTATTAGGATAAAACGGACATAAGGTATATAACCATTTATAACTCTTTTGTAACAATTTAATATTGTAACTTTTTGTTATACAAATCATTAATAACCTGGTTTTAATTAAATAATAAGATATAATCTTAATGCTAGCACCCAAGTTGCTACCCCCACCCCACTGCGCTTGGGTGTCTAGCCTTATTTTATGGTATAATCAATGATATGTGCTCACCTACAGTAGAACGATTTGGGGCAACCCCAGCAAATATTCAATGGACTGTCGTTCGTGGAGACTATGCTTCATTTACAATTTCATTTCTTGAAAATGATGAAGTTACAGAATTTGATACTGTTGGTTGGGCTTTTGCAGCCACAGCCTATGATCCTACTACAGACGTTCTAGATGAATTAGATGTTGTTGTAGACGGTTCTGTTATTACTGTCAGTGCTCCCGCTTCAGTTACTGAAAACTGGGGAACTAAATATAAGTCTGTAGTTGCAGAACTATCTTTTGACCTTCAAGCAATAGTTCCAGACGGTACCTCAACAATTACATGGACTCCAGTAATTGGAACAATCTGCGTTCTTGGAGACGTGTCCCCATCAACTACAAGAAATACTTTGGGAGGAGTATCTTAAATGATAATTAAAATTAAAGATACAAATACAAAACTCCCGCCAATTATAAAGATTAATGGCACTGTTTTTAAAGTAAAGAGATAAGTCGTGGCCATATCAAAAAATATGGATGCTCCAAAGACAAAATATGCGGAAGCAATTAAGTCAACTAAAAGTGAAGAACTAAGTAATACTGAATATATTGCTGTTCCAGGAATTCAGGGTGAACGAGGCGAAGTAGGTCCAGCAGGACCACCAGGACCAGAAGGACCAAGGGGCGAAAGAGGTATTCCAGGCAAAGATGGTAAAGATGGCATTCCTGGGCCACAAGGACCTAAAGGAGATCCTGGCAGAGGCGGGGGAGAAGGATATGAGAGTCCTTCAGGTCAATATCCAGGATGGGCATATTATCAGAATAAAAATAAAAAACCAATCTTGCTAGGTCCTGAAAGAGGAGATGATGGTTGGGTAAATATTTTAATGGATGACGATATGGATAGTAATATTTTGAAATTTCTTCCAGAAGGATCAGTATCTCTTTGGAATTCAGTTACTCAGAGAATTAATTTTAAGCAATTAAAGGTGGGTGCTAGAGTTGACATTAGGTATGACATAGCCCTTACTACTGATACAAACAGTACAGAAGCATGGATTAGAACATATATACCAAAGGTGGAATCTCCAACTGGATACCTAGGAATGCTTAAATATAAGTATCCATATGAAATGTCTGTTAGTCAAACCCTATATGTTGACTTGTCAAAAATTAGATCAGAAGGTGCAGTCATTCAGGCAAGAGCAGATAATGAAAGTACCATTATACTAAAGGGCATGTATATATCAGTCTCTTAGTGGTATAATGGATCAGGAGGATATTGATGACATTTCCAAGTACTTATAATTTTAGTTATTACCGTGGTGACACTGCTCAATTTGTTGCCCGTCCAAAAAATGCAAATGACGGATCTTCTTTTGAACTAACAGGATATAGTTCTATTTTTACAATTGCAACAGCAAGAGGTTCAGGGGCTACAAGATATTCTACTGCACAGGGAATTACTGCTGTAGTTGATACTGCAAACGATCTAGTAACGTGTACCATTACACCAACAGGTGGAAGATTGCTTGCTCAAGGTTCATATGTTTATGATGTTCAAATTGATAATGGAACTCAAATCTATACTCTTTTGACTGGTACGATTTCTGTAACAGATGACATTACTGGTGCCGCTTAATGCCTGATGTTCTATTGAGTAATGATGATATTACAGTTCTTGGCCCACCAGAAATTGTTGAAGTCTTAGTTGACATTGGTCCACAAGGTGATCGTGGAAGCCAGATATTTATTGGTGTAGGAGATCCAAATTCTGTGGAAATTGGACAAACAATTAGATTAAATGATTTGTATATTAATACATCTCCAGGAGCAAACTATGGATATCTATATCAGTATGTTTCTGAGCCTGGAGGAAATGTTTGGATTGAGGTTTTAAAAGTAAATCCAACTCTATATTCAAAGCGCCATTCTGCAACTTTTACTAGTGGCGAGGCAAGCATAACTATACCAATCTCAAATATTGTTACAGTTTCTGGAACACCCCTAACAGCAAATAATTTTGCAGTTCAATATAGTATTGTTAGCACAAACCCCATAGCATCATCCATAGAGATTCCAACTCTTACGGGATCGGGGACCAATCTTGTTGTTAATTTTAATGCCGTTAAGTCGGTTAATGGAACTTGGTCAAATTTGACTGGAGAGGTAACCATACATCTATTTATATCAATAGTCTTGTGATATTGTGGTATAATTTTTGATGAGGTGAATAAATGGCAGCAGAATCAATAGGAACTTTAGTACCTACTAAAATACCAAGTCTTTCAGATCAGGCGGATATTCAGGCTGCCCTCAGAGTCTATCACTACGGATCATATACTTTTGATACAGCAGAAACAAATGCTGCAAACCTTATTAATCCCTCAGTTGCATATACAATAAATAACTTGCAATCTCAGATAACAGCATTGTCTGGAACAACTCCAATTCAGGCCACTAGTTTTAATGCAAAAGGCGATCTTTTATCTGCTTCAGCAAATGATACATTGGCTGTTTTAAGCGTAGGTTCAAACGGAAGAGTTCTTACAGCAAATTCTGCAACCACTAGCGGACTTGAGTGGGTTACTCCAGAAGTAACTGCTACAAGTACAAATACTTTGTCTAACAAGACTTTAACTGCTCCAAAATTTGCAGACCTTGGCTTTATTGCAGATGCCAATGGAAATGAACTGCTTGTCATGGATACCGTAACCTCAGCGGTAAATGAAATTAAAATTTCAAACGCTGCAACTGGAGGAAACCCCTCTATTGCAGTACAAGGTGGGGACACAGATGTATCGCTAAACCTTGTTTCAAAAGGTGTTGGTACAGTTCAGGCAAATGGAATTGACATAGCAACAACAGTGTTACTTGAAGAAGTTGAAATTCTAACAATTATGGGCGCACTGCTATAAAATATGGTGTATAATAATAACACAATCTACTTAGGAGGTAGTAACTAATGGCTACATTAACCAAGGCTCTTGCTAGACAAGCAGCAGCAACATCAAGTGCGACACTATACACGGTGCCGTCTTCAACAACTACAGTAATTACAAATATCGCTGTATGTAATAACGCAGCATCTGCTGCTACTTTTACTATCTTGCTAGATGACATTGAACTGCAAAAAGATTCTTCAGTTCCAGCAAACTCAACAGTATATATTGACCTAAAGCAAGTTTTAGCAACAACAAAGACTATTAAGGCGTTTGCTTCTGCAATCACTGTAGACTTTCACATCAGCGGAGTGGAGATTTCGTAATGGGCGTTAATGTATTTCCTACACCAACAACAGCAACAGTATTTACTAACAACAGACTAACTGTTCCAAGTGCTAATACTGTTCAAACGCCTAACATTACTTTGACACCTGGAGTCTATACGATTTCCAATGTTTCTAGCACAATCACAACAATTGAGTTCTATTCAAATGATGGAACAAGAATTGCTGGCGCAGTAACATCATCTGGAACAGTTACTGTAAACCTTGCACAGACAGTAGATAAGTGTATCTTGTGGACAAATACAGGATCAAATATTGCTGTTTCAATTGATCGTGTTGCAAATATTTTAACAAGTTCTGCTTCAGGAACACTTGATACAATTAGCGCAACTGGAACATACACAGGCACAAGTGCATCTGGTCTTGCTTATGCAGTTGTCATCGGTGGCGGTGGCGGAGGTTCTCCACAAGGAGGAACAGCAGGTAATGCCGCAGGTATTGGAGAAAAACTTGTAGCGCTAACTGGTTCTATGCCTGTAACTGTTGGTAATGGTGGAACAGCAACACTATCAGGAGGATCTTCAGTATTTGCTGGAATAACAGCAACTGGTGGCGGTGGATCAGGATCAGGTAGTGGATCATCAACAGGTGGATTCTATAATCAGTCTGGTGGTGGCCCAAACGGTAGAACTGGTGGAACTCGTCCTGCTGCAGTTTACACAATTACAGGAGTTACAGCAGCATCTGGCGGCGGCGGTGGACAAGATGCTCAGGTTTATCAGCCAGGTAACGGTATTTCTGGAACCCCAGGTGGTGGCGGCGGCATCGGCGCAGGTGGTGGCTCAGGTGGTCAGCAAATTTCTGGTGTCGGCGGTGGCGGTGGCGGCACTGGTGGCAATGGAGTTGTCTACGTTCTAAGGTTTTAATTTATAAAAAAATACCCCCCAAGGCATATAGCCAAGGGGGGATTTTTTATATTATTTAATTATATTGGTTAGGGAACTTCTTTAACCATTTTTGGTATTGTGCAGGCTTGGCATGCTTCCAAGACTTCCAATTTGTTCCACCCTGAGTCATATGAAATACAATTTGTGCATTTTTCACGGGACTAAATAGTTCAGCATTAGCATCTAGGTTAAACTTATCTCTACGATCAGGTCCTAGATCACCGATCATATTTATTTGGAATACCCCGTAAGAACTGTCTCCAGTCTTAGCATTTCCATTAAATGCAAAAGGTCTTCCGTTTGATTCTGCTTTTGCTACAGCCCAAGCAGTCTTCAGACCCTTTCCAGTAAAGCCTACAGCCTTTAACATTTGAACTAAGTCATAGTCACTTAAAGATACAGCATTTGTATACTTTGCTAAAATTACCTTTTTATTTGGCTTAGAAACCAAAAAAGCCGACTTAGGGTCGGCAGGGGTAGTTAAGGACTTATTACTCAATAAATTATTTTCAGTTGTATTTGTTACAGCATTAGCAGAATTACTTATAGGTGCAAGCAATCCAACTAAAGATAGGATTCCAATCCAAGCCATCTTGTCTCTTCTCATAAAATAAACCTCCTAGAAACAAAAGCACCAGTTGTCTGGTGTTACTACCAAGTATAACATGTTTTTGCCCCAAAAAGCAACTTTTTGATATTTTTAAGTTTTTGTTATCTATTTGTTATAATTGAAAGTGGTATAATAGAAATACTATGGCTACAGGAATAACACCTATATATGATTTACCATACCCAGTACTTTCCGATCAGGTTAATGTACACGAGGACATTCAGTCATTAGCCGAACAATTAGAATTAATATTACCAACAATTGGTTTGCCTTATCAAACCCTAGAAGTTACAAATACTAGTGGATCAGCAATTGCCAAAGGGGATCCAGTTTATATTTCTGGTTTTGGAACATCCAAGCCTACAGTTGCAAAAAGCGTTTCTACAGATATTGCAACATTTCCAGTAGTTGGTTTAGCACAAGCAGCAATTGCAAATACAAACGATGGCGTTATTGTTATCTCTGGAGTTTTTTCTGGAGTAAATACAAATTCTTATAATGTTGGAAATATTTTATATGTTGGAACTACTGGAGGACTTACTGCTACCCAGCCAACAGCAGGATCTGGAGCAGTAGCAGTAGTTGCAAAGAAAAATTCTTCAACTGGGATACTTCTAGTTGGGCAGCCAAAAGGAAATGGCACTTGGGGATCACTGAAAGCAGGTTTAGCATAATGGCAACTTATAGAGGTCAGGGAGCATCTACATATGATATTGGAGAAAAGCCACCATTCGTTAATTGGACAATCGTAAAGGGCGACACAGCCTCTTTTAAAGTTTACCTAACAGATGATGCTAAACAGCCTTTAACTATTGATGACTGGGATATTGAGGTGGAGTTTAAAAGACCTACTACCCCCGTTGAGCCTCAGATAATTACAGATGTTGCAACTTTAGTTTTTTCAATTACCCCAACACAAGACCTAGAAGACGCTGATGGTGAATTTAAGGTTAACCTTACTGCAGCACAAACTGCACAATTAAGAACAAATGATATTTTTGATATTGAATTACGTCTTCCACAGAACACTCTTGTTTGGACAGTTGCTCAAGGGAAGATTACTCTCCTTGAGGATGTTACAAACTAATGGCAACAGTTGTTATAAATAACAATGCCCCAGTTTTTACAAAAGACATTGAAAGAGTTTCTTTTCCAAATGTAGAAATTACTCAGCCAAATCGGGGAGTAAATATAAACTCAATTCTTCCATTTAGAATAAGGTTTACAGCCATACAGGTGCCAACATCTATTGGTAATGTACCAGCAATTCCATTACAGGTTATTGGTTTCTCTAACTATATACTTTAAAATATGTGATATAATTCAAGCATGGCTAAATTATCAATCGCAAGCATCAAGTCTCTTTTTCAGACTGGAGACCGTCCAAGTCAAACAAACTATGAAGATTTGATTGACAGCACCTCTGCAAGATCTACAGATCTTGGTTCAGATGGTAACAATGAAGTTACAATTAACGGCATTGAGAATTCAACAATTTTTGATAACTTTTTAGCAAGTGAGTGGAGATCAGTAAAATACATGGTCTCAATTAAAAAGACTTCTGGCGGCGCAAATAAATACTGGGCCACAGAATTAACCATTGTTCCTGACAATACAGATGTAAATGTTAGCGAATATGGAACAGTAGACAATGATGGGAATATTGGCACCATCTCCGTGTCTAGAGCAGGAGATACAGTTTCACTAACTGTAGTTCCAGTGGGTGGGCAAACCCCGATAACCTTGCGCTATTTGCGTATTGGTTTAAAGGCATAACTAAGGAGATATAAAGATGGCAACAGTAACAAAAGATTTTAGAGTAAAAGCGGGATTAGTAGTTGAAGGTACAACTGCAACCGTTAATGGAAAGAATATTATCACAGCAGGTGTCGTTGACGCTAAAGGTGATTTGATTGTTGGTAGTGCAGACGATGCAGTTGCTCGTTTAGGCATTGGTACAAACGGTCAAGTACTTACAGCAAACTCAAGCGCAACATACGGCGTTGAGTGGTCAGCACCAGCAGCAGTTGGCGTGTTTGGTTCAAGCATTGAGTTTGAAGGCGCTACAGCAAATTCTTTTGAAACAACTCTTGCAGTAACAGACCCAACAGCAGACCGCACAATCACACTTCCAGATGCAACTGGTACAGTAGCACTTACTTCAGATGTTACAACACATGCAAACCTTACAGAAGCCCATGGCGCAACAGGTGCAGTAGTTGGAACAACTAATACACAGACACTCACAAACAAGACATTAACATCACCAAAGATTAATGAAGATGTTGTTATGTCTGCATCATCAACAGAACTTAACATTCTTGATGGCGCAACACTTTCAACTACAGAACTTAACTATGTAGATGGTGTAACATCAGCAATACAGACTCAGTTAGATGCTAAGGCTACTGGCTCAGACCTTACAACTCACACAGGTGCAACAGAAGCACACGGTGCAACTGGTGCGGTAGTTGGTACAACAAATACACAGACACTTACAAATAAGACACTTACAAGCCCAGTAGTTTCAGGACTTGCACTTTCAGATTCAAGCATTGTATTTGAAGGTTCATCAGCAGATGCTCACGAAACAACTCTTACAGTAACAAACCCTACATCAGATCAAACAATCACTTTGCCAAATGCTACAGGTACTGTTGCTCTTACAGCAAACAAGTTGGATGCTTTTGCAGCAACTACTTCAGCAGAACTTCGTTCAGTAATCTCTGATGAGACTGGTACTGGCGGACTTGTTTTTGCTGATACCCCAACACTTGTAACACCAAATATTGGTGCTGCAACTGGTACATCTTTGGTTCTTTCAGGGGATCTAACAGTTAATGGTACAACAACTACAATTAACTCAACAGAAATTACAATTGATGATAAGAACCTCACACTTGGTTCAGTAGCATCTCCAACAGATGCAGGCGCTGACGGTGGTGGTCTTACACTCAAGGGTGCTACAGACAAGACTTTCTCATGGGTAGATGCAACTGATGCATGGACCTCATCTGAACACCTTAATCTTGCTTCTGGCAAAGATTATTACCTAAACGGTACACTAGTAACAGCAGCAACACAGACTCTTACAAACAAGACAATTGATGGTGCAAGCAATACACTTACAGTACGAATTGCAAATGATGTTTCTGGTCTTGGAACTGGCGTAGCCACATTCCTTGCAACACCATCTTCTGCAAACCTTGCAGCAGCACTTACCGATGAAGCAGGATCTGGAACAGTAGCATTTACTACTAGCCCAACTTTTGTTACACCAACACTTGGTGCAGCAGCAGCAACAAGCATTGCCCTACCAGATGCCCTTGTTGGTTCTGCTCTAGCAACTGCTGGAACTTCAGCAACAACAGTTGATACATTCTCAGCAACAACATATTCTGCTGCTAAGTATGTAGTTCAGTTAAAGAAGTCTGGCAACATTGAGGTAATTGAAGTACTTGTTGCCATTGATGGTGACAACAATGTTTATCTAACAGAGTATGCTAATGTACAAAGCAACGGTGAACTAGGAACAACAAATGCTGTCTACTCAGGTGGCAATGTTCTCCTTCAAGTTACCGCAGCAGCAGCAGATACATCTGTTAAGGTAAGCAAGACCTATATTGAAGCATAATTAGGAAAAGAGGCTAGAAGTGGCAACTGTAAATAAAGATTTTAAGGTAAAGCACGGGTTAGATGTAACTCAGGGCGGTACTTTTGGAGGAACTGTTACAGTTGCTACTCCTACCGAAAACACACATGCAACAACAAAGTTGTATGTAGATAGCAAGGGAGCAATTGCTGCACCAGCATCAACGGCACCCTCAACACCAGTAAATGGACAGTTATGGTTTGATACAGTATCACGCCATCTATCTGTATATTCTACCGATGCTGCTGACTGGATTATGATTGCAACATTTTCAGATACCGCTGATCTTAGACAACACATCCACGATACTGCCATTGACGGAACTGGACTTATTGTTTCAGTATTCCAAGATGCAGGATTTTATGATTCAATTTTTACATCAACTGAAATTGCAGGATTCTATGATTCAGACTATTGGAATAACAGTTACGATGGCGGAAGCCCACTAGATAATTTCAGTTAATTATCTGATATAATACTATAAGACACCACGAAAGAGGAGAGTATAAATGGCAACAAGAATGCAACAGCGCAGAGGTACTGCTGCTCAATGGGTTTCAACAAACTCTGGTAATGGCCCAATCCTCAACGCAGGTGAAATTGGATACGAGACCGACACAAATAAATTTAAAATTGGTGATGGAACAAATCACTGGGTAAACCTTGACTACTTTATTGATGCTAGTTCAACAGTAAACCCTGCTTTTGGCTCAAGCATTACATTTGAGGGTGCAACTGCAAATGCATTTGAGACTACACTTGCTGTAACAGATCCTACAGCAGATCGCACTATCACTTTCCCAGATGCAACAGGCACAGTGGCCCTAACATCTGATATTTCAGAACTTTCACAAGATGCAATTGACTCTGCACTAACTGCGGGTACAGGTATCACAAAGACTTATAACGATGCAGCAAACACTCTAACTATTGCAGTAGATACAACAGCAATTCAGGCTCGTGTTGCAGATGTTTCAGATACAGAAATTGGATACCTAAATGGTGTTACTTCTGCAATTCAGACACAATTAGATGATAAATCAACTGCTTCAAAAACAGAAACACTTACAAATAAGACTTTAACTACTCCAACAATTAACGGACCAACAATCACTGCAACTGGACAAACACCAACAATACATGGTATTTATCTTCCTGCACCACACAATATTATTTTTGAAGGTACAACAGCAGATGATTTTGAAACAACTTTACAGGCTGGTGAACCAACTGCAGATAGAACAATTACACTGCCAGATGGCACAGGAACTCTTGCTTTAGCAGAAAACGTAGCAGCCTTATCTGGAGCAACCTTCACTGGAGCGGTATCTGGAACAGACTTAACACTTTCAGGTAACTTAACCGTAAATGGAACAACAACAAATATTAACTCAACTAACCTAGTGGTAGAAGACAAGAACGTTGTCCTTGGTGATGTGGCTACCCCTTCTGATACAACTGCAGATGGTGGTGGTATAACACTAAAAGGTCTAACAGATAAAACTTTTAATTGGGTAGACTCTACAGACGCTTGGACTTCATCAGAGCATATTAATCTTGCTTCAGGAAAGACACTAAAGTACGATGGAACTGATCTAGTTGCATCACAGTCTGGCAATTCAGGTAAGTACCTTACTACAAATGGAACTTCAACTTCTTGGGCAACACTTGCAGGATATTCTGCCCCTACAATTGGTTCAACATCAATTGCTTCAGGTGCAACCGTTACAACAATTGCGGGACTAACATTAACAGCACCAACACTAACTGGAACAGTAACCGTATCAGGAGATATTGATATGACCGTTGCTGGTGGTCCAGGAAGTGTAAAAGACGAACTAACACTTATGCTTATGGGTGCTATCTAAAAAACAAAGCACTAACCTTAAAGTAAAGATTTACACGCTCTTATTGAGCGTGTTTTTCTTTTTAAAGTATGTTATACTTAGGTACTACTTCGCAAATTACGAAGTACTTATCTAATTTTACTTTGAAAGGTACACAATAAATGTCAGAAAGCGTATTCTCTTTTCGTCTATCAGAAGAATTTGTAAATAAGTATCAAACCATTCCAGCACCATTTGGATTCTCAGATGCAGGATCTAACTCGTTGGGAGAGGTAACATTTATTCGCACATATTCTCGTGTTAAAGAAGACGGAACAAAAGAACGCTGGCACGAAGTATGTCGCCGTGTAATTGAAGGTATGTACTCAGTACAAAAAAACCACGCTAAAGATAACCGTCTACCATGGAATGATAACAAGGCTCAGAAGTCTGCTCAGGAAGCATTTCAAAGAATGTTTGAATTAAAGTGGACTCCACCAGGTCGTGGTCTATGGGCATTTGGAACTCCTATGACTATGGAGAAGCGTAACTCAGCATCCCTTCAAAACTGTGCAATGGTATCTACTCGTGACATTGATCGCAATGATCCAGGCGCTCTTTTTGCTTGGGTTATGGATGCATTAATGTTAGGTATTGGTGTAGGGTTTGATACCCTTGGACAAGACAAGCAAATGTCTATTTATGCTCCAACAGAGCCAGCATCTATTTATGAAATCCCAGATACTCGTGAAGGATGGGTTGAGTCTGTTAGATTACTTATTAATTCATTTCTTCGTGCAAACCAGCCTATTCAGGAGTTTACATATGACCTTATCCGTCCTCTAGGTGCCCCTATTAAGGGCTTTGGAGGCGTTGCAAGCGGTCCAGCACCACTTATTGATCTCCATACACGTATTCGTAATGTAATCGGCTCTAGAGCAGGAGAAGTCCTTGATAGTCGTGCAATTGTGGATATCGTAAATCTTATTGGCACATGCGTTGTTTCTGGAAATGTTCGTCGTTCTGCTACCCTTGCACTTGGCACACCAGAAGATGATGGTTTTATTAATCTTAAAAATCCAGAAGTATTTCCAGAGCGCAACTCCTATGATCCAGAAAAACCAGGTTGGGCATGGATGAGCAATAATTCTATTTCAGCAACAGTTGGAACAAAATATGAAGACTATGTAGATTTAATTGCAGACAATGGAGAACCAGGTTTTATCTGGCTTGATGTTGCTCGTGACTATGGCCGTCTTGCAGATGCTCCTGATTATAAGGACACTCGTATTATGGGATTCAACCCTTGTGCGGAACAGCCATTGGAAAGTTACGAATTATGTACACTTGTAGAGGTGCACCTTAATCGTCATGAATCCAAGGAGGATTTTCTCAAGACGTTGAAGTTTGCCTATCTTTATGGAAAGACTGTAACTCTTATGCCTACACATTGGCAGCAGACAAATGGTATTATGCAAAGAAACCGTCGTATTGGAACATCTCTTACAGGTATTGCATCATTTGCAGATACATTTGGTCTTCCAACAACTCGTGAATGGATGGACGAAGGATACAACAAGATTCGTCATTACGATCACCAATATTCAGAATGGCTATGCGTTCGTGAATCAGTTCGTGTAACAACAGTTAAGCCATCAGGATCTGTTTCACTTCTTTCTGGTGCAACCCCTGGAGTTCACTGGGGTCCTGGTGGAGAGTTCTATCTTCGTGCTATTCGTTTTGGAAATACTGATCCAATGCTTCATTTGTTTAAAGCAGCGGGGTATAAAATTGAAGCAGATCTTGTATCAGCAAATACATCAGTAGTATATTTCCCAGTAGCATCTGGACACAAACGTGCAGAGAAGCAAGTCAGCCTATTTGAGAAGATTGGTCTAGCAGCAACTGCTCAGAAGTACTGGTCAGATAACGGTGTTTCTGTAACTCTGTCATTTGACAAAGAAGAGGAAAAAAAGTTTGTTGCTCCAGCACTAAATATGTATGAAGGACAGTTGAAGGCAGTTTCATTCCTTCCAATGGGCAATAAAACTTATCCTCAGCAGCCTTATACAGAAATATCAAGAGAAGAATACAACTCATATGTAGGTAAGATTGGTAAGATTGATTGGTCTGCTATCTATGATGGTGTAGAAAATCTTGAGGCTGAAGGTGAATCATATTGTTCAACTGATGCTTGTGAGATTAAGTTTTACTAGTCTCTAGCCTGCTATAATAAGGGTATAGGAGAATTATGTCTAACCCGTCAAATTTATATGCAGAGAAGATTTTCTCAGAACACCCACTGGTTTTGTGGGCACTCGATGATCAGGCTGACTATGTAAGTTTAATAACAGAAGCACAAAGAAATATATCATTACTTTGGAATGAGACTGGTGGAGCAGCAACTCTAGTATCAACACCATCAGATGCACCTTTTCAAGATAGTTATACATCATCTATTTCTGCAAATGTTCCAACGATTGATGGAGAAGAAGTAATTGCATGGAGTCCAGACCTTAAAAATTTTAGTGATCTAGACGTAGACCTTGGAACTATTTCTGTAGGCACATACTTTTATCTAAATAGTGTGTATGTTGATTCAATTTCAATAGGCATAGAATATACAGATACAACTTCTTCGCAACTTGTTAGAAAGTTTGAGACATTCTTAAATCCAGTATATGCAAACTGGTCTTTGATATCTGCTACTTTTGATGTTCCTGATGAAAATGCAAATTTTAGAATATTTATTAAATTTAGCACATTGACAGGTGGTGCTTCTTCAAGTGATTATCAAATTTTATTTAATGGAATTACCGCTGGCCAATGGTCTGAAGAATTTAACGCAACATCTTTAGGCGTTAGCAGCCAACTTATTCCTTCAAGCATAGCCTTAACACAAACACATGGCTTAGAGGCAAAAGCATATGGTCTATCTGATAGATCTGGATATTACCTAGTAAATAAAAATAGTTTAGTTGCAAGAAACACAACAATTCCATTAGTTTATGGAGCGTCTGGTGTTACAAAACTAAGGCCCAACCAAAATAACTTGCCATCATTAATTATTCCAGGACAAGGATTTTTAAATGAAGCAGGTAGATATAAAGATTACACTGTAGAGTTTTGGGCAAGAATTAATTCTGATTCTGCTACCCCTTCAAGAATATTTGGACCTATTTCATCTACAGATGGGCTATATGTCGAAAGCGGATTCTTAACATTAAAAATTGGAAATACCTTTAGATCTCATTTTGTTGGAGAATGGTATAGACCAATGCTAATTGATATTAGAGTGTTAAAAAATTCTGCAACAGTTTTATTAAATGGTGAGCAAGTTATTAGTATAAGTTTTAGTACAAAGGACCTAATTCTGCCATCTGTTTTAAATGAAAATGGCAAGTCTCAAGATTGGCTTGGCTTTTATTCTACAGAAAATGTTACACCAATTGAGATCGACTGTGTTGCAATATATCATTATCAAGTACCAATTACAGTTGCAAAAAGAAGATGGGTTTATGGACAAGGAGTTCTTTCTCCAGAAGGAATTAACTCTTCCTATGGAGGATCTTCTGCATTTATTGATTACCCATTTGCAGACTATACAGCAAACTACTCTTATCCAGATTTTGCAGAATGGCAACAAGGAACTTTTGACAATCTAGTAACAAATCAAAACTCGCTGGAGTTACCAATTTATTCTTTACCAGAAATCTTTACCAACTCAAAAACACTTCAAAGTCTATATGATGACAACCTTGCTATTCAGTCTGAGGAAAATAAGTTTATAACATTAAAGCCCAATGATTCCTGGGCTAATCAAGGAGCATATATAAATTTTCCAAGATTTGATATTTTAAATGATCAGGTTCATGCACTATATGGTATCTTTAAAGCATCAGAAAATACTTCAGTTCAAACACTGTTTAAAATATATAATAGTCGTACAGGTAACTTTTTTACAGTTAAAAAAAATGGTGCAAAAATAGATTATTCTTTAAAGTTTAATGGAATAGAAGAAGCAATTTATTCAACTCCCAATTTTTCAATAAACACATTGATTTCTGTTGGCATAAAATTTGAAGACCTAAATAATACTTTTGGTGGAAATGTTGCTGCATTTTTTGGAAATTTAAATGGTTTAAAAATGTATGTTGGTGGCGATGAAACAGCAAGCAATACATTTTTTGGAAAAATTTACTCAGTTGGAGTTTGCTCTAGTTTAAACTTAGTAACTATTGAAGATCACTTTAATATAAACGGTATTGTCAAAATACAAGATGCAGCAGAACTTCTAGCACATACTGCAAGTTATACACTTTTGCCAACAATAGCGTATGGTAAATTTTTATTAGATATTGGTGTTTCCTCTTACTGGGAAGATTACCTACCACTTTCTTATTTTGCACAATATGTAAAAAATGATGTTGGAAATGAATACTACGATTTAGACTTTTTACAATTTAACATTGGTTATCCAGCACCATCAAAACTATTAGAAAAAGAGTCGGTAACTGAGGATTGGACATATGCAAACCTTTATAGTGAATATCTAAGTCCAATACAAAGACCATACTCAGAACTAGATAATTTCCTATATTCTGGATTTAATGATTATGAAGATCTAGCACAAAAATCAAATAAATACTATGAATATGATACAGCAGACTCTGAAATTAAAAGTTATATAACTTTTCAATATATTCAAGAAGGAGCAAATGCACTTCCAAGTTATTTCACAACAACAGAGAAAGCAAAAGAAGGCAGAGTTGTCGACATTGCTGAATATCCTCAGTGGCAAAATACAAAATTTGAAGTTGTAGATGGAACAATAATTTATCCAATAAAGACAGTTGATTTTAATAAGTTAGGAATTGTTTTTCATCTAGAGTTTACCTCAAGAAATACATTGACAAAGCCAATATCTTTAAGAAGGTTAAGTTTTACATCTCAAGCACTCAATAACAATTCTTTTAATCCAGTGGGAACTAGATTTGGAATAGACATGTTTCCTTATAAAAAATCGGGAATATATTACGACTATAAGTCTAAAAATCCATTTAGTATTTATAAAGGAAGTACACCTTATCTATATATGACCAGGGATTCTGGAATTGAAGTTCGTGGAGAGTTTAGTTCAACTGTTGATCGAGGAATAAACATTCCAATTAATAAGCAACTAGCAGATGCCTACCAAGTAAGCGCAGTACAACTGTGGTATAGATATGATCTTGACAACTTTACAATTACTCCAACACAGTTCTTTGAAATAAAATATAAGGGTAATTTAATAAAATTTTATACTATGGCCATAGACAGTGCTGGTAAAAGAGCAAGGGTTTATGCTATTGATGAAAATACAGGAGAATTATTTAATGGTCTGTCATATTATGTAAATGGAAATATTGTTAGAGAGCCAGTATTAACTACCAAAGAATGGTCTGTTCTTGGAATAGGGTTTGCCAATACATTAGATTTTAATAACTTTATTGGTGGCATTAATCTTAATGGTCCAGGAGTATTTAATAATATATCTTATTATCAAGCAAATAGTCTGCAGCAAATACAAAAGCAACTTACAAGGCCTTGGGCAGACGTAAAGGATGACGATGGGACAGATCTTTATTGGCAGTATTGGGATGAAAATTTTAGTTGGGGAGGAATGCTGGTACTGTCATCTTCCAGCCTTTATGGTGTCAACCCATCAGATGTTTATAAAACATATATTGGAACCAACAAGATAATCGTTGATGATGGGGACGGAATGACGTTTCTTCCAGATAAAATTAGGATATATCAAGACTTAGAGTGGTCTAGTTTTATAGTTACACCTATCTAATATGGTATACTGGTGGTTATGGATTCCTTAATAAACCCCGAAACTGGTCAGCCCATTGTCAGAAATGTGCGTAGACAGGTAATTGAAAAGAAGTATAACTGGGGACTATACGTATATAAAAAAGCAACTGGAAAATGGTTTACTGACGGAGAAGGCAATGTGCTCAATATTGAGTCTATGCGTAATGACGTAGCAAAAATTGCAGAACTTAAGGCAGCAGCAAAACACTTTGGAGATGATGGAGATGGGGAAGCGGTTTTTGTTCCAGGCCTAACTCGTATTTCAGATGAAGAGCATACAGAGCAAATGGATCGTATGAAAGCAGGGCTTATTCCATCAATGAACGATCTAGGTGCATGGCATGCAGCACAACAAACATTAAACAAAGCAGGCAGAGAGTCATTTGATGAGTAACAGCGACTACATAGAGGCAAGACTTGGAACAACAGAAAAGCCTGAGAGCCAATTTAAAAATAGTGATCCATTCATTAAGTCTTGGGATGAATTAAAAAATCTTGCGGGACTTGAAGATAATTTTAAGCGTCGCATTACAAGACAAGTAAATAAAGCAATAACACAAGAAGGATATCTGGCAACTAATGCAAACATTGACCTACTTAGTGATTCATATTTAAGTTCAGCCAATGCTGATCCAAAAGGTCTTAAAGATTCTGGCTCTAAGGCAATTAACCCAGGCTTGGTCTATCGTAATGGTTACGGTCTATTTGATGTAATTACTCCACCATACAACTTGTACGAACTTGCTAATTTTTATGATACATCTTTTGCTAATCATGCTGCAATTGATGCAAAGGTAGAAAATGTTGTAGGTCTTGGATATCGTTTTGATGTAACAGATCGAACAATGATGAGTCTTGAAAATAATACTGATAAAGGTGCGACAAGTCGTGCACGTAATCGTATTGAAAGAGCAAAACTAGAAATTCGTGATTGGCTAGAATCCTTAAATGATGATGATAGTTTTACACGAACAATGGAAAAAATTTATACAGATCTTCAAGCAACTGGTAATGGATACATGGAAGTTGGCCGAACAGTAACTGGAGAAATTGGATATATTGGACACATACCATCTACAACGATGCGTGTGCGACGAATCCGTGATGGCTATGTTCAAATCATTGGGCCAAAGGTTGTTTACTTCCGTAATTTTGGAGCAACAAACAGAAATCCATTAACTGCAGATAATCGCCCAAATGAGATTATTCACTTTAAAGATTATTCACCACTAAACACTTACTATGGAGTGCCAGATATTATTGCAGCCCTTCCATCTCTTATTGGTGATCAACTTGCCTCTCAGTATAATATTGACTATTTTGAAAATAAGGCAGTTCCAAGATATGTAATTACTCTTAAGGGTGCCAAACTATCTGCTGATGCTGAAGATAAGATGTTTAGATTTTTACAGACTGGCCTAAAGTCTCAATCTCATAGAACTTTGTATATTCCACTTCCAGGAGACAATGATCACTCTAAGGTTGAGTTTGAGATGAAGCCAATTGAAAATGGTATTCAAGATGGATCATTTAAAGAATACCGTAAGCAAAATCGTGATGATATTTTGATTGCCCATCAGGTTCCAATTTCTAAACTTGGAGGGTCTGATTCAGGCGCAATTGCGGCAGCCCTCGCCCAGGATAGAACTTTTAAAGAGCAAGTATCCCGCCCAGCACAACAGGATCTTGAAAAAATCATATCAAAAATTATTAAAGAAAAAACAGATATTCTTCAGTTTAAATTTAACGAACTTACCCTTACAGATGAGATTGCACAGTCTCAAATCCTTGAGAGATATGTTAAGAATCAGATTATGCTACCTAATGAGGCTCGTGAAATTCTCGATCTACCTCAAGCAGAGCATGGAGATGATCCACTTGAACTTAGTCCAAGGCAGGCAGCAGACTCAAGAGCAAATGGTAATCGTTCTAGAGATGCAGAAAGGACAAACAACCAATCTGATGGATCAGCAACTACTGCTGGACGTAATCCAAAGGGTGAAGGTAGAGCATCTCAATAATTGGGAAAACTCTATAAATGTTTGGTATAATAGAAGACAACATGAACATAAATAAGGCTTTCTGGACCACTGATGGCGACAACGTTCGCTTATCAATGCCCTTTGGCAAAGTAGATATTGAAAAGAGAATTGTCTCTGGATTTGCATCTTTAGATAATGTCGACAAACAGTTTGATATTGTTACAACAGAAGCATCTATGAATGCTTTTGCAAAGTTCCGTGGCAATATTCGTGAAATGCACCAACCTTCAGCAGTTGGAAAAATGATTTCATTTAAAGAAGAAAAGTATTTTGATCCAGAATCAAAAAAGTTTTATAAGGGAATTTATGTTTCTACATATATCTCTAAAGGCGCAAGCGATGCTTGGGAAAAAGTTCTTGACGGAACATACACTGGTTTTTCTATCGGGGGACGAATGAATAAGTGGGATGATGCATATAATGAAGAACTTGACAAGTCGATTAGAATTATTAAAGACTATGATCTGGTAGAATTATCTTTAGTAGACTCACCAGCAAATCAGTTTGCAAGTATTATGTCAGTTGAAAAAGTTGACGGAGTAAATACAATTAAAGGTGATATAGCAAATACCGTAGTAGAAAATGTTTTCTACGATGAAGAAACAGGAATTGTGCTTACATCTGATGAGGAAACATACATCAGCCCAGTAAGTGGTAACGAAATGAAAAATATAGGCTTTGTAGAAAAAAATGATTCAGATAAAGCCCACATGATAAAGTTCTTAGTTGATAGTGCTAAAGGCATTAATACTTCTAAGATTAACAAGGAGGTAAACCCTATGTCAGAAGATACAGCAGTTCTCGAAACTCCAGCAGTGGAAGAGACACAAGAAGTATCAGTAGAGGTCGCTCCAGAGGCACAACCAACAGAAGCAGTTGAAGCAGTCGTAGAAGCGGAAGCACCAGTTGCTGAAGCAGAAAAGTCTGATTCAATTGTAGAAGATAGTGCTACATCTTCAGTAGAAGATGCAATTCAGAATCCAGAAGCACCAGTAGCAGAAGATGCTGCAAAGGCTGATGAAGTAATCGCAAATGCAATTACTGATATTAAGGATTCTGTTACTAATGCCTTTGGCGATCTAACAGCAACACTTAAGTCACTTAGTGATGAAGTTGCTAATCTAAAGAAGTCTCTTGATGCCACAACAACTGATGTAAATCAGATCAAGGGTACTTTTAATGAAATTGGAAAGAGAGTTGATTCCGTAGAAAAGGACACCGCTTTCCGCAAGTCTGGCGATCTAGGCGAGATCGTGCAGGAATTGGATTCAACTCCAATTCAAAAATCCCTATGGGGCGGACGTTTCCTCAAATTCTCCGACCTATACAACTAACATAAAAATCACTAGGAGGTGAACAATATGTCAGAAGATATCGTAAAAAACTATCCAGGAACTACCCTTGGCCACGGCCATGACGGAACAGGTGCAGTAGCATCTGGTTCTACAGCAGACGCAGCAGCCATCGTAAGTGGTCGTGACGGCGTTCTAGGTAACATTACTGGTGCAAATTACGGAACATCAGGTGCCAACGCAGTTAACCCTGTCGGTACTGCAGGTGGTATCCTATTGCCTGAACAAGCACGTCGCTTCATTGATTATGTGTGGGATGCTACAGTTCTCGCTAAAGACGGACGTAGAGTTACAATGCGAGCAAACACAATGGAACTTGAAAAGGTTAACGTTGGTGAGCGTGTAATTCGTGCAGCAGCACAAGCAGACCCTACATTTACAAATGCAGGCGCAACATTCTCAAAGGTTGAATTGACTACAAAGAAGATTCGTCTTGATTGGGAAGTATCAACAGAAGCACTAGAAGATAACGTAGAAGGCGGCGCTCTTGAAGACCACCTAGTCCGTTTGATGACAAGCGCTTTTGCTAATGACATTGAAGATCTTGCAATTAATGGTACAGGAACTGGCAACAACGCATTCCTTAACATTATGGAAGGCTTCGTTTCAAAGGTACAGACAGACGGAGGCTCACACGAGTCATTCGTAACTGTTGCTAACAATGCATGGACACCAGAGGTTATGCAAAACATTATCCTCGCAATGCCACGCAAGTATCGTGCAATCAAGAACAACCTTAAGTTCTATGCAGGTACAGATGCATTCCAGGGTATCGTTAAGAATAACGGTACATTGGCTGATGCAATCGCAGAGGCATTTGCTGGTAAGCCAGCAGGTACACCTGCAAACCGTCAAGCATACCTTGATGGAAATGCCCAGACATTTGGTGGAGCACGTACAACTCGTGTTCTCGGTGTTGAGGTTCAGGAAGTTCCTTACTATCCTGCAGGTTATATCGACTTGACATTCCCACAGAACCGTGTATGGGGATTCCAGCGTGATATTACTGTAAACCGTTTCTATCAGCCAAAGAAGGACACAATTGAGTACACAGTATTCGTCCGCTTTGGTCTACAGTGGGAAGAACTTGACGCAGTTGCATTCGCAACAGCAGCAAACAATTCATAATCACTGAAACACTTGATAGGGAGGGTAGCGTAAAAACTACCCTCCTTATTCTCTTTTAGGAGCAAACATGTCATACCCAGGAATACCAGAAGATCATAGCCACAATGGTGAAGGTGCAATTGTTACATTAGGAAATCCAGGTGTTATTATTATGGGTCCTAGTGGTTTACAAGTTAATACAATGGGAACTTTAGGAGCAACTCTTGGAGAAACATCTGGACCAAACGCTGTTAACCCATCAGGAACACCAAATGGAATTAGGTTACCAATGCAAAATAATTTTGGCAGAGGTAGGCGACGCTAATTCTGGTATAATGACATAGGAGGAATAAATGTCTATTATTGAAGATTTATCTAAGAAGACTGTTATGGAAATAAAGTCTTATGCAAAAAAGAACAACATTGATTTATTTGGCGTAACAACAAAGGCTCATATGCTTGAGGTTATTGCTAGTTGGACTCCAAAAGAAGAAACAAAAGAATTAAAAAAAGTTGAAAAACAGACAGAAGAAAAAGTAGCATTATTTTCAGAAAGAAACATTTTTTGGAATGAGGTTGGCGAAGTTGTTAGAGGCTACAATATTGTAACTAGAGAAGTTTCTGAAAAGTGGCTTACTCATAGTAAAGTCCGTATGGCAACCCCTCAAGAAGTAGCAAGGCACTATGGTAAACAAGCATGATAATTCTTAGACTACCCCCATACCCAATTAATATTAAGTACGATGTTCCTTTGGCAAATACCGACTATCTAGTTACTATTGAAAACTCTACAAGAACAATCAGAGCATCTCAGGTCATCAGATCTAATGCAGGAAAAGAAGTTACTTTATCTTTGGCTGGTGATTTAATTAAATATGATCATGACTATTCTGTTGAAATTTATAAAATTAATAATAATGCAAGTTCAGAACAAAACATTGTTGTTCAAGACATGCTTACCGTTATAAGACCATATGTTAATCCAAATAAACTAGGAACAACTGCAACAGAGATTGCAGAAGCAACATATAATGAGAGCATTGCCAGAGCAATAGTTGACTCACTAACTACTACTGGCTTTACATTTGAAAGAAAAGTTCTTGAGGTTGTTGGTCAGGGAACAGACTATATTCCTGTTTGGGGAACAATTTACAAAGTTAATCAGGTATTTGAAAATGGCAAACTTGTATACGATATTACTAATACTGTTGATGGTCCTGCTCTAGATGGATTTCATTATGAGGTTACAAAAGATAGAACTGCAATTGTTAAAGTACCTACGGATAACTCATATTATGAAACAAAAGATCGTGCAGAAAGAAAGCCTTTAAAGTATAGGGATGCAGGCTCTGACTCATTTTATGTATACGCCCCATACGAAAATTATGACAACATGTGGACTAATACAAAAAATACAGCAGTCGCATTTCCCGAAGGATTTGACTATATAATTGACTACGATTCTGGATACAAGGTTATTCCAAATGATATACAGGATGCAATGGCAATGATAATTAATGATCTTAAGTGTGGAAAAATGGATCATTATAAGTCATATGTTACCGAATACGAAACAGACCAATTTAAAATAAAATATGATTCATCTAAATTTTCTGGCACTGGAAATATTTTAGTTGACATTATTCTTGATAAGTACACAACAAACTTTCGTACCCCTGGGATGCTGTGATGAATTGTGATACAACAGACTTCATGTACCCAATGCTTGCCGATGTTTATTATCCAATAATCAAACAAAGCGAATACGGCAAGGCAATTAAAGAGTGGATCTTTGATAGAACAATTACATGTAATGCCCAATCTTTAAATCAAAAAGCAAACGAAGATACTTCTCCAGCAGTGTTTTTAGTTTCTGAAGGTAAACTTATTGCAAGATCAAAATCAGACATAAGAACATCATCAAAAAATGAAAATAACAATATTACTAATATTCTTATAACAAATATTAGGCTTCCAGGCGATAATCTAGTTTATAGAGAAACAGCAGGACCAAGAAGTGGAAGAGGAACAATATACGAGGTTGCAACTGTTGAGCCTTTTGTTGGAGGTTTTCAGAGCATTGAATACTATCACATGGTGTGGCGTAGATCTGAAAACCAGACAGTAGGCGATTAATGAATATTGTTATGAATACTAAAGGTCTTGAAAAAATTATAGGCAACGCTATTGATTACTCTGTTGGATTTTTAGATGGGGCACAAAAAGGCAAAACTTTATTTTTAAAAAATCTTGGAAATAGTGTTATAGGTGTATTAAAAGATTACGTTGATGTTGAAGCAAGATCTAATCCAAAAGCACTTCATCATGTATATGAATGGTATCAGGTTGGTAGTCCAAAAGCAAGACTATACGATTTTAACTATACTGTTAGCAATGTTGGACTTTCTTTTAAGTCAAACTTTAAACAATCAAAAAGCCTACCCATTGGATCATCTTTTCCTTTTGAAAATAAAGCAAGGGTAATGGAAGATGGAACCCCAGTTACCATATCTCCAGTAAGATCAGAAGTTTTGGCATTTGAAGCAGATGGTCAGACAGTGTTTACAAAAAGAGATATAGATGTTCAAAATCCTGGAGGCACAGAAGTTCAGGGATCATTTGAAAATATTGCCGATGAGTTTTTTAGAGTATATTTTAAACAATCATTTTTAAAATCTTCTGGTCTTTACTCCTACATAAAAAAACCAGTTTTATATAAGAAAAACTTTAAAACTGGAACAAGGGTGGGTAGATCTTCTGGAATTGAGACAGGGTTTAAATGGATTGCAAACGCACATATTGGGGTAGAATAAGACTATGGCAACAGTAGCAGCAGAGACAGGCTTTCCACCTATTTTTATTAATAAGTATATTATTGCTCAATTAAAAGAGTTTGGCATAGTAACAGGTATTGAGGGGATAGACCCAATAGTGCCAGTTCAATCTACAAACCTAGATGATCTATTTGGAGAAATCACGGTAACTGGAGATGCATTTTTAATAGCATATGACAGACTAGCAAGATATAGACCAAACACCATGTACAGACATAAAAGAGAACAACTAGTTTATACGATCCACTCGTCTAGCGATGCCCAAGGGTTTGATATAGCCAGAATTATTTCGGCTGCCCTAGATAGGGAAGACTCAGCAGCACAAGATGTGAATAACTGGCTTATTAGTAATCCAGACCAAATCCCAGCAATAAATGTATTTTTTCATCGTTTTAAAGTTTTTCAAATTGATGAAACGAGAGACCTGGTTGAACTAGGATCCATCAAGTTCAACTGGCGAGGTAAACTGATAATTGAGTATGACTACCATACCCAAGATTCAGACCTGTCCATATATACTTAAAAACGCTGTTATAATTAATACGAGGAAACAGCGCCAAACAACTTAATAACCCTATCTAAGAAAAAGAGGTGAATAAATGGCTAATTACAGTCGTGGTACATCAACCAACATTATCGTTGGTGCAGCAGCCCTATTCGTTGCTGATACAACTTTGGATGCCGCATCATTAACTGGCTTTGAGTCTGCAAAGACTTTCAGAGACACACTCACTAACGATGCAGACTACACAAACGTTGGTTATACAATGAACGGTCTTGAACTGCAGTTCCAACCTGACTTCGGCGAAGTTACAGTTGACCAGATTCTTGACGTTGCAAAACTTTACAAGCAGGGCATGCAGGTTTCACTTGCAACAGCATTTGCTGAAGCAACACTAGAGAATCTTCTACTTGCTTTGGCTTACAGCGATTCAAAACTTACAGGCAATAAGGCAACATCAGCAGGAAGAGCACTTAACCTTTCTGCAGGTGACATTGGCGAATGTCCAGTTGAGCGTGGTATGGTCGCAGTAGGTCCTGGTACAGGTGATTGCGTAAACTCTGCTTATGTAGAGCGTGTTTACACAGCATACCGTGCACTTTCAATTGAAAATGTTACAGTATCTGCAAAGCGTGATGAGGCTTCAATGTTTGAAGTTTCATTCCGTCTACTCCCAGAGGATGTTTCTGGTTCATATGGTAAGATCGTAGATCGTACCTGGACACCAGCATCATAATTTAATACAAAAGCGACACAGCCCATCTCTTCGGAGGTGGGCTTTGTTGTTTAATCGGGCTTTTTGTGGTAGAATAGAATTCATATGGCTACAACAATATATAGAAGTGCTATTATTAATTTGTTTGATGGTACTGAATTAGAAATTATCCCATTAAAGATTAAATATCTTCGTGAGTTTATGGCTGCATTTGAGCATGTTAAAAATACAAGCGGTAACGATGAGGCAATAGAAAAACTTGTAGAGTGTGTAAGAATTTGTATGAAGCAGTACTATCCAAAGATATCTGGGTCTGTTGAAGATGTAGAAGAAAATGTTGATATGCAAACTATTTATACTATTTTAGATATTGCTGCAGGAATAAAGATTAATAAAAAGTCTGAAGAAACAGTTAAAGATCAGGTAGAAAAAAGTGGTGATAGTTGGGACACATTAGATTTAGCCAAACTAGAGTCTGAAGTTTTCTTGCTGGGAATTTGGAAAGACTACCAAGAATTAGAAAAATCTTTATCAATGGCAGAATTAATAATAACACTAGAAAGTAGCAGAGAACTAGATTATAATGAAAAAAAGTTTTTGGCTGCTATTCAGGGGGTTGATCTAGATCAAGAAACTGGTAGTGAAAGGGGTCAGAAAGAATGGGAAGATATGAAAGCCAGAGTGTTTAGTGGCGGAGTAACCTCTGATTCAAATGATGTTCTTGCTCTACAAGGGGTAAATGCTCAAAAAGCAGGTTTTGGAATTGGGATGGGTCTTGACTATGAAGACGGTAGAGACCCCTCTCTTATGCTATAATTAACATAGCCTATATAGGAGGAAAAAATGGCAACAACAGTACATGAGGGTGAAGAACTTATTCTTATGGATGGCTCAAAGATCAAGGTTCGTCCCTTGAAGATTTCTTTGCTACGTCCATTTATGAGTAAGTTTGAGCAGGTAGCGGCAGTAGCAGAAGATAACGAAAAGTCTATGACTCTTCTTATTGAATGCGTACAAATTGCTATGGAACAATATAAGCCAGAACTTGCAAAAGATCTGAACGCTTTAGAGGAGATCATGGATCTTCCAACAGTTTACAAGGTAATTGAAGCGGCTTCTGGCGTTAAACTTACTGATGCAAATTCTTTGCTGAACACAGTTCTCGCAAACAATTAAATAAAGAGGTGACATAGATGAGTGATGTTAATGCCAATATTGGCGTACATATTGATACGTCGTCCGCATTAACAGAACTCAAAAATCTACAACGTCAACTTGCAAATTTTCATGCATCAATAGCAAAAAGTAGTGCCGCTGCAGCCGCAGCACAAAAAGGATTGCAAACCAATCTTTTAAATTCTATCAATGCTACGGGGCAGTTTACTGCCACGATGGGTGTTGTTAGATCGTCAACGGAGTCATTTACTCACGCATTAGAGACTAATAAACTTTCAATGCGTGAGTATTTCCGTTATGCTGGCGGAGCATCAAAAACTTTTGGAAGACTATTTAGACAAGAGTTTGACACAATTGGCAAGGTAGCAGAAGAACGTGTCAAGAAGATGCAGACTCAATATATTAAAATGGGTCGTGATGCTAGCGGTGCTATAAAGGCAATGGCTATTACGCCACAAACCTTGAATATGAATGACTACGCTACCAAAACAGCATTAGCAGCACAAAAGCAGGCAATCTTTAATCAGGTAGTTAGACAAGGATCAACTAGCCTTTTGAATTTTGGTAAGAATACACAGTGGGCTGGCCGCCAACTGATGGTTGGTTTTACAATTCCACTTGCCTACTTTGGCACAACCGCATCAAAAGTATTTATGGATCTCGAAGCACAGGCTATTAAATTTAAGCGTGTTTATGGAGATATGTTCACAACTGCTGATGAAACAAATAAGGCTTTAGCAGAAGTTGAAAGATTAGCAGAAAGTTTTACTAAGTATGGAGTTGCAGTAAGTAAGACTATGGAAATGGCAGCCTCCGCTGCTGCAATGGGTAAAACAGGAGCAGACCTAACAGCCCAAGTATCCGAAGCAACTAGACTTGCAGTTCTTGGTGGAGTAGAGCAAGAGCAGGCGCTTGAAACCACAATTTCTCTTACAAATGCATTTGGTATAGCAGCAGAAGATCTTGCAAAGAAAATTAACTTTCTTAACTCTGTTGAAAACCAAACCGTTGTATCTATTGAAGATTTAACAATTGCAATTCCAAAGGCTGGACCAGTTGTTCAGCAACTTGGTGGAGATGTAGAAGACTTAGCATTCTTCCTTACAGCAATGAAGGAAGGCGGAATTAATGCTTCTGAAGGCGCTAACGCACTTAAATCTGGACTTGCATCTTTAATTAATCCATCTAAAAAAGCAAGCGCAATGTTTGCAGATCTTGGTATTAATATTAAGGGAATTGTAGAGTCAAATCAAGGAGATATTACTGGAACAGTAATTGCTTTTTCAAAAGCACTAGATACTCTTGATCCACTTAATCGTGCAAGAGCAATTGAGCAACTATTTGGTAAGTTCCAATTTTCACGTCTTTCTACACTATTTCAAAATGTAACAAAAGATGGAACACAAGCAAGTAAGGTACTAAGACTTGCAGGAGCCTCAGTAGAAGAACTTGCAATCTTATCTGAACGAGAATTAAAAACGGTAGAGAATGCTGTTGGAGTACAGTTTAAGTCAGCAGTAGAAGAACTTAAACTAGCAATTGCTCCAATAGGAAAAACATTTTTGCAGGCTGTAACTCCAATAGTAAAGGTTGTTGGAGATCTACTAGAAAAATTTAATGGTTTGGGAGATGGTACAAAGAAGTTTATAGTAATTGCATCTACCCTTGTTGGTATTATTGGACCAACTCTATTGATGACTTTTGGTTTAGTTGCCAATGGTGTTGCAAATATTATTAAACTATTCCTCGCTCTTCGTGGAGGATTTTTACGATTAGGTGGAAATAGCAAGATTCTTGCAGAACAAACTAATTACCTAAACGCAGAGCAGTTAGAGTCTGCAACTATTGCAGCATCTCTTAATCAGGCACACACAAGGCTTACGCAATCATTTACAGCAGAAACCTCAGCAGTAAGAGCACTAAGAGCAGCATATATTGAAGCAACTGTTGCAGCAGCAAATTTTGCTAGAGCAAATCCAGGAATGATGGTACCAGGTGGAAAAGTTCCTAAGAAGTTTGCAAGAGGAGCAACATATGTTCCAGGAACTGGAAACAAAGATACAGTTCCATCAATGCTTACTCCTGGAGAAGCAGTAATCCCTGCAGGTGTTGCACAGGATCCTAGATACCAACCAATTATTGATGCAATGGTTAATGGAAATCTTCAAGGGTTTGAAGAAGGAACTGTTAATGTAGGCTCAAAGTCATTTAAGACAAAGAGTCAAAGAACTGCCAGAGATCTTGAAAAAGCAATTGCTGAACTTAGATCCCAAGGAATTTCTGAAGAAAAGATTGTTGCGGCACTAGAAAGAAATGTTGAACGTGGCCGACCAATGAATGCCACACAACTAAAGAGAAGGCTCTCTATTGGTAGAGGTTCTTCATCTGGTTCATCTGCTCCATCATCAATAAGAACACTTGCAAAACAGTCCCAATCTGGATTTGTTCAAGAAACAGAAGCAGTCAAGAAAGCATTAAAGGAACAAGGAGTAGTATTAACTCCTGCACAAGAAAAGAATTTGTTTAATGTTCAAGCATCTCATATTGAAGAAACACGAGTTGGTGGAGTAAAAGAATGGAAGGCTAATAACCTTGTTGCTGATTTAGGATATATAAATAACTATATAAATACTGTAAAGGGTAAACTTGGAACAGACCTACTTAAAATGTCTGATGCTAGATTATCGGAACTTGGTATTGATAGAAGAGAACTTCAAAAACTTCAGGCTGGAACGCATCCAACTACAGCAGAAGCAGCAAAAACATTAAGAGCAATTGCTCAATATGATTCAGTTCGTAACCCAGCGTCTTACCAAGCAAAGGCGGTAGTTGCTGGATTAGAGCATAGAGCAAAAACTGGTTTTTATGCACAACCAATGAAAACATTGGCAGAAACCCAACCAGTTTCAAGCAGGGCAGAGAGAGCAGTTAAGTCTAGATTAGACTTAGTAGAACAAGAAAAAAATGCAAAAGCAGGTAATGACTCTCAGCAAATAATGAAGCAAATAGATAGAGACATAAGAAGAACTGCATTAGGAAAACAAGCACCAACAGATTTTGGAACCCAGATATCTCCAACTACTGGCCATAGTTTTCCAGTTAAAGGTTTGGGTGGTGTTTACCAAAAGCCAGATGGAACTATGGTATTTGTTAAACCTGTTATGGATGCTAAAGCGGCCCTGGCTGAACAGAGAGCAACAATTATTGCAAGAGATGTGCATGGACTAGACGCACCTAGACAAGAAGTTAGAACAATGCTTGACCCAACAGATCCAGCAGGTAAGAGAAAACTTATTGTATTAGAGTCTCCTTTTGATCCTAGATTTGATCCAAGCAAGATGACTGGAAAATTTACAAAAGATGAATACTTCAGACAACTCGTTGCTGCAAACCTTCGTGGAGATAAAGACCTAGGCAGAGGAAATCTTTCTGGCAATGTGCTTGCAGATGTTGGAACAGCAGGAGTTTTTGCAAAGGCTTCAGGAAAAAGAGATTTTGCTACAACTATGCCGTCAATGGCGGAGCAAGCAAGAGTTAATCTACTTGGCGTAAAAGGTGGAGCAAAGAGGTTCTTTGCTGAATCAACACTTGACATTCCTAGAGGAATGACTGCAGATGAATACCATAGCAGAATGATAAAAGAGATTGATAGGGTTTTGCCAAAACTAAAAGAAACTCTTTCAAGACTTGACCTAACTCCTGCAGAAAGAACTGTTTATTCTGCAATGGTAGCAAGACTTGAAGAAGGAAGGAAAGTTAACTGGAGAGAATTCCACAAGATGCATTCTTCTGTTCTTGTAACTAAAAAAGAAGCGCTACAAGATCAAAAAACTGGTGACATAACACCAATTAAGGGTAAGCCAAAACCTAGAAAGGCTGTCTCAAGTTCTGGCAAATCATCAGATAGTGTAATCACTCAAGTTCCTCCAGGGAAAAGAGTTGTTCAGAAGCCAAAAGGATTTGTTAGTTCTCGTCTTGGAGGCAAGTTTACACTTCCAGGTTACGCAGATGCCCCTCCTGCAACTGGCACAACAGTTAAAGATATTTCTCAATCACAAAGATTATCAAGAGCACAACTTCTTGCTGCTACAGAAAGAATAAGTTTAAATCAAGCCAAAAAGAGAATTGCGGCAGAAGCAAGACTTACCACTTCTATGCAAGAAAGCACTGAAGCACAAAAAACAGCAAAAGAAAAAATAACAAACTTTAGTAACAAAGCAGGACTTGGCATTGGTGCAATGAGTGGTTTAACAATTGCAGCATCTTTTGCTGGAGGAAAACTTGGAGAAATGGCTCAAACAATTATGCCATTTGTTTTTGGTATTCAAGGTCTAGTTATGTTACTACCATTGCTAGCCAATCCATGGGTAGCAGCAGTTGCAGCAATTGCCGTTGTAGGTGGGGTAATGTGGAAACTGGCTAGGGATGTTGAGAATGCTAGAAAAGAAGGAGTAAATCTTGCTAAGGCAATGAATATGACTTCTGAAAAACTACAAGGTCTTTCTAAAATAACTGGAACAGTTAGTGCTACAGAAGAAGCAGATAGACAAAGGCAAACTGCTCTAACTGGAGAAAGTGCAGTTCAAAGAAAGTTTGGTCAGAATATTCTTGGTAGCGATTTTGGTAAAGGTCTTTTGGCTGATATTGAAAAGCAAGCAAGTTCTGGGCAAGGAATACAAGAAATTGGCAGAAATGTATCTAACAGTCTTGCATATGCAATTGTTCAAGGAGTAATAACAACAGATCAAGCAAAGAGCATTGCCTCTGCACTTGGAGAAGAATTAAAAAATTATGAAATACCAGCAATTATTAGTGGTAGGTTAGTTACACTTCTTGGTCCTAATGGAGAAAACCTAACAAAAGATCCTCTACAGGTTACTCTTTCAATTCAAGAAGAGTCAATGACGAGACAGGCCGACTTCTTTAAAACTGCACTTGAACAGTCAATTAGCACTACAACTTTTACTAATGTTGGTCAAGTTATTGGCGGATCAATAGTTACAGCAATAGGATCAGCAATAGCAGTATCAACAGGATTTACTGGTGTTGGAGCAATAGGTGGCGGAGCCATCGCCGCTGCTGGAGGAACAATAGTCGGAAAGGGACTATCAGATCAAAATCAACGTAAAGAAGTAAATGCAAATCTTGGTGCAGCAGCACTGCAACTTGGTTTAGAACAAGTTGTAATGAACAATGGATTAGTTGATTCACTAAATAAACAATATGATATTAAAGTTAAAATGGCAAAAACAGATGCTGAAATTAAAATAATTGAAGATGAAAGACAAAAAGCACTTGATGACCTTAATGCTGCAAATGCTGAAGCCTTAAATATTCTTATTGCACAAAAGGATTCTTTTGGTCCAGAAATATTTACTAAGGGTATAAATGCAGCAATAGACTCACTTTATAAAGATGGACCTATGAAAGTTTTTGCTGATGAAGCAAAGAAAGATTTAGAAAATATTGGAAATGCAGACTTCAAGGCAATGCTACAGGTTCAGTTTGCAAGTGGTGCAATTGATCCTGTAACAGTAATGAAACTTGCAAATAATCAAAACCTACAAAGCAAATTTTCTCTTTTAGTTGAAACAAAGGGTAGTGAAGACGCTAACCTAATTATGCAAACCTTGATGAAGGCTGGAGTAAACGATACAAATCTTCCAATCTTTATGGATATATTAAATAAAGATCCAAAGAATTTTGATAAAAATATGAAAGCCATTAATGTGCTTGCTAACATGCAACAAAAGTATGGAATCACTATTGATGTTAACGATGATGGTGCAACACAAGTTCAAGAGATTGTTGCTATAACAGAAAAACTTGCAGGAATTACTGGAGAAGAATTAACAAAAGAGGCTTTCTTAGATCTTGGCATTACGGGAGACCTCACAGGACCAGAGTTTGATGCATTGTGGAAAACTCTTGTTGGAACATCTAATACAATTAATAAATCAGTTGTAATTGATTTTGTTGCTTCAGGAGATGTTAATGTTGTAGACGCATACATGGCTGCTATGGGAATTACTGCTCCAAAGGGAAGACTCGGAGCAATGAAGAGAAATGCTCTTAAAGAGAAAGCGGCAGCCTGGAATGTTGGAAGGCAGGGTAAACTTGATGCAAATGGTAACCCTATTGATGACGGTAAAGACCTTGATACAAATAAAAATAGAAATACAACATTTGATAGCATTCTTCAAGACCTAAAAAATACAAGAGATGCAACTATTGATGCTATGGGTGGAGCCAAAGAACTTATGCGTATTCTTGGTGGCAAAAAAGATCTGCAATTGTTTAATGGACTAGATCAGCAGTTATCCAAGTTAGGTGCTAACTCCGATTTTATTGATTTTGTTGGCGGACTGGAAAATGCTGTTAAAGAAAAAATTATTAAGATTAATAAGCAAGGTGTTGTTTCGTATGGTGAATTTGGTGCGGCTGCTAAAAAAGCATTTGATGAAAAACAACTTGGAGCATTTAGTTCTAAGTCAGCAATAGCAATAAAAGAACTACAGGGACAGCGTTCAGGATTTGTAGCACTAAAGTCCGCTGGAGTTGAGTCTGCTGATGCTGTAGAAATGCTTGCAGATGCAACTTTTATGGTTTCTCTTGCTGCTCAAAAAAATCCTGCAGAAGTTAAAAAGATGATTGATGAGTGGAAGGTAATGAAGAAAGAGTTAGACCTCACTACCGCTGCTACAAATCCACAACAATATTTTAATAACCAGATGGCTATTGCAGAAAGACAGTTTAGTTTACAAGAAGCAATGGCAAGAAGAACTTATGAGCCACAGATTGCCGCTACAGAAGAATTAGTTAAAGCCAACAATGTTCTTATTGAACAAAATCAGCGCAAACTAGAAATGGATTCTAAGTATGGTAGCCGTCAAATTGATAGAATTAATTCTGAGATTGATGGACTAAATAGACAACTTGCTACAGGAATAGATGCTACACTACAGCAACTTTCTGTTGAATCAAATAAACTTGCTGAAGATCAAACAACAATTGCCAAGACAGTTGATGGCATTAATGAAAAATATGATTTGCAAGAAAAAGCACTTTCAAAAATATCAGATTTAAACCAAGAAATTATTGCTGAAAAGAAAACGCAGATATCTCTTGCTGACGCATTAACTCAGGGAGATATTTCTGCAGCAGCACAGGCTGTTGAAGATGTACGATCAGCAGCAGCAGATAGAGCACAAAGACAAGCAGCCGATGCACTTACCGCTGCAAGAGAGTCTCAAATTGCAGGAGTAACTGGTTCACTAACTGGTATGACTGCAGCACAAATTACTGACAGACAGTATAAGATTGACCGTCAAAATTATGCACTTGGAGTACAACGTGCTGAGGTAGAAGCGTTAATTGCTGCAAAGCAAGAAGAGATTTACAAGATTGATTTATTGCGTAAGCCAGTAATTGCAGAAATTACAAGACTTGAAGATGAAAATTATAGACTTAACACTGAAGTTATCAAACCACTAAAGGATAAGTTGGATGCTGAACTTAAGTTTATTGATTCACAAAGAACAAAGTGGTCCGATGCAGCACTTGCTATTGAAGGTGCTAATCTTAAGGTACAGGCATTCCAAGATAAACTTACAGCCGCAGATGGAACACTTGTGTCAATAAGCAAACTATGGGGCAGTATTACAGATAAAAATCTTAAAGTTACAATTTCAACTATTGAAGAAGTTATTAAACAACAGGCCTCATTTGTAAAAACTGGTACTGTTCAAACAAAGTCAGGTCCTGTAGATGTTGATTCTTCTGGAAGAGCAGCAGATGGTTCAATACCAATTGCAGTATCTAATCCAGATAAAAACGATACAACAACAACATATAACCAACAAAGAGAAGCGCAGATTAAAAAAGCAGCAGCAGACACTGCAGCATCTGTTGCTACAGCAGCAACCCTTAAAGCAGAAAAGATTGCTAACTACAGAGCAAACAATGCTTGGGCTCGTTCGATGCCTGATTCAGTTATCGCTGGTGTTCTTGGACTTGCTAAGGGTGGAGTAGTTCCTGATTCTTTTGCTGCTGGAGCATATGCCCAGGGTACAGATACAGTTCCTGCCATGCTTACTCCAGGGGAATATGTATTAAGAAGAGATGCAGTAAAGAAGTATGGGGTTGAAAATCTTGACGCAATGAATCTTGGCTACTATCAAGATGGTGGAGAAGTTTCTAGGTTTGCAACTCGGCCAAAATTTGGAACTAAACCAAAAGAAGAAGGCAACTGGTTCCAACGCTATGTTAAAAACTTAACACAAAACCAAAAAGATGCAGCAAAATACCTACCATCATTTATGTTATTAAATGGGAAGGCAGATGCGCTTGGGGCTGGAGCAATATTAAGAAAAATAGCAGGACAAGATGAAGCAGGAGATACTTTATCTGCTGCATTGTTCCCACTAAACTTCCTTGGAATGGGTAAGGTTGCAAAAGGTGGCATTAAAGCCTCAGCACCAATAGCAAAACAGTCTTCAGGTATTTTGTCAAAAGTTATTGCACAAACAAAAGGTATAGGATCTAAGATTGCTGCTCCATTCCAAGAACTTTTTGCACCTGCTGCAAATGAAAACTTTACTGCAAAAAAGGCTTTCCTAGAAGCACTTAAAACAGGTCAAGCAAGAACGACGCTAATTAAAGACACCAAGGCTATAAAACAATTAGAAGCAATAACAAAACCACTAATCTCAAAACTAGACGAAGCAGGTTATGAACCCGCATTTCCAGGTTCAGATTCTTGGGTACGTAAAGGCACTGCAAATATGCCTTACACTGCCTATAACACGATTCAACAAGGTCACCCTCTTTACGATACCCTAGTAGAACTTGGTTTAGCACAACTTCGTGCAAGAACCCAAAAAGAAGGAAAAAATATAGCACACTATGCTTCTATTCTGGGAGCATTTGTAAAACAAAGCAAAGACAATATTATAGAAAAATTCCCTCAACTTGATAGATTAACTACAACAAGTAAACAAATACCAGGTCAGGTTTCTGAAAAAGCACTTAAGATTGGAGAATTACTTAAGCAGGGTGAGACAGGGATAAACGAAACATTTAGAGCAGTTCTAAATGGAGTGCCTGGATTCTATAAGACTGGACTAGATAACGATGAAGTAAAAAGAGAAATATTTGGTTCTTTGTTTGCTAGAAAAGCAAAATTAATTGCTCCAAAAAATATTCCAATTTTTAATACTTTAGACAGAGTTGCAAGTGGAGTATTTAGCCCAGATGTTGCAGCCCAAGGTGCAGCAACGTTAAAGTCTTTTGTTGGCCTTGATCCTTCTACTGGTACTCGTCAGTTATTTGATAAAACTGCAGATGCAGCACTTGCCACTTCAAGCGGATATAGATCTGCAATTATGGCTGCTTTTAGATTTGTTGATAGCCATGATGGAAATTTAACAATGAATCCCGAAACACTTGTTCCAGGACTCATAGACTTTGGAAGAGTTTTAGACTTTAGTCCATTTGCACCAAATGTAGATTCAATGGCAAGCGAAATGTCAAAACCATTATTTGATTCTGGAATGGGTAACTGGAAGGTGCCACAAATAACTTCAGGATTTTTCTCTGGGATTGATGCAGGAGTAGACTTTTTATCAACATTAAAGACAGCAGATATTAAAAAAATGCTAAAGGCTGCAGGATATAAAGGCAAAGAACTTAAAAAGCAAACAGATTTAATGCTAGAAAGTATAAGAACTACAATTGACGCAGTACCAAGAGTTAAAGCAGATGCACAAATGAAACAAGACATGTGGCTTGGATCACGTCCAGATATGCCACCAATTCCATCTGTGTCTGCTGGTATTATTCCAGACGCTATTTCAGTTCCTGCTGGCAAGGTATTAGAATTATTAAAAAATAATCCTACTTCAAAAGAAATAATGTCAAAAGCCTCTTTAACTAAAACAGTAGCAAAGGTTGCAGCAGGTGTTGGTTTATCTGGTCTTTCATTATCCTCAATGTCAGATGCTAAAAAGCCAGTTATCAAACCTCCATCTGATCGACGTACTGGTGGTGTAGGTAATATGCTAGCACTAGCATCAGGTGGAATGGTTCCAAAATATTTTGCTAAAGGTGGATACTCTGTAGGAACGGACACTGTTCCAGCAATGCTAACTCCTGGAGAATTTGTTATTAATAAAAATGCTGCAGATGGTCTCGGAGTTAGAAATCTTAATAAACTCAATAGTGGAGAATCTTTGGGCAGTTCCGTGTATAATTATAGTGTAGGAATTAATGTTACAAACGCTAACGCAGATGCTGACGATATTGCAAGGGCAGTCATGGGACAGATTAAATATATAGATTCACAAAGAATTAGAGGACAAAGATAATGGCAACATCAGGCTATATGACAGGCAGAAAGCGCTATCAGAGACCACAGGCTGTCCTATGGTCTGATAATGCTGGAACGCTCTCAAATGGCCTCTACGTGCCTACAGGGTATGAGGTTGGGGCAGTTGTGCCCGATGGTACAGCATCAAACCTAATTGACCAGTTTATAGTCTTGTCAGATCACAATAGGTCTGAGATTTCTTTTAATACTGAGCGTATTGAAAAGCGTCAGCGCACAATTAATGGAAGAATGAGATCTTACCATATTGCAGATAAACTTAGCATATCTCTTTCTTGGAATAATTTACCATCAAGAGCATATAGCGAAATTCCAGATTTTCTTCAATCAGGAATGCCAGAAGTAAGAGATGAAATAACTAACAAACGAATAACGCCAGCATATAAGGCTGGAGAGTCTTTGCTTAAAAATACAACATCTGAGTATACTGCAGATGGTGGAGCAGGAGGAGTACAACTTTTAGATTGGTACGAAAACCATAAAGGTCCTTTTTGGATGTACCTTGCATATGATAAATATTCAAATTTTTCACCAACATCAGAAGATTCAAACGCAGCATATAAGCATTTATCGTCTTATAATCAAATCATGCAAGTTTATTTTTCAGACTTTAATTACACTGTTACAAAACGTGGCGGAAGTAACTTTGACCTTTGGAATGTTAGCGTAACACTGGAAGAGGCATAATGTTTGTTAATGATGCCTTAAAAACACATCTTGAAACTTCTTCAACCATTCAACTTCAGTCATTAGTTTTGGCTGAATGGAATATGAATATGCCAGATAACATATATAAACTTGGCAACTATAGATATAGACCAACTGACAATGCGTCTAAATTTAAAACAATTTCTAGCAATTTTGATCAATTAGATTCAGCAGGTTACTACACTGGTGCTACTGATGCAGACGTTGTTGTGGATGGTGGATATACTGATGCAGGTGTTCCACAATTATTTAAGTCTAAAAAAGAAAAAATGAATATGATCTACTCTTTAGAAGACTGTTTAAAACCATTTAGGCCTAGATCAGGAATTAACAAAACTCTTTATTTTAATGGTAAGTTTATTGCAAACTCAGGGGCATCAATGGCTGAAAGGCCAAGATACTATATGCCATCAAGATATGATCAGTTTAAATATTGGACTTCTTACAGAACTGAAGAGGGCGTAGAGCATGGTATTGCTAAAAATAAATTAGGATCACTTTTTTATATTAATGATTCATGCCCCTTTGTTGTTTATAAAGAAAAGGTTCCAGCAAATAGAATTATTGTAAAGATGCAAACAAATATTGGCTCGGTAGACTTGGGTCCATTCCCAACAGCATCAAGATCCATTCCAGATCCACTATACGGAAATGCCAACAAGACAACTCCTATTAGATGGAAGGTTCAGTACCTAGAAGAAAATAACTGGGTAGATGCTCTTTCATTTAACGAAAACTCTTTAAGAGATGACGGCAACCCCATTGTTCCTTCTGATGGATATGTAGAGTTGCAGTATGGACTTATTCTACCAAAAGAATATAAAGATGTTTTTATTTTTGCAGAACAACTATCTTCCTCTAGCCTTCTGCCCGAAAGATCTATAAATGGATACGCCTATCTTGTAATTGCAAATGCTGAAGACAGAGGAATGTTTCATATTTGGGATGGATTGAGTTCAGAATATAAAACTTTTATTCCAACATATGGTTGGCGTGTTTCAGAAGATGTTGTTAATAATGAAACTAATACGGTTACAGATTTAACATCCCCAGCATATTTTAAAAATACAACAGACAATAAAAACACATATAAAGAATTTCAATATATTCGTGGAATTAGAATTGTTGTTGACACTATGAATAAATTTGATTCTACATTTGATTTAATTGAAATGTCTCCAAGGTTAGTTGTAGATGTATCTGAAAAAGTTACAGACTTTAAAATAACCAAATCACTTTCAGATATTGGAAATACATCTTTGCCAGTAGGACAACTTCTTGCATCAAATGGAACGATAAACCTGTTTGATGATGATCAGGCTTTTAACGATAACAACACTGCAAGCATTATTTCAAAATATAATAGCAGAAATATTAAGTTTAATTTTTATGAAAAAATTGTCAATGTTTTGGGATATGATTACTATGTACCTATAAAAACTCTTTATTCTGAAGGTATTCCACAATCAGATGTTATGGCTGCATCTATATCAATTAACTTAAGAGATTTATTTTTCTTTTTAGAATCAATGCCAGCACCTAGATTATTAACAACAAATACCTCTCTTAGTTATGCCATTACAACTCTTTTAGACTATATAGGATTTACTAATTATACTTTTAAAAGAGTTGTGGGAGAAAAAGAACCTATTATTCCATTTTTCTTTGTTGCCCCAGATCAAAATGTTGCTGAAGTTTTAAATCAATTAGCAGTTGCTACACAGAGCGCAATGTTTTTTGATGAGTACAATAACTTTGTTGTTATGAGCAAAGACTATATGATGCCAACATCCGCTCAAAGAGCAACAGACTTTTTATTATCTGGATCTACGGGACAAACCGATACAGGTGTTATTGAAAATTATTCATCTGGCAATCTACCAAACATTATTTCAATAGCATCTGAAGATAAGCAGATATTTAATGATGGCAAGATTACTTACACTAATAGATATATTCAAAGATCTTATGGGTCTGTGCGACAAGCAACTATGGTTGATGAAGATAAAACTTGGATATATAAGCCTGCACTTTTGTGGGAAGTTTCTGGAACTGAAAATACTAAAACAGTTAATGAACTTGCTTCAAAACAAGGAAACTATGTTCTTGGAGCAATTCCAATTAATTCAAATGTTCCAAATACACTTCCAACTGTAGTTAATAATGTTGTTACCAATAATGTAATTGATCTTGGAGAAAACGTTTATTGGTTAACTAGATACTCTGGTTACCTATACTCTAATGGTGAAATTATTAAATATGATGCAGCACAATTTAATATAACTGGGACAGGAAATGTCTGGATTAGTGATAATCAAGAGTATCAGAAATACTTTGGATCTTTGCCATTTAATGGAAAGATTTATCCAACAGGTCTAGTACGCATCTACTCTTTACCGTATTATGAAACTGTTGATGGTAATACAAGAATAAAAAATGGTCCTGTACAATCGCATGGAAGAGCGCAATTTGGAACTACAATAACAGAACATACTGCGGGAATTAATTCATATTGGTCAAACAATGATAATGTTCGTGGCTGTAAGATGAAGTCAACCTATTTATTTAATACAGAACTTAGTCCAAGCATACCAGCAACCACTATTGGTGCTGCAGGAATAGACAACGCTACAGCAAAACAGACTACCAGAAATGGAGTTATTAAAAATTTCTTATCAACAAAATATTTAACAGAGACTGATGTTAATTCTTTAGCATCTACAAAATCAGGAACAATCCAGTCATCTGCATTGGTAATGAATGGTCCATCTTTTAAAACAACAGAGTCGCCTCTTGATTTTATTTCTTATGTCTATAAGCCACTAGATAATGCATACAAACATTTTGGAACAAGAATGCGAATTGTTGGTAAGATTGAAAATAACACTACATCAACACAGACACCAATTGGCTCAACTTCATACTACCAAGTTGTTGGAGCACAAACAGATCAAAAAACAAATATTAGTGGAGCCTCTGGAGGACTTGGTGTTATGCTAAATCCAGAAACAAATAATGGATACTATTTTGAAATTATTGCACTAACTTCGGACAATGTTGAATCATACTTAAGAGTAAATGCAAATGGTCAGCCAGAATTAACAATAAACAATATTGTTTTTTATAAAATTAAAAAGGATTCTTCTACAGATGAAGCAATCCCAGTAAAACTTTGGGGAGGCCTTGCAAAAATTTTAGTAGATGATGGAAGATTCACTGGTCAGTATAGACTTGCATCAGAAGAAAATCCAACAGTTTATGATTTATCAGTTGAGTATCAGGACATTGGAAAAACAAGAAGGTTTTATCTTTACATTAATAACCAACTAATTAAAGTTATTGATGACACAGACCCGCTACCAGTTTATAATAATATGGCATTGTTTACTCGTGGATCGTCAAGAATTATGTTTGAGAATATCTTTGCACTAGCAGAAAACTATTCACAAAATACAGTATTTAGTGTTGGAAAACCTTTAGCACAAGTCTTTGGGGCAGATCAAATAAATGCAAATGAGTCATTTAGAAAATATGCAATGAGTGGTATCATTCAATCTACATACCTATCTGGCATAAGTTCTCAGCAGCCACCTAAATATAATATGTATTTTGAAGAGTTTGGTTCAATAATGCGTGAATGTTCTTATTTTGATATTAGGTATGATCGTGCTTACCCAGCCCTTACAGCACAACTGTCACCAACATTTAATAGAATTAAAGGATACACAACATCTGGATTTTACGCAGATTCATATGGTGCAGAATTTATAATTTTTAACTCTACAGACAAAGCACTTGTTCTTGATGAGACCTCTGGAAACTACTTAAGAATACAAGGTGTTACATTTACAAACAACACAACTCATGAATTAACTGTAGATGATTATTTTAAAAAGAAGTCTAATTTTTCTGATCCAGAACTAAAAGGAAACACTTTATTAGTTTCTCCTCTTGTTGAAAATGCAAAATATGATAATATTAAACAAAGCAGAATGATTTATGGAAAAAATGAATTTAGTATTGACAGTTTATACATTCAAACAGATGATGATGCACAATCTTTAATGGGTTGGATTATAAATAAATTAATGGTTCCTAAAAAAGCAATTGGAGCAGATATATTTAGCATACCAACACTTCAACTAGGAGATATAGTTACAATTAATTATAAAGATAGCAATGGATTAGACTTAATTTCATCAAATACAACACGCTTTGTTGTTTACAATATTGAATATTCTAGAGACAACTCTGGACCATCAATGAAGATATTTATGAGCGAGGTATAATAATGGCTAAGAGTATTGGTTTTGCACAACTTACAAATGGTGGACTATACGAACTGTTTGATGATGGGACACAAGTACTAAGAGAGGCTGGCTACAGAGACAGAATAAACAATCTTGTACAAACCTTAAACTCAACTGTAAACAATACAGGATCAGCCTCAATGGCAACAACCCCATCAACACCAGCGATTGTCTCTACTTCTGCTTCAACTGCAACTAAAGCAGTTAAAACTGCATCATCAGACATTATACTTTTTGATGATGAAATAATTCCAATTGAAATAATGACGGATTTAATATTTGAAGATATTGGTGGACAAGAACTAATCAATATTGCAAGAGGGGATATTGTTAATGGTCAAAAAATAACCTACCAGCCTATTAAAAATATTTCAGATATAGAGAGACAGTACAATCCCAATAATATAGTTGGGCTTCAAAATACATCAGACACTTATTTTGCAAATTTTCCTATACAGATCAAAGACAAAATTCCAAATGTTGGTTCTGGTCCAAATGGAGAATATGTTTATCTTAACAGTATTAGTAGTGATTTAGTAATTGATGTAATTAACATGCAAAATGATGAACAGGTAGAGATTCAGATAGCAACAGATGGTACAATATATGAGGCGGAATTATAATGATAACTAATACTGGAAAATCAATTTTAGGCAAGTACTTACTGGGCCAAGCACCAGCGTATGCGTCGTACATTGCTGTTGGTTGTGGCTCTCAGCCATTAGAAACTGGGGATATTCCTGGAGACTACTCAAATAAACAAAATTTAGATTTTGAGATGTTTAGAATTCCTATTTCTTCAAGGGGATTTGTAAATGAAGGCGGAATAAGCAAGATAGTTTTAACAGGAGAACTACCAACAGAAGAACGATACGAGATTACTGAAATTGGAATCTACTCTGCTGGAGTAAACCCTTCTGCTGGACTTTATGACAGTAAAACCTTGTTTGGCTTTGCGGCAACAGATAATTGGAATAGGCATACATCAAGCGCCGTTTCTGAAATTCCACCAATAAATACACCACTTGATGGTGCAGGTGATAATATTATATCAACTACAGATCCAGTTTTTAAAACAAACGCAGACAATTCAATATTTTATAAAAGTTCTCGTGCAAATAGATATGAAAGATGCAGATTTTTAAATAATATTATAGCAATTAGAGGTAACGAATCAAATCTAACCAAAAGCAGTGGACATTTTGTTGTTGGTGCTGGATCAAACCATATACACCTGGCTGGTGTTAAGATTGATTTATCTCAAAACTCTCCAATTGATGAAATGAGACTAGCATTTTCTCTGATAAGTAAAGATGGCTCATCTACATCTGTTCCAGACACTGTAAGAATTCTTGTAGACTTTGCATCAACTGATTCTGGATCTGGAGAATATGCTAGGTTTGAAGCAGAACTAGTTAATGGAACAGATCCAGGAGAGTATGATTTTACAACAAATAGATATTTTGTAATATCAAAACAGTTGCAAGAATTATACACAAGTGCTAACTTTACTTGGGATGCTGTTAATGTTGTTAAAGTTTATGCATCTACTTTAGTGTCTAGTACTCCATCTGCAAACTATTATATTGCACTAGATGCTATGAGATTAGAGAACATTGCAACTACTAATCCACTGTACGGATTGGTAGGATATTCTACTATTCAAAACTTAAATGCAGAAACAATAGTTAAGTCTCCAAATACAAATAACTATATAGAGTTTAGATTTTCTGTTGGCGTGTCTGATTCTTTTGGTGTCTCATAATGGCAGAAATATTAAAAAAGGCTGTTATTAAAAACAAAAATTTACCAAGTATAAGTTTTGATAATGACTCTTTATTTTACCCTATTAGATATCGCATAGTGTCAGAAGATAGAAACAGAATTTCTCAATGGTCACCAACATATAAAATAGAAGTTCCACCGACTAGTGCTGCAGGCCTACCATATGATGGTGCTGTTTCAGCAAAAAGATTTAGCATATCAACTTCTGGGTCAAGCCCAACAAAGATAGATGCCAACTGGTCATTTAAGCAGGCTAGTGAGTCTCCTACTGATTTAGAAAAAATGTTTAGTAACATTCAAAGTTTTGACATATGGGTAAGATGGAATTCCGTAGCATCTCCAAATACAGCAAATTGGGAAAGTTGGGAATTTTTTTCAACAGTAAACACAGCATCATTTTCAACTACAAAAAGAACAACAGCAACAACAAATCAAATAGAAATAGCAGTACAGATACCAACTAATACAAAGGTAAGAGATAATAGACTTACACTTTTTATTGGAAAATCTAACGTTTAAAAGGAGAAGTTATGGCACAAGTACCACTACCCGAAAGAGGGCAACCACTAGATGTTACATACATCTATCAATTAGCAGAAGCAATTAACAGTGTATCTAATCAAGTAACATCTGCAACATATAACTATACAAGTATTGACGCTGGTACTGGGGCACCGCAAAATGTTAAAACCTCAGAAGCAAGATTTATTGGTGGGTTTAAGCAAGTTACTACTAACACAAATGTTGGCGTTGGTCAAGAAGTTGGAGATTCATATACGTACTCTGAATTTAAATATCCTCCAGTAGTTACAGCAACAATCTCAAACATTAGCGGTACGGCAGCAGGAACAGATGCTACAGTTATCATAAAATCTGTTACAACTTCAAGGGTAGATTTTGTTGTAAAGTTTAATACTGGTGGAGTTGCTTCAGTTGGTGTCAATCTTATTGCTATCGGTGTAACTAATTAATATAAGGGGTGTAAATTGATTTCTTGCATAAAGTGCAAAGGAAGAATGTTCATTGATAGACAATTTTCTAACATAGATCATATGGAAACATTCTGCATAATGTGCGGGACCAGAAAGTTTTATCATCCACCTACAGAAAGTAAGGAAGGAAGATGGCTACTACAAAAGGAAAGATCCAGAGCGAAGAGTACAATCGTGAGCCTGTAATAAAAGGTAACCAAAAAATTTGGTTTCTTAATGGCGATCTAGTAAGACTCTATCATAGTTCAAGATCTACTGGCATGGTAACTGTTTACAACATTACTAAGGATAGATTAGAAACTTGTTTGCGTTCTGACTTTAGACGTAATAGGCAAAGAGCATACACTGTAGCAGAAACTGCAAAACTTGTCAATAGGCACAGAAAGTATATTCCAGATCTAATTAAACGAGGAATGATTCCAGCACCGATTGGATCAAGTTTTGAAGGTAAGCGAGGATGGCAAGTAAGAGCCTATTACTCTGAAGACCACGTAAAAGAGATTCGTGCTATACTTGCAAGTATACATATTGGACAACCAAGAAAAGACAAATTAATAACAAATAATATGACTCCTACAAGCCAAGAATTGACACGGCGAATGGGAGACGGTATACTTACATATACGAAGACTGAGGATGGAAGATTTATTCCTGTTTGGTCTGAAAGTATTTAAAACTATGAAATGGGTGGGTAATGGAAAACGATTCAACAAAGGTAAATGTAACTCTGGGCTATACTCTTAATCTAGGTAACTTTCAGTCTCTAAGACTTGATTTGGGTGTTGTAGATTCAAAGCGTGATGGCGAGAGCACAGACCAGGCTTTTGAACGTGTTTATAAGTTCGTAGAAGATAAACTTACGGCTAAGATTAAAGAAGCACAAGAAGAGGCATCTGAAGACTAATGGCTGACCGCAAAGACCGAATGGCTTTGCTCAGTAGATTTAACAAATTGTATCTGCAAAGATATGAGCAAAAGTCTAATATGAATCTTAATGTAGAGCAATGGGCTGCAGATGCCCTTGTTGAGTCCTATGGGGTATCAGAGTGCTATGATGTTCTTGAGTATTATTTTTCTATAGCACAAGAACCAAGTTGGAATTACTTTGCATACAATATGGAAAAAATTATAAATGGCAAAGCAGAAGTAGAACAAGACAAAAAAGACAGAGCAGAACGTAGACGAATGGCTAAGGAGTGGTTGAGTGAATAATACAGAGGCAAAAGTAATTACCGCAGTATTAGAAGATAAACAGATTCACGTACTACTTCAGGCAAATGTTGAAAATTTATTAAGAACACATAATGATATCTGGAATTTCATTCGTTTATACTCAGAAAATAATCAATGTCTTCCGCCATCAGATTTAGTAAGAGAAAAGTTTCGTGACTTTGAGCCAGTTGCTGGGGTTGGCTCTACTAAGCATCACCTTTCAGAACTTCAAACAGAATACCTAAGTGATAGTCTAAAGGATATTCTTAGATCTGCTGCAGGAGATGTTCAGAGTGGTAATGGGACAGAAGCACTTGAGCATTTGATTACTAAAACATCAGAACTAAAAAAGAACACTGCTGCAATACGTGACATTGATGCTACGGATCTTGAGGATGCTGTTGCCTATTACGAAAGAGTTCAGAAGCAAAATGAACTTGGTGCTGTAGGAATTAAAACAGGTCTTCCAGGATTTGACAACTACCTACCTGCTGGAATTATGCCAGGACAACTTGGTGTGTTTCTTGCCTATCCTGGAATTGGTAAATCTTGGATGGCACTTTATTTTGCAGTTCAGGCATGGAAGCAAGGTAAGTCGCCTATGATTATTTCTCTTGAAATGAGTGAGACAGAAGTTCGTAATCGTGTATTTGCAATTATGGGTGAAGGACTTTGGTCACATCGTAAACTAAGCAATGGAGAAGTAGAGATTGACATGCTTCGTAAGTGGCATGCCAACAAGGTTGCAGGTCGGCCTGAGTTTCACATTATTTCTAATGACTCAGGTGGTGAAGTAACCCCGTCTGTTATTCGTGGAAAGATTGATCAGTACAAACCAGACTTTGTTGTGGTTGACTATCTTCAGTTAATGAGCCCAAATCAAAGGGCTGATAATGAAACGGTAAAGATGAAGAATCTTTCTCGTGAACTTAAACTAATGTCTATTAGTGAAGAGGTTCCTATCATTGCTATCTCATCTGCCACACCTGATGATGTAAAAGACTTAAGTACTCCACCTACTCTTGGACAAACCGCATGGTCAAGACAGATTTCTTATGATGCTGACTGGCTACTTGCACTTGGCAGAGGAACTAATAGTGATATTATTGAATGTGTATTTAGAAAGAACCGTAATGGTTTTATGGGTGACTTCTTAGTTCAAGTAGATTTTGATAAAGGATATTATCGTTATAAAGATTTTGAGGATGGAAAGTAATGTTTGATAAAAATAAAAAAATAACTTTTCAGGCAGGATCAGAGTTAACCGAACTGTTGACTGACCACCCCAAACCTTCGTACAACTATGTTCCAGAGTGGTATAAGAAACAAAAAATGTATTCTAATGAAGAAAATGACTACTTCAAGGCATTCAAGAAACGCCCATTTTCTGGAACTTATAAATTGTGTACACCATTAGTTGATTCTTTAACATCGGGATACATGCTTACTCTTCCAACAGATATCATCGTTACAAATGTTGGAGTTGAAGATTATGTTCCTCAGATTAACTGGTTGACCTCATGGAATCCTATTGACGAACAACTAAGTGATGTTTTGGGAAACTATCCTGTTCCAGAAGGTTTTTATAATATAGTTTATAGATGGATTGGAGACTGGATTATAAAGACTCCTCCAGGATATAGTTTGTGGGTTACCCACCCATCTCATAGAAATGATCTTCCCTTTTTTACACTTAATGCTTTTATTGATACAGATTCACATCCAAACTCAATAGTCTTTCCCTTTTTTATTAAAAAAGGTTTTGAGGGAATAATAAAAAAAGGAACTCCTATTGTTCAGATAATTCCAATAAAAAGAGAATCTTGGAAAACAAGAATTAAAAAGTTTTCAATAAAAGATACCATAGTAAACTCTGATAATGTAAATTTAATGGTTGCAAGAGTTTATAAGTACATGTATTGGACAAAGAAAAAATATGAGTAGTTTGTATAGCGAAGAGCAAATTCGCAGAGTAATCAATGGTGCTGGAATTGATGTAGAGGCAGAATTTGGTAATGACTTCATTATCTACTGCCCATACCACAATAACAGTAGAACTCCTGCAGGTGAAATAGCAAAAGATAGCGGACTATTTTTTTGTTTTGGATGCCAGACAACTAAAAATCTTGAAGAGTTTGTTATGTTTGTAACTGGTAGGTCTTATTTTGAAACTGCTCGTTATATTAAAAGCAAAGAGACAGAAACTAATATTGAGAATATTGTAAATAAAACTATGTATGCTCCACCAGATTTTGTCCAGTATGATGAATTACTAATTAAAAGACTAGGAAAGCAAGCCCTAGAATCTCCAAGAGCAATAAGATACTTTGAAGGAAGAAAAATAACCAGGGAGTCTATTCAAAAGTTTGATCTAGGGTATTCTGAAAAACAAGATTCTGTAACTGTTCCAATGTACTCACCTGATGGTTTATGTATTGGCTTTGTTGCTAGAACAGTTGAGGGAAAAGAATTTAAAAATACACCAGGTTTACCAAAAAGCAAAATTTTGTTTAATTTGCATAGAGTCAAAACGTCTAGTATCGTGTATGTAGTAGAATCATCTTTTGATGCTATTCGTTTAGACCAAGTAGGATTCCCAGCAGTCGCAACGCTGGGTGCAAATGTATCTGCATCACAAATTAAGTTGCTAGAAAAGTACTTCAATAATGTTGTACTAATTGCAGATAACGATGAGGCTGGAGCAATCATGAAAGACAAGTTAGTTGAAAAACTTGGATCTCTTGTCAGCGTAATCACAATAGATAAAAAATACAAAGATATAGGAGATATGGATGATGAAACTATTAAGCAGTTAAAGTTTGAGTTTGACAAATCTATATCCTCTATGCTAAACTAATATAACAACACAAAGGAGAAAACATATGAGCGTAATTAAGGGACTCAAAAATATTAATGCCCTGCTCGATAAGCCAAAGTACGACGAAAACTCACCAAAGGTAAAGTGGCTAAAACTTGCCGATGGTCAATCAGTAAAGATTCGTTTTATTGAAGAACTAGATGAAGATTCAGCCAACTATAATGAGGCTCGTGGTCTTGCATTGGTTGTCAAGGAACACACAAATCCAAAGGACTACAAGCGCAAGGCTGTAGACACAATGGAAACAGAGGGCCGTGACTGGGCGGAAGAAATGCATCGTAAGGATCCAAAGGCTGGCTGGAGAGCACGTCTTCGTTTCTATTGCAACGTTCTTGTTGACGATGGTATTGAAAAGCCTTATGTCGCAATCTGGTCAATGGGTATCAGCAAGCAATCATCATTCAATACAATCAAGGAATACGCTATGGAGACTGGTAGTATTTCAAATGTTGTTTGGAAGTTAAAGCGTAATGGTCAGGGAACTGAAACTAATTACACACTTATTCCATCAGCACCAGACAAGGAACCATTTGACTGGTCTGGAACAGAGCCATTCCCATTGGAATCAGCACTAAAGAAGATTCCATATGCGGAACAAGAAGCCTTTTATCTAGGCTTTGACGGTCCAACTACAACTTCTGCTACCAACACAGATTGGTAATATGAGTTACGTAGGCTTACACGTACACACACACTATTCACTATTTGATGGTGTTGCTACTCCAGAAGAATATATTGACCGAGCAGTTGAACTTGGTATGCCAGCATTGGCTATCACAGATCACGGAACCTTATCTGGGCATCGGGAACTGTACCGAATTGCAAAAGCAAAAGGTGTAAAGCCTATTCTTGGCGTAGAAGGATATTTTTGTGCTGATAGATTTGACAAGAGGGCAAAGGCAGAACGCACTGAGCCAACTGATATGGTCTATAACCACATTATCCTTCTCGCTAAGAACCAACTTGGTTTAGAGAATCTAAACAAGATTAATGAGATCGCTTGGACTGAAGGATATTTTAATAAGCCACGTTTTGACTTTGAAGTTCTTGAAAAGTATAGCGAAGGAATTATTGTTTTATCTGGATGCCTAAGCGGTATCATTGCTAAAGCGCTAGAGCATGGAGAGTATGCTCAAGCAAAGAAACACATTGAATGGTTTAAGCGTGTCTTTGCAGATGATTTTTATATGGAACTTATGCCACATAATGGTGCAGAAGTTAACAAGCAACTTGCAGAACTTGCAGATGAATTTAAAATTCAAACAGTCGTAACGCCAGACTGTCATCACGTTGATGAATCACAAAAAGAAATTCAAGAGTTTAAGTTACTTATGAACTCTCATGCCAAAGTACAAAAAGATACTACCTATGACAAGTCAAAGAAGCAAGATAGCATGATGAGCCGCCTAGACTATTTGTATGGTGAAGACCGTCAAATGTCTTTTAATAAGTTTGACATTCACCTTCTTTCATACGATGAGATGAAGTTTGCTATGGAATCCCAGGGTATTGTAAGAGAAGATATGTATATTAACTCTATAGCCATTGCAGATAAGATAGAAGACTATGACATTAAAGATGGCTTAAACCTTTTGCCAGTACAATATAAGAACCCAGACAAAGAACTTAAGGCTCTGGCTTTAGAAGGTTTGAAGAGTCGTGGTTTGGAAGGCAATCAAGAATACCTAGATCGGCTTGATGAAGAATTAGAAATTATTAAAAACAAAAACTTTGGTCCATATTTCCTTGTTGTGCAAAACATGATTGGTTGGGCAAAGAAAGAGGGAATCCTTGTTGGTCCAGGTCGTGGATCTGCTGCAGGTTCACTTGTATGCTACGCACTTAGAATTACAGACATTGATCCAATTAAACATGGACTACTGTTCTTTCGTTTTATTAATCCAGATCGAAATGACTTTCCCGATATTGATACAGATATTCAAGATACTCGCCGTGAAGAAGTAAAAGACTATCTGGTTAGACAGTATCGACACGTAGCATCAATTGCTACATTTTTAGAGTTTACAGGAAAAGGTATTGTTCGTGACGTTGCAAGAGTATTAAACATTCCTTTATCGGATGTAAACAAGGTTTTGAAGACCGTAGACACTTGGGATGATTTTTGTAGTTCAAAATCAACAAGAGAGTTTCGTGATAAATATCCAGAGGTAGAGGTATATGGTGAACAACTTCGTGGACGTATCCGTGGTACTGGTATTCATGCTGCTGGGGTAGTTACTGCAAAAGAACCAATATTTAGACATGCTCCAATGGAAACAAGATCTTCTACTGGTAGTGATGAACGTATTCCTGTTGTTGGTGTTGATATGGAAGAGGCTGAACGAATTGGTTTAATTAAGATTGATGCTCTTGGTCTTAAAACTCTTAGTGTACTTAAAGATACCATTGACATGGTTAAAGAAAATCATTATGTAGACATTGATTTACTTTCAATTGATATGGAAGATAAGGATGTTTATGAAATGTTATCTAGTGGATACACCAAGGGTGTATTTCAGTGCGAAGCAACACCATACACAAACCTATTAATTAAAATGGGAGTCAAGAACCTTGATGAACTTGCAGCATCAAATGCTTTGGTTCGCCCAGGTGCTGCAAATACAATTGGTAAAGATTATATTGATCGTAAGCATGGTCGTCAAAACATTAATTATCTTCACCAAATTTTAAAACCATTTACGGAGGATACTTATGGTTGCATTCTTTACCAAGAACAAGTTATGCAGGCATGCGTACAACTTGGAGGTATGTCCATGTCGGAAGCAGATAAAGTTAGAAAAATCATTGGCAAGAAAAAAGATGCTAAAGAGTTTAATGAGTTCCAAGATCGTTTTATTAGTGGTGCTAGTAAGTATATCGCCCCTAATGATGCTTTGGATCTTTGGCATGATTTTGAAGCGCATGCTGGGTATTCGTTCAACAAGTCGCATGCCGTTGCTTACAGCACTCTCTCGTATTGGACAGCGTGGCTCAAATACCACTATCCATTAGAATTTATGTTTGCTCTTTTAAAAAATGAAAAAGATAAAGATGGAAGAACGGAGTATTTAATTGAAGCGAAAAGAATGGGAATTAGCATTAAACTCCCTCACATTAACGATTCGGATAAAGATTTTAAAATTGAGGGTAAGGGTATTCGGTTTGGACTCAGTGCTATCAAGTTCATATCTGACACGATTGCAGAAAGATATATTGCAGCACGGCCTTTTAAGTCCTATAGAGAACTCGAAGAGTTTACATTTACAAAAGGAAACGGAGTAAACTCTCGTGCCCTACAAGCATTAAGGGTAATTGGTGCAGCAACTTTTGCAGACCATCCACGTAATGATGATGAGATTAAAGAGCATCTTTACGAATATCTAAATCTTCCAGAATTTAATATTACTATTCCTTCACACTACTATGCATTTATTAGTGATACAGAAAGTTTTGAAGAAAAAGGATCGTTCATACTTCTTGGTATGGTTAAAGCCATTAAGCGTGGTACTGGTTGGTCTAGAGTTGAGGTTCTTGATAAGACTGGTAGTATTGGTATATTTGATGAAGAACAGACAACAATTGAAACTGGAAAAACTTATTTACTTCTTGCAACAGACAACAGAATTGTTTCTGCAATACCTGTTGATGAAATAAAAGGTTCAGATAATGCTCTTGTAAAATTTTTAAGTTATAGACAACTGCCATATAAAGATGAAGAAATGTACGTGGTATCATTTAAACCTAGGATTACTAAAGCAGGCAAGAAGATGGCAACTCTTACTCTTGCAGATACAAGTAGAGACCTGCATCCAATTACAGTATTTCCTACAGCATTCTCAAAAGCATATATGCACATTGAAGAAGGCAAATCATATAAATTTAGTTTTGGCAAAACAAAAGATGGAACAATAACACTGGAGGATATAAATGCTTGATAGCATGGCAGTAGAACTACACAAGAACGCAATTGAGAAAGGTTTTTGGCCAGAGCCAGATGCCGTAGATGATATCTTTATTGCAAAACAATTAATGATGATTGTGTCCGAAGTAACTGAGGTTATGGAAGCAATTCGTAAAGATAAGGGCGAAGAAGAAATCACAGCAGAGTTTGCAGATATTATTATTCGTACACTGGATTTATATGCTGGTGTAGTAGATGCTGGCTATACACGCCTATCTCTTGATCATGCACTTAAAGATAAGGTAGAGTTTAATAAGACTCGTGCAGAAAAACACGGGGTACGATTCTAATGGCTGTAACTATGGAAGAAGTGCTAGCACAACTTAACCCTAAGTTGCGTAAGACTATTATGATTGGAGACTCAGTTCCTCCAACAGAATATGCAGAAACACCCAGTTTTGGTTTAAACCGTGCTCTAGCAGGCGGATTACCTTATGGTAGACAAGTATTGGTTTGGGGCTCAAAGTCTTCTGCAAAGTCCTCTCTATGCCTTCAGATGATAGGTCTAGCACAGAAGGAAGGCAAGATATGTGCATGGATTGATGCAGAAATGTCATATGATAAAGTTTGGGCAGAGCGACTTGGCGTAGATTCATCTAAATTAATTTACTCTCAAGCACGTACAATTAATGAGATGGTTGATGTTGGAACAAACTTGATTAATGCTGGTGTTGATATTGTTGTTGTTGATTCAATTACATCTTTGCTTCCAGCAATTTATTTTGAAAAAGATTCAGATGAACTTAAGCAATTAGAAAATACAAAACAGATTGGTGCAGAGTCAAGAGACTTTAGTAATGCATGGAAGATGATTAACTATGCTAACAACAAAGTTAAGCCAACTCTATTTGTTCTTATTTCTCAATCAAGAAATAATATTAGCGCAATGTATACAAGTCAGCAACCAACAGGTGGGCAGGCTACAAAGTTTTATTCGTCAACAGTTATCAAACTGTTCTCATCAGAATCAGACAACCAGGCAATAAAAGGCAAGATCAAGATTGGTGATAAGTTGATTGAAGAAAAGGTTGGAAGAAAGATTCGTTGGGAACTGCAGTTCTCTAAAACTTCTCCAGGTTTTCAATCAGGCGAATATGATTTTTATTTTAGAGGTGACGAAGTTGGCATAGACTCTATTGGTGATTTAGTTGATACTGCAGAGTCTGCTGGTCTAGTAAATCGCACAGGTGCATGGTATCAACTTGATGATGGCACAAAAGTCCAAGGTCGTGATGGTTTTATTGCACGTGTGAAAGAAGATCTTACATTACAAGAATCATTAAAAAAGAAACTATCTGATGGCTGATTTTAAAATATTTTCAGGTAAATTTCCATGTAAGAAATGTCAAGAAGAGGTTTTGTCTTTAAGGCTTTGGCCTGAAAGCGGAGATGCAACTTGGATGTGCAGCAGCAAGCATATATCTAAAGTTAATCTTCTACCTCAAAAGAAAAAGAAGGCAGATTTTAAAAGTGAGTGAAAGATCAGAATCAAAAAGATTGGGAGCCAAGCAGCATAAAAACTCTGGTAGAAATAACACCAAAGGTGATGCTTCATGGAATAACTTTGTTATTGACTTTAAAGAATGCTCAAAGTCATTTACTTTAAACCAAGACGTATGGGCCAAGGTTGTCACTGATGCACTTAAGAAGAGTATGGATCCAGCCTTGATTATTGTTCTTGGCGAGGGTACACAGAAGGTTAGGCTTGCTATAATTGAATTAGATATGCTAGAACAGTTAGTAGAGGGGGAGTAATATGACTGAAACAGGTCCACAACAAACAACACTAGATATGGTTAATGGTTTGGCAGAGATTGCTGAGTTTATGGAAGATGAAGAACTAACCATGGCATTAACAATGATTGCTAAGTTAATTATTAAACCAGATATTCCTATGCCAGTTGCAGCAATTGAAATTGTTAGACTTCAGGCAATTGCAGGAAAGTTGGCCTTAAAGGCTACTTGGATGGCAAATGTTGACAAAAATAATCGGGCAAAGAAAAACATATATTACACAGCAGCAGAAGCAGTAAACAACTTGGTATCAGCACTTAAATACATCATGCGCTAACCTGGTATACTTATATAAAACAAAGGAATATAATGACAAAGAATTTGCTACATGAAGTGATGATAAAGAGTGTTTCTAGGAAAAATAATATCTTAGATTCAGATGCTTTAATTGAAAAGATACGTTCTGGCTATGTGGTCAATCGTGGTCCAAAATTTACAACAAAGAAGACGTTTGCTCCTTCTACTATTGCGTACTCGCATGGAGAATGTCCAAGATATTGGTATTTGGCATTTGAAGGACAGACATTTGAAGATAACGCAGATGCTTATGGTGCTGCTAATATGACTGCAGGAACTCTTTCACATGCTCGTATTCAGGATGCAATGATAGGTGCTGGTATTGTTAAAATTTATAAAGATGATGAAGGCAATCCCACAACTGAATTTAAGATTCGCTATGACGATCCTCCAATCTTTGGTTACGGTGACGTAATGCTTGATTGGGAAGGTGAAGAAATCGTAGGAGAAATCAAGACAATGCTAAATGAGGGATTTGAATATCGTAAGAATTCAATGAAGCCAAAGACAGGCCATCTCATACAGTTACTTATTTATATGAAAATTTTAGGAAAGAAAAAGGGTGTTCTTATTTATGAAAATAAAAACAATCACGAACTTCTTATTCTTCCAGTAGAGGTTGATGACAACTATCGTCAATGGGTTGATAATGCTTTTCAGTGGATGCGTGAAGTACGTCAGGCCTGGGTTAATAAAACTCTTCCAACAAAAAACTATCGCTCTAACTCAAAGATTTGTAAGACTTGTCCAATTCAGAAAGCATGTGCAGATGCTGGAGATGGAACAATTAAGATTAAATCAATGGAGAAGTTAGTTGAAACTTTGTAATAAATGTGATTTATACTTCACACCAAAAGTGTCTTATCAAATTTACTGCAGTGAACTATGTAGAGATGAAGCAACAAGAGAAAAAATTGCAGAACGATATCAAATTACTCGTAGACAAAAAAGATTAGGCAAAATTAGAAAATGTTTAGGCGGTTGTGGTGTTGATCTTTCAATCTATAACGACTCTGGATTTTGTTCTAATTGTAATATTAGTAAAAAAGAAGTTGACAAAATGTTAAAAGAATTGAAAGGTTTTATTGACTATGAGCAAGAATAAGTGGGGGCTAGAGTTGGCACCAGATACTATTTGCTCAATTGATGCAAGTACTAATAGCCTTGCCTTTGCTTTATTTGACACTAAGCAACAAACTTTGGGAGTTGTTGGAAAGATTTATTTTGAAGGTAAAGATACATATGAAAAAGTAATGGATGCTGGAAAAAAGGTAAAAGCCTTCTTTGATCTTTACAATGGGTTTGAAGCAATAGTTATTGAGCATACTGTTTTTATGAATTCTCCAAAAACTGCTGCAGACCTTGCTCTAGTTCAAGGAGCAATTTTAGGATCTGCAGGACAGTCTGGAACTAAAATAATAGGCAAGGTTTCTCCGATCACTTGGCAAAACTATATTGGAAATAAAAAAATATCTAAAGATGAACAATTGTTTATACGTTCACAAAATCCTGGAAAATCTGTGTCTTGGTATAAAGCATATGAAAGAATGCTTCGTAAAGAGAGAACAATCAAGTTTATTAATACTCTTTATGATAAAACTATAGATGATAATGACGTTGCAGATGCTTGTGGAATCGGGCACTGGGCTATGTATAATTGGGGAAAAGCAATAGGAGTTGAATAATGGAAAGAAAACCATTTAATTTTAAAGAAGAAGTTTCAGATGTTACACTTACCGTAAAAACTCTTGCTCCTACAAAGTGGATCTTAATAGATAGAGAGACTGGTCAGATGTATCAAGGAAACAAAAACGGTTACTGGGATAAATTAAAAATAGTAGAAAGAGAAAACATATAATGCCAGAGTTAAATGCAAACATACCACCAATAAACTGTTATGTAAGAGGAAACTATTTAAGAAACCATCTAGATAGTCATGATAAATATTTTGAATGTGTCGTTTTTGGTGTTTCAAGTTTAAAGTCTAGAAGCCCATTGTTTCACATTATGATGCCAGATGGTGGGCTTTGGTGGAGACTTCCAATTTCTGCATTCTGTACTGAGCCAGGAATACCAGAAGTTGATCTTCATAATTTAGTTTTATGGAATTCCTTTAGTCATCATATATCTGTAACTCAATTTGAAAACCTAACAAACCTTCGAATGTCGTATATCGACAGAACTAAAACAATGCACAAGGGGACATACCTATTTACCTTAGATTGGCATAACCCAGATACAAATGTTTTAGATGATGGATACTCGGAAAGTCCCGCAGATCACAAGTGTGGTCATGTTATTCAGAGAGATGATGGAAACTTTGCTATCCAGCCTAACAATAGGGTCCGTGTCTATGAACCATCATTTACCCTTGAAAAAGAATACCTAATAGATAGAATAATTAATGAAAGAAAATATGATGTTGAAAATCAAGATAAGTGGATAATGGAAAACTCTGATAGATTTAATTATGACATTAATGAAAAACAGGTTGACAAATAACACTATGGCTGCTAAACTATATACAAGTGAGGCTTGGCTTCGTAAGAGATTTCTTATGGATAAAAAGACTCCACAAGACATTGCAAAAGAGTGCGGCACAAGCGTCGAAACTATCTATGTATATCTTGCTAAATTTGGACTAAGGAAATCAAAGCGATGAAAAAGTTTGAAAAGATTTTAATAGCCACAGCCGTTATAGGTATGGTAGGATTTTCATTTGCTATTTCTACACTAAAGGTTTTACCAGAAGCATTTGATTGGGAGGAAGATGATGAGTGAAAATCTGACAATTACAGTTGATCAAGTAAACCACCCACAACATTACACAACAGACCCATCTGGAGTTGAGTGCATACAAATTACTCGTCATCGTAATTTCAATATTGGCAATGCTTTTAAGTATCTCTGGAGAGCAGGACTTAAAGATGAATCCAAAACTATTCAAGATCTTGAAAAGGCAATATTTTATATAAAAGATGAGATTAATAGACTAGAGGGTAAGTATGTCAACTGAAGAAGAGTTAATTAAGCATCTTGATGTTATGAATGATGTTGTTGGAGAATACCTAAAAGGTAGTGATCCAACTCAAATTTCAAAAGAGTTAGCAATTCCAAGAACTAGAGTTGTTGCATATATTGATGAGTGGAAAGAAAAAACTTCTAATAATACAGCAATTCGTGCACGTGCCAAGGATGCACTTGCTGGTGCAGATGCACACTACAGTAAACTTATTTTAAAATCATATGAAGTTATTGATGAAGCATCTATGACTAATAATCTTAGTGCTAAGACCTCAGCAATTAAACTTGTTATGGACATTGAGTCTAAAAGAATTGACATGCTTCAAAAAGCAGGACTTCTTGAGAACAAAGAACTTGCAGAGGAAATGGTTGAGATTGAAAAAAGACAAGAGGTTCTTGTTGGAATTCTTCGTGATATTGCATCATCTCATCCAGAAATACGTGACCTAATTATGCATAGGCTTTCTGCTATTGCAAAAGATGGAGAAGTGATTACAGTTGTCCACGATGTTCAATGAGTTTTTAGAAGTATTAAAAAACAATAACTTTGAAGAAATGCCTGTAGACGCTAAAACATTTGTTGAAGGCGAAGAGTACTTGGCACAACCACCACTGTCTGATGTTCAGTATGACATTGTTGAGGCAATGAGCCAGATATATAGAATTGAAGATGTTATAGATATACTTGGGCCAGAAAAAGGAACAAAATATTATAAAAAATATACAAAGAACGAAATTATCTTACAACTTGGCAAGGGATCTGGAAAAGACTTTACATCTACAGTAGCATGTGCATATATTGTATACAAACTTCTGTGCTTAAAAGATCCAGCAAGATACTTTGGAAAGCCTTCTGGAGATGCTATTGACATTATTAACGTTGCTATCAACGCCCAGCAAGCAAAAAATGTTTTCTTTAAAGGTTTTAAAACCAAGATTGAAAAATCTGAATGGTTTGCAGGAAAGTATAATGCAAAAGCCGAAAGCATTGAATTTGATAAAGGTATTACGGTTTATTCTGGACACTCAGAACGTGAATCACATGAAGGACTTAACCTTATATTAGCAGTACTTGATGAGATTTCTGGTTTTGCAAATGAAGTTGGTACTGGTAATGACCAAGGAAAGACTGCCGATAACATATACAAAGCATTTCGTGCTTCTGTAGACTCTCGCTTTCCTGATCTTGGCAAGGTTGCACTACTTTCATTTCCACGTTTTCCAGGGGACTTCATTTCACAAAAATATGAATCAGCAATTATGGAAAAAGAAGTCATAACATATAGTCATAAATTTATAATGAACCCAGATTTTCCAGATGATCTTGAAGGCAACTATTTAGAAATTTCCTGGGATGAAGATCAAATCACATCTTACAAGTATCCAGGAGTATTTGCACTAAAGAGACCTACATGGGTAGTAAACCCTACTCGTAAGATAGATGATTTTAGACTTGCATTCTTTACAGATATGGGTGACGCTATGCAACGCTTTGCCTGTGTACCAACCTTTGCTTCTGATGCGTTCTTTAAACAAAAAGATAAACTTGAAAAATGTATGACACTTAGAAATCCAATTGATAATAGTAAAAGGTTTGATGAATCATTTAAACCAGATCCAGACAAAGTATATTTTGTTCACGCTGACCTTGCACAAAAACACGATAAGTGTGCTGTTGCAATTGCACATGTTGATAAATGGGTTAACTTACAGGTTGTTAAAGACTACGAACAGGTTGCCCCTATAATTATTGTAGATGCTGTTGTATGGTGGGAGCCAAAGGTTGAAGGTCCAGTAAATCTTTCAGATGTAAAACAATGGATTCAAAATCTTCGTAGACAAGGTTTTAATATTGGAATGGTTACATTTGACCGCTGGCAATCTTTTGATATTCAGCAAGAACTGCAGTCTGTAGGAATAAGAACTGATACTGTTTCTGTTGGTAAAAAACATTACGAAGATCTTGCAATGATGATTTATGAGGAGCGTGTTGCTATGCCGTATATACCTTTGCTACTTGATGAAATGTCTGAACTTAAAATTATTAATGACAAAAAAGTAGATCACCCACGTAAAAAATCTAAAGACTTGTCAGATGCTGTAACAGGTGCGGTATTTGGTGCACTCTCCCATACTCCGAAGAATCCTAATATAGAGATAGATATTCATACTTGGTCTACCTCTGCAACTCGATTTGCAAGGGAACAGCAAGATATGGTAGAATTAGAACCTAAGCCAATGACGGACGATGTTCGTGATTACTTAGACAGATTAAACTTACTATAAGAATTCTGATTAAATAATCAGATATACAAAACAAGGAGAAAGATGAATTCATTTAAGAAAATCGCATTAGTCACGGCTGCAGCCATGTCTTTTGCAACCCTTTCTGCCATGCCGTCACAGGCTGCCGTAAACGCAGACACAATCTCAATTGATACAGCGTCAGATGCTGTATTTACTGGAGAGTCTGCAACAGCAGTAGTAACTGTTTCGTTCTTGGCACAGTCAACATCAGATACAGTCACTGTGACTTCATCTGTTACTAGTCTTCCTGTAGGGTCTGCATCACTTGCAACACTCTCAGTACAGGAAACATCTAGTGCAGTTGTAGCGCTTGGCTCTGGTAATTATTCTGCTGATATTGCTTCTACAGCAAACACAGCAACTTATGTAACTGCAAAGATCAAGGCTACAGTAGATGCTCCAAGCATTGCTGGTACTTATGTATATAAGTTTACGCCTTCATTGAAGACAGGCTCAACTGGGTTTGTAAACTCAGCAGCGGTAGTATGGACAGTTGTCGTGACTGCCCCAGATACTAAGGCTTCAGCAGGAACATCAACATCCATTATTAATAAGGGTGAGACAATTTCAGCAACAGCAGATGTAGAAGTATTTGCTCCAAAGGCAACCGCTTCTGATGCAGTAGCAGTTATTGTTGTAAATCAGAAGAACGCAGCAGGCGCATCGGCATCTGAGTCAATGACAGCAATTGTCTCAGGTTCAGGCTTGATCGGAACTGGTTCAAATCATGCAACAATTACTGCACAGGGTCGTGCACTTACAGTTGCTAATGGTCAGTACATTGGTGTGTTTTCGGACAACACTTCAGGAGTAGGAACTGTAACAATTACATCAGCATCAGGAGTAATCCTTGCTGTTGAGAAGATTACATTTTACGGAGATGTTGCATCTATTACAACAACAACAGTTAAGTCTGCTCTTGCAGTAGGATCAAACTCTGAAGCAGTCGTTGCAGTTGCATACGATGCAGCAGGAATTCCTGTTGGAAATGGTACGCTCTATGTGATTTCTGATTCAGCATCAGTAGTTAGCAATGCTTATACACCAGTCACAATTGTTGACGGTGTAGCAAAGGCTACTCTTACAGGTGTAGCAACAGGAACAGCAGGTATTAAGGTGTCTACGGGATCAACAGCCACAGCAACTGGAGCGGTAGTTTCAAACACTGCATCTGTACGTGTTGAAGGATCTGTTGCATCAATCAAGATTGCTTTTGATAAAGATGTATACGCTGCTGGCGAACTAGCAACAATTACAGTAACTCCTGTAGATGCTAAGGGACTTGTACTTTCAGGCAAGACACATGCTAATCTATTTGCAACAGGTGGACTTGTTTCATCATATGCATTTGGTGCAGCAAGTGACTCACTTACAGCAGTATCAGTAACAACAGATGTTAATGGCGTTAAGACTTATAAGGTCTATATGCCACTTACAGATGTTGCTATTAAGGTAACCGCTAAGGGTGGAGCATCACTTCCAATTGCTTCTCAGGTAGAGGTATCTGCTACAGCAAATGTTGTAACAGGTTCTGCTACAACTAATGCTACGCTAAACGCACTAATTGCACAGGTAAATGCTATCCAAACAATGTTTGAGGCAGTAAAGGCTGAAGCAATTGCTGCTAAGGCTGCTGCTGATGCAAAGGCTATTGCTGACCGTGCTGCTTATGTAAAGCAGTACAATGCACTTGCTACAAAGTGGAATAAGAAGAATCCAAAGGCTAAGGTAGCACTTCTAAAGAAGTAACCTAATCCAGCAATCAGGGGGCTAACCAAGTGTTAGCCCTCTTTTTGTTTCTATAAAATGATATAATAGGCTTAATAGTCATATCACCACTACGACTATAAGGAGTTAAATATTAAAAAGTTATTGAGAGTAGCATTGGTCTTATCGCTTGCTCTACTTCCCCTGCTTTTAATAATTGATAAAGCCCACGCAGCAGAAGGTTTGACTGCTCAGGTTTATAATGTGCTGGGACAAAATGCTTCTCCCTACATACCCCAAGGAGCCTCTCCAGTAGTCACTGCTAATGTACCCAACATTGACTTTCAGTGGGGTCTTGGCAGTGTCTTAGGTGGACCATCAGAGGATGTTATCGTACGATTTACTGGGTCAATTAGAAGCGATTCTACTCAAGACATATCATTTTTAGCAACAGCAGATGACGGCACAAAACTATACATTGATGGAGTTTTAGTAGCAAATGACTGGGTTGACAAAGGTGGCGGAGGAACTACAACTGATCCAATATCTTTTACAGCGGGAGTACCTAAAACAATAGAATTAATGTATTATGAAAATGGCGGGGGAGCAAATGTAAAACTTTACTGGAATCAATCTGGATCAATGCAGATCATCCCAGCAGAAGCATTTACATCACAAGCAGCACCAGTAGTAAAAACAATAGGACCTCCAAGAAATTTAACAATAATTAGTGGAGAAACCTCAACAATATTAAACTGGGAAGCACCCGACACTGGTAACACACAACCAGAAAGATATGCAATAAGTTTTAATTGTTCTGGATGTAATGGTTGGGGAATTGCTACTGGAAATGTTGGCGGACCAAATTCTTTAAATACAACAATTACAATTGATCATTCCTTGCTAAATGGACTTATGCCAGCAGGAACCATCTGGTCATTTCATATCAGATCCGACAATGATACATTTGCTCTTTACTCTGAAAATTCAAATGTTGTTACTGGTTCTACATATGTAGCACCTGCTCCAGAACCTTCACCTTCTCCTACACCCAGTCCCTCTGAAACAACAACTGTAACAACACCAACACCTGAAACAACAACTGTAACATCTCCTACGCCTGAAACAACAACAGTAACAACGCCTTCGCCCAGCGAAACATCAACAGTGACAACGCCAACTGGACCAACTGAACAAGAAATTGCAGCAACAACTGCAGCGCAAGCAGCGGCACAAGCAGCAGAAGCAGCAAGAATACAGGCAGAGACAGCAGCATTGATTGCAGCCCAGGCAGCAGCAGCCCAAGCGGAGGCTGAAAGAATTGCAGCACTTCAAGCAGCACAAGAAGCAGAAAGAATTAAAGCAGAAGCAGAGGCCCAAGCAGAGGCTGATCGTATAGAAGCCGAGATTGAAGCAGAAAGAATTCAGGCAGAGATAGAAGCCCAAGAAGAAGCAGATCGTATTGCAGCAGAAATTAAAGCAGCAGAAGAAAAAGCAGAAGCAGAAGCAAAAGCAGAGGCTGAGCGCATAGAAGCAGAGCGCATAGCGGAAGAAGAAAGAATCATTGCAGAAGAAGAGGCAGAGGCTGAGCGTATAGCAGCAGAAGAAGAGGCCATTGCAAAGGCAAAAGCAGAGGCAGAGGCTGAAGCCCTTGCAGAAGAAGAAAGAATTGCGGAAGAGGCAGAGGCAAAAGAATTAGAAGAGGCGTTGGCTGAAGAAGAGGCTGCTGAAGAATTAAAAGAAATACTTGAAGAGGCAAAAGACGGTAAAGAATTAACTGAAGAACAAAAAGAGGTTGTTGTTGAAGCATTGCTTGAAGATCTTAAGCCTGGAGAGTCAATATCAGCAGAACAAGTCCAGGCATCTGGAGTTTCATATGCAGATCTACCACCTGAAACACCAATTGAAATTCGTACAGATGAAAATGGAAATGCATTAATTATTACAGCAGAGGTTGCTGCAAATGTAGAATTGGTTCAAGATCCAGGAGCACTGTTAGAAGCAGTATTCACTGATCCAGGAGCAGCATTAGCAGCACTGGGAAGTATTGGTGCTGATATGACTGAGGAAGAAAGAGAAGAAGCAACAGATATGGTTGTCGCAACAGTTGTTGCAACAGGAGCAGCAATAAATGCTGCAGCAGTGGCAGCAGGTGGAGCAACTGGTGGTAGTACAGGTGGTGGAGGAAGTTCTGGTGGAGGCTCAGGCAGCAATTCACCAGGTTCAAGAGGAGGAAGAAAATGGTAAGAATAGTAAAGAATATAATGAAAGACCTAGTAGATCAGGCATGGACTCTTCTTGGAATGTTTATTGCCTGGGTTGTTTTGGACGGTAGCGCTAAGACTATTGTTGGTTATGGAATTATGGCAACCCTTGGTCTTTGGATTATCACTAGTCCTATTAGAAATAGAGAGGAGTAAAAATGAACAGTATCACAAACATTTGGAATATTCTCATGCGTATCGTTGCGGTATTTGCAGCAAATGCATTAGCAGTAATTGGTGCTGGTGCAATCGCAGGTATATCAGTAGCAAAAGCAATGACAGTAGCAGGCCTTAGCGCAGTAGCCGTAGTTGTTGAGAAGTTGGCTCGTGCATTTATGGATGACGGCAGACTCACAAGAGATGAGATCAATGCAGCATTTTCTACCACAGATAAAAATGCAAAAACAGTGCAGGATGCAGTAGTTGAAACACGTAGAAAAAGATCAAAGATAGCATAATTAAACATATTTGACCATGTTTGACAGCCCCTTCCAGGCAATGGTATACTTAAGTATATCTGTTTGGGAGGGGTTTCTGCATGACTTGTATTGCAGTCGTTCGTGATGAAATAAATAATAAAATATACATGGCTGGTGATCGTGGTGCCTCAGATGACGGTACCATTTTAGCACTTACTAGTCCAAAGGTTTGGAAACTAGGACCCTACTTAATTGGATATGCTGGTGCTATGGATGGTGAGCGTATTCGCTATAACTTTAATCCTTATGTTCCAGATATTAAAGATACAGATAAATTTATGCAGACTAAATTTATTAAACAACTTCGTGCATTTTATAATGATTTTTGGGTTGATACATCTAAAGATGGAGACCTTGGACTATTGATTGCAGTTCGTGGACAAATTTATGAACATAGTTCTGCAGATATGTCTTTATCTAAATATACAGTACCATATCTTGCTATGGGTTCTGGAGCAGAATACGCATATGGATATTTAAATGCTACAGAAAAAGCAAAAGATGCAAGAAAACGTGTAGTTGGAGCAGTAAATGCTGCAATTAAGTTTAGTCCATCATGTATGGGCCCAGTTGACGTAGTAAGTCTTTAGGAGTATACTTTTAATATGCATAAAGAAGATGATATAGAAGATGCAGAGTTTGGTATCTGGTTAACAAGTGGTATTGAGCGGGGATGGATTTCAGACCCTTACTGTAACACTCATGATGGCGGATACGAATATATGGATGAAGAAGAAGTTCAAGAATGGGAAGACGGTGGTGACCCATGTTGCCATGTAGTACGTCTAATGATATGAGGAGAAAAAATGAAAGTTAGATCAATTATAAGTTCAGCAGTAATGGTTGCAGCATCTGTAGTATTTATTTCAGTTGCTCCAGCACAAGCAGGAGAATGTTCAGCAGAGGATCCTTGTCAAACCTATGCTATGGTAAATGATGCTGGGGTAGTTACAAATATCATTGTTTGTCAGCCATCAGTTTGTGGTTCTGGAACTTGGGCGGGACAAAGAGTTGTTCCACAAGTTCAAGCAAATCCTGAAACACATCAAAGTCAGGGTGGATATCTTGCAAACCCAGGATCAACCCCAATAACAGAATCTGATGGAAGATTCACTTTAACAAATGATCAACCAATTGTTTCACAGACTACTCTAGAAGAAAATAACGTTGTTACAACTATTGAATCAACAGTCGGTCCTGGAACTCAAGAATCATTTACTTTCAATGATACAGTTGGTCGGCCAAATGGTACACCAACTATGCGAAAAGAGCCTATGAAAAATTCTACATCGGCAACATTGTCTGTAACTGAATTGAGTAAATCAGAAACTCCAACAGTTCTTGCTAAAGAAATACTTACATTTAGTGAACGAAAGACTGAAGAGTTTGTTAAGTTAAAGGCACAAGTTGATACATTGCAAAGAATTCTTCGCAACTGGGCAATTTTTAAGTCCAGTCTTACAGGATGGTTTTTGTAATATAGGTTTTGGGCTGTAACTCAGTTGGTAGAGTGGCGAACTGTTAATTCGCAAGTCGTAGGATCGAGGCCTACCAGCCCAGCCAAGCGAATATTGCATAGTGGTAGTGCGTAACCTTGCCAAGGTTAATGTGCGAGTTCGATTCTCGCTATTCGCTCCAAAGTTTGGTATAATAGTACTGTATCTGCCTACGGGGGATACATTAACTTATTCGCTTGAAAGGGGAATAATATGGTAACAAAGTACGCTATGGATCTATTTAATGATCCCTTTTTTATTGGCTTCAACAGAGAGTTGAGTCGCCTAAATACAGCACATAAAACAAACTCACAGTCATACCCTCCGTATGATCTTATCAAACTGGATGAAGATACATACAAGATTTCACTGGCTGTCGCTGGGTTTTCAAAGGACAATATTGATGTTTTAGTAGATAATGGAACATTAATTATCAAGGGTGAGATTGTTGAAGTGACAGATGTAGAGGTAGTTCACAAGGGAATCGCAGGAAGAAAGTTTGTAAGATCTTTTGCACTGGGAGAGTACATGGAAGTAACATCTGCAGAACTTAAGGATGGTATGCTACATGTTAATGTAGTACGCATTGTTCCTGAAGAAAAAAAGCCTAAGTCTATTAAGATAAAGTAATATCTAGGCTAATCTTTAAAACAACCTGAGCATGTTGCAAAAAGGCTCATTCTTTGGTATACTAGTAATACAAAACTTAGGAGGTTTTTATGGCTGTCAAAGGCTCATTAGAAGCAATTATAGAAGTTGCAAAGAAAGAAGTTGGTACCATTGAAGGTCCAAAAGATAACGAAACAAAATATGGCAAGTGGACAGGTGCTAACTTTCAGCCATGGTGTCAGTCATTTGTTTCATGGACTGCATTTACATCAGGACTAGATCCAAAGAAGTATCCAAAGTCTGCATCAACAGTTGCAGCAGCAGATTGGTTTAAGAAGAATAACCGTTGGGCAGATGCTCGTAATGATGATCCAACTCCAGGGGATTGGATTTATTTTGATTTTCCAGATGATGGTGTAAATCGTATTTCACATGTCGGTCTTTGCATTAAGAATAATGGAGACGGTACTATTCAAGTTATTGAGGGAAACACATCTGGAACTGCAAAGGGAGACCAGCGCAATGGCGGAATGTGTGTAGAGAAGACTCGTGCTTATGTAAAGAATAAGAAGGGTATCCTTAACGCTGTAGTTGGTTGGGGTCGACCAGTTTATACTGGAGAAGAAAATGCTCCATTGCTTTCTAAGGCTGGAACTGTTGCAGAGCCAGTTAAGTCTGCAGTAAAGCCAACAGTAAAGAAGCCAATAGCCTTTAAGCCGCTTAAGGCTGGATCAAAGGGTGAATCAGTCAAAATGATTCAAAAGTTTCTTAGCCTAAAAGTAGATGGAGATTTTGGTTCAGGTACTGCAAAGGCAGTTCAAGACTTCCAAAAAAAGGCAGGGATTCCAGTAACAGGAGTTGTTGATCAAAAAACACTCAAGTTAATAAAAGAAAGCAGAGGATAATGATTAACACAGATAGTATTGAACTAATAAAGCCAACAGAGATTATTGGTGGATGCATTTCTATTTATAGAAATATTTGGGAAAATCCAAATGAAACAATTGAACAGATAGAAGCATACAGCAATAATCCTAATGCTAAATATCCTTTTAAAAATGCATTAAACATTGAAGGACAAAGAATAACAAATAGAACTAATGAGGATATGTCTCTAACTGCCGCTGCTTCAGATGATGAAGTAATGAAGTCTTTATCAGATAGATTTTTTAAAACAGCCTGGTCAACAGCAATTGGGTATAACGAATACTATGAACTAGAAGAGCAGACATATTTTATAGAAGGTTTTAATATTTTAAAGTATCAAACAGGTACAGAGTATAAAGGACACTACGATGGTGGTAGTAAAAGTGGTAGATCAATTTCTCCAATTCTATATTTAAATGATAACTACGAAGGTGGAGAACTTGAGTTTGTTAATTTTGGCATTAAGATTAAGCCAGAAGCAGGAATGCTTGTATTGTTTCCAGCAACATTTCCATATAAACATATCGCTCACCCAGTAACCTCTGGAACAAAATATGCAATAGTAACTTGGCTACAAGATAGGCCACAAGATACTTTAATGACTCAGATCTAGAGTTCTATATGCCAGTGTATGAATATAACTGCAGCGGTTCTTGTGAAGGAGTTGTAAATAAAGTTCGAGGTATTTCTGAAAACGACCCAGGGTATGATTGCGAAACTTGCAATCTACCGCTGGTTCGTATATACTCTACTATAGGAGCAGTTTTTAACGGCAGTGGCTTTTATGTCACAGACAATAGAAAGAAGTAGTATACTTATGTTTACAATGATTAAAGAAAAAACTGAAGTTGATGGATGGATTCTTGGAGCAACAGATCGCTGTGATTCATGTGCAGCAGAAGCACTTGTCAAGGTAACTGGTTTAAACGGTGATTTAATGTTTTGTGGTCACCACTATAATAAGATTATAGATAATCCAGAAGGTTACGCTAAAATGATGGCATTTATGATTACCATTATTGATGAACGTGACAAACTAATTGAAAACAAAGCAAAAGGAAAAGACTACTAATGTATGAATACTATGTAAGAAAAGTAGAGAATGTTGTAGATGGAGACACCATTGACGTTCTTATTGATTTAGGGTTTGATATCCTATTTGCATCTCGTGTAAGATTGGCTGGTATTGATACCCCTGAGTCTCGCACAAAAGATCTTGCTGAGAAGGCCCTTGGTCTTGAAGCCAAGGAGTACCTAAAGAAGTCTCTCAAGGATGCTAAGTCTGTTGTTATTAAGACTGAAAAAATGGACTCATCTGAAAAGTATGGTCGCATTTTGGGTTGGGTATACGTAGATGGCAATACCGTATCTCTTAATGACATTATGATCAATGATGGCTATGCATGGGGATACCTTGGAGATACTAAGGTTAAAGACTTTGCCGCTCTTAAAAAGGCTAGAGCAAAATCAGGTAAATGAACCATATATTTTATTTTACTGCTGACTGGTGCAATCCCTGTAAAAAGACAAGACCTATTGTTGAAGAACTAAATCGTGAATCATCAGAGGTCAGATTTCAAATAATTGATGTTGACATTGAGGGCGAACTGGCTAGAGGGTTTGGTATTAAATCTATTCCAACATTTATAGTAATTCAAGATGGGCAAGAGATTAAAAGAGCCACTGGGGCACAAACAAGAGAGCAACTAGAGGGGCTAATGAAACTGTGAGCAATGAAGAAGATAGCCTTATTGATGATTTGATTTTAGCAGGTGGGCTAGAAATTTCAGGTATAGATGAAAAAAGTGGAGAATTCTTATACACTATTACTAACAAGATGAAAGATCTCATGCCTGAACTATATGAAGACCACCTGGCCCACGTTAATGAAGAGGTTATGAAGTTGTGGGAAAAAGGATTTGTTAATGTTGACATGATGAGTGAAGATCCACTTGTTACCCTTACAGAAAAAGCATATGATATTAATGAGATTTCTAAACTAAACAAAGAGGAATTGTGGTCATTAGAAGAAATTAAGCGCATGCTTGGTCCTAAAGTCTGATATAATCGTAGTATGCCATATCGTATTGAAAGATCAGGTTCACAGTATGCTGTTGTCGATGACAAGGGTAAGACTGTTGGAACCCACGCAACAGAAGAAGAGGCTACATCTCAAGTAAGAGCGCTGTATGCAAATGTACCAGATGCAAGCAAAAAGAATGTTATTCGCTATGGAAGACGTAGAAGTGGCATTGGAGATTCTCGTACGGGAGTCAATACGGGAGGAGAAAGCATGTCAGCAGCAGACCAGATTCAAGAATTAGCAGCAGTTATTAAGCAAATGATGAGTGAAATCCCTGGCGGTACACCACAAGAACAACAGGTTACAACTGAAGGATACAAGGATTGCGGATGCGAAACATGCAAAGCAATGAATGTTGACTGTCCAGATTGTCCTGCTTGTTCTCCAAAAAACATCGGTAATGGCAAAGATGCTGAGTTTGAAGCAACAAAGCCAGACACAATGGATGCATATGATAATGCTATGGGTAAAAACTATCACACCATTTGGGGCGGATCAGTACTTGATTTAAATCCGTTTTATAAGTAATATGCCAAAGAAAAAAGCGGGATCTTTTAATGCTACCCAAATTAAAAATGGTAAGATTGTTCGTTTAAATAAAAACGGTACAGTTAAATCAGTTATTGGTGACTACGAAGTTAAGCATCCAGCAAATAAAAATAAGGGGTAAAATATGGAAGATCTAACAGTAGAGGAATTAAGACAATTAGTTGCTTTTTACAGACAAAAGTCTAATGATTTAGAATTTGAAACATTGAAGTTTCAATTAAAGAATGCAAGAGTGCCCGAGAATATTCAGGTAGATAAAAAAACTAAGCCATAGGAGAAAAAATGCTATATGTCATAACCTTTGGCTTGACATTGGTTGCTTCTTGGTTTATAATTAAAATAACAACTAAAAGCAGAAATAGAGCATTTCGTAGAACCTTGTATAAACAAAGTGATCTACACAGGATTATGAAAAAGTTTTTTTCTCAGCAGTTGATTACAGACATTGATATAAACCGATCTTCCCAGTTGACAAGGCGAAGAGAAAAGGATACAATTAAGGTAATAGTAATTGATGAAAAAGCATATTGGGTATCAGACAATGTGTTTTATGTTGCTGATGCTGTTGAAGGTAATCCAATACCCGAAACTGCCCAACCGTTAGATACTAAACAAATGTCAAATAAAGAAATTAATAAAATGTTATTCATTTTGGATAACCTAAAGAATGGAAAAAGCGATGATAGTGGCAGTACAGGGAACGAAAGACTTTAACGACTATAACGTATTTCTTCGTGCTATGAGTGTTGCCTTGTCTGGAATGAAAGAAGAAGATAAAGAATTTACAATCTACTCAGTTGGTCCAGCACGTATCAACTCAATGGTATCTGAGTTTTCTAATCTTTCTGAAAGAGGTATGAAGGCAAGAGGCAAAAAAATTAAGTTTTATAAAGCGCCTTCATCTTGGATAGAAGAAAATATTAGTTATGTTAACTACTTTGCATTTTTAAGCACTGCAAATCAACTGCAATCAAAACTAGTAGATACTGCAGAATTAAATAATGTTGAAGTTGGAATTTTTAGGTATTAAAATGTTAAAGAAAAAACCTATAAACGTCTACTGGGCACCTTGCTGGACCGATGTTCCTGAAAATAATTGGAATATGTTGTACCCAGATCCTGAACAACTATATAAAAATTTATCTAAAAAAAGAGCAAAAGAAACTGCACCAACAGACAACTTACTTCAGTGTCCAGCAGTTAGTAATAAGTTTAGGAATACTTATTTATTTACAACTTCTGTTGATAGTAACATTACTATTGAAAATGACAATGCTTATTCTATATTTCCAGATCAACTAAAAAGAAATGGCATAACCGCAAAAATTCAAAGAACTGCATCATTTGAAAACAACAAATTAGTAGTTGTAATGTTATCTTGGATTTTTTTTACAGATGAAGACAGTCTAGATGCAACCTTTACTCCACCATATTTTCATCAAACAGAAATTCAAAAATATGGAGCACCAGTCCCTGGAACCTTTAATATTGGTAAATGGTTTAGGCCATATGTTTATGAGGTAAACCTATGGGATAATGTAAATGAATTTAATATTAAAGAAAACGATCCTTTATTTTATACCGAGTTTATTACAGATAGACCAGTAAAAGTTCATAGATTTGAAATGAACGAAAAACTTTTTGCTTTGTCTAGGGCCACAAGTTCGGCTTCAGTAACTATGGGAGCGCTTAGGCCACTATCTAAAAGATATGAGCAATTTGCACAAAGTAGAAGTAAAGATATAATTCTAAAAGAAATCAACAAACAGATTGTAGGGAAAAAATGATAGTAAATAAATTAGAACTAATGGAAAAGATTGTTGAAAAAAATAATAATCTTAAGTGGGTAGGTTGGGATGTTCTAGAACTCAAGAGATCTAATCTTGGCAGAACAGACGTTAATGGTATTCGTATCAATGATCAATGGTACATTAAGAAAGATATCAAACTTACTGACAAGGGTTGGGAAATATCAAACAAGTATAGGATGTAATCATGAAGCAGCACTTATGGAAAGATGATGCTCCATGTAAAGATTTAGACACAAACTTATTTTTTGATAAATATGAAGAAGTTGTAGATACAAGATTAATGGTTGATTCTTTATGTATAAAGTGTCCACTTATCTCAAGATGCTTTGCTGTTGGTATCTCTGGTAAGGAGTGGGGAGTTTGGGGAAGTGTATACTTAGAAGATGGAAAACCATCTAGAGAATTTAATAACCACAAAAGTAAAACTGACTGGGCCAACACTTGGCAGACACTGACTATGGAGCATAATGAAAAATAAAAAACTTATAATTCAACCTGTGGAAGAAATTGGGGATCACTTTATTAACATAAAGCCAGCATCTGAATTTGTTCCAGAGTGGTATAGAAAAAGCAATAGTACTATTCCAAGATTTAATACAAGGCTCACACCCCAGTATCCTGGAATTGCAACATCAACTTATAAGAGATGTACCCCACTATTTGATGCAATGACTGCTGGTTATATGATGTATTTAACTGCAGATATTGAAGTTACTAAAAAAGATGATGGGTTTCCATATATTATGTGGAGAACTTCTAGAAAAATAATTACAGAGCATTCTCATGAGCAATGGGAAGGTTTGCCTGCTCCTGAAGGGTATAGCCAATATGTTTATAAGTGGCATAACCAGCATAGGCTAGAAGTTCCTGAAGGGTATTCTTTATTCTTTACAAGCCCAATAAACCGTTTTGACTTGCCATTTTTAAATGTTTCAGGTTTTGTTGATAACGATTCATATAATAATCCAGTGCACTTTCCATTTTTTATTCTTGATTCTTTTACTGGAATCATAGAAAAAGGAACCCCAATCTGTCAAATTATTCCAATTAAAAGAGATAGTTGGTCAAGAGAAGTAATTCCATATTCAGAAAAAGATAGCACTGCAAATGCTGAAAAGTTTTTCTCTACAATTAAAAGATCTTATAAGACTAACTTTTGGAAAAAGAAAGAGTACAAGTAATGTATACAGATTCTATGCGTAGGGCATTTCATAATATTCAAGCCCCAAAAGGTTTTGGTGTTAATCTTATTGACAACGAGCACTTTCTTACGATAAAATTAGACGAGAAACATTTTGCTGGACTAGTGCATGATGAAAAGATCGCAGCCCTACAGTATGTAGTACAATTAAAGGATGCATTGGAAAAAGAAGGAGCAATTGTTTTGGTTACTAGAGAGGCATTAAAATGATTAAGTTTATTTTATTAAAAATTATATGCTCTTTTAAAGGTCATAATTTAGTACAGGCTGGCTCCTGTCCCTTTACAGGATCTACATATGATCTGTGTACTAGATGCACATTAATGATTCCTCAGCAGGTGGCAGTATGATACAAAATGTTTTGATTATTTCTTTGTTAACGCTTTCTATTTCTTTTATAGTTGCATATTCAATTCTTTTAAAAAAGTTTGTTGATGTAAAAAACATTGTTGCTAAATTAGTTTTTGATAATTTTACATTAGAAAAAGTAATTGAGTTACAAAATGATAAAGAAATACAGACAGGTGAAAGCGTTCATAAAGAAAATTTTGTTAAATTTATTAGTGAGTCAAGAGACTGGGCCTTTAACTATATTGAAGAGGTTCAAGATGGACTGTCTAAGTTTATCAATGAATTAGAACCTGAAATTAATTATTTTAAAGAATATGGAGATATTGGAGCAATGTCACCAAATTACTATTCAATGAAAAAATTTGTACAAGAGTACGAAAAATTAAAGATGCTTTTACCTACAGAAGAAAAAAATAAATGAAAGATATTATTTTATCAACACTAACAGGTTTTGGATGCGGTGTCGTGTTCGCAGCATTCAAATTGCCAGTACCAGCACCACCAGTTTTTGCGGGAGTCGCAGGAATTATTGGTCTATGGATTGGCTTTACATTACTAACACGAGTTATATCCTAGGAGGAATACAATGAATACAGAACAACTAAAGGCACTACTGGCATCATATGGTCGCTCAGTACTTGCATCAGGTCTAGCACTCTATATGGCTGGCGTAACAGATCCAAAGGATCTCTGGACAGCACTTGTTGCTGCTATCGCACCAGTAGCAATTAGAGCAATCAACCCTAATGACAAGGCGTTTGGCGTATTGCCAGATGCCAAGGAAGTAGAGAAGGCTCTAAAGTCTGCTAAGGCACCTGTAAAGAAGGCTGCTAAGAAGGCAGCACCAAAGAAGTAATTCTTTAGGGAGGGATATGCCTATGTGGTCTATCCCTCTCTTTCTTTTATCACTATGACATACCTATATGAAAATCAGGTAAGACCAAAGTCTAAGACTGCACTAATCATGTGTACGTACATTAGACTTGAAAACATGCCTAAAATTATTCAAAGACTTCAAAACCAAACCAACAAACAGTTTGATTTTTATATATCAAACAACTGCGAGAATAAAGATAATAAACTTATTGGTTATTTTAATAAATATGGAGAGGATTTTGGAACTAATGTATTTATTAAAAATTATCAAAACAAGTATAAACAATTTTCTAGATTTTACCTTGCAAGAGATTTAGCAAAAGAGGGTTATGAAAAGATAATCTTTGTAGATGATGATGAGGCCCTGCCATCAACTTTTATTCAAGACTGCTACGATCAGTATGATGAAAATCAAATTAAATCTTTTTATGCCCACAATGTTGAAAAAGATTATTGGAAAAAAATTAGACTTACTAAAGGTGAGATAGGTAACTACGCTGGCACAGGTGGCCTAATCTGTTCTGCTAAAATATTTTTAGATGATAAACTATTTGAGTGCCCAGAAGAATACCATATCATTGATGACTTGTGGTTTTCTTATTATATTTTAAAGTATACTCAATATAAGATAACATTATTGGATACAAATATTCAGTTTATTAGAGATGATAAGGGTACATTTGTTCACCTAAAAGATCTTAAAAGAAAATTTTCAACTGAGTATATTTTGAATAACAGTTAAATACTTATCTCTTAATATATCAATATCAAAATGTTTTAATGCTATCTCATAGGCTTTTTTCTTCTGATCTTCTTTGTTGTTATCCTCAACATAATTATCAATTAAGTTGGCTAACTTTTTTGGATTAGCAGAATAAACATCAAGCCACATGCGTGTTAAAAGTTTGTCAGTTTTATTTGATTCAACAAGCCACTCATTTGGCAGAACAAAATTATTTGGAGATATATCTGTCATAAATACTGGTAGGCCACTCATTAAAGACTCATTCATTGGTAAGCATAGGCCAGCATATCGCCTTGGAAGAACCATGGCATCAAATCCACTATAAAGGTCTGCATTGCTATCTGTATTTGATATATCAATAGTTAGTCTAGGATCTTTGCAATCTGTTTCTATTGGAGTTTGACTTTTAATAACTAACTCATAGTTGGCGGTAGAGTATTTAAGCATATCTATAACAGTGCTAGTACCATTTCTATCTTTAGATGCAAACTTACCAGCAATATGAAGTATTCTATTATGAGTTTTTGACATATTATTTTCTCTTGGTACCATAAAATCATTTGGATCTATTGGTGGGGCTAAATGTGCAACCTGTGCCCTATCCTCAAGAACTTCTTTTACATGTTCTAGATTCCACACACTAGGGGAGAGCAGCATGGTTGGAGCCATTTGGTTATCATCATTTATTAAATCTAAAAATTCATAGTTATATTGATTAATTGTTTTTATATTTCTTTTTTCTGCAAGGGGAAGGAATAAACTGCTATAAAAAGATTCACAGGTAAATACAACATCTAGATCACGAAGGAAAGCAACAATCTCTTCCTTTGATGCAAAGCCTCTTTTAGTTGTTATACATGGATAGCCTGCATACCATTCAGGATGCTGCTTGTTTTCATTAAATGGTCTTGAGTCAATAAGAAGGATCTTGTCTGGTTTTAGCATATTAACTATATTTCTTGTTTGATTACCTAAACCAGTGTTATCTGATCTTGCAATGATTCCTAGTCTCATTCAGTATACCCCCAGGCCTCATCATCTACTGTAAACTTTTGGGTACCTTCACGACCATCTAAATGATACGAACGTTTAATATTTCCTTCTGGGTGGTATATCCAAAGTTTGTGTTTGTCCCAACCCTCTTCATCAAACTCACCATAAGGCAAAACATCATCTTGAACTTTTCCATGAAACCTATCCTCAATAAAAGTTTTATCATCGCAAAAGGGAAGAACAACATCTCTATAATATTTAACTGTACTTAGGTGTGGACGTTGACTCCATTGAGCAGTTTTCATAAAACCATCATCAAGTCCAAACATTAAATGTTCGTGTGGTTCAGGTATCACTGCCTCAAAATGAAATCTAATGGTGTTAGCCTTTTCATATTCAAGCATATCTAGACATTTTTGCCAATCAATTTCATGGTCTGGAGTAATTGGTGCATCTCCTTCAACATAAAGCATTGCAGAAGTATTAATAATATCAATTGTTTCTTTCATCATTGTTGTTTGATGGCTATGCTCATTAAAAACTATTGGTAAAACATTTTTCCACTCATGTAAACACTTCCATAAAATTCTATTTTTATATTCATCGTAATCTATTTTACGAGACATGCGTTCTTCACGCAGACCATCCATTTGTAAAACAATTTCGTTGTTAGGAAAGTGAACTCTAATAGTAGAAATTGTTTCATCAATTATCTTAGTATTTGGATGGCTTGGTAAAACAGAAGTAGCAACAACAATAGTTACATCATTTTTATTCATAGAGATCCCTCATTACTTTAATAGAAAAATCTCTTTTATATTTAATCCACCAACACACAACCTGATGCATATTATTTGGGTAATTATTAATAAGATTAGGAAGCATTTCTTGCAGTTGATTCCAGTTTTTAACTTTTTCAATTGGAATTCCTGCAGGGTAAACATAGTTAAAATAATCAGTCATTTCACCCTTAGAGTCAACACGATCACCAATAGGCAAAGCCAACATCTCAATAGCCTCAAAGAATCTAAAGGTGTCTATAACTTGGGCACCAGCAGGGGCTGGAACAACCCTAGCCTTTGATAGAGTGCGGTAGTAGTCTTTAGGCTGTTCTCCCTGGGCAAAGCCTTCTGTGGGCTTATAAAGGGCATTTGGTAGACTTGGCATGACTTCTGCTAACTGTTGTCTACGTTGATGTGTTATTTGTCCACCAAAATAAATATCATATTCTTTAACAGGATAATCAGGCAAGTTAGACTTTAAATGCTGTGGCGGACCAATAAAAAATTTATTATATTTTTCATGTTTTTGATGTGGATACTGAACCCAAATAGAGATATTGGGGTGACCAATTTTGTCTACATTAAATTGAGCGCTTTCGTCACCAGTTATAAACAAAACAACTCTATCAAGATTTTTTAATTGGTTTGATATTTCTTTTTCTTTACCAGCATTGCCATGTCCAGGTATGACAACAAAGCCACGATCTGCTTTTGGTATTTCTTTTACAACCAATTGATTAACATTATTTTTTTCAAATGTCTCTTTAAGTAGTCCATAGTCCCATTTTCCATCTGCAGCATCAAGTGGATCAATAGAATATATATATGCTTTAGGCTGATTCATAATAAAGATGAACCTCATGCTGATAGTCTAAAATTGTTTCGGTATATCCTAGTCCCTTGGTCCATTGTCTAAGATTATATAAAGATTCATCCCATTGCTGCAACATAAACTCAGGGTGTCCAGACAGCCAGATCTTGGGTTTGTACTCTCTAAGTACCCTCTCAGCCCCTCCCAGAACCCTCCATTCACTGCCCTCTACGTCCAACGAAATGGCAGTAGGTGGCTTAATGCCATGATCATAAACACAAGAGTCTATTGTTATCTGACCATAGGTATCTCCTTCAAGGTATAACTCTTTAAATCCATGTGCTGCTTCAATTACATCATTAACCTCTGGTGGCCATTCGTTATAATATATTCTTGAAAGATCATTTATCTTATCAGAAGCAAAACCAGGAATACATACCATAGGAAGTTCTAGGTTGTTTGCTGTCCAAGTTGCAGGAAAATGTGACCACACTTTAGGGTTTGGTTCAAATAAAACTACTTCTGCTCCCCACATTTGGCAGAGTGCTGGAAACTCTCCTTCTTCTGCACCAACATAGTAAACAACATCACCTTTGCCAATGTTTTGGTGCATTGACTTTAGTCTAGGCTTTTCCCAACCTTGTTGCTCATACCATTCAGGTCTATCTGCACGGTGTTTAGGCAGCATCATTTCAAACTCTCCGTTTAAAACTGCTTTAACCATTTCTGTCATTTTTGTATCCATTCCATAAGGGATACCTTTGGCATCCAGCCAGTTAAATCTTTAAACTTTTGATTTGATGCAAGAGTTTCCTGAACTTCCCCAACTCTTGGCGGTATAAACTTAACATCATTTGAAATCATATTAGCAATATCAAGTATAGAATAGTTACTTCCATACCCAATATTGTATACCTCTCCAAATCCATCTTTAACTTCAGATGCAAGTATATTTGCTTCTACCACATCAGATATGTGTGTAAAGTCTCTGCGTTGAGATCCATCTCCAACTACTGTTAGTGGTTTTGACTCATGATATTGTTTTAAGAATAGCCCTATTACTGGAGCATACTGTCCTTTTAATGGCTGCCTATCTCCATAAACATTAAAGTATCTGAGCGATATAGTTTTAAGACCATAAAGGTTATAATAAACTTTTGCAAGGTTTTCACCAAAAACTTTAGCAGCAGAGTATGGTGTTAGTGGGTCAGATGGCTGTGTTTCTATGTTTGGAAGTATTGCCTTCTTGCCATAAGCAGAGGATGTACTAGAATAGATTAGCCTATCTATATTGTTTACCCTACAAAGTTCAAGAATATTGGCTGTCCCTACTGCATTTGAATGAATGGATTTTTTAGGATTTAGTATTGCTGGCTGTATTCTTGCATCAGATGCAACGTGAAATACGCAGTCAACATCCTTAAAGAGTGGAGCAATTAGATCATAATCACAAATATCATACTTATAATTTTGTGCCTGATCATTCCAATAGAATTGATCATGACATTCTGCAGACTCATCATCAATACAAATCACATCATGGCCAAGATTAATTAACTTATTAACTAAGTTAGATCCAATAAAACCAGCACCACCAGTAACTAAATACTTCACTTAATTTCCAACACTTCTAAGATATTTTTCCATCTATTAATATATGTATGGTCTACTTTTGTTCTTTCATGACCAGCCATACGAATAGTTTCTCTTTCTTCTTCATGCTCTAGATAATAATTAATCTTTTCTTCTAGATCTTTTAAATTTCCATGCTCATATAGAACAATCTCTTTGTCTGTAAAAAGATCTTCAAGGCCCTTGATTCGAGGGTAGATAGTAAATGCTCCACGACCAGTACTCTCAAACATTCTATCACTTGTATAGTAAGGATAGTTAAATCCAATGTTAAGACTATCACCAATTGCTATCTTGCTGCGAGCATAAATCTTGTTTAGTGCATCCCCACGAACTGTGCCTGTGTCACCATCGCCACCAACATGAAGAAAACGTTTTCCATATAATGATCTTAGGTGGTTTATTAGTTGTGGTCGATAGGGATATTCTGGGTGATAACCCTTGCTTCCAACAAATATAACATCATAGTCAAAGGTATTATCATACGCTGGATGAATATAGCATTCTTTATCGTATACACCAGCAGGAAGAAAATGTCCTTTCACTTCTGTATTTTCATTAAACCAATCAGTCATTAACTTATCTGTAGCAAAGAAATGACCAATGGTTTTATAAAATGGATCCTCTTCAAGATCTTTTTGACGCTCAATACCAAACCATAAATCAAGATGGTATGTCATTGTTGGAATGTTTGCTTCTTTTAGTTTAATTAGAACATCTTCCATACCGATATTTCCTGGAGTATCCCAGCCGTGTGTGTGAACCCAGATAAATAAATCACTCTCTAATGATTCCCCAAGGATGCGCTGGCTCCTTGCCTCACGTTCTTGCATTTTAACGACGGTATGTCCAAGGGATTCCAAAGACTTTACGTGATGATTCTCACTACTATAGTCAACACCAAAGTTACCTAAGAAAACAATTTTAGCCAAAGTGCACCCCTTTTACAATAATTGTACCACAATCTATAGTATAATGGTAGGTATGGCTGATACATATACTCCGAATTCTGGCATGAAGGCTGCTGCCAGACGTGCATTAAAGTGGAAAGAAGATGGCAAAGCAACTGGTGCTGGAACTCCTGTAGGTTGGGGAAGAGCAACAGATATCGTTAATGGATCTGCAATGTCTCTTGATACAGTAAAAAGAATGTACTCATTTTTTTCACGGCATGAAGTAGATAAAAAAGGTAAAGACTTTTACAATACATCTAATCCATCTAATGGTCGTATTATGTGGGATGCATGGGGCGGAGACGCAGGATTCTCTTGGTCAAGAGCAATTGTAAATAGAACTAAAGAGTCATCAGATATCTTTATGGATTTTGGTAAGTTTGTTGGTGGTGCAGAAATACTAACAAAAATTTTTGCTATAGAAAAAAATGAACACACAATTAAAGAAGGCGACTTCGTAATGGGTAGAACTTCTGAAGGCATTATTCATGGCATGGTTGAACACATTATGACTGAAGGCGGAGTCTATGGAGTTCCTGGAACTGAGTATGCTATTCAATCTATGCCACCAGAAAATCCAGCAATGGCTGTTAGAATTTACGAAGAAGAAGACGGTACATGGGAACCAACAGCATATAGCATTGGTATGATGTACAAAGATGCTGAACTTATTGACATGAATAACCATATGATGGAAGAAGAAGATGATATGGACAAGGCAGCAAAGCCCAACTATGCAAATATTATTAAGCCCCGCAAAGGTGAGCCAAAAGATAAAGAGTTATACGCAAGAGTAAAGGCTGCAGCAAAAGCAAAATTTAGTGTGTACCCATCAGCAGTAGCAAATGCTTGGGTAGTTGCTGAATATAAACGACGTGGTGGCAAGTACTAAAGTACCCCTGGCAGGAATCGAACCTGCGACGCATGGCTTAGAAGTCCATCGTTCTGTCCACTGAACTACAGAGGTGTAGTAGGCCTAGAAGGTAATGCTCCTTCTTCTCAGGATTAAAAGTCCTGAGCATCACTTTAATGCTTTAGGCCCTTAGTACACCAGGTAGGACTTGAACCTACGATAACCGAATTATGAGTTCGGGGCCTTAACCAACTTGGCTACTGGTGCTTAGTTTTATTTTTTTGGTTTAGGTTTAGGCATTCTATCTTTAATTAATTCAATAACTGAATCAATACCCTCAGCATATGCCATTGCATCATCTTTAGCCCACATTAATTCACCAGTATCTTTATGAAAACTAGATCCACGGTAAACTAAATAGTCATGCTTTGCTTGCTCAAATAATTCAATTAACTGTTTTCTTTCAAAAGCAACAGCCTTTGCACAACCATTGCATGGACAAGCCCATTCACCACGAGCAGGGGTTTGATTTGGATCAGCCACTTGTATCGTCAAACACTTCGTTTTTACCTTGAACAATAGAGCGACAGGCTTCAAATGCTTTACGAGTTCTGCGGCTTTTTACAAACCCCTTACGCTCCCAGATCTGCTGGGTAAAGAGAATGTCTTGATCCATTTGCTCACGAATTTCTTTAACAGTCATGATAATCATTTCCATTAAATCTTTCTTCTTATCGTCATCAAGTTCTTCGATCCAACTATTCATTTTATTTTCCTTCTAACTACTCCTGCAATTACTTCGGCAAACTGCTGTGAGTTTAAAGATTGTAAAAAATCTCCAGGAAGATCAACGGCTACTCCAGCCATTGCTAACTCACTTATGATTAAAGATCTTTGATATTGAAGGTAAAGTTCTGTTGTAATGTCAACATTATTTTTATTAGCCCAAGTTTCAAACTCTATCTCTTTACTCATCTTCCCTTTCAAATTCTGCTAATGCATTGTTATTACTAAAACAATTACGACAATCTCCATTTATTAATCTTGATCCACATACACCACAAAAGTTATCCATTTTTTAATACCTTTACTATATCATGAAACCTATCAAAGTCGCAAACGTTTCTACCAAAATTTGCAAACCTAGTTGTTATAACAATATTTTCTTTTGTGTAATCTCCATTTACATCAATCTTATCTATACTAGGACACATAGGATGTTTTGGCATCCAATCGGGATGTGATTTATAAAGCAGTTCTAAGTCTAAGTTTACACCAAACCAATAACACTTTCCATCTTGCTTGTCCCAAATTTCTTTTAGATCTTCTGGAGTTACATAAATTTTTGCTGGTATCCATTCATGTTGATTAGGACCAGACACACCACCAACGCTAGATCCTTTACCTTCCATTCTACGCTTATTGGTAGAAGAGTTTATAATATTCCAATTACCTTCAGAGTCTTGGCGCACACCATTTGATAAGATAGTTGACCATAACTTTTTGAAGTAATCACGCTTCATCTTTTCTCCAGTGTATAAAAGATTTAACATACACTATTCCATAGGCTACTGCTGCAAATATAAAACCATATTGTTTTGTGGTCAGTGCATAAATAATCCAAAGACATTCATTTACACACAAAACCAACCATCCCCAGATAGTTTTACGTCCAACTAAAAAGATTCCAGAAACGCCTATAAAGGCTAGTACCCACGACCACATATTATTTTGACGATTCTAGTGGCATTACCGTTTCGCAAGGGCAGATAATTGATTCTGGAAGTTCGTGAACCTTGGTATTAATAATTATAGAAGTATTGCAATCTGGACATTTATAAGTGTTTTTCATATACTCAGTATATCAAACTTTCCTTTTGAATGCAAGTATGGTATGATTAAATTATGTGTGAAAAATGTGGTTCAGGTTTAGTTCCAATAATTTATGGCCAATTAAACGGCGTTCTGTTAGAAATGTCAAGAGAAGGCAGAATTATTATTGGCGATTCTAATGCTATTGATAGACCTAATTTTTACTGTACTCAATGTACTGAGGCTTTTTAAAATAATTTAAAGATTGATTTGCCATCTCATTGGCTTGCTCTTCGGTATGGCAATATCCAAACCCAAGTATTTTCCCTGATTTAATCAATGTCCACTTCCAAGGAATTGGCGGAAGATAGAATGCATTTTTTTTAAGAATGCTATGATCAAACTCTTCAATCTTTATCTGGAATGTCATGGACAGACCTATATCCCTTACTAACTAAATATCGTGCAATTTCAAAATTTGCTATAAAATATCCTGCTAGCATACCCCATAAAAATTTAAGCATGAACTTCCTTATGTTCTTTTTTTATATGGTTTGTTAAGGTTTCGTGTGCAAAAGGAGACCGAGATTCAATTTCTTTTTTACATACATAACATATAACTACTCTAGCCATAACTATCTCCTACCTAATAAAAGCCACAGTCCTAAAGACATGCAGAATAAACTAAACAATATCGAACTTAGTGTCATATAATAAGTATAACAATTTTAATTGTTCTTGTCAAGCCTATAGACTGTACCCCACCTAAGATATGGTTTATATAACCAATAAGATATACGTGCATGATACCTACAGACAAGACCATAGTCATCGTGATCACTATAATGTAAGAACTTATTTAGATGATAGTGTGCAGGCTTTTCACAAAGATTGGCAAACCATCTAAGTGGAAGGTTCTTCGTCTTGTGTTCCTTGGTAAACTTCTTTAGGTACCCATCGTAATCTTCCATTTTTATATTGCCTTTCATAGCCTAACGACTTCCAGTCCATCTTCATTATCTTTGGCTCTTTAATTTTGGTCAACCTTGTATGTCATTGCAACATAGCATGCTAAATATCCTGCAAAAAATGCGGGAATAAGAAATAAAGCATTAATCATTTGTAGCCCCCTTTATCATATTAGTATAGCACTCGGCACAATAAGCACCAATTCGTAATACCTGAGTAGCATTAGTTCCATAACAGTCTATACAAGTAATTCCTGTCATTGTCTATGCCGTTTCTTATTTCCATACTTAGCCTTAACTTCAGCCTTAGCCTTATCAACAATAGCCTTAGTAGTCTCTTTTACATCAAACTCTTGATCAAAGGTTTGCTCAGTATCCATTTAAACACTCATTTCTAGTATGATATAAACGTATCTTGGTCATTGTCTTTTTGTTCGGTGCATATAGTTCTTCCCCACAACAAGCAGTCTTAAGATACCACTCTTTGGCAAAAAAATCATAGATAAGACCCTTAGCATTTGTATATTTTTTGGTTACAAAGGTTTGAAAAGGGTCGGGGATCTCAAGACTTTCTAGCATATGCACACCATATCCTACCATCACTCATAGTCTGATGAGTCTCCCAAAATAATGGATCTTTATGTGCCATATCACATTTACTGCATTCGTTTGGCTTCATGTCTTTAGTGTAGCAAGGTTTGCCCAAAAAGTCAATAGGACATTATTATGGTATAATGTTTAAGTGACTGTCAGAACTATTGAATATCTTTTAAATAAATTTGGAGCAGGTAGATCTCCAGGATCTTCGGAATATGTCGATCTCATTGATACTCTTGCCGACGACAGAAATGCTGTATATTTTTCAGCAACTGCCCCAGTAGATACTGAGGCTAATCCTCTTTGGTTTAACACTACAACAAATGTACTCAGTGTCTACGATGGTGAGTGGTTTGCAGCAGGCGGCGCAGCAGGCCCTACAGGCGCTACGGGAGCCACAGGACAAACGGGAGCCACAGGACAAACGGGGGCCACAGGGCCAGGAGTTGCAACAGGTGGAACAACAGGTCAGTACCTTACAAAAGTTGACGGTACAAACTATAATACTCAATGGTCAACATTAGATTTAAATGGAAAACAAGATGTAGTAGCA